>Ga0307513_10002849_pt1 | contig 23693 bp, 33 predicted proteins | sample 15_EM_MG_FD_202174 | JGI IMG/M metagenome (GOLD analysis project Ga0307513, IMG submission 202174) | Populus trichocarpa ectomycorrhiza microbial communities from riparian zone in the Pacific Northwest, United States - 15_EM | ecosystem: Host-associated > Plants > Roots > Unclassified | place...
GCGCGTTGCGCTAACGTCTCATTATTTCCCTCCTATTCGGGTGCAATGTCTCCGTAGATGTGCTTGAATCTTCCGATTTTGTTGAGGTAGGTGAGCGTGTGGGGGATGGTTTTTTCGTCGGCAAATAGCTTGGTCGAGGATAGTGCTTTTTTGCCAACGCTTCGTGTGAGCTGATATCGTGAGTGATTGTAGCTTGGGCATGTGAATATGAGGTGACGGATGTCATCGGTTATGCCCGCTCAGGTGCCTTGTGGGCAGTACGGTGTGTCGTTTTTCCGTATTCTGTGAAGGTGCTTGTTGATAGGGGCATGGCCTGTGCGTAGTTGGGTCAGTATGCTTATTTGTCTGCGGTTGAGTGAACTCGTTATTTTTAGGTATTTGTCCGATGGTAGCGAGGGGTCGATGTGCTTCATTCTTTTGAATCTCGGTGATTTCTGCCACCATTTTTTTGTCAGTTGCTTGATATTTGCGTTGATTGATTGCTTGGTCGCTGAGATGCTGATTGGAAGTTGTCGTTGGAGGAATGTTGGTAGGCTGTTTTCCGGACTAGAGCCATATTCTGCTGCTTCCTTGGCTAAGGCATCAGCTCTTTCGTTACCTATTGAGTTCTTGTGTGCTGCCACCCAGGTGAAGGATAGTGAAGTATTGTGGGTCGCGTCTGTGTCGTTTCGTGGTCGGTGCACTAGGTCTTGTCTGCGTTCGTCGTCCAGGAACCGTTTTAATATAATTCTGCTATTCGCGTGGTGTTTCTTCCGTCTTCCTTTTGATATAAGCAACTGTGTGTTTGTGTTTGGTTAACTTGTCCACCGCCCATACTTCGCACTTCGCACTTCGCCCTCTAGTCTTTATTCGTCTCCAATAAATTGGGATTCGATTGTATCACAGAGGCAACGCGATTAAGGGTCACAGACAAGTAAGACAATCTTACATATTTTACAAACCCATGTGATTATTCGACAACGTATGACGAAAGAGAAGCGTCCCATTCATGCTCCACGGGGCTCTACCGAATCTGCCTGGATCGCCATTGGGCCTGGTGCGGGATACCAGGCGGATTCGGTAGCACGGGTAGAAAACGTCCATCTGAGCCCCACGGAGCATGAATGGGACGCTTCCCTTTCGATTTACCCGTCTACTTAGCCAGATACGTTGTTGAATAATCGCGGCGGATTGTAAAATATGTAAGATTGTCTTGCTTGCCGTTAACCCTTGATCGCATTGCCTCTGTGTACAATCGAATCCCAATTTATTGGAGACAAATAAAGACTAGAGGACAAATTGCGAAGTGTGGGTGGTGGACAAGTTAAGACAACTACCCAAACAAAGTCACACAAACGTAACTAAACTCCAGACACTACAGGAACGATTGAAATTATGACAGAACCGTGAAATAAACATAATAGATATTCAGTACTTACAAATCAGGATTGGACATATGGAGAGGAGAAGACCTATAGAAGAGGCACAGTAAAACCTCCCTATATGAATTTCTTTTCTAGTCATAAAACAGTACCTTAGCTCCCTTTATTGGCTCTTGGTGTGACTGAGCCCTGATTGGACTCTACAATCAACAATTAATAGGCTATGGCTTTAATCCTTGTCTTTGTGGAATTTTCAATGAGTATTAACTTATAGGGAGCGCTTACTGTGTCATGGCTCAGGAAGGCTCAGAAACCATAGGAACAAAGCCAGACACGGCTGATCCTGGTTGTCGGAAAGGTTGAGGAGCATGCAGTGACGCGCCGATTGCCGCAAAGAGCGCGATGGGGACGTACCACGTGAAGGGTTGCCGGGAATCACAAGGATTCATAGTTGTAAGTGCCTTGATACGAATCTGGACGGACCAGCGAGGAAGTTGAGGTCGAGAACAAACAGCAAAAACAAGCGGAGTTTAGCTCGATTCTCGTTTGTACACGTGATATACCAATTTGTTGAATCACACAAACGATCGAGGCTAATCGTAATGCCTGAGAGCAGTGCCTGAGAATAGTGCCTGGGGGGTGAGAAGCCCGAGAACACCGTCATGTTGGAAGCGTATCGTAGCATGATCACGGGACCTTGGTAGATGGGGATGGCCGACGGCAAGCAATCCGAAAATAGACGATAAGTTCGGACCAGAAGAAGGCGGATTCACGCGGGGTTAGCATAAATCCAGGCAAACATCCAGGTGATTCTTGTCCGGCTTGGGGACGGTTCGTTCGAGTCATTGCTTCATCAGGAGACTCTGGCCTGATCGTCACCACGACGCAGCAATGGCGCATACTTTGAGAGTATTAGATCTATAATTAACACCCTTTCCTACTGTACTCTCAAAGCAAACAGGTGCAAACCTACTCCCAAAACCTCATCTGACTTTCGCTTAAACAACCAACCCACAATACTATACTGTTTCCAGTAAAGGATCTTGTGGTACAAGCCTATGCACAAGGACTCTCTCTACAAGGGGTGGTATGTAATTTGAGCCTTGCGTGCTCCCTAATCTTCCCCAATATTACCTAAATGTTCCCGATAGCCAGTGCTAGTAAACCTTGTCCTCAGAATTGACCTCTAAAGCTTACTACTACCCTACGGCGCTCACAATCTGAAGCTTTGAAAGTGGCAGATGTCACCTATCAAGGGAAGGAGCTAGGAGGCTAGAGTAAGGATTATTGATATCAGGGAAAGGTTTAGGGAACGTTGGGTGATGGTAATTTTTTAAGCACCGTCTTGACATTCTCTCCAGGTGCCACTGGCACTAGGGACTAGGCTGGGTACAAAAAGTGTGGTAGGTCGTTTAGATAATGAGTGCCTATATTCGAGTGTAATTTCAGATATTTTGCAATTTATTCGGACTTCTGGACCAAATTTCATCATTGTCGCAGCAAAAGGGGTTCAGGAAGGTTGCTACCAAATGCGGGAAATCACTCGGGGCCACCCTTCAGGCTGCATGGAAGTTTCTGACCCCGAGCCCCTGCAGTATAGGAGCTATCTGGCCGACCCGGAGTCGCATAATATGGCCAATTGACCCAAACCGTCTGGTTTGTGAGGACGCAGATCGCAAACACCTGATACGCTTCAATTCGTATAATCGCTGACTCAAAGGATCGCGAATAATGATTACAATACCCACCCCTCCGTAATGGCCGTTATTCTCTCTTTCTGGTGATTACCGGAACGAACTCTCCCCTGCGCTGTATATCCCGGAGATTACCAGATCATAATGGGACTGGTAAATATACCCCCCGAAGCATGCTACTGAACTTCTATTCCCCCCATCCAAAATTGAACAGCAGTTCACGCTCGGAAACACTAGTATGTTCATTTCGTTGGGCGCAAAGCAAAAACATGAAGGTCGTATCTAAAAATATACACGCGATGGGGGGTGTTGGGCTAGGGCTACAGGTATCTGAGAGGAACGCCATTAGCTGGGCGAATGCACCCATGAAAGGTACACTCACCGAGTCGGATCGCAGATCAAGGAACGAACTCCCACCAACCAAAGGTTCTCATAATATCTGACATTCTACTTTGCCCAAGTCCTCGTCAACTTTCGTAGGAAGCTGCGTAATGCGCCGCGCGACCAGCCATGCGAATAGTTGATAGAGTTTGTCCTCTGGTCGTTGGAGGGCAGTTTCTATCTGGGCAAAGTAGCTGATGCTAGGGTGCGTCCTGCTCATCAGCTTATTTGCCTCTTCCCAGCGCATATCGCAAACGGTTAAACCCAGGTCAGCTGCCTGTTGCTTTTGTAATCGGAAGCCGACAACGACGATTCTTGAATGATGAGGAAGTTGCGAAAATGGCGGTAGACTCTATATAGAATAAGAGTGAGTACTGCACACCGAGTTCACCTTTGGGGAGAGGGTGGACCTGGACTTCTTAGGGACGCAAACGAAATCATGCGGACACCCACCTGCTGTAGACGTTTTGCGGTTGTAACACGATCTTCGAGGAAGACACACACGGCAACTATATCAGTTCCCCAGTTGACCCAAGGTGCGTTGTTCATCTCCTTCCCACTCGCGAGGAAACGAGTCGACGGAAGAATAGGCACACTGTTGCTTGAATCCGCCTCAGAGTTGGACTCCTTGTAATTCACCCAGCGACGGGGTGGTGACTCTGAGAGCAGTGGGGGGAGTTCATCTACAGGAATATGCCATGGCGTTTTCGCGTCAAACGGTGCCATATCGATTCCAAAATGCTTTTTGAGGGCTTTTGGAGCCCGTTTACCACGGAAAGCCGTCCCGCAGAAGACAAACTGGGCGGGGTAGGTTGACGGGGGTATAGACATAGTGATTGGCACGAAAAAGGGGCTGACAAGGGTACAGACTACAACAGAGGACGTTGGATCCAATACTCTTATCGCTGGAGAGGACCCCATGACGCCGGTTTCCCGTGGCCGGTTCACGCCGCGGACGCCACGGACAAGAGTCAAGCCAGCTCGTCTGGGCGAGTCGCTTGTTCTAAGAAAGGCATACAGTCAGACCCCGGCCCTTAATTGCAGGTGATCTTGCCGATGGGGCTATGGGCATGCACACAGCAAGAGACTTTGATTGTCACTCAGCACCACCCGTAGATGGAGGTGTAGATCTGGGAGATCGCTCGAACAAGCAACTAGGCGCGATTCAGATTTCGATAGCATTAACAAGAATAGTAAGGCAATTCAATAGTGGCTTCTTCCGACTTTTGAATGCTCCTTTCTGCCCGTGTGTCCCTCCCGTCCTCGAGTGCTTCTTCAGGCCCTACCTCGACCAATGAACCCTCACTTGTCTCCCGTTCATGCCCCTGGCGCGTAGACGTAGACGGCTGAATTGAAGGTGGAGTGCCGGAATTCAAACTTGTAGCGGACGATTCGGCTTGCGACTCTCGACTTCTCGTGGTTGCAGGAACATTCTCAATCTGTCGGTTGACACTCTCTGCAGTTTCTCCAGAAGGGGTGAACAATCTTCCCTGCACACTCTGTAATTCCGCAATCGCCCTCCTCGTCATCTGTTCGACATTCTGCAGTGCTCTCAGCTGGTCCGAAATTCTCTTCCTCGTCAACTCATCAATATCTCGCACTTGAATTTCCACTGATGTCAAAGCCCTGGTTGAACCACTTCCATTTGAACCAACGCTGTTGGGGGCAGATGGAGGTGACAAGGAGAAGGGACTGGAAGCCCCAACGGGACGAGATGGTCTGGCAGGCCCACGTAGCGCACTCGATTGTATCTCTTGTCGCTGTCGTGCTTGGTGCGGTTGTGCCAATCTGGCATTCCAGTCTTCACCGTTCAACCGCACGTCGGTTTCAGGAGGACGCGGGGGAGCAACTGGCGTTCGAAAAGCTTCCATTGGTTGTGGCCTTGACACAGAGGAGGGTGTAGGGAGTTGAAGAGTTGGAGTAATCTGGCCAACTGAAGGTGTGACTGTTAGAGACGCAGCGGGTCGTGATGGTGGTGGTGATGTAACTGTATGTTGCGACGGGACTACAGGAGTATTGAATTGGGGAGGGTATGGTGAGTTGGCTCGAATAGTCTGCGTCTGCGTCGTCGGTTGACCCGCCAGACTCGGTCGGTGAGCCCAGGGCTGCATAGGCCCAGCAGGTCCGTATGCTGGCTGAGGAGTGAAGTTGTTGTACAGTGGAATGAAGCTAGGCGCGTCCGTCCGAACACCGTATTGCTCGCCAGTCATGCCACCAAACAAGCTTCGAACGCCCGCACCCGCGCCTTGAGGACTAGCCACAGGTACTGAACCAGGAAGAACGATAGTAGCAGCGGAGGTTGGTTTTTCGTTCGCGATGGTTGACGCACTTGGTGTAGAGGTCGCAGCCGTCGCAGCCGTCGTGGGTGTGGGAGCTGCGGCTTTAGCTGATGTCGAAGCTGAAGCTATGAATAGCGATGACCTTGGCTGGTTACTTGCTGCGGCTTCCTGTCCGTTTGTCTGTGACTTGTCTGAAGTAAATATTGATTTGGAAGGTGAAGCGATAGGGCGTTCTTGGAATCCAAGGGAAGCCGGAGAAGGCAAGCTGATGGAGGGTGATCGCCCGGGAGTGCCCTGTCGAGCCGTATGTCGCCGCAGAACCGCCTCCATCGCCGCTCGTCGCCGTTCCACTCTGTCCTCGCTTGTGGCAGGGGTCGCCTCTGTCGGCGTGGACGGTGCAGAAACCTCTTCTTCGCTCGATGGTGACGAGCCCGATGAGGTCGACATCGAACTTCTTCGGCTGCTAGAGGAATCGAGTGCTGCATTGAGGCGAGGCGTTGGCGGTCGAACAGGCTGCCAGGAAAGCGAGGTAGGAGGTTGTGTAGACTGTATTGCAGGAGTAGGCGGTAAATTGATATTTCCTTCTGTTCCCCTCGAAGGATCATGAGTCTGGAGGTTAGCAGCGTAAGGTTGTGGAAGGGTGAAGGCTCCAGGCCCATAAGGTAGCTGAGGGGTTCTCTGGGTTGCGGATTGTGGGACTTGAGGTACGAATGCGGGCTGTGTCGGGTCTCGAGGCAATAACGCCCCTCCACCCCACTGCGCATATGCGTTGGGCATCAAATAAAACCCTTCGAATCGGCGTGGGTCACGCAGTGGAATGTCGGGAGCGGGCTGAACGACGACCTGACGAGCATCAGCTGCGCCAGCGAGGAAGACGTGAGCGCCAGGGATCGCGTTTGCCGGTGGTCTTCCAGGAGCTGCTCCAGGCTGAGGCGCGCCTGCTATTGGTGGCGCATGACCCGCTTGGACAGGCTGTTGGCCGTGCGCTCCCCGTTGCTGTTGCTGTTGACGCTGTCCAATGAGGCGGGCAAGCAACGGGTCGTTCGCAGCTGCTTGATTGATAGCCGCCTGATTAGGTCCACCGGGTTGTACTGGCTGTGGGGCTGCGTTCTGCATAGCCGGTCGCTGCTCCAAAACAGATCGTCGACTAGAGATACAATCAGCTAAGGATTATGCATTACTAATGAAATGACGAACCATGTTGGGCATGTTTGTTGCCTTTCGAGCCAAGATCGGAGACAGTGCGAATGGAAAATGTGGCCACATGGCAGCTTCTTTGGCGTGTCGTTTGGGCCGTCGTTTGTTGGCGGTGGCAGTGGCAGTTGCTGTCCTTCAATACCCTCGGTAGCTGGAGGCGTGCCGCGGAAGATTAGTTCATCTCTACAGATGATGCAAGTCTTGTCGTTCATATCCCGCAGTTCCTCAAAGGTCGCGTCGGAATACTTGTCCTTCATGTTCTTCACCGCTTTTCTATAACGTATGAAGTCCATTGTACGCATCCAGAGGTATCGAACGGATATGTAAACGTCGCGGATGGCGTGGAAGGGTACCGCGTAGAGGACCGTCAAGATGGTGAAGTACGAGAGGTAAATCATCACCTCCGTGAAACCTGTATGCGGTCAGTTTGGACAAAACACCCTAATTCTGAGATACCTACTCGTAGCCAAGTCGATATAGAAGTTGTAGAGGGATTTATCCTCCCAAGGCGGGGCTGTAGCTCCGCCCCTCGTTCTAGCACGAAGCAGCTCATAAACGTGGAGGCAATACTTCAGTGCGGAATGAATGACCGCCACGCAAAGGATAGCATACTGAAGGCAAGGGGTAAATTATTGGCCACTCGCCACTTGTTAGGACATACTTCGTTGACAAAGAGAACAACGATGCTAACACCATCTTGCATCACTGCATCCAGTGCATAGGTCAGGACCACTACGTCGATGATCCAAAGTATGAACATGAGGGAGACAAGCCGGAAATGGTCGATCACTTTTGGGCCGGGATATGGAAGTTGGTCAATCTGGAAAGTCTCAGCCTCACGAAAGGTCGCATACACGAAGAGTCACGTACAGCTTCAATACGATCTGACAAGAGCCAGTGGAAACATTTGATAAATAGCAATTGGAGGAGCATTACGGCATGGGTAACGCTGAACTGTTCCCTAAATGCAGTGAATGCAAGAAATATCTCTGTCATGAAGTACCAGCTCCGTTCGTGGAGCCTCTTCACCATTCCAGTCAGTCCGACTCAGCGGAGTGGAGCGTATGGACGCACCTCTATTTCTAAGGCCCGGAGTTCACCGAAAAATAGCTTCTGTACACCAATACCGAAAATTACAGTTGCTACAAGTGCCATGTTAAGCATGGCCTGTTACGCATGTGTCAGCTTCAGTGCATGGCAATAGTATCATTGTAAGGGTCACAAATAGCACTTACCATTATGGAACCATTGTTCTGAGACATTGCGAAGGCCGCGGCGAAGAAATTCGAATGGTTCTGTAGGGCCTTTAGGACAACCGCAGCAACGAGTCCAGATGAGAAGACCGCGTAGAGAGTCAATCGGTGATTGCGAAGTAATTCTGTCATTGGCATCGCGTGCTGCGACGAGCGAGCAAAACGCTCGGGGACGTGGCAGGTTCAAGTCACTGTGGCACACCAGCCTCAACGGGCTTGTTCCACCAAGTCATTCACGGCGTCATTCACGGTATTGCACACTAATGCATCGTACATCACAGAAAAGGCTTATCAATCGCAGAAAGCTCCGAGATTTGCAGGCTGCGGGTCGGTCCTTAGAAAGGCCATGATGGTGAAGAATCGACCACTTACGGCAACATCGCGAGCATAGCGATAGAGAACCCCACGCTTGACCTTCAAGTCTCTTTTGCCTTGCATCTCCCACTCCTTCCTCCGCGCCTCTTTCGTCTCATTGTCCACCAACCAATCAATTTGCCGGGTGGTCGCATCAACGACAATACGGTCCCCATCTTTGACAAGTGCAAGTGGGCCCCCCAACTGTGCTTCTGGTGTTACATGACCTGGTCGCCCCAAACGTGCCCATTTCAGCCCGGGGACAGAGAGACAGTCAGTAGGCCGACGTACCGATGATGAACCCTCTGGATGCACCCGAGAACCGACCATCTGTAATTAGGCATGTCGAATCACCTAGACCGGCGCCCATAATGGCTCCAGTTGGGCCTCCAAAACCCAGATTATTTACATCATTTCGTATCCCTTGCGGAAAATTACGCACCAAGCATCTATAGAGAGATGTGAGCATAACCTAAAGGTCGCGGGAAAAGGATCATCCCACCTCGGGCATGCCGGGGGCCCCCTTTGGTCCCTGATACCTGAAGATCACAGCGGTTCCAGCGGAGATCTGTCCCTCCGCAAGTACGGGGTAGAAGTCCGCTTCCCTATAAACGCTATTCAATCGTCCATCCGTTATCTAGAAGCCCAACTCACATTTCGAAACATTTCGCGGTGCCCTACGGCGGTTTCAGCATCACGCGCACCAAAGCGATCGATTACGTTCGAACCTCGAACCTCAATCCTTCCTTTCCAGTCAACTTTGCAACCGCGGAGTCCGGAGCCAGGCTGCCGCGTAGGATAGTGATATGACCCGTGGACTTAATGGGATCGCCGAGAGGCCGTATGACATCTTGGTTATGAAACTCCAAATCTATGGCATCTGTACCCGCGGTGGATCGGCGGTCTTAGTGTAGCCACCAAGCGGAGATTCGAGAAGCGAACAAACCTTCAACGTTCTCAGCCAGAGTACGACCAGTAACCGTCATAGCATCGCCATGTAGCAAAGTAGTGTTTTTTAACAGATATCTGTATCCATATTTTTGTGAGTCCGTTGATTTGTGCCACTGCAAGCACACGCTCACTTGACGATAGAGGGGATCCCACCAACGCGATGAACATCTTCCATGACGTACTTTCCAGAAGGCTTGAGGTCCGCGAGATAAGGCGTTCGATCAGAGACTGCTTGGAAATCGTCAATCGCCAGGGGAACTTCGGCAGCCCGAGCGATAGCTAGCAAGTGAATAACCTTCACCCGATACCTCCGTGGTCATTCGGTATGTTACATGATCGAATGCAATGGGCATACGGCATTGGTAGAACCTCCAAGAATGTTTACAATTGTGATCGCGTTTTCGAAGGCTTGGCGAGTTAATATATCGCTGGGAAGAATGTTTATCACACTGTTCTTAAGGATAAGTAAAGGAATTCAGCATACCGAGGTTTAATATCTGTGGCCAACAACTGTTTAATGTACTGGCCCGCGCGATAGCACTCTTGCAATTTATCTGAGGGTTGGCATCGTCAATATAAGATTTTCCTCGGCTTGTATCGCAGTGCCCACCGGGATAGACCGCAGGAATACTTGATGAACCTGGCAAGGTCATGCCGAGGACCTCCATGCATGCGCTCATCGTATTCGCGCTGTAAACATAGGGCACCCTGTTATGACACAGTTCCACTGGAATGGGCCAACCCGCGACGCACGTATACATTCCGCCACACGCACCGTGGCCGGGACAAGCATGACGAACTACGTCTAGGCGCTGCTCTTCGGTTATTTTACCAGTTGTATAAGCACCTGCCGATTGACGCTGTAAGTAATTGCGCATTCCTGATATCGATAGGATGGACCAACCCCAGGATTCGAAGGCATCGGCAATATTTACTGTATCGCCAGCTTTGGACCCCTGAAAGGTATTCCAGTCAGAGCCACCGCTTATGGTTTAGGGTTTACGAGAGAATATGCAAGTGAAAGTAACTCACCATGGCAGGACAATCGAGGTGCCTTTCTCCCGGTTGAATCGTGCCTCCGTAAATCATGATAGTGGGTCGGTTGTGACGAACAGCAGCAATGAGTGCACCAGGCACTGTATCGTCTGTCAATGTATACCCCTAACAGTATCTAGGCCAGACAAACTATTTTTGTCGCAACTCGGAAGCGCGATGTTACTAGAAATGTACTGTTCAGAAGCCAGGTTTCGATATGGAAGGTTTGCATACGCATCGTAGTACTGCGCCTGCGCAAAGAACGATTCAGGTATTGGAGTGACGGCAAGAGTATCACTCACCAACATCACCTGTCCAATGTAATCAGAGGGCTAATATAGTGCCGGTTGAGAAATGGCACATACGCTTTCGATGCTATCTGCAATCAGGTCTCTGCTTGGAAGGGAATATCGCATCCCGTCCGTACCCATGGTGATTGCGTCTCTACACATTTGATTAACACCTCTGAACAACCGCCATTATTATTAATATATACGAGACACCGATGGTATTAAAGATGAGGCCAAGCATGCCTTCGGCCTCGCAACCTTCCTTGACCTTTTTAGCCAAGTCGAGCTGCATACAGTTTAGTTTAGTACTGGGTCGTATTGATCAAGGCCTACTAAGTGGGCGTTGCATGGGTTCCCTAATCGGGTGCGAACGGTCAACCTGGCCGGTTCGGGTTTCCCTCAGAGTGCCTACCTTCCCACCACATAGAAGATATGCCTATTTGTGCCTTGTGAAAGTCGTCCTCCGTTAATCCCACACCATGAACTCGGTCACCAGGTCAGTTCGGTTGCGAATGGCGCTGAGACCGACACAGGGACAAGCTCACGCATCGCCTGAGCTCCACCACGGCCCTGAATAGCACTGGTAAATGTGGTGAAGTTAAATTATGCCTAGCGAACCTTATCTTCCGTCAGAGTAGACGAAATGCGATTGAGCTTTGCATTCTTGATAACTCCTGGTTGAGGCTGGTCACGCTTTAAGGAGTGACTATACGACGGGCCTTAGTTATCACCAGCTGGCGATGAGGATCGCGTACATTTCAACGCTCATGTTCGAGATCAACGTGCGCAATCAAAGCAAGTGCCATTGTGTCTTTCGCTGCACCATATCCCATTCCAGAAACAGACATATCCCCTACATTGGCGAATATAAGCGTAGTCGGGACATTCGCTTGAATACGTCGTTTCGTAGCCAGAAGAGCAAGGCTCGATGATCCTGCGGATGTCCACGGTATCAAAAGGAAACTCGTACAGGAGCAGCACAGTGACCGGATCAAGTAGAGAACGGCTTCCAATCCCTTGGTGCTGGCTTGCCTGGCGCGAACGAGTCCTGAACCCAGAGGCGGAGTGTAAATTTGGATCACATGCTTTTAAAAATCGTCCCAAGGAATCTTTGATTCGATTGGTCATGCGTATCATGAAGATTTTGTGGTCACCGTTGCCAAAATCAAGTACCACGTCCACAGCCCTTGCATACCAAAGGCTCTTGGTCCGGACTCTTCAACACTAATGCGACTGTCAGTAGAGTGGCCTCACTCCCTCCAGTCCCGGCAGTTGGCGCCTCCAATGTGCATGTCCGGCCAATTATCGGGATCCCACTTCACGGCCCTTGCGATCAGTCTCCGATTTACATCTGCAGAGTCCATGGCTAGCCGTTCTAAGGACCTGGACTTTGCATGGTCAGGACCCTTGCTCCATGTTGAGCAGTGTGCCCTTCTCCTAGTTGCTGCTCTCCTTCCATTTCCTGTGGTGCCACCGCCTGATTAATTGAGATCGTTCCATCAGGGGGTCCATTATCAGGGTCGAGCGTAACATATTTAACGGAGTACGTAAAAGCAACTGGAAAGCCAAAACATAGGCCAGTAGGGATCAGCGTTGACATGCAAACCGATCGAGAGTATAACCTAGATACTACAAGTCCGATAGATAGCCGAGAAACTGATCAGGAGAGTAGCAGCAAGTGCTTCGCGCTAGGGTCACGTCGGACTAGCACCCCAGTCTCTAAAGCCCGGGGATCACGCAAGCTCACGGACCGCATACCGAAGCATAGTGGGAACAGTGAGAAATCTGAGGGTATGAGATGGACACCTATCGGCGGGTACCGAACAAACGAACGACCATAAACTCCCGCCAAAACGGGGACAAGCGTAGAGTCTATCTGGCACAGACTCTCAGAAGCAATACGAGGTCGCCACCGGCGTTTGGAGGCCTGGACTCGGGGCACCTTCGCCTGAACACGGTTTCGGCATTACCCACCTAAAGTCCGTCGGCTGATGACGTGTTTGTATTGAGCTCCCAGATTAAGCGCGCATGGTGAGCGTGATGGCCGCTGAATGTGTCCCTAAAGGCGGGCGGTGTGTCCCGATGCGAAAGATAACCCTGAGAATGGACACTGCCATCTGCTTATGACATTTTGCCCCACGTCGTAGTCCGACACGCGGGCTGCTGGAACCGACTAGTCGCGGGACGGATGCTCCGAAATAGGACGAAATGATGTCTGCCAGGATTGCCACCCCACTCAAACCATAATACCCTCCTCACTTCCAGGGCTTTCACCAAGGCCCGGGAAGAATCTAGGTCAGCAGAAGCAATTATTATGGAATGGTGATTTCACCGACAGTCTGGCAGATTGGATCAAGGGCAGCAAAGAATCCGATGGTGGGCCGCATCGGAAATAGATGGGCAGATCACAAACTTCGACTCATCCACGGTCACACAGCTTACAAGGGAACAGTCGTAATACTTCATTGAGAGGGACTACTATTGGTCGAAGTGAGGCGTGGGGTCTAGTACAAACGAACTTCAGGTTTCCGAATTCCAGCTAGATTGAGATAGTAGCAAGACTTGGCTTTCTTGCTCCAGGTTGGAGGACTCAAATGCCAAGGGGGGTTGGTCGAGGAGGGGTAACGGCGTGGAGGGTTGCGATTTGGGGTTGGAGATACGGTGGTGTAAGGATAATGTGGTGAGGCGTGATAAGAAGAGTCCAATAAAGAGCGCGTTTGGGTTAGGTTTTGGGGGTCGAGGGAATGGTGTAAAAGGTGGAGTTGGGAGACACCCCGTCTGCCCTCGTGGTACTACTATAACAATACGCTGGACGAGTATTGCTTCTCTCTCCACGTACAAACTCCTAGATAGCTTCACGCGACAACAGCCGTCCTTAACAGGAGCTCTGTCAGACGCTCAGCAAACTCGCCGGAGCACCGGCCGCAGTACCCGCAGGCTGCATCACAGTGGCGATAGTTTGTGTAAGGGTCTGCAATCACTAGTTTGCAGTTCGAATGCGAGTCGGTCTGAGAGTCTTGAACAAACGGGTTACTGGTAACGAATTCAATGTTCTTGCCCTCGCCATGCAAAATCTCCATCTCAGTACGATCGAAATCGGTCAGGGACTCATCCTCATCGGAGTGACCCCAGCTGTCCCATTCGTCTGAACTGAGTGTGGCAAACGATGAGCCCGAGTCTGACTGGTTATCGGAGTTCTCGACGTCTTCATAAGCGCAGTAGGGATCGTCTGCGGCTTTGTACAGATTGACGGCCGGGACCGTGCCGAAGACGTCTTCGAGGTCTTCAATATGCTCTCCGACCCAGAGAGCAGGCGGGAGACCGCAATCCGTGACGACGGTCTCACTGACATCGTCCGAAGAGTAGGAACGGACGACGAGCATGCCTGGAGAGATGCATTGGAGGAGATAGATTATGTTCTGCAATGGAGCGGGCGTTCCAGCACGACCGAGTTGGTAGATGTTCTTAGTTGCAGAGTCAGGGGATTCCGAGGTCATAACGAGGTTTGAAAACATGGTGGCCCAATCCTGGGCGAGTTCGGGGTCGGAAAAGGCGGAAAAGTGGGACGGCAAGACAAGGCTAAATGTGCGGCAGGTGGGTTAGACAATGAAAGGCGGTGCAACAAACAGCAAATACGCGGGGAAATCGGCCGATGTGACTCACCGAGAGACGTGAGGAGCAGAGTATTCGCCTTGTTCAACAATGAACTGATCGTCGCGGCCGAGGCTGGAAGCGCGTGCGGTGGGGAGTCAGCGTGGGCATGGGACGAGTGCTGCGCTGGCCAGGCTCACCAGAGTGCGAGGGGAATATCACCAATGGCGTCGATCGCCTCAGCTTGCCAACCGTGCTTGGTGGTGAGAGCATAGGCCCAAGCAGCCAGATAGGGCAAGGCGCGTTCATACTTCTCTTCCACGGCGTCCAACGAAAGGTGCTCTTCAAGGCCCGACCGAGCGGCCCAGTGAATCGCGGCATCGTTGGACCCGTCGAAACGGAGCTCAAGTTCAGATTCGTACTGCATGGACGCGAAATAGACGAGCAACAAGTAGAACGGAGCAGGCGAATTATGGAGGTGGAGACAGCCACCGACGACGACTAGTGTCGCGTCCTGGGGGAAATTACGGACGCTGTAGTTACTCGTCGTGAGATTCGTTTGGATCGTGTGTAGTAGCCAGCTCACCAGGAAACGCGGGGAGGGAAGTAAGGTGGTGGGGAACAAGAGCGGACTCCCCCATAAGCGCTAAGGGATGCTTTGTTGCCACCTGAGCGCCAATTGAATGGTGATGACTAATGACACGACAACATGCAAGACCCAAGCCGCGCGCGAATCGTTCAGAAAATCAGAAAATTCACTCACCACGCTGGTGCCGGACACAAACGAGCTCCTGCTTCCCTTTACCCATCAACGTCCGTCTAAATCGGTTTCCCCATGCCAAGTAGCAGCCCCTCCTTCCGACTCGGAGCCCCCCATCTGTCGATTGAAAACACTGATGGTGTCCCTGACCTTGAAACGGAACAATGAAAACAAAGCGAGGCTCGTTGACACGTGCCTCCATTTTGATTCCATCGTACCCGAAAGTCACAACCTCATCCTGAATCTTGAATGCGCAGTGGCTTTATGCGCAGTTTGGGTTGCGTGCTTCTCCCAGGCTCGTCCGACTCTGGCGGCACGCTGCGTTCTCCTCAAGGCTCTGCCAATCAGTTGCTATGTCCCTCAATGGCATCGTCTCAGTCTCGAATGAGGGCCAGGGTGAGATTGTTGGGTGTCGTCTCTTGATTCTCTGTCGAATTCTACCAGACCGGCCAAGTACCGAGAGCGTCGGAGACCCTACTCTCCAAGCCTAAAACACGACACGTCACTGATAAGGATGTGTCCGGCGGCGGTACAGGTCCACATAGTTTGTGTGTTTTTGTACCAATCTCCAATATTGTCCTCTGTGGCTCTATGACTGGAGTATTCGGGGAGGACTGGTCTGCTTGCTGTGTAAAATTGGGCTGGTATCTCCTGGCCAAAACTACCCCATCAGTGATTTCTTTAACACGCGAAAGAAGCAAGCAGCGCCTCCAGACTGAATGGTGTTGATCCACTCCAGCCCTGGCGACAACGCACGCCAACAAACTCACTGCAGAAAAACGAGCGATCTTTCAGACAATCCGGGGGATCCGGGGGTTATGCAGATGCCGGATCTCACGTGGGGCACGCATCCCCTCTGCATGTGGCGCAGCAACCGTCATTAGGCACCGATTTGCAAGAAGATTTGATTGCTTATTGTCAGAGGCTGACCTCGGGCCTGTGTCGATCGCATACATCCAGCCCGCTATATAATCCCATAGGCGCTCCCTTCCCCGGCGCACTTCCCTCCCATTCGCCCAGTCACAACCTATAAGTATCTAACCCTCCGACCATCGCTCCGCTCCAGCATCGCTCTACGTTCATCTCGCCCTTCCCTTTTAGCTCGCGCACATCACGCCGGTAGGCGTAAACCACTGATTCGTTGCAATGCTCCCACATAACCAGGGTGAATACTCGAGACATGGGATACATCCCGAAGGCGACCCCCGTCTCTCACTGCCTGGCATTCGCGACATTTTCGGACTGGAGGCAACAGGTACGACTCATACTCGGGCGAAAGGGGTGTTCACTGATCCTTGCCCTGGCGCCGCAGACGATCTCGGCACATTGGTGTCTCAGCCCCACTACTCTCCCTCGCCCAACCCTAGCTCTCTCCGCTTGAGTGCCACATCCGCCGCCCATTCTGCCTCTCGATCGCATCTGTTCGCTACTGAGGTGCCCCCGCCAGAAAGGTCCTCACCCAGTCGAGTGAGTCGATAGCTCTCGCCTTTCCCTTTGCATGGGAGATGTGCCAATGGCGTATGTTTTGTCCCCTCCTCTTTGACGCCGTTAAAGGCGTCCATGTCAAAGTGTGACTATCAGCCTTCGCGCTATGAGGTCGCTTCTGATGGACACTCCCCACCTCTACTCCTTTCCCCTGCGTACCAACCCCATGGGTATACCATAATGCCGAGACGCTGGCTAGCTCCCTTCTATCGGTGAACCCACTTCCGCCCCTTTCGGCAGCTCTTGCACCTCCAGGAGGACGGGGCAGAACATTGTCTGAAGTGGCCAATACGCGTCACGCTCCTGTAATGATCGCCGAGGTCAGCTATACGATCGCCACCCGTCGCTAACAGTACTGTCTCAGGGAGCACAGTCTGGCCTTGTTTCATCATTCGCAACCACAGCAGCCGCTGCCAGCACTGAACCGCCCCATCGAAGGACAGCCATTGGCGATCGTGGACCAGTCCACCCTCCTACATTCAACGCTGGAGTCCCACGTATACCGGCATCGTCAAAGCATCATTCACCGTCACAAGCGCCTTTTTACGAGCCCGGCGGGGCAATGTCCCCGATGCCCGTGGCTCATCCTGGTGGCTCAGCTAATAGACACCTGCAGGCAGGAGCAGAGTCTTGGTCCGGACAACGTTCGGACGGTCATGACCGACCATTCGGCCGGCCCAAGGAGTCTGCTAATTCGCCATATTATCGACAGGAAAGCCTAATGCACGCAACTCCTCATCAGTCACTGTCTTATCCATCCTCTCCGAGGCTTTATGGGCTTCCTGTGGGTCGAGCACACCATGGAGCCCAAGAGACACCGAGTCCGTCCCTTCAGGGTCATCACCCGGTGACCTATGCCGGAACAACAGGAACAACAGGACGGCTTCACCCTTCTAGGTCGTCCTCTTCCTTAAGAGGGACGCAGTCGTCGGAGGAAACTGTGACAGAAGATAAATCCGCAGGCCGGTATGAGTGTGAATACTGCTCCAAACGTTTCAATCGCCCAAGCAGCCTCAAGGTACAATCGCCCTCCTTTCTATACGCAGAAGACTGAGAGCATGTTTCCCCAGATTCATGTAAACAAACACACTGGAGCGCAGCGTGGGTGTTTCAAACTCTCCCGGCCCCTCCCGAGCCGTCATTGATTGTAACCTTGAATCCTCTTCTCCAGCATTTCAATGTCCCTTCCCAGATTGCAGTCGTCGCTTCAGTGTCATGTCAAACATGCGTCGCCACGCACGAGTCCATACAAATGCCTTGGTCGATACACCGGCTGAAGGAGAAGGTCCCAAACAGGCCGGTGCTTCGGGCGCCAATCCCGACACCTCCAGTCAAGATATGGCACCCTCGCGTGGTTCAGGAGGGCGAGCCGGACTCACACGGGGGAGCATATCCAGTCGTGGGCGTTCCAGCTCTTCCTCTGGACCGGGCTCTCCGAACGATATTGATGTGGAAATGGCCGAAGAAGACGGAGACCTCTTCAGCATTCTCACCCTCCGACCCCGCTCGATCCGCACATAGTCACCTTCTGGTGCTTCTTCCATTCTCCATGTGGGATCTGTCCACCCGTCCCTCGAATCGGACCATCGTCGCGATCGCACGCTGGCGCGTATGCCACCCAGCCTCGGCACCCTGTCACCATCACCCGATTTTCAGCGCAGCAAACCGCAGTCGAACGACTCGGAGTGATGGTTGCATCCTTGTTCGCTCGTTCAGCCCCCCTCACTCATATTCATTGAAGACTCATGTACTATGTATATCATTCGCATCCTCGCACGACGACTGTTAGCACTCTAGTGTAGCCGCAAGTTACCGCCCTCACACTTATCCGTCCATAAAGTAACCTTCGATCCCGCCTACCACTCGCTCCGCGTTTCCTCTTGATGAATTTATGACCACAACAAGCTACGCAGGAGAAGCAATAAGGAATCGATTCTGTAGACTCATAACGATGTATCCTCAAGAAAGCTGCCTCTTCCCTTGATGCAAGTTCTTTTCCGGTGTCAGAACTGTAACAATATTATCAAATAAATACAAGGCAATATTATGCATGGTGACCTATTACCTTGCGTTTCGTTCGACCCTGAATTTCTTTAACAAGTCCCAATTAATGTGTTGTGTCACACCGCTTAGGTATCGGTACCTCCCCGCTCTTCCGAAATGAACGCTGTTGGCTGACCGGATTTCCGCTGCAAGGCCAGCCAGCCACCCTGCATGTCGAGTGGTGGCTTGCCGCGAGGTTTTGGCGTTTGGCGTTTGCATACGATCACGTCGAAACGAACGAGGCGATCACTCTTAGCGACTGTTGGACCGTCTCTGGGCCATTCCAGCGGATTCATTGTTCGGGTAAAGTTTCAGGGCAGCTCACTGTCGATGTCGCCGGCAGTGTCATTCTGGGTTCAGCTGGAAAATTCCGCCATGTAAACTCGGGAAACGGGACCGAAGGCCCGTATGAGGGCTGCACTGCGGAAACGACGGGCTATGTTCGTCTCAGTAAAAGATCGCGCTGTATCAGTGTGTCATTATTGCACGTACCGTGTGAAGCTCCAGGGTTTGGGAGAATGACCGGTTGCGAGCCGTTATCGACGTTGAAGAACCGCCCTCGTGCTGATTTTAGGCACCATAACGTGATTTCTGAGTAAGGTGTCGACGGCACTCCTACGCGGACTCCACGACCGGGTGGATCTTCTGACGCGGATTTAATTACAACCTCAAAGAGGGTGCGTCTCCGAACTCTGCCACACGGGTCGGAAAGCCGCCTCTGTCGCAAGCACCAGGATTAACGGTACCATTTGTTGCTTGGTGTGACCTGGTAGGAAGTTGCACAGGCGGCCGGAGCAGACAACCCTGTATCAGGACAACTGTACAGAACCCACCCCGTTCTCATCATCCTCAATGCAGAGCCCACTCCATTCCATCCCGTCAGAAGGTCATTCACCAGTTGTGATCGAAGACCTGCACATCGATATGAAGTTCTTCGTTGTGGACCAGTGTACGTACTTATACGTATACTAGAATAATCTAACTTGTGGTCTCTCGATTCAATTATCGCTCGCAGCTCCGTCAACCGTCAATCCCGAACTGTATGCACGTACGCATGGTACGACATAGTAATTACGGGACACATGATACGGAAATAGCAAGAATGGGACATTTTTTCCACACTGAGAGTGATTCCTGTGTGAATATTCCACCTTTCATGTGTGGCCGATCAAACGCGTTGCGCATAACAAAATGGCTGCGGAGTTAGTAGGGTCAAGGGGAGGTCCTGTGCAATGCCGCCAAGGTACATTACAGGGCGGCCAAGCAACCCCAGTCTGGCTGTGCGTATATCTGTGAGAAAATAAGTCCCTTGTGGTCTCCGCTCAATATTTCTATTGGACGGATCGATATCTGGCTGCGGACAGTTGCGCCTCAGCTATCTCCGAGCACAGTTGCGCTTGCCCCTTCACTTGACAAATTGAGTTTGGCGTGCATTGTCTAATCCATTTGAACTCGACCTTGTTCGAGCTTCGGCACTACCCGAAACGGCAGGCGTCAAGGGCTATGCCTTCAATTGTAACCCCCTTAGCAACATTGAGTCAAATCGAACAGACACCCTCCAACGAAGATGGCATTCCGTCAAACGTGGAAGATGACCTGCGGACCTTGGGTTGCCAGCTGATCCAGCAGGCTGGTATCTTACTGAAGCAGTACTGCCTTTCTATTTCATTTTACTAGTTCGGCCTCAACTTTCACAGGACCCAGGTGGCAATGTCAACCGCGCAGGTACTCTTTCAGCGCTTCTGGTTCGTAAGCTCGATGAAAAACTTCGGAATATTAGTGAGCTAGGATGAGTTATGCTTTTCCTGGCTAATCCATGGCCAGGAAACTGGTATGGGCGCTCTCTACCTGGCATCGAAACTTGAGGAATGTACACTCCGACTGCGAGACCTGGTTAACGTTTTCGACCTACTACTACAACGCCACGAGCACGAACTACAGCATCCCGAGAGAGAGTATAAACACGCCGCGATGTCTTTTTGGAGCCAGACGTACTACGACCTGAAGGACGCCATAGTCGTCGCGGAAATGCAGATATTGAAGCGCTTAGGCTTCGGTGTACAGGTCAAGCTACCCTATGGGACCCTTGTCAATTATCTGCAGGTTTTAGGACTGATCGAGAAGTCTGAAACTTGTCAGAGGGCTTGGGCATTCCTGAACGACGCGTGAGTGCAGTAAAACAGTGAAATGGACTTGCCTTCGACCCTCTCCTTACATTTCTCCAGGCTTCATACTCCCGTCTATGCGCTGTATCCTGTCCCGACGATTGTTTGTGCCGCAATCCTCCTGACGATTCGTCAATTAGCGATTCCATTGCCAGACTTGTGGTGGGAGTTATTTGATGCTGAGTGGGAGGATGTTTGGGCGGTTGCAGGTAATATTATGCGTCTATATCGGCCACAAGACCTAAGCCACCGTCGCGAATTGCTCTCACTTCTCTCAAAACATGACGTCCGGCAGTATCTCGCAACCAAAGCCACTAATACCCATTAATGTGCTCCTTCGGGGCTCGATCTATGGAAAATCAATGACATGGATGGTCGTAGCCCAGCATATCACTACGGAACCCGACAATGGACAGAACGAGATCAAAGGGAGTCCTGGGGGGGGATCAGAATGCATGTGTCGGGGGTTCGTCACTTTATGTTCAAATATTTGGGGCAGCCGACCATCGCCTGGGGTTATGCTCCAGCACTCATGTCCATCATTCTCTATCCTGTTCATACGGGCTTGACGGAAATGACAAGCACCCGAAGTGAAGAATATACCAATTGTCCATCTGTTATCGTCGACTAAATCGCAGCTCAAAGCAACGTTGTGATCCCACTCGCTGGGCTGCTTGCCAAACGGAATGCTGACTTTGTTCAAGACCGGTAGTTCATCGCTCCTCGTTGCGACGCAGGTGTGATAGAAGTACATCCCACTCGTCTGCTGGAGCAAGGTGGTGAGGCGAGAATCAGTTCCGTTATAAGGCCGCCATTGTGAGGACGAGACCAGTTTTCGTACACCCGGTAGTAGCCGAATGTGACGACTGGGCGGTTTGATAACTGGGGCGGGCTTATCTAAAGGGGCCATGTTTGCGAGATCAAACCCGAGGCACCAAGTGAGGCCGGAGTCGAGGTTGCTTCTGCATATACTTCCAGGTGTCAATATGATGTGTGTATCGATCTAGAGCCACTCAGCGGCATTCTCGACAGGTAGGACGCTAATCCACTGACCGCCAACAGCTCTTGAGCAGTGCCATCAATGACGTGGAGTCTCCGTTGTGTCTCCCAGTCCCATACAATGATAGTTCCCCCATTCAATGGTATAGCTGCGATTCTTCCCTCCAGCGCCCCAGTTGAAGAGGAGCGACAGTCCTCGATATCCGCAAGAACGCCCATTGCCGCTCCAGGTCCCTCACCTTGGAGGAAGTCAATCCGAATGACCGACCAATAAGACGCCCTTTTTTATGATCCACAAATTAGTGTCCTGGAACGAGACCGGTGAATCACTGGTCTACTCACTCGCTGCCGACCATTTGCACAAGAACATTTGCGGCTCTCCCTTCATCGGTAGCCTGGGTCACAAAACTGACAATCCGACCTTGCACGTCCAGCGTCGCGACCGGCATGATCGTCTCGAACTGGGACGCATCCTGGACTTCAGTCTCCAAGCTATGAAGGTTGAAGAGGTAAAGGACGTAAGGATATACGGGGGCGACGAGCAACCACATCCCCCCTGGCAGCAGTGTTGCAGCGCCAATGTGGCCCAGTGTATAGGACGTGAGTGGGAAGACCGATCGCCATCTTAACGGGCATCTGTGCTTGATTGCGTATGGAACGCGTTTCGAAGCCGTTGCCAGACGTTCCAGGCGGGTCGCTGGGACCGTTTGCAGGTACGGGATTGGTAATGGAAGCCAATGTTGTTGGACTAGACGTTCTAATAGACGGAGCCACACGATACGTTCGTACGTCTGCTCGCGGAGAGTTTTGCAAGTCTACATTTGGCGCAAATTATAAAATGGCACACTGAAATTTGTCTTGGAATCATGGACGCACCATCCGCAAGCGAACAACATCTTCGGCATCTAACCAGGACAAGATATCCCACAAAAGATCTGGATAGAGTCTCGCAAGCATGATTGTCGCTACTTCAACTATTTCCAGCGATGAGGACTGATCCAAGGTGCACGCCTCGGTTCCCAAGTTAAAGCGACCCATAAATTTTGTGAATTCAAATCATATCGACTACATGGAAGCGCCAAATGACAGCAGATTTGGAACGCAGAGATGGGGCAGAGAAACAGTAGAGCAAGCAAACGACGGTCATGTGTAGCCTCCATTCTGCTTCAGCGGAAGAATTGTACTCATCTCGAAACATATTATGCATCGTGGTTGTGATTCTAAAGACCATATCAATAGAGATGTCGCATAGAATGGTTAATTTCGGTCCCATAACGAGTGGAACTTGCCATAGGAGTTTCAGGTGCTGCCTGCCTCACACTGCTGTCCGGTGTCGCCGGGGTTGGAGTAGGATTCGCTCGACTCCCGGGTCGATGGAGCGCACCAGTAAATCGAAAGGGATCAAGAGCGCCTAAAGGTTGGGCTCGTGGGACCTGCGGCATACCACGTACCAGTAGGACTGTAGCACGGTCTGGGACCGGGGACTCAGCCACGGTCTCCACAGAGGCTGGTGCAGGTGCCTGATTCGCGCCTTCCGCTCCACCACTGTTCGTACCGTTGCTGCTTTGGCTGCTACCGCTATCGTGACCTTCGGTAGAAGGCCCGGCGGCAGAAATCGTGGGAGGGGCAGGGGCAGGCTCGTTGGGCCGCTCTCCTCTCGCAGGCTGGGAGGTGGAGGCCAACGTCCGCATTAAAAGAGAGCCTGGTCGTGGGCGGGCCGGCGTAGAGGATGAAGGAGGGTTGAAAATACCCCCAACCGCACTCGCCAGAGTGCTCGAAGCAACCGTATGACTTGGGCCCACTCTGCTGGATACGGGTTCAGGAGTGCGTCTTGCGTCGTCCTCAGGAACCAGTT
>Ga0307513_10002850_pt1 | contig 23690 bp, 24 predicted proteins | sample 15_EM_MG_FD_202174 | JGI IMG/M metagenome (GOLD analysis project Ga0307513, IMG submission 202174) | Populus trichocarpa ectomycorrhiza microbial communities from riparian zone in the Pacific Northwest, United States - 15_EM | ecosystem: Host-associated > Plants > Roots > Unclassified | place...
GCCCGATCCGGATGCCTTGCCGGTGGCGGCCCCGCTGGCCGGGCTGCTCCCGGGGGCCGGTCTGCGGCGCGGGTCCACGGTGGCGATCCCGGAGTCGGGCGGCGCCACATCGTTGCTGCTCGCGCTGTTGGCCGAGGCGTCGACGGCCGGGGCGTGGGTGGGGATCGTCGGCCGTCCCGATCTCGGGATGGTCGCCGCCGCCGAGGCCGGGCTCGCGCTGGAGCGGGTCGCGCTGGTGCCGGCGCCCGGCGCCGATCTCGTGGCCGTCACCATGGCGTTGCTCGATGGGATGGACGTGGTCGCCGTGGCTCCCGGCGGGCCCGTCGCCCCCTTCGCTCAGGTGCGGAACGGGCCGCCGGTCGTGGTGCGGGCCGCCGAACGGCAGCGCCTGGCGGCCAGGGCCCGGCAGCGCGGCGCGGTGCTCGTCGCGCTGGGGCAGTGGCAGGGCGCCGACCTGGAGTTGCACTGCTCCGGCCGGGGCTGGACCGGGCTCACCACCGGCCGGGGCCGGTTGCGGTCCTGCGCCACCGTGGTGCGCCGCGGCGGCCGTGGTTCCGCCGGGCGGGCGCGGGAGGCCCGCCTGCTCCTGCCCGGTGCCGAGGGGCGGCCGGGGGCCGGGGTGGAGCCCGTGCCGGTGGCTGCGCCGATCGCGGTGGCGGGGTGAGGGGCCGCGCGGTCCGGGGATTCATCGCGCGAGGTCAGAACCCCCGTCAGGGTGCATCTCGCGCGTCGGCCGCCGGAGGTTGTGCAGGCTGGGTGCGGTTCGAGCGCGTCATGAGGTGCGGGAGGTGCTGCCGAAGGGCCGGTCGCGGGCGCCGCGATGTCCACATCGCGCGCGAGATGGACATCAGCGGGGTTTTCCGTGGTCAGAACCCCCGTCAGGTCCATCTCGTGCGTCGGATGCCCGCGGGTGCGCCGGCCCGGTGGCTCGCGGGCACCGCCCCTGCGCCCCGACGGCCCGGGCCGGTCCGGCCACCGGCCCGCCGGCCGGGGCGGTGAGCTGCGATGGCTGATGTGCCGGTGCGTGTGCTCGTTGCGTGGGTGCCCGACTGGCCGGTCGTGGCCGCTGCGCTCGCCGCGCACGTCCCTCCCGACCGGCCGGCGGCCGTCGTGGCCGCCAACCGGGTCCTCGCCTGCTCGGCGCCGGCCCGTTCCCACGGGGTGCGGCGGGGTCTGCGCCGCCGCGAGGCACAGGCCCGTTGCCCGGAGCTGGCCGTCCTCCCGGCCGATCCCGATCGTGATGCGCGCGCGTTCGAGCCGGTGGTGGTGGCCGTCGAGGAGCTGGCGCCGGGGGTGGAGGTGGTGCGGCCGGGGCTGGTGGCGTTGCCCGCCAAGGGCCCGGTCGGGTACTTCGGTGGCGAGCTGGAGGCTGCCGAGCGGATCGTCGACCACGTGGCCGCCCGCGCCGGCGTGGAATGCCAGATCGGGCTGGCCGACGGGCTGTTCGGCGCCATGCTCGCGGCGCACCGCGGGCTCGCGGTCGCCCCCGGCGACACCCCGGCGTTCCTCGCGCCGCTGGAGGTCGCCGAGCTCGACCGCCAACCCGGCAGCGAGCGGGCCGAGCTGATCGACCTGCTGCGCAGGTTGGGGCTGCGCAGCCTCGGTGCGTTCGCCCGGCTCGACGCCGCCGACGTCGCGTCCCGCTTCGGGGCCGACGCGGTGCTCGCCCACCGGCTCGCCCGTGGCCTCGATCCGCGGCCGCCGGTGCGCCGCGCGCCACCCGAGGAGCTGACCGCCGCCCGCGAGCTCGATCCGCCCGTCGACCGGGTCGACGCCGCCGCGTTCGCCGCCCGCGAGCTGGCGGTGAGGCTGCACACCACCCTCGCCGGCCACGGCCTGGCCTGCACCCGGCTCGGGATCGGTGCGCGCACCGGCGGCGGGGAGGTGCTGCACCGGGTGTGGCGGTGCGCGGAGCCGCTCACCCCGTCCGGCACCGTCGACCGGGTCCGCTGGCAGCTCGACGCATGGCTGACGAACCGCGCTCGCTCAGGCACCCACGCGTCCGAGGAGTCGGGCGCGTTGGTGGAGCTGTGGCTGGTGCCGGAGGAGACCGTGCCGGCAGGGGCGCTGCAGCTGGGGCTGTGGGGCGACACCGGCCCCACCGACGAACGGGCCGGACGGGCGCTGGTGCGGGTGCAGGCGTTGCTGGGCCCCGAGTCCGTGGTCACCGCGGTGCTGGTGGGTGGTCGGGACCCTGCCGAGCAGGTGCGGCTGGTGCCGTGGGGCGACGACCGGGCGATCGAGGGCGCCGTCGCGAGCACCGCGCCCGCGCCCGAGCCGGCCCCCGCGGCCCCCGAGCCGGTGCTCTCCGGCGAGGAGGTGTGGGACGAGCTCGGTCCCCGCGACGAACCATTGATGGCGCCGGCCGGCTGGCCCGACGACGTGGTGCGCCAGCACGGGCGCACCGCAGTGCCGGTCGCCGATCCGAGCACGGTGCGGTCCACGAACCGGCGCCGCCCGCCGCCCCCGTCCCGCACGTCCACGTCGCGCACGATCCGCGAGCCGCCCGCGCCGTGGCCCGGGCGGCTGCCGTCGCCGTCGCCCGCGACGGTGCCGGCCGAACCGTTCCCGGTGCAGCTGCATGCGGCCGACGGACAACCCGTCGTGCTCCGCACCGCCGACCAGCTCTCGGCGGAGCCGCACCGGCTGACCGGCGACGGCCGAGCAGCCGTGGAGATCACGGGCTGGGCGGGGCCGTGGCCGGTGTGGCGGCGCTGGTGGACACCGGGAGCGCCGGTCGCGGGACGGCTGCAGGTGATGTGCGCCGACGGATCGGCGTTCCTGCTGCTCGCGAGCGGGGGGAGGTGGTGGGTGACCGGCGTCTACGACTGACGGGCTGCCCGCCCGTCCACGATCACCGGCACGAGCCGGACGCCCACGGCAGGGCCGCGATACGACGCAAGATCGGCGCGGGTACCGGTCCGGGTCGAGCGCTACTACTGAGCGGCTGCTGCGGCCACGCTCGTGCGGCCAGGCTGCCCGTCCACGATCGCCGGCCCGCGCCACACGCCCGCGACCACGGCGACGACGAGCGGGGAGCCGCACAGGAGCACCCACCCCGCCGGGCTGGTCCCGAGCAGCGCCAGCACCAGCGCGTAGATGCCGACAGGCCCGCCGAACGCCACCAGGCCGGCGATCCGGCACCGGCCGGGTCGCCCGGTCAGGTGTGCCCGCACCGCGCCCAGCACAGCGCCGGAGACCGCGCCGAAGAGCATTCCGGCCAGTGCCCCGACGAACGTGACGAGCAGCCCGAGGAGCAGCCCGGCGAGCGCGCCGCTCAGCAGCACCTCCGACGAGGCTCCCGTCGGGAACGACGCCGGGTTCCCCTGGAGCGCGTCGTAGGCCATCACCGCCGGGACCGCGAGCACCGCGGCGATCGCCCCTGCGGCCACGCCTGTGAGCATCGCCTCACCCAACACCGCGCCCATGGTGTGAGCTTAAGGCTGGCGTTTCCGTCGGGGTGAAGGTTTACCGTCGATGACGTGCGGATCGGAGAGCTGGGCGAACGGGCCGGGGTCACCCCGCGCGCGCTGCGCCACTACGAGGAGCTGGGGCTGCTGCCGGCGCGGCGGCGGGCCAACGGCTATCGCGAGTACGGCGAGCACGACCTGGCGCTGGTCGCGGAGATCCACCGGCTCGTCGAGCTGGGGTTCGCCCTGGAGGAGACGCGCCCGTTCGTCGAGTGCCTGCGGGCCGGGTTCCCGAGCGGGGGCAGCTGCGCGGCCTCGCAGGAGGTGCAGCGGCGCAAGCTCGCCGAGGTCGACGGGTGGATCGCCCGGCTGCAGCAGGTCCGCACAGAGATCAGCACGGAGCTGGCGGCGCCGCCGCCGGCATGTGAACTGAGTACGGAGGCAGTGTCATGAGTGGTCTGGTCGCGGTCACCGACGCCACGTTCGACGAGCTGGTGCTGGGATCGGAGCTGCCGGTGCTGGTCGAGTTCACGGCCGACTGGTGCCCGCCCTGCCGGATGATCGAGCCGGTGCTGCAGCAGATCGCCGCGGAGCACGCCGGACGGCTGGTGGTGGCGCAGCTGGACGTCGACGCGAACCAGGCCACCGCGGTCCGCTACGAGGTCATGGGGATGCCCACGATGAACCTCTACGTGCGTGGCGAGGTCGTCGCGCAGGTGATCGGGGCCCGGTCGAAGTCGGCCCTGCTGGCCGTGTTCGCCGAGTACGTCGGTGCTGCCGCCGCCTAGAGGGCAGCCCCGGGCTCGACCACCACCGGCTCGACACGCTGACTCGCCCTGCTTCCTTCCATGATCTCTTGATGAGCGCAAGAGTTGATGATAGAAAGAGTCGTGCGCGAGGAGACATCCGAGGACACGTTCTTCCGTGAGCTCGGTGGTATCTGCACCGGCCTGCGGCAAGCGTTTGCCCGCCACGTAGGGGCGAGTGCGCACCGTGTGCACACGCTCGTCCGGCTCCGGCGTGAGGGCGAGACCAGCCACAGCGATCTTCGCCAAGCTTTGGCCATCGACGGCGCGAGCGTGACCCGGCTGATCAAGGATCTCGAGGCGGAGGGCCTGGTAGGGCGCCGACTCGATCCGACGGACAACCGTTACACCCTGGCCAGACTGACTCGCGCGGGCGAGCGAGCGGCCACTGACCTGGAGCGAACGCACCAGGTGTACCAGGAGCGGCTGCTGAACGGAGTCAGCGCGCAGGAACAGGAGATCGTGTTGCGCGCCCTTCGACGTGTCCGCGCGAACATGACCGAATCGGAGAGCTGATGACCGCCGACGTTCGCGCCGTCGCCAAGCGGATGTACGACGCCTTCAACACCTACGACCACAACGCCGCCGACCACATCTTCACGGCGGACTTCTACAGCCACCCCATGGGCACAACCGGTCCGCGGAGCGTGACCCGGTCCTGGCAGCGGTTCCACGACATGTTCCCCGACGCCCAGGTCGTGGTCGAGGACATGGTCGTCGAAGGGGACAAGGCGGCCGTCCGTACGAGCGTGCACGGCGTTCCCGGCGAGCAGCCGCCGACCATGCTGGAGATCTTCCGGGTGCAGCACGGGCGCATCGCCGAGCTGTGGGGCCTGTCGTCTCTGCAACGCCCCTGAGTCGCTGCGCCGCGCCGCAGGCGAGCGGCCCTCCTAGACCAGCGTCAGGCTGTCGATCTTCCAGGTGCCGTCCTGGCTGATCAGGCTCATGCGCATGCGGCTGCGGTCGGTGCGCGGGTCCTTGGTCTGGGTGTTGGTGATCCGCTGGTCGATGAACAGCAGCACGTCGACGCGGCTCTCGTCGCCGCCGGCCACCCCGGCGTCGAGCACGGTGCCCACGGACACGCCCTCGTACTTGCCGATGATCCCGGAGAGCTGGTCGGAGACCTGCTTGTACTGCGCGGCGAACCCGGGCGCCGCGTTCTGCGCGACGACGCCGAAGTTGCGGTCCATGGTGCGGTAGTCGTAGCTGGTCAGGTCCAGTGCGTACCGCTTCGCCGCGTCCAGCGCCTCGGCGCGGGCGCCGGCCACGCCGGCTTCCTGTCGCCAGGAGACGAGCGCGAACACGGTCGCGGCGAGCAGCAGCGCCATGACCGCGGCCACCGCCACCGTCACCGGGCGGATCCGCCGAGCCGGCTTCGGGTCCGGCGTCGTCTCTGTCTCCTCGGAGACGACGGCCTCGTCCTTCGTGAGCGTCACGACCATCACTGAACTCCCTGTAGCAGAAGCGACGTCCAGGATCGGGCGCCGAGTACGTCGTGCTGTCCGCCGTTCTGCCCGAACGACGTCGATGACCCGTCGGGGGTCGTGGCCGCGCCGCTGCGCGGGTCGTAGCTGCCCACCGGGCCAGGGGACGGCGCGTTGGCGGCGCCGCGTTGCTGCAGTCCGGGGTTGCGGCCTGCGCAGTGGCCGCGGTCGTCGAGCGGCCGCGCCGCGACGTCCTGCGGGGGCCGGCGCTCCGTCGGGTACCCGCAGGTCGGCCCGAGTGCGGGGACGATCGCGAGCCGCACGGTCGGCGCCCCGCCGGGGACGGGCACGAAGACGCTGGTCAGGTCGACGAACCCGCCCGGGATCGTGGTGAAGCCGGTGCGCAGCGCATCGGTGCGCACGGCGAGCACCTGGCCGACGGCGGCCCCGTTGGCCAGCAGCGCGGCGAGGCCCTCCTGGTTGTCGTGCAGCAGCGGGGTGAGCACCTCGGTCAGCTCGGTGCCGCTGTCGACGATCGTGGACACGTCGTCGAGGTGGCCGGCCACGCCGTCGCCGAGGGTGCGCAGGGTGGCGGCGAACTCGGGCAGGCGCGACACGAGCCGCGCGGTCGGTTCGAGGAGCCGGTTGCCCTTGTTCGTGAGGTCGACGACCTTCGGCGTGATCTCGTCGGCGGTGTCGATGAGGGCGGTCGCGTTGGCGAGCAGGCTCTGCAGCTGCGGCCCCGCACCCTGCAGTGCGGTGGCCAGCTCGTCGGCGGTGGTGTGCAGGTCGTCGGTGTCGACGGTGTGCAGCAGCTCGACGGTGCCGGCGAGCAACTGCTCCAGCGGCACCGGGATCTCGGCCGCGTGGGCGAGGGTGGCGCCGTCCTGCAGGTTCGGGCCGGCGAGCACGTCGGGGCGCAGGTCGAGGTGGTGGATCGCCACCGGGGTGTCCTGGGTGACGACGGCCCGGGTGCTGGCCGGGATCGGCAGGTCGGTGGTGAGCGACAGGGTGGCGACGACGCCGCTGCCGTCGGGGCGCACGTCGACGGCAGAGACGGTGCCGACCTTCACTCCGCGGTAGGTGACGAGCGAGTTGGGCAGCAGCCCGCCCGCGGACTCCATGGCCACCATGACCCGCATGCCGCCCCCGAGGACGTCGCGGCTGAGCGTCTGCGCGCCGACGAGCACAGCCGCGAGCATGCCGACGACGAAGAACGACACGACCTTGAGGACGGTCCCGCGGTCAGTCATCGGCCGCACCCCCCAGCAGTTTCTCCGGCCCGCCGGGGTCGAGCAGCTTCTTCGGCCCCGACGTCGCGAGCTGCTCCAGCAGGCGTGTGACGATCTCGGGCACATCGAGGTGGGCGTCGGCGGTGATGTAGTCGCCGGGGATGAGCCCGGCGACGTTCGGGCCGAGCGCGGTGACGTCGGCGAGCACGGTGTCGATGCGGTCGTTCATGGCGGCCAGCGCGTCCACCGGCGGGCGGATGTTCGCGGCGAGCCGCTTCAGCTCGGCCCGGGTGGGCCCGACGACGTCCTGGACGGCATCGGCGAGCGGGGCGATCCGCGAGGCCAGCTCGTCGAACGTCTCCTTCTGCGCGAGCAGCGCCTGGATGCCGGGGGCGATGTCGGTGAGCGCCGCGTCGATGCTGGCCTGGTTGGCGCGGGTGTAGGAGCTGAGCCGGTCGACGACGTCGAGGGTGTCGCTGATGCGGTCGCGGTGGCGTTCCAGCGCGGTGAGCACGGTGGAGAGGCGATCGAGCAGGCCGCGCACCTCGTCGGCGCGGCCGTCGAGCGCCTTGTTGGTCTCGGTGACGATCGTGGAGACCTGCTGCAGGCCGCTGCCGTTGAGCAGTGCGCCGAGCGCGGCGAACAGGTTCTCGATGTCGGGGCCGCGGCTGGTGTCGGCGAGGGGGATGACGGATTCGGCTCCGAACACTCCAGGCGACGGCCGGTCCGGCGGGCGCAGCAGCATGTACTCCTCGCCGAGCGGCGACGGCAGCTGCAGCCGGGCGGTCGTGCCCGCCGGGATGCGCACGTCGGCGGCGATGTTCACGCGCACGACGGCGGTGAAGCCGCGCACGTCGATCGACTCGACCCGGCCGACGGCGCTCTGGCCGAGCCGCACGATGCCGCCGACGGGCAGGCTGGACGCGTCCTCGAACTCCGCGACGATCGGGTAGGACTCCCCGGCGGGGGCCCGTCCGATGGGCAGGTTCTGGAAGCTCAGCCCGCATCCGGCGGTGAGCATCGCCAGCAGCCCGGCGAGTGCGATCGCAGTGCGTCTCATCCGCCCGTACCGCCCAGCTGGAGCAGCCCGAGGGGATCCACCACGTCGGGGATGGGCACGGGGATCGGGTTGAGCAGGCCGGCGCCGGCGCACAACGGGTTCGGCAGCGCCTTGCACGCGGCCTGACCTGCGGCGAACTGCTGCACCGACATGTTGATGTCGACCCGCAGCCGCAGCTCGTCCGCCGGGCTGACCGCGGCCGACACGTTGCCGAACGCGAGCGGTGCCACGTCGAGGATCTCGGCGATGCGGCCGCGCATGCCGGCCAGCGCGGCAGCGACCTTGTTCAGGTCCTCGACGGTGCCGGTGAAACGGTTCCCGTCGCGCTTCAGCAGGTCGGTGAGCTCGGTGAGTACGTCGGCGAGCCCGCCGACGGTGTCGGTGATGCGCGCCTGCTCGGCATCGACGGCATCGGAGAGCTGCTCGACGGAGGTGGCGAGCCGGTCGAGGCTGCCCTGGTGGCGGTCCAGCACGTCGATCAGCCGGGAGATGCTGTCCAGCGCGGCGAGCGCGTCCGGGGTGCTGCCCACCAGCACCGAGCTGGCCTGGTTGATCGTCGTGATCGCGTCGCGCAGCTTGGCGCCGTTGCCGTCCAACGCGTTCGCCGAAGCCGCGAGCAGCGGCCCGATCGTGCCCTGCGGGTCCTCGGCCGAGGGGCCGACGGCTCGCACCAGCTCGTCGATGGCGGCGGTGAGGGCGCCCCACGAGACGGGGGAGTGGGTGCGTTCCGTCGGGATCACCGCGCCGTCGGCGAGCGCCGGCCCGCCGCGGTAGACGGGCGAGAACTCGATGTAGCGGTCGGAGATCACGTCCGGCGACATGATGTAGGCGTGCGCGTCGGCGGGGATCACGATGTCGGACGGCAGCGTCATCACCACGCGCACGACCGGGCCCGCCGGGCGCACCTCGACGACGTCGCCGACAGGGATGCCGAGCAGGTCCACGCGGTTGCCGGGGAAGAGCCCGTCGGTGGTGGCGAACTCGGCGGTCACGGTGCGCACGGCGGGCTGCCGCAGGAACAGGTACCAGCCGCTGATGGCGAGCAGCAGCGTGATCACGAGTGCGGCGCCCACCAGGCGCTGTGCCTTCATCGGCACCCCTGCGCCAGGCCGACGACGCACAGCACGTTGTCGGGCAGCACGAAGGCGGGCCCGGAGACGTCGGCCCACGGGCCGTTCCCGGTCGCGTTGGCCACGTAGCGCACGGTGGGGCCGAGGGTGTCGAGCATCTCGGTCAGCGACTTCTCGTTGGCGGTCAGCAGCTTGGCGACGTGCTCCAGCCGCGCCAGCAGCGGATCCAGCTCGCCGTCGGTCTCGTGGAGGAACTGCCGCACGGCGGCGGTCAGCTCGCCGACGTCGACGAGCAGGTCGTGGATGACGGCCCGGCGATCGGCCAGGAACTGCGCGACGAGGCTGCCGTCGTCGAGCAGAGCGGCGATGTCGCTCTCCTGATCGACGATCATGTCCGCGGCCGACTTCGTGCCGCGCAGCAGGTTGCGCAGGCCGTCCTCGCGCTCGGAGAGCATGCGCGATACGGCGGTCACCCTGTCCAGCGCGCGGGCGAACAAGTGCGGATCGTCCGGCGTCACCTCGGTGAGGGTGCGCATCATCTGCTTGAGCGCGGCCGTGTCGAGCCCGCCGACGGACTCGTTGGCGTCGCGCGAGAGCAGGCCGATGTCGTACGGGACGGTGGTGCGCGGCAGCGGGACGACCGACCCGGACTCCAGCGGCGCGCCGCCGCCGGGCTGGATCGCCAGGTAGCGCCGGCCCAGCACGGTCTGCAGCTTGATCGCGACGATCGCCCGGTCGTCGAGGGCCTGGCCGTTGTCGAGCCGGAAGTCGATCTCGACGTGGTCGCCGGCCAGCCGGACCGCCGTGACGCGCCCGGACGGCACCCCCGCGACCATCACCTGCGCGTCGTCGGCCAGGCCCGCGGCATTGCTGAACTGCGCGGTGAACCCGCTGGTGCGGCTCAGGAACGCCAGCCGCGGCACGGCCAGCGCTGCGGCCAGCAGCACCGCGACGATCGCGACGCCGATCGCGCCCAGCCGCATGGGGTTGCCGAGCCCGATCATCGGCACACCTCGCTGTGCACGTTCGGCGGGATCGTCGTCTGCACCGGCCCGACCTGGATCTCCAGGTTGCAGAGGTACAGGTTGAACCAGGTGCCGTAACTGCCCGCCCGGCCGAGCGCGCCGACGGCACCGCGGAACCCGTCCACGGAGCGGACGATCTCCTCGCCGTTGTCGTCGATGAGCGCGGTGAGCGCGTGCAGCGAGCGGACGTCGCGGGCGAGCTCCGGTGCGGTGTCGCGGGCGACCCCGGCGAGTGTGTTGGCCAGCCCGGACGCGCTGTCGAGGACCTCGCCGATCTGGTCGCGCTCGTCGACGGCGACCGCGACGAGCGTGCGCAGCGCCGAGACCAGGTCGGTGAACTGCACCCGGCGGTCGAGCAGGTCCGACACCAGCGCGTCGAGGTTGTCCAGCACCCGGCCGATGACCTCGTCGGAGCCGGTGAGGGTGGAGGTCACCGACACCACCTGGCCGAGCAGCTCGGAGATCCGGCCCCCCTCGCCCTGGAAGACCGCCACCAGGGTGCCGGCGAGCCGGTTCACCTCCTGCGGCGACACCGCGTCGAACAGCGGCCGGAACCCGGCCAGCAGCGCCGTCAGGTCGACGGCGGGCAAGGTGCGCCCGACCGGGATCATGGCGCCGGCGAGCAGCGGCTGCGGCGCGCCGCCGCCGCGGGTGAGCGCGACGTAGCGGGCGCCGAGCAGGTCGGCGTAGCGGACGAGCGCGCCGGCGTCGGCCGGCACCCGCTGGTCGGCGCGGACCTCCAGATCGACCTCGGCGATCCCGTCGACCAGCCGGACACCGCGCACCTGCCCCACCCGCACGCCGGCGATGCGCACGTCGCTGCCCTCGGTGAGGCCCTGGACGTCGGTGAACTGTGCCGTGTACTCGACGGTCGGCCCGGCCAGCGGCTGGGTCAGCGTGTTCACGACCAGCGCCGACGCGAGCACGGTGACGGCCACGAACGCCACCAGCCGGACGATCAGCCCCCGCGTCATGGCGTCTCCACCGTGGAGCCGCGCACCATCGGGCCGAGCAGCACGCCGCGCAGCCCGTCGCCACTCTCCTGATCGGCGCTGCCGTCTCCGGGGGCGCTGCTCTCTTTCGGAGCGCTGCCGTCTTTCGGGGCGCTGCCGTCTTTCGGAGCGCTGCCGTCTCCTGGAGCGCTGCCACCCAGGGCGTCGGCGACCTGCCGCAGCGCACCGGCCTCCTGCGGGCTGCCCACCCCGCCGACCGTGCCGCCGGGCGCCGGCTCCTGGACCGAGTCCCCGCAGTTGGGGCCGGCGAGCTTGCCGTAGCGCGGGCACTCGCGCGGCGTGTAGCTGTGGATGCCCTCGATGGTGACGACGGCGGAGAGATCGGTGCGGTTGGACAGCCCGGTCGAGGCGCGCCCGAACCCGGCCGCGGCGTCGAAAACGTCGGGGAAGCCGGTCGGCTTCTCGGCGAGCACTCCGGCGACGGCGTCGCCGCTGCGGATGATGCTGATCGCGGTGTCGTGGTTGTCCGCGAACAGCCGCGTCGTCTCGTCCGAGAGACCGATGCCGCCGGCCAGCAGTCCGGCGATGTCGTCCTGGCGATCGACGAGGAAGCGCGAGACGGCGGTGGCGTCGTCGAGGGTTGCGACGAGGTCGGGCGCGGCGGCGGCGAGCCGGTCGCCGATGCCGGAGACGGTGTCGAGGGTCGGGCCGATGGTGTCGAGGAACGGGTCGAGCTTCTCCCCGGTGCGGTGGAGCTGGTCGATGGAGACCCCGAGCTCGGCGCCGCGGCCGCGCAGCGCGTCGGCGAGCGTGCTGAGCACCGCCTGGATCTTCGCCGGCTGGACGCGGTTGAGCAGGTCGGACAGGTCCTGGTAGGCCGTGTAGAGGGCGACGGTGGCGGTGGAGTCGTCGGCCGGCAGGGCGGTGCCGGGCGCGATGCCGACCGGGCCGCCGCCCTGCGGTGGGGCCAGGTCGACGACCTGGTCGCCGAACAGCGTCAACGGCAGGATCCGTACCGCGGCCCCGCGCGGGATGCGGTCGAGGGCGCCCGGTTCCATGCGCATCACGAGCCGGGAGCGCTGCCCGCCCGGCTCCGGCTCGACGCCGTCCAGGGTGCCGACGCGCACCCCGCGGTACTGCACCGCCGACTCCGGCCGGATCGGGCTCCCGACGATCTGCACCGACGACGTGACGACGGGCGAGCTGTCGAACGCGCCGGCGCTCGCCGCGACCGTCACCGACGAGCCGACGAGGATCACCGCGGCCGCTGCGGCGCCGCGCGCGATCCGGCCCGCGGTGTTCACGCGCCCACCCCGGGCAGCCGCGGTGTGAGACCCCAGAACGCGAACGTGAGGATCATGTCGATCAGCACGATCGCGACGAGGCTGGTGCGCAGTGCCCGTCCGGCGGCGCGGCCGACGCCCTCGGGGCCGCCCTTGGCGTGGTAGCCGTAGTAGCAGTGCACGAGCGTCACGACGACGGCGAAGATCAGCGCTTTCGCCAGCGACAGGAACACGTCGCGTGGGGTCAGCAGGAGCTGGAAGTAGTAGTCGTAGGTGCCCTCGGCCTGCCCGCCGAGCCACACGACGGTGACGCGGGTGGCGAGGTAGGAGGAGAACAGCCCGAGCAGGTAGAGCGGCAGCACCGCGATGATCGCGGCGATCATGCGGGTCGTCACCAGGAACGGCATCGACCGGATCGCCATGACCTCCAGCGCGTCGATCTCCTCGGAGATGCGCATCGCGCCCAGCTGCGCGGTGAACCCGGTGCCGACCTTCGCCGCCAGCGCCACGCTGGCCACGATCGGCGCCAGCTCGCGGGTGTTGACCAGCGCCGACATCAACCCGGCGAACGGGCTCAGGCCGATCAGGCCGAGCCCGCGCGAGCCCTCCAGGCCCACCTGGGCACTGGAGATGAACGCCATCGCGAACACGACCCCGACGGTGCCGCCGCCGGCCAGCAGCGCCGCCGAGCCGAAGCTGATCTCGCCGAGCAGCTTCACGACCTGGCCGCCGTAGGAGCGCAGGGTGGCGGGGACGGCGGCGACGGCGCGGCCGTAGAACGCGAACTGGTCGCCGAACTCGGCGAGCGACTGCCCGACGCGCTGCGCGCGCCGGCCGAACTCGTGCCGGATCGACACCATCAGTAGGCGCCCTTCGCCGGGACGATCACCGGGTAGAGCTCGGTCAGCGTGATGTTGACGATGAAGACCAGCAGGAACGCGAGCACGACGGCCTCGTTGACGGCGTTGCCGACCCCGGCCGGGCCGGACTTCGTGGTGAGTCCCTTCCAGGCCGCGACGATCGACGCCGCGATGGCGAAGCAGAAGGCCTTGATGCCGGCGACGACGAAGTCGGAGGGCCGCGCGAACTGGGTCATGGTGGCCAGGAACCCGCCGAGCGAGTTCTCCAGCAGCCACACCTGCACGAGCAGGCTGGCGCCGATCCCGACGGCCATCACCAGGCCGTTGAGCAGCACGGTCACGATGGTCGCGGCGATCACGCGCGGCACCACCAGCCGCTCGATCACGGACACGCCCATGACCTCGAGCGCGTCTGTCTCCTCGCGGATGGTGCGGGCGCCGAGATCGGCGCAGATCGCCGATCCGCCGACCCCCGAGATCATGAGCGCGCAGATCAGCGGCGACGACTGCCCGATTACGACGAGCGCGACGACGGCACCGGTGTAGTTCTGCGCGCCGAGCTGGCCGGCCAGCGAGCCGACGGTGGTGGCGATGACGACGCCGAGCGGGATCGTGATGAGCAGCGCCGGCAGCGTGGTGACCGACGCGATGAACCAGGTCTGGCGGGCCGTCTCCTCGATCGAGAGCCGGCGGCCGACGATCACCCGGACGGTGGCGAGGGCGACGGCCGTGGCGAACGCGATGAGTTCGCCGACCATGCGGACGGCGACTCCCACCGGCGAGTCGGCGACCGACTGTGCCAGTGAGCGCGTCTGTGCGCCAGGCGGTGCCACCAGGCCCCCCTCGTTACTGGATGTGAATCTCACAACGAGGATCGGCGCAGGTAGATACGGGTTGGTATCGAAGGTGTGGGTCAGTCGGCGAGTTGGACGAGCGCGTTGCGGAAGACGGCGTAACGCTCCTCTCCGACCTCCGCGCGCCACCGGTCCTCCAGCGCGGCGGCGGCAGTGCGGAGCTGTGTGCGGGCCTGCGCGTGGCCACCGATCGGGTCACGGTCGAGCAGATCGCCACCGTCGAACGCCCCGTTGGGCACCTGCCAGCCTTCCGCTCGATTGACCCGCCCCAGCGGATGGCGGATCGTGTGCCGATGCTTCCGAACCCGCGACACAGTGCGCCTGACCTGGGATGTTGGGTGGGCGCTCGCCCCGGCCGGGCCGGCGTGCGGCGGTTGGGCGCGGCAGTCGCCGCCGCCGCCGTCGTCGCGACGGGCTGCTCGACCGGCGCGCCCCCACTGACCCAGCCCGCGGCGCCGGCCGCCGACGCGCTGAGCGGCGTCGTCGTCCCGGACGCCTACACGGCGGTGGTCGTGCGCCCGTTGAGCGCGTCGACGTTCCCGTTCCTGGGCACCGACGGGAAGTACCACGTCGCCTATGACCTCGAGCTGACCAACGGCGGGCCGGTACCGGCCACCGTCGAGACGATCGACGTCGTCGACGCGCACGACCCGAGCCATGTGATCGTCTCCTACAGCGGTAAGGCGCTGGTGGACCCGGACTGTCCGGTCGGTGACTGCAACCGGCTGCGCAGGCTGCCGTCGGCGCCCGCCGCCGACACCACGATCCCGACGCAGGAGTCCCGCGCGCTCTACGTCGACTTCACGGCCGATTCGCCCCAAGCGGCCCCCCGCGCCGTGCTGCACCGCTTCCGCGGGACAGGAGCGGCCAACCCCGGCAGCCGCGCTCCCGTTCCCGCCGACTACGTCGTGGCGCCGCTCGACATCTCCGCCGGCGAGCCGCGGGTGATCGGCTCGCCGGTGCGGGGCGATCGCTGGGTCGCGGTCAACGGCTGTTGCCTGCCCGGCTTCCCGCACCGCAGCTCGCTGGCCACCTTCAACGGGAAGCTCATCAACTCCCAGCGCTTCGCGATCGACTGGAAGCGGCTCGACACCGACGGCCGGTTCTACACCGGCGACAGGACGAAGAACGAGAGCTACGCCGACTACAACGAGGCGGTCTACGCCGTGGCGGACGGGACCGTCACCGCGACCCTCGACGAGCTGGACCCCGGAACGCCTGGAACTCTCCCTGCGGCCGATCCCGTACTCGGCCCGAAGATCACTGTGCAGACGGTGGACGGCAACCACATCGTCCAGGACCTCGGCGGCGGCATCTACGCCTTCTACGCCCACCTGGTGAAGGGGTCACTCGTCGTCAAGCCGGGTGATCGGGTCACCAAGGGCCAGGTGATCGCCAAGCTCGGCAACACCGGCAACTCCAGCGTGTCGCACATGCACCTGCACCTCATGAACGGCCCGTCGGTGCTCGGCAGCGACGCCGTGCCGTACGTGATCGACGCGTTCGCCTACGACGGCCAGATCCCCCCGCAGGCGGTCGTGGACTCCGACGACAACCTCACCGGGCAGTTCTTCGAGGGCCGGCTCCCGCAGCCACAACCCCGCACCGCTCAGCTGCCCCTGAACCTGTCCATCGTCAACTTCCCGTCCTGACCGACGCGGTCCGCTGCTCAGGGGCGCGGCCGGCGCCGATGCCGTCCGGGATCGGTGGACGGGGGCAGCACGTCGGTGTCGTCGTCGTCGAACTGCTCGGGTTCCGGCGCCGGCAGCGCGAGCACCCGTGGCGCACGCCAGGCGCCCACCGCCGGTGCGACGACGGCGGCCGGCCCGATCAACAGGTGCAGGTAGCCGGCGGCGGTGCCGAGCGTGGCGAGCACGCTGCCGAGGGCCAGTACGACGGCCAGGCAGAGCAGCGCGGTGGCGAGCCGGGCCCGGCTGTGGGTGGTGAGGTGGCGGCGCAGCAGGCCCAGTGCGGCGCCGACGGGCAGGCCGAGCGCGGCACCGGCGGCGGCGCCCAGCAGCACCGCGAGCACCAGGTAGAGGACGGCGCCCCCGGCGAGGTCGCTGCCGGCGGCGCCGGTGCCTGCGGCGGGATGGAACACGCTCGCGACGACGAAGACGACCACCGCGGCGACACCGGAGAGCGCACCGGCGACAACGCCGGCGCTCAGCGCTCTGCTCAGTACCGCCATCATGCTTGCCACCGTAGCCACTGGACGCTCGTTCGAACTTGTGTTCGACTGTTCTCGTGGGCTGGAACAACCCGGACGTGCCGTGGTCGGAGCTGGAGGCCGTGCTCTCCGGCCGTCCGCGCGACGGTCATTCGCTGAAGGGCGGCCCCGAGGTCGACGGCGGTGACGGGCCGGCGTTCTCCCGCAAGCGCGGCCGCTACGTGCCGCCGGAGATCGAAGCTGGAATCGAATCCGGCGGCCCCGCCGTGCCGTACGCGGAGCTGCACTGCCACTCCAACTTCAGCTTCCTCGACGGCGCGAGCCACCCCGAGGAGCTGGTGGAGCAGGCGCGGCGGCTGGGGTTGTCGGCGCTGGCGTTGACCGACCACGACGGCATGTACGGGGTGGTGCGGTTTGCCGAGGCGGCGGCGGAGGTGGGGTTGCCCACGGTGTTCGGCACCGAGCTGTCGCTGGGGCTCTCCGCGCCGCAGAACGGGGTGGCCGATCCCGAGGGCAGCCACCTGTTGCTGCTGGCCCGCGGCCCGGAGGGGTATCGCGCGCTGTGTCGCACGGTGTCGGTGGCGCAGATGCGCGGCAAGGAGAAGGGCCGGCCCGTCTACGACCTGGACGAGGTGGTCGCCGAGACCGCGGGCAAGGTGCTGGTGCTCACCGGCTGCCGGAAGGGCGCGGTGCCGCAGGCGCTGCGCAGGGGCGGTCGGGATGCGGCCGCGGTGGCGCTGCGCGGGCTGGTGGAGCGGTTCGGCGTCGACAACGTCGCCGTCGAGCTCACCGACCACGGCCTGCCCACCGACCACGAGCGGTGCGCCGCGCTGGCCGATCTCGCGGCCGATGCCGGGCTGCCCACGGTGGCCACCACGGCCGCGCACTACGCCACTCCCGACCGGTTCCGGCTGGCCACGGCGCTGGCGGCGGTGCGGTCGCGGCGCAGCCTCGACGAGGCCGACGGGTGGTTGCCGCCGGCGCCCACCGCGCAGCTGCGGTCGGGGGCCCGGATGCTGGAGCGCTTCGAGCACCAGCATCCGGGGGCGGTGGCACGGGCGGCGGCGTTCGGGGCGGAGTGCGCGTTCGGGATCCGGCTGGTGGCGCCGGACCTGCCACCGTTCGACGTGCCACCGGGGCACTCCGAGCGCAGCTGGCTGCGGCAGCTGACCTACCGGGGGCTGGCGCGGCGCTACGGCAGCTACGCGGAGGACCCGATCGCCCACGAGGTGGTGGAGCGCGAGCTGGCGATCATCGAGCAGCGCAACTTCCCCGGCTACTTCCTGATCGTCCACGACATCGTGGAGTTCTGTCGCCGGGCCGGGATCCTCTGCCAGGGTCGCGGATCGGCCGCGAACTCCGCGGTCTGCTACGCGCTGGGCATCACCAACGTCGACGCGGTGCGGATGGGCCTGCTGTTCGAGCGGTTCCTGTCGCCGGCGCGGGAGGGCTATCCCGACATCGATCTCGACATCGAGTCGGGTCGGCGCGAGGAGGCGATCCAGTACGTCTACCGCCGGCACGGGCGGGGCCGGGCGGCGCAGGTGGCCAACGTGATCACCTACCGGCCGCGCTCCGCGGTGCGCGACGTGGCGAAGGCGCTGGGCTTCTCGCCGGGCCAGCAGGACGCGTGGAGCAAGCGGATCGAACGCTGGGCAGGGCTCGCCGACGGCCCGCTGCCCGACGGGATGCCGCCGCAGGTGGTCGAGCTCGCCGACGAGCTGCTGGGCTTCCCGCGGCACCTGGGCATCCACTCCGGCGGCATGGTGATCTGCGACCGCCCGGTGTCGGAGGTGGTGCCCGTCGAGTGGGCGCGGATGGAGGGCCGCAGCGTCGTCCAGTGGGACAAGGACGACTGCGCGTACGCCGGGCTCGTCAAGTTCGACCTGCTCGGGCTGGGCATGCTCACGGCGCTGCATCTGATGCAGGACCTGGTGTTCGAGCACCACGGCGAGCAGGTGAACCTGTTCGAGCTGCAGCCCACCGATCCGGCCGTCTACGAGATGTTGCAGCGCGCCGACTCCGTCGGGGTGTTCCAGGTGGAGTCGCGCGCGCAGATGGCCACCTTGCCGCGGTTGAAGCCGCGCACGTTCTACGACCTCGTCGTCGAGGTGGCGCTGATCCGGCCGGGCCCGATCCAGGGCGGCTCGGTGCATCCCTACATCCGCCGCCGCAACGGGTTGGAGGAGCCGACCTACGACCACGAGCTGATGGAACCGGCCCTCAAGAAGACGCTCGGCGTGCCGCTGTTCCAGGAGCAGCTCATGCAGATCGCCGTCGACGTCGCCGGGTTCTCCGCCGCCGACGCCGACGAGCTGCGCCGCGCGATGGGCTCCAAGCGCTCCGAGGAGAAGATGGAGCGGCTGCGGGAGCGGTTCTTCGCCGGGATGGCGGCCAACGACATCACCGGCGGGATCGCCGACGGGATCTTCGCGAAGATGCTGGCGTTCGCGAACTTCGGCTTCCCGGAGAGCCACTCGATCAGCTTCGCGTCGCTGGTCTACTACAGCTCCTGGTTCAAGCTGTACTACCCGGCGGCGTTCTGCGTGGCGCTGCTGAACTCGCAGCCGATGGGGTTCTACTCGCCGCAGTCGCTGGTGGCCGACGCCCGTCGGCACGGCGTCGTGGCCCGCGGCCCGGACGTCAACGTGGGTCGGTCGGCGGCGATCCTGGAACGCGCCACGAGCAGTAAGGGCGGATGGGCGGTGCGGCTGGGGCTGGCCGACGTGCGCACCATCGGCATCGACGTGGCCGACGGCATCGACGCCGAGCGCGAGCGCGGCGGCGCGTTCCGCGATCTGGCCGATTTCGCCCGCCGCACCCGGCTCACCGCGCCGCAGGTGGAGGCGTTGGCCACGGCGGGCGCGTTCGGCTGCTTCCTGGCCAAGGACGGATCAGCGCTGGACCGCCGTTCGGCGCTGTGGGCGGCCGGGGTGGTGGCGTCGGTGCGGCCGGAGCAGCTGCCCGGTTCGGCGGTGGGCCTGGAGGCGCCGGCGCTGCCCGGGCTCACCGATGTGGAGCTCACGGTGGCCGACGTGTGGGCCACCGGGGTATCCCCCGACAGCCACCCGATGGAGCATCTGCGGGAGAAGCTCGACCGGTTGGGCGCGATCCGCGTCGACGGCCTCGACGCCGTCGGGGCCGCGGCGGGGGAGCAGCCGCCGCGCGTGCTCGTCGGCGGCCTGGTCACCCACCGGCAGCGGCCGGCCACCGCCCGCGGCGTCACGTTCGTGAACCTGGAGGACGAGAGCGGGATGCTCAACGTCACCTGCTCGGAGGGGGTGTGGGCCCGCTACCGCACGGTGGCGGTGGGCAGCTCGGCGCTGCTCGTGCGCGGCCGGCTGGAACGCAGCCCGGAGGGGGTGCTCAACCTCGTGGCCGACCGGTTGCAGAAGCTCCCCCTCGCCGTGCCCGTGGCGAGCCGGGACTTCCGGTAGCGCCTCAGGCCTCCCACGCGAACCCGTCGAGGTCGGTGAACGGGCCGGTCACACCGTTGACCGCGATCCGGTGCGAGCCGCTGCCGGCCGGGTCGACGCCGGCGTCCTTGGCGGCGGCCTTGCGCTTGTAGAGCGCCAGCTTGATGCGCGCGCCGCGCGTGTCGAACTCGACGTACTTGCTGCCGAAGCTGCGGGCCACGGCGAGGCCGTGCTCGACGTAGAACTGCTTGGTGGCCTTGACGTCGTCCACGCCCAGCAGCAGCACGACGTCGTCGATCTGGCGGGTGGCGGGGCCGGTGTCCTTCTTCGCCGAGGTCGCGATCTTCAGGATCGTCCCGTCCGGCGCCTGCACGACGCCGCCGTAGCCCCAGAAGCTCTTCTCGACGGGCTTGAGCACGGTGGCGCCGTTGTCGAGGGCGGTGCGGGCGAGGGCGTCGACGGTGCTCGGCTGGGCGACCACGAGCGAGAGCGTGAAGCCGCGGAAGCCGGTGGTCGGTGCGTCCGAGGCGCGGACGCGCACGGTGTCGCCGAGCCCGAGCGCGGCGTAGAAGTCGGTGGCGGCGGCCGGGTCGGCGACCTCGAGGGTGACGGAGCTGATGGCGGCGGTGGCTGTGTTCGTCATGCGTTCAGCCTGGTCGCAGGCCCATGGTTGGCGCTTCTCGATTCCTGACCGCTTCAGCCGACCTCGCCGAGGTCCGCCATGCGTGCCCCGGCCTCGTCCGCGGTGCCGAACGAGACGGCCACCGCGCCGGCGCCGAGATCGCGCAGCTGGTCGAGCCGGGCGCGCACCTTGGCGGTGTCGCCGAGGTGCTCGATCCGGGTGGTGGCGAGCACCGTCTCCGGCAGTTGTGCGGCCAGCTCGGCGAACAGCTGCGGGCTGAGGCCGAATCCCTGCCACTCGTCGGCGTAGCGGGCGGCGCGGCGCAGGGCGGCGGCGCTGACACCGCCGACGACGATCGGCACCGGACGGGCGGGCAGCGGCTCGAAGACGCCGTCGGTCGCTTCCCCGCGATGCAGCGCCCGCACCCGCTCGACGATCTCGTCGGTGCGGGCGCCGCGGCGGCGGAAGTCGGCGCCGACGACGTCGAACTCGTGCTTCTCCCAGCCGATCCCGACGCCGAGCACGAACCGGTCGCCGGACAGGCGGGCCAGGGTGGCGGTCTGCTTGGCCAGCAGGACCGGTTCGCGCAGGGGTGTGATCAGCACGGACGTGCCCAGCCGGATCCGGGACGTGTGCGCGGCCAGGTGCGCCAGAGTGATCAGCGGTTCGTAGACCCCGCCGTAGGTGTCGCCGTAGGGCTCCGGCGGCAGCAGGTGGTCGGGCAGCCACAGGGTGCCGTAGCCGAGGTCCGCGGCCTGCCGGGCCAGCTCCACCAGGCGTTCGGGCGGCATCGCGGGGGACTCGTCGGGCAGCACGGCGTCGATCCTCATGCGGCCACTCTTTCCGGTTCGGCCGCGAGGAACGCCCGGACGTGCCCGAGCCACGTCGCACGATCGGCGGCGCCGAGCACGTGTCCTGCGCCGGGGAGCTCGACGAGCTCCGCGTCGCGGATCCCGTCCGCCAGCGCGCGCCCCGAACTGGGCAGGACCAGCCGGTCCCCGGTCGGCACCACGACGAGCGTGCGTGCGCGGACCATCGCGAGATCGGCGCGCACGTCGACCCGGCGGACCAGGTCCACGTGCTCGCGCAGCCCCGGCGGGCCGTCGGCTCCGGCCGCGGCCGCGTGCAGGTCGGCCGTGGTCATGGCGGCCAGCTCGGTCTCGGTGAGGCAGGCGGCCAGCAGCATCGCCGACCGGAGGGCGGGCTCTCCGTCGAGGTGCTCGACGAGTTCGAAGGCGAGATCGAGCACCGGGTCGGCGACGGGGAACCCGGCGGTGAGCACGAGGCCGTCCACCCGTTCCGGATGGCGCACTGCGGCGCGGATCGCGACCGCAGACCCGAGCGACTCCCCGAGGATCGTCACCGGCCCGTCCGTGGCGGCGATCAGCTCGTCGGCGACCGTGTCCAGGTCGAGCGGCCCGGCGGAACGCGGTCGCCCGCCGGCACCGGGCAGGTGCGGGCCGATGACGGTGTGGTCGCGGGCCAGGTCGTCGAGGACCAGGCCGAAGTTCTCGACCACACCACCGCCGGCGCCGTGTGCGAGGAGCAGGGTGGGTCCGGTGCCCCGCACCACGATGTCGGATCTGCTTGCGTGCATACCGGTGACGGTAGGGTCTGACACCGGTGTCGGAGTCAAGAGTGGGGGCCGGATCCGATGTTGATGGGGGAGATGTCGCAGCGCACGGGCGTGCACGAGCGGTTGCTGCGCTACTACGAGCAGCGCGGCCTGCTGCACCCGCACCGCAGGCCCAGCGGCTATCGCGAGTACGGCGAAACGGACGTCACGACGGTGCAGCGCATCCGCGCCCTGCTCGACGCCGGACTCTCCACGGCGCTGATCGCCGAGGTGCTGCCGTGCGTGCGCGACGACGGTGAGCTCCTGCGCCCAACCTGCCCGCAGGTGCGGGCCAGCCTCGCTGCCGAGCGTGATCGGATGGCCTCCGCCATCGCAGCGCTCAGCACCTCGCGCGATCTGCTCGACCGGGTGCTCAGCCCAGCGCCGACGACGTAGGCCCCGGTCCGCCGAGCTCAGGCGGGCAGTGCGGCCGCGGCCGCCCGACACACCCCGGCCGCGGCTGTGCCCGTCACCGCGGCGTCGACGAGCCGGTCGAGCGCGTGCGCGTAGCGGGCGACGACGGCCGGGTCGGTCAGCTCGATCGTGGTGTCCGCGATCTCGATGCGCACCAGCTCGCGGTCGTACAGCGCGAACCCGGCTTCCGGCGGCACCGGGCAGGCGGTGCTGAACGGGAGCACCGCGAACGTGTGCGACGGGAGGGTGGCCAGCTCGGCGAGGTGCAGCAGTTGGCCGCGCAGGGTGGAGACGGTCATGGCACCGATGCGCAGCCGCAGCGCCGCCTCCGTGACGACGTGGACGAACTCACGCCCGGGCTCGTGCAGGATCGCCTGCCCGCGCAGCTCGTCGGCGACGATGCGGCCGAGCGTCTCGGTCTCCAGTGCGTCGGCGGCGGGATGCGTGGCGGCCGTCCGGTGCCGCAAGTAGGCCGCGGTCTGCAGCAGCCGCGGCACGAGCAGCGGCTGGAACTCTGCGATGTGGGTGCAGTCGGCGGGTCCGATCTCGCGTGGCCCGCGTGCGGCGTCGGCGGCGGCCGCCTCGGCGCGGAGGGCGGCGAGCGGTGCGGCGTCGGCCCCGGCGGCCTTCGCCCACGCCACGATCTCGGCGTCGGTCGGGAGCTGGCGGCCCGTCTCGATCTTGGAGATCTTCGGCTGGGCCCAGCCCACGCCCAGGGCGTCGGCGAGCTCGGTGCCGGTCATCCCGGCCTGCTCGCGCACGGCCCGCAGCAGCGCGCCGAGACGCTCGAGCGCACCGGACCTGGGATTGGGACGTGTCGTCGTCACCCGGCCCGCCCCTCTCCGTCGAACGGTGGCCGCGCACGCGCGGTCGCGGCGGATCCCGGTTGCAGCGGTCTGCCGCCGAGATCCTGCCCGATCCCCATCATCCGCTCGTGGAGCCCACGGGCAGCACACCGAAACACCGTGCGCGTCGAGGTGACCTGTCCGACCGGGCCGGATGGCCCTGCCCGATCGGCTGACATGCTGGTCAGGTGCTGGATTCGCCACTTCTGGAGGCCGACATCGTCGGCGCCGACCTGTCCGACGCGTCGGTGCGCGCCGGCTCCTGGACGCGTTGCAGGTTCGTGAGCTGCACGTTCGCCGACGCCGACATGCGCGAGCTGGTGACCGACGGCTGCACCTTCGACGACTGCGATTTCACGCGCGCCGATCTCGCCGGCGCGCAGCACCGGCTGGGCGCGTTCCGCTCCTGCGTGTTCCGCGGGGCGACGCTCGCCGGCAGCACCTGGTCGGGCTGCAGCTTCATCGGATCGTCGTTCGTCGACGCCCGGATGCGCGCGGTCACGTTCACCGACTGCGACCTGACCCTGGTGGCGTTGGGCGGGGTCGATCTACGCGCCGTCGATCTGAGCGGCCTGCGGATGCGGGAGGCGAGCCTGCTGGGCAGCGACCTGCGCAAGGCTGTGCTGCGCGA
>Ga0307513_10002851_pt1 | contig 23689 bp, 28 predicted proteins | sample 15_EM_MG_FD_202174 | JGI IMG/M metagenome (GOLD analysis project Ga0307513, IMG submission 202174) | Populus trichocarpa ectomycorrhiza microbial communities from riparian zone in the Pacific Northwest, United States - 15_EM | ecosystem: Host-associated > Plants > Roots > Unclassified | place...
CCCAGTGAGAAACGCCTCGAGCCGGATCAAGTGGAATCGAGTGATATCGTGTCCCATCAATTTAATCGACGACACTCGATTTCATCGGAAAAATGAGAATGGCTCGAAAAATTCTCGTGTCAGATCGAGCCAATTCGTGCAATATCGATTAAATTGATGGTCAATCTACCCCACTCAACGTGACTCTATTATCATTCTCATATATTGAGCCCTTCCGAGCACCTTCGAGCGCGCTAGATCCTAAAACCACTCGAATTCCCTCGATCCCAATTGATTTGGCTCAATGGATAATCTGGTTATATCGCATGAAATGGAGTATATTCGAGTAGACTAAGTTATGGTTGTAATCCTAGCCACTATAACGAACACCTGGCTAAAATCACCCAGCTCTCCCTTCCCCCTCCGAGTTGAAGGCCTAGTAGAAACGGCAGCAGCAGCAGCAGTGGCGGGAGGGGCTGTGGATGCCGCTTTTGCTTCTCGTGCAGCTTGGGCGAACCGCCTGAAAGACTAAAGTAAAAGTAAGTGGAATGAATCCAGACGAAATGCCGTGACACGTACTGCCTCCTCCGGAGTCCCCTTCAATGACGACCAGTGTGCTGCAAATTCCACTACTGTCCCACCAGGATGGCTTTTGTACCACTCCTAGTGGACTGCTGCAATCACTATCGAGAACATTCTTGAACATGAAGGGAAGAGCATTACCGAAAGTAGTAAGTATCGTACCCAGAGGCAAGCTGACAGGATGTGAGGGGACATACCTGAACCCATGCGAACGGGGTGATTTGCTGTAGCACATGCTGGGTGGCTGGAGATGACTTCGTAAAGAATATAGATGAAGAGGAAGGAACTTCTACCTTACAACTTAGGTACTTGAAAGGCTTGAAAAGGATGGAGGGCGGTGTGATGTCACTGGAGCGGAAGGGGCATTCTGCAGGATTCGATATGGTGGTACGTGGCGAAGGAAGGTTTGAAGTTCACGAACTTGGGAAATTCTTCAAGAACCGCATGTTTGTCATCACTTTCCACGCCCTGAATCTGGACGCCAGAAGTATGCCAAGCCACCAGTGTTTGATCAGGATGAAAAAATTACTCGAAATTCTTACCTATTATTCGGTTTCATGGGAACGACTCGAATTGACTCAATTTCACACAATTTCACTCGAGGCGTTTTTCACTGGGGGTGAATCGCCGAATCGCCTACACCCATCAAAATTATCAAACTTGGATTTGGTGATGTCTGGCATTTTCGGTGGGCAGAATTTTTCCCACAGTACAATACTCAACGTTCAACGTTCAACGTTCAACGCTCGAATTTCAACCTTAGTTTGTTGATGCAACGTCGCTACCCAATACGCTTCCTCGCCTTGCAGAATAACCCAGGATCTGCCTCACTCAGAGTCCGGCTTAGTCCGGAACACGTCTCCTCAGTACTAGTGTTGCCGCCAACTTGGTGGACAACTCGAATCAGCTTGAAATGTCGAGTCGTAGTGCGACATTTGCAACACGAGTCCAACGTTCTCCCAACTTCTTATCCCCTTCGTTCACATACTGACGACGGTATGAAGACAAGAATGGCAAAGCGATACCCTGAGCGCCACAGAGACGAAGGACCAACCAAAGGTGCAGACCACGCACCACACCGAAACCGACAAGCGCGGGTCTGCAACCACTCTCAGCTCGCAACCGGCGATTGACGAGGAGCGTATCCGCCGTCAACGTTGGTGGGGGGTTACCTGTTGATGTGCCCCATACGCGAGATGCCATAGTAACCAGTATGGCAATCACGACTGCTTTGTCCCCAATCGTATGTCCTTATCTTGCACTTGCGTGTCCAGTATTGTCTCTTCTGACCGTCTTTCAGAAGTGTCGTCCGTCCGTGCCCTTCGGCGGGCTAACAACTGCCACTGCCTTTGTTCCGACCCCGAGCAACCGCGACTCGGGGAAAGCTGGATTATTGGCTGCTGCGAGGTCGTGGACAATGCCACGTCGCCTAGATTGCGGACCCCAGTTCTGTAGGAGGCACCGCCGAGAACTAGGAGGGTGTACCTCTTCACCCAACACCCCAAGTAGGACAGCGCGTGTCGTCCCACCTTTCGAATGTTATTTCACCCCTCAACCCTCGAAAATATTTCAGTCGTTGCTCTCGCGGATGCAGCAACACTATTTTCTCGCGCATCCAACTCTATCGCCACCTTCTTGGGTTGGTGGAGCTTCGTGCAGGAACTCGTATTTTCCAAAAAGCAGCCTACGTCGAGGATATCTTCGGATTTGATGAGCACCTTGATGCCGACTCAAATGATATTATACTCCGAGATCTGCGTCACAACAGGACAATCTCCCCTGAACACTGCCTATTACCTCCCAAGCCTACGGCCTCCGCATCACCTAATATCATCAAAGATCAACCTCACCATCTCCAACAGAGTTAATGGCGATGTGCAACACAAAAAATATATCCCTGAGCTTGAGGGCCCATCGACGTGAACCCATATCCCCCAAGTTCAGACGCAAAAAATTGCTCACCACTCTAGATGATGACAAACCACGTCCACTGTACCACCGCCCTCCAGCTGGTTCTGGTGACGCGCTGGCTTGATCGATGGAACCGTTGGGGATAATGATTCGTTTCCTCGCCGCCTTTCTACACATCCTCATCTAACCTACCTTCTGCTCATCCAGCAGCTCCGCTAGCCTTCCGAATCCCTCCCTCACGAAAACCCTACCCATCCTCCAGCGAGGCCTCTCGTGGTTTCCATTCGCAGACGTTCAACCCCTCCTTGATCATTTGACAACCCTCTTCGACCGTGTTCGATTCTCCATAAACTTTAAGGGATTGGGTTTTGAAGTCGCTCCAAACGAATACCTTTTTTTCCGCATATATGTACTCGTTCGAAGAATGCCCTACTTCTTGGCGACGTGAACGAGGGATGCCAAAATGTCGAATCGAGCTTGTCACCAGCAATCATGTTCTCCACATGCACTTTGAGAGGGCCGGCAGCCTTTTCCTCTCCTACGACTTCGATGAATACGGCCCCACGACAGCCAATCCTCGTTTGAACATATACATCTTCGGCGCTCTTTTTCTCACCCAGTGCATTGCATTGCCCCTTCTGCGACTCGTATTGTTGACAAGGGATCACGATCTTGTATTGAAGTCGTTCGGGAGCCAACATTGGTAGAAGGGCGATGCATGTCCCATTCGTTACTTATCGATCAAGACCGGGTGCGCTCGTTTTGCATCCTCCCAATCGTCGAATTCGACTTTGACCTTGACCTCTCCATCTTCGCCACCTCGTTTCACGACCTCATAGGTGTTGATCTGTACCCTACGCAGACCCGAAATACGCTGCCATTCTTCTGCACCCTTGATACTTTGGCCCTCCGATGTTCAACTTCCTGGATTCCAAATTATACTCGAAACGTGGAGGGGACATATTCAGGCCAATTTGGATATATCATCGCTGCGGTATCGATACTGGATATTGGCAGGGGATGGTGCTTCAATGGAGAGGTTGTCGACGGTATGGTGAATAATGTCAACAAAGTGGGTGGATACCTTGTGCGTTAGGGTTTCTGACAAGATTTTCATTTAAGATAGATTTCTTCGCCGGTGTTGGACCGTTGTCGGTCTTCGTGTCTCATCAAGTACGTTCGCACCACCGCTGTTTGACCTTTATTGACGCTGTTTTCAGCTCATCCATCCTGATATGAGATTCGACGCCAACTCCAACCCGCCATCATTCGCTTCGGACGATCAGGTAAACCTCTCAATATTCATGCCAATGTTCTTGAGTGTACAGCGCTTCTCAGATCATTAAAAAAAACACCCGTATACGCCTAAGAATTATTGGAACACGTGTTGACGCGACAGAAATTGTGAGTCATTTCGAACCATTGCATGGACTGTTCCTCAAGTTTCCAACAGTTTGCGATTGGGACAATAAAGGGAGATTACTTGGGAGTCATCGATTGGAATTCAATGGACGTTCATTTGGTGTTGTGGTAAATGCCCTTCTTTCATACTTATTTTAAATCCTAACGGTAGTAATCCAGTCACTTTGAATCCTTTCTGCTTATCTGATGATCCATGTCGATTGCCTACTGGCCTGTGCACCTACGATCAGAATTGTATTTGTACACGCTATTGGAATGACATGGAAATATATAGACTGAGCCGGACTCGAACCGACGTCATCAGCTATCATGACCAACGCTCTACCACTAAGCTATCAGTCTTAGTGGTAGATTCCGCCCCAGGGGTTCATTACTCCCCTGTCCTGTGGGGTTAGCACAGAGGTCCGAGAGAACCCAGTCCAACACATGCCTTCGTTGTAATTTCCAACATGCGCCTTTTTGGGTGAAAGCACTGTATTGAAGTTGACTGCCACCACTCATTACATCAAGATACACCAACTGCGTTCTTCCTCTTGCCTTTGCGCTTCCACTGTATGCTGTCAGGCTTGGTTTTTGTTTGGAGTGAAGTTCAATTCAAGATGCAGGACAACTCTATAACAGACTAACATAAATATGACATGTCCTAGAAGACCACTACTGTGGCCCACAGCTCCCCAGAGCTTGTATTAATTTTCTATATCCCAACACCTGATCTAGGCTTGGACAGGGATATTGACCACAACTTCAAAACAGAATAATGACTTCACCTGACTCACATGACCCATTGTGACTCATCACGACTCACCATGACTCCTTATGACTTCTTATGATTCCTTATGACTCTTATGACTCCCTATGACTCCTTATGACTCACCTATGACTTGTTAATACCTAGTAAGACTCATACATGAGTCAGTTTCTTAGACAGAATGAGTCAGAGTGGCAGTGCCACCGAGACTTTTGTAGAGTATAAAAGGGATCCGATTTCTGGCCAAAGAAGACATCTAGACCCAGAAACAGTCTGTGTGCAAAGTGCACTTGTCTATACATCTAGACCCAGATACAGCTCTGTGTGCAAAGTGCACTAGTCTATACCCACAATTCTTCTAGGCTAGTATTGATCCCTTACTGCTTGTAACAGTTGCTTGCAATACAAGGTAGACTTTACCCCTAAAGTCATGCTATATCGATTTATATTCTTAACGACATTCACGACATTCTACACAACACTTCGGACAACATACACAGGTAATTCTTCAGCTTCTAGGACAACTTCAACAGCACTTCGACGACGCACGCTACAGTAATTTCACATTTCAAAGTACGCACATTATATTCTTTCACATTATAACTGACATTATGCTTTATTTTCCCAAGCTATTTTCAGGACATCCAGCACATTCTTCCCAGTACATACCACATTCTTTAGGGTTTCCCCTCATTGAAGTGATTAGTAGAGAACTCTGTCATTTACACATCCAGTTCTTAGTTAGCCCATTCAATATTAGACATTACTAGTCTATTACCCCTTGAACCCCTACCTTTGAATTGTTGAGATTGAGATCACTTTCACCCCTCAAAGAACAAACAGGAATAGCCCGATTATTGATTGATCCAGTGAACCCCTGGTGAATCTAAATTCATGCAGACAATGTGCACACCTTGCCTGTTCCTCTTGTGCACGCCTCCGCTGCTCCTCAAGAGCTTCACGCGCTCATGCATGCCTCGCCTGCTCCTCTGCATCGGCGCATACACGCCTTGCCTGTTCCTCAGCCAGTGCATGCACACGCGCACGCCTTGCCTGTTCCTCAGCCAGTGCATGCACATGTGCACACCTTAACTGTTTAGCCATACTTTGGGCACAATATTCGGCCTTTTGGTATTGATCCATGAAAGGATTGGCAGCTGCAACCATCGGAAGTTGCAAGACCTGCTCTCAAGCCACTCATTCACGTTTGATCCTCACCAGCGCCTCTCTTTATCTTGCTATCAAGTCCCCATTCCAAGCTTCCCAAACGACAACACCAGCTGGCGCCTGTTCGTAAATACCTCCATGCACCGTTCTCAAGTGGTCATATGTTTCTTGCGTGGTTGTGAAAAAATGTTCATGCATCTCCAACATATGTGAGCTCCACACTTGCAAGTCAAATTGGTTGCACCCCTCGGTTTACTCGATCATGACTCTACAAGTCAGACACTTCTTGTAACCACTCGAGGTGGCAAGCTGTTCATTTAGGCGCTCCTGTTCGGCCGGATTCGTTGCTCTTCACAACTCATGCCTGCATGCGCTTCTTCATCACAGAAAGGATAGATGGTCAAAAAATAGGCCGGGCATTGTAAGCCCGTTTTGTCTGTGCGACGGCGGTAGATCTGTTTGCAATCTGGAGTCGTGCAATATTTCAACTCCTGTTGGTGTTGTTCAAGAGATATTTATGAAATGCGGCCTCGATGAGATTATAGAAGGTTTGGGCCGGAAGGAAGTGATAAATGAAAGGGATGGCAACTGGAACATTACAAGTCGCTTCATTTCCAATGCACAGCAGTGGGAAGGTCCTATTGTCGGCCGCAGATGTCAAGAAGTGCTTGAGGCACCCCGAGCAGTACGAGTGGCCGCAACCAAGCTGCTCTGGGAGAGATCGCCGTAGCAAACAGGGCAAGTTTTGGCCTCACCCACACCGGGGAGGACAAAGTCGACGATGACTGCTGCTCGGGCCTGATCGACAAGCCATTGGAGATAATGGTTCGCCTCCTTGCCACCCTCAATGGTGATTTTACACGTCCTTACATCTAGCCTCACGTTTTCCTTGCTTATCGTTCAAGACTGAGGATATACCAATGACGACACACTCCCCGAATGGGGAATTCAGGCATCGCACCTCGGCTGCCTCCTGGCAGCCGGAGTTTCAATCACCCTAACCGCCAACCTAAGAGCGTGCTACTGCGCGAAAAGACATATATACACTAACCTTAATGCTAACCCCTAACTCTAACCTCTAATGCTAACCTGCATCCTAATCTAATGCAATAGCCCAACCCAAACCCTAACAGCACATATTCGGCAGATGCTTCGGAGTGTCAGAATTAGCCCAATGGCAACCTCTGGCATGCAATTTGATGGGAGATCAGTGACACATCATCATGTGCCTAAGTGTGTTGGGTGTCATTGTTGGTATACCCTGTTCAAGACTGGGTGTGCTTGTTTACGACCTGATAGGTGTCAATCCGTACCCCACGCAGACCCGAAATACACTGATGAATGAGATTGATGGACTCCTGGAGATCGAATGTTGCACTCAAATTCAACGCCCTAACGTTATGACTCCCAACAAACTGGTAAAATTCTTCGTCGAGTTCTGACCCAGTAGGGCAGTTGAAGTAGGTTCGGAGCAAGCCCTTGCTCTGGTCCAGTTCCCGGACTCCTTCGCAGAAGGGGCTTGGGACAAACTGCCGAAAACAGAGGGGACGTTTGACTTCTCCTCTCAAACCACAATCACATTGTCTTTCCACAAAATTTTTATAGGCCTTTCTTTTTATCTTAAAGAATATAAATCCATTTTTTATGAGTTGGAATATGAAGCAGAATTGAATCTATTCAGCCAGAATGTTGAGTCACAATTGCAACACAACTGCATGCAATATACAGCTCTGGATACCTCAAATACTTACCATTTTCCCTCATTTTTTTTGCAAATCATAGCAGAATAAATGCTTAAAAATGTCTGACTAGTTTTCTCAACACCTGAGGTACTGGGGAAACACCTTGAGGTCAAATAACTCGAACTGTGATGCATGTCGCGGTCTGTGTCACACCAGCCCTGGATGTTTCAAGAGCCTCAGAGAGCCTCAGACATGTCAAAAAAGTATTCAAAATAGTTGGTCCCTGCGAGGTGTTGGAAGTCCTGTGACACATTCGAGCCTCCATGAGATGTGAATGGGTGAGGAGTGGTGGCTGGGTTTGATGGGCCAACTAAACCATGATTTGACGCACTCATTTTGTCACAACAAGCGCGATCTATATTGAAAAACTTGGTAATATTTTGATTTGTATTCCATTGAACAAAATGAACAGTACCTTGTATCCAGATCATGGGATCTGAGCAATTGAAAAGAGTGTTGATAAAGGTAGATGTAGCTGGAAAAGAGAGGGGAAAAGCAGTAGTTGAAATTTAAAATAAAAATGATGAAAAAATAGAATAGGATAGAGTCAGATCGAATTAAGAGGCTAGCCAAGTTTTATGGTGAACGAGGGAGAAGTGGTGTTGCTAGAAATTCGCAAATGTCCTATTGGTTTTTGGCACTTGGGATCAAGCCCCTTCTGCAAAGGTGAGAGCCAAACATTAAAATTGCCTTAAACAGCTCTATTTACTCAACAAACATCCATATTCAGCTTTGTTTGTAGCACCGAGCAGAAGGGCCTTGCTCCAAACCTATAGTTGAAGAGCCTGATGGGTTCGGGGACAAAGTACTAAAGGCTTCAAAAGTCGCTGTCCCTGGGATGATCATTCATTTGGGTATTGATTTGTCAGCCTTTCCAGAATTTCTTGTCGAGTTCTCGCACTTTGCTCCATGCCTCTTCCGAGGACATCTGAGTTATGGGAAATCCAAATGTCCAAACGTCCAAGCTTCTAAACATGGCAAGAGATCATCACGTCACAGGACGCGTTTGAATCCACCATTAATACACCACTGTGCAGGTTCATATGGGACTACTTACCTAAAAACAGGGCGGGGTCAGCAGGACATTAATTGAATTTATTTAATTACAATGGGATGAGGCGGTAGTGCAGGTTCCCAAAACGAAAATGTGAGGAGACTTCCCTATTAAGTAGGGACTAACACAGATAGATCTGGACCCAAACCATACCTGAACCACAGATTTGATGAGGACAAGTCGGATATGAGAATTCCACCTCATCCGCCTCACTCTCGAGTCTCCGCCTCACACAATTATGTTCCTTTATGTTCAAGCAGGTGAATAATGGGTAATACTACATTAATTTGGAAAACCTACTGAGAGCCAGGCACACACAGTAACAGTATGCATCACTTTTTTGATCACAGCGAGATGCTGTTCCTCCACAACTAGTGTTTGAAAGTCCAGTCCGGTCCGGTCTTTTGGCACCCAGTGCCTTAGACTGTAACCCTCAGTAAAATGAAACATTTGCATTAGTCAGACTAGTCACACAAAGTCATACTAAAGTCGTACCTGCAGGAATTTAGACTAATGTATGACTAGTGTTTTGACTACAGTCTGAATACTATTGACTTTGAACGACTTTGAGTCAACAAAAGTCAGTGTGAGTGGTTTTCTAAAACATTCAAATTTAGGCATGTTGAGGGTTTGAACCAAAAGCTTGGACATCAGTTGATGCCATAGTCAAAGTAATACAAATTGATACAGTTTTACCACTAAGCCACAAGGCCCATCTAAATTCATATGACATTCTGCATTATGACCAATATGGCGCTCCCAAAAGTCATACAAAGTCACGAATATATGTACTATAGTCAAAACATTAGTCATACATTAGTCTAAATTCCTGCAGGTATGACTTTAGTATGACTTTGTGTGACTATAGTCTGACTAATGCAAATGTTTCATTTTACTGAGGGTTACGGTCTAAGGCACTGGGCGCCAAAAGACTGGACCAGACTGGACTTTCAAACACTAGTTGTGGAGGAACAGCATCTTGCTGCAATCAAAAAAGTGATGCATACTGTTAAATTCCTGCAGGTACGACTTTAGTACAACTTTGTGTGACTATAGTCTGACTAATGCAAATGTTTCATTTTACTGAGTGTAACTATAACTGGTCCTCCCAATTCGAGAAACTGCAAAAAACCAGACCGAACTGCAACAGACCAGTCTTTTGCGGTTTTCTGCAGTTACAAGACCGGTCAAGACTGGTTATGGTCTTAACTGGTTTTCTGGGTTGAAATAAACATCTTTATAAACTATTTACTGGCATTCTGTGATAGGTACTGTGGTATAGGACTAGGTAGAAATATAATATTGTAGGTGCAGACCAATGACATGGGCATCAACAAGCGCAGGCATCAATAAATGTAGGCATTGACAGGTGGAGGCCAGCATGAGCATCAACGAGTGCATGAGCATCAATGAATGCAAGCAGGGAGGTGTGTCGGTTCATGCACCAGTGTTGGAAGGTAAACATGAGTGGAGAGGGTAGATGATGCTGTTGGAAGGTTCTGGCAATGGGCATTGGGTTGCCTGCACTGTCGTTGGATCGTGCACATTGTCATTGGGTCGCCTGCACTGTTGTTGGGTTGTCTGCACTGTCATTGGGTTGTCTGCACTGTCATTGGGTTGTCTGCACTGTCATTGGGTTGTCTGCACTGTCATTGGGTCATCCAAACAGCCATTGAGTTTCCGTACCCTTGTTGGGTCATCATCATTGGCTAGGGATGACATGGCGAGTTTGTTGTTGGCTCCCTGAGAGCTTGCCCCAGTTGTGACATGGCTGCACTGGATACTCGCCAAGGTGCTGCTGGAGACATGGCAGCACTAGGTGCTCGCTTCGTTGGTGCAGCTGTCAATGTGAATGTAGTGTGAGTGGTGGGTCATAGGCTGTGAATTGTTTTGCGACGGTACCTTGCAGGTCCCCCTATGCTAGGGCCTCCTCTTCATCTCTTTGACCCCTTTGCCATAGTGCAATAGCCTTTGAGGTGGCCCACATCCCTCGATGAGAGGAGGGGATGGAAGCAGCAGTGACACATTCACACTTGCGCTGTTGAAGCCCTAAGAATGATTGAGGCAGCGAGTAACACAGTTTAAAAGCAATCACGTACCTTTATAAAAACTTTGAGAGGATGGTAGTGGTGAGGGAGCGGTGTAGAGGGTAGTGGTGGTGGTTGAAGATGATGATTGACAATGTTTACAGCTGTTTGCAAAAAGGTTGGCGGTCGCTGATTTGGGAAACTTTAAAAACAAACAAAACATAACAGACCCTAAACTAGGGTTTTCCCTTCTGAATGGTGTCAGTACCCTCATACTTGCCTCATACTACCCCATTATTTTTAATATTAGGTGTATAGAGTCTCTAGGAATCGTTCACCATGTAAACCTATGTGAAAAATATGTGATCTGAGGAAGTTGAACCCAGGTCAGATTGAGATCAGAGCAAGAACATTGTCCCAACTCAAGCTGCCCAAAATAACAAGGTTTAAGGGTACATTATACTTGTAGGAATATATTACAACAATTTTTGACATTTTCTGGTAACTTATCTATTGGAATGACATGGAAATATATAGACTGAGCCGGACTCGAACCGACGTCATCAGCTATCATGACCGACGCTCTACCATTAAGCTATCAGTCTTAGTGGTAGATTCCGCCCCAGGGGTTCATTACTCCCCTGTCCTGTGGGGTTAGCACAGAGGTCCAAGAGAACCCAGTCCAACATTATCGCCAATTCATAGCGCTCTGGGAGGGGCGAACCCTAGCTTAGGGTCTGTTTTGTTTTGTTTGTTTTCAAATTGCCCAAAGTGGCAACCACGAACCTTTTCGCAAATGGCTGTAACATTGTTGATCTGTTCAGCGTTTTGCAAGAGTGCCAAGATTGGTTTGAAATTTTAAATACCCATTGAAGTAATAGTTCAAAGTTTTAAATGAAAATGACTGACCTAAAATGAGCCCGTTATTGAGGCTCAAAAGACTGGTTAAGACCACTTTTAACTGGTCTTTGCTCAGTCTTCAAAATTTTGAAATCATGACAGACCATTAACCAGACTGTGGTTACAGTCCTCATCAGTCTTCCAAATTTGCGGTCCTCATCAGTTAAGGCCCGGTCTGGTTACAGTCTTTTTCTGGTCTCGTAACCAGACTTCCAAACACTATCCAGAATGCAGGCGTTTTCATGTAACTCCTGCTTTCACTTTGATTGTTCTGTGAAGATGGGCCACATTTGCGAGGCAAATTGAGGATTGGGAAGGGGGTTCATGGATGAAGGCGGCTTGGCCAGAATTCGTGCAGGCGAAGGGAAAGAGATGAGGGGTATTGAAGGTGTTTCAATGGGATGCATAACAGGTGGTGATGGTAGATACACAGGTGGCTGTTGTTGATCGATGGAGGAGCCAGCTGTCGGGATAAAGACTGGGACTGGAGGTAAAGAAGTCATCATATGAAGGGGCAAGAACATAGGCATGGCCATGGGGAAGATTGTGGAAGGAGGTTGACTCCAAGGCAAAGCGTAAGTGGGCTCGAAAGACTGGGAGCTCAAGCGCATTGATGTGGCATCTTCTGGCTGGTGGAGATTCACTGAACATCCTCCCAGGGCACGGCAGTGAGTTGCACAGGCCCCTCAGATACATTTGATGTTAATGCGACCTTTTGTGCACCCAAATACTGTGCATTGACCTTGGACTTCTCCAACAAAGGCGGGTTGACTAGTCTTAATTGTCAGGGGTAGCTGTAGGTCGATACTGTGATACAGTTTCTGGGTGTGCAATGGTGGAGATGGCTGTGGATCCTGGATGAAGTGAAAAAATTGGGGGTGGCAAGGGGGTGGGGTGATTCTAGGCTACCAGAACACTGAATCATAATTCATTAGCAAACAAAATCCATCTCAGGAAGTAATTAAAGCATACAGAGATATAGGATTTTCCCTTGTTACCATTCCTATCACTCACTGTACCTTTCAGGCTGAGGAGGGTGCAGCAATCTTGACAGTGGAATCTTGTGGGGGACCCTGACATGGCAGTGAGGACTTTATGGTGCCTAGTGTTTGGAAGTTAGGTTAGTTAACTGGAAAATAACTGAGACTGGACCAGACCCTAACCCATCAGAACCGCAAAATACCCTAACCGATGCTAACCGTAACCACAGTCTGGTCCTCAGTTAGTTCCAAATTTAGAATTATGCTAACCACCAAATAACCGGTCCTGACCAGTTATTGTATTCTCATATTACATATAAATATACCCCTGTTTGAGAGCTTTTTAACAACCCTCAAACCATAAATTTTGGTTGAGGATTGGGAGATTTATAACTAAACTCAAGGCGTGCGACTTATTATCTAACCGTAGTCACCATGTGACATGCAACTGCCACATCACAACTCCTGCCGCCAGCTTTGTAGGAGGCAGCGAACGGAGGGTGCACGTGGAGGCCATAAGAGTCTGCCGCGTCACCTGAGTTATCGTTTCGGGATCAATCTTGCTACGAGACTAGTAGTCCAGTAATCACGAAGCCTGTGATTGCAGGAAGCTAATATACATGCGGATGCAGTGTGGTCGTGGGCACGAAGCAGCCACGGGCTTAGTAATGAAGTTCTTCGCAATGCAATGTGCGAGGCATTATGCATCAGGTATGACTGTTCCGTAACATAACATCCCACTCCCAATATTTTCTTTGTCGTACCTACTCATGAGTAGCAAACTAGGCCCAAATGACATTGTCTTCCCGTAAGTATTCTTGCCCTGTCCTACCCCGCATTTTCTTACTCTTGTTCTAGCGTTGTGGGTCCAAGCGGAACTGGAAAAAGCACAGTGAGCCTGGTCAGAGAGCAGCAACGATCCAGTCGTTCAACTTCACTGTTACTAGTTCATTAACGTTGCTATGGGTAAAAGTGTCACAGGAGTTGGGCACAGAACAACTGGCCCTTGCACCACGCAACCTTTTCCAATAATCATCGATCCCATTCCTAATCGTCCGGAGCTCAGTGGGTGCCGCTTGGTTCTCCTTGACACCCCTGGGTTCGATGCCACTTATATGATGGATACTGAAACTTTCAATCTCATTGCCAAATGGCTGGAGGCTTCGTGAGTACTACATTACGATTTTCCTCTTCATAATTAAATCTAATTTGTCCTCAAAGCCGCAAGAGCGGTGCGCGGATCGGGGGCATTCTCTACATCCATGATATATCCGTCAAGCGCTCCAATGGCAAAGCGCCGATTTCACGCTTACGCGTCCCCGCCGCCATGCCGAAGACTGCTTTGGTAACGACGAACTGGTCGTCCGATCCCGACGGCATCCTTGTTCAGCGTGAACATGAAATGAAGGAAACTCATTGGAAGGCCTTCATTGATGAGGGACTCAGCGTTTTCCGATTCCATCAAACGTCTTCTGAGGCTTGGGGTATCATCAACTACCTTCTCGATCACATGAGCGATGTGGATGTTCCATTCGCCATGGCCATGGCTGACGAAGGTAAGTGGTTGTACTCCATACGCCGGAACAATCCTGATCCTAAAATTTCGCCCAATTTTACAAGAATCCAATAGCAGGATCCCTCAAAAGACGGAGAACTTCTTGAAGCTGATGTTTAAATTCCTTGGGTCCTGGTAGTCGTGTTGGTTCCGTTTTGTTTACCAAATAATTATATTGTGCTAGATCACATTTCATGAGTCAGATAATTTGGCTTTTAGTGCGTGGGCATGTACTGGCGCACAAATACAAATGCACGACCCCTGTTCCCTCACGCTTAACCTTGATGCCAAAAATTGACCCCTTAACGCTCCTGATCATAATTAGCACCTCCGTCCTTTTGTGTGTCGCCCATCCCAGCTTCGAGAAAGGGGCACACGATTGGAAGAGGGTCGACGTGGACATGAAGCCTGGGGCTGTATGCGCCAAGACTCGGCAAGTGGTTTCTTTGGTAGGCACAATAGTGTTGAGATCGTGCCTAATGCTCAAAAATGACGTTGCAAAATATACTACTTGGGGGTTCCATGTTCAAAGCCTGGAATCGCCGATGATTAAAGTAGCAGATAAATTTCAGTTTGAGTTACTTGGACCCAGTCGCACAATTGTACAATCACGCCTCAGAGCACCGATTTCATCGTAAACGGAATATTGGCATTCCCAACTATGTTAATTAAATAATTACTGATTCCCGCAACTCGTAAGGGGGTATCGAATTATTCAAACTGGGCAGATGTGGAGATATCATGGCAATGCGATCGAGGTCGTTTATCGTCGAAGCTGGGGTTACTAACACTGAGTGTTTACCCCATGGTTGGTGCGAAAGACTTACCTTTATGCCAAACATCTTGAGGAAACGCTTTGGGAGGGAGAGACGTAACCTAAGATCTTTCACCTGATCCTGGAGTTTCACTATTGTCGTATGTATATTCTCCAGGTTTGTTTGTGCTTCGCGGTCGCCAGTTCGAGCAAAAGACTCCTCCAACGCAACGGCTTCCCTCTGCATCTTGAGGAGCTGCTTGAGGGTGTAGCGTAATTCTTGACCTGCTTCAGTTTCTGGAATGGCCATTCGAAGTTTAATCAACTCCATTTGGATTTGAAGGTCCAGGCGATTGTCCACATCGTTCAGTTGCATTACGATGCTGATGCTTTGCATGCCTCGGAGAAGGTGGTTGATGATATTCCAGGCGGAAGACTTATCTCGGTGGAATCGGCGAACTTGGAGTCCATTTCCAATGAGGCCCTTCCAATGTTCACCCTTCATTTCCTCTTCACGCCGCTCAAGAAGGGCGTCACTATCTGACGGCCAGTTCGTCGTCACCAGCACAGTCTTCCGCATGGCATCGTACCCACATAAGCGAGAAAACATAAGTAGGTTCTGGCGCGCTGTGCCAGTAAAGCGTTTGGCGGATATATCATGGAAGTAGAGAACCCCACCGACGAGCGCACCCTCGCGACGGCTTTGGGGATATATTAGACTCGTTCCTCCGTTCCTCAGGAAGAGACTCGGGATCTACTCACGAGGTTCCCAGCCATTCAGCAATTCGCCTCAAAATTTCGACATCCTGCTCATGGGTATCATCGAATCCAGGGGTGTCAAGGAGAATCAGGCGGCAGCCCTTGAGCTCCGGACTATCAGGAATGGTATCGATGTTTATCGGCAAAGGTTGTTTGGTACAAGAGGTTGTAGAGTGCCCGACTTCTGTGACATTTTTACCCAAAGCAACGTTAATGAACTAGGAACGGCACAACGTTTAAACGACTGGGTTTCTGTTGCTTTTCCACACGCTCACCGTGCTTTTTCCAGCTCCAGTTGGTCCCATGATTCTAACACAAAAGTAAGAAAAGGCAGGCTAAGTGAAGACCTGGATACCTACGGGAAGACAATGACCTGCTTTCTGCTCATGACGGGAGATGCTGGGTAATGCGGATGCTATGGTGCGAAATAAAGGACTGTCTCCCGATGTTAATACATAGGGTGGTGGTGAAGAAGAGATTTTGATTCACCGTTAAGCGCATGGCAGCTTCGTGGCCGACCACGCCACATCCTCGTGCGTGATCCCAACAGCCTGCAGTCGCTCTGCTGTCAAGTCGCATGTTTTCTGCGGTTTAATGCCACGAAGGTGTCATGTGTCCTACCATCTTGTACCCAGAACAGATAACACCGACTGTAAGCGCCTGCAGAGTGTGTACAGGAGTCGTTGGGGCAGTAGCAACGAGATAGTGATGTAAAAGCAATGGCGAGATCTGAATCTGTCGAGAATCAACCCAAATACAATACCTGGAAAAATGGATGACGAGTATCCGATTGGGTATTTGGTGCTTACATTTAAAATATGCTTGAAGGCCAGTGATAACCAAAGGAGTGGTGAATAATATTAATGCCAACAATAGGATCCGAGTCTGCGGTATCCTGCTCACGGTTGTGGCGGGAAGATGAGAGGATCCAGGAAAACTCGGATGGTGAATTTGTAGTGCGAAAATTGAAAAGGTTGTGTACATTTTGTGTCTCGACGTTCATCGTTGTGGCACGGCTTCGTGGCCGGAATGAGAGTAGGTTCCCATTTCTGGGACGCAGAAATTCCCAGGCTGACAACCCCACCCCAGCCGAACACCAGTCGTCATCAACCCCGCAGTCTCTAGGCATTATCTATTGATGTGGGGCCTAGATGCCAGGGCAAGCATGGCAACCGCGGCTGCTGTCGCAATCGTACATTCGTATCTTGCATTCAATGTGTGCCCATTGAACTTCTAACCACATTTCTGAACAGTGTCGCCCTTCTCTCACCCCTTGATTCTCTTTCAGTGCTATTTTTCTCGTGTGTCCAATTCTACCGCCATTCTCTTGGTGTATGGGTTAGTGTTGATGCAAGTTATATGGTGGAACTTCGCGCAGGAGATCGTATTTGACTCAAAGCGAGCCATGTTGAGGCACCCTCGAATTCGACAAGCACCCTCACGTCAGCTGGAAGGATACTCTACCCAATTTACATCATAACTTCCCTGGAGACAGTTGAATCTGGCCGGGAACGGTGACCAGTCGCCCGCCACCGTCGGCCAATGACTCCCTGGACGGGATCGGAGAATGGCTGTGCAGAAACAAAAAGGACGCCGTCGCCTCTACCATGTCCTATTTCTTTCGAATGAACACCGCCTATTATCTCCTACCCGCCATCACCAACGGAGTCAACGACGATTTACAACACACAAGGAAGTATTCCTCTGAGCCTGAGGGCTCATCGACGTGAACCCATGGCGCCACTGTGCATACCTTCGCTGTAATTCACAATACATGTCAATGGGCTTATGGACGAAAACATAGATTTTACTCCATATACAAGCTAATTTTACGGAGTCAAGTTGACCGCCACCGCCTTCACATTAAGATACACCGACCGCACTCTTCCTCTCTCTTAACTGCCGCGGCTCTTCCTCCGCGAAAATCCGCCTGTTTATCACTGCTATACAGGCAGCCGGCGCACCCCCACCCACACGCCTTCACTCAGCCATACGTTGGGCACGATATTCAGCATTTTGGTTTTGACCCACAAAAGGATTGGCAGCCCCAGCCATTGGACGTCGCAAGACCGGCTCTCGAGCCACTCGTTCACGTTCGAACCTCGCCAGCGCCCCCACCTGTTCTACTAGAAAGTCTGGGTTCCAAGCATCCCCGACGACAATACCAGCTGGTGCCTCCTCGTAAATACCCCCATACGCCGCTCTCAAATGGCCGTATGTTTCTTCCGGGGTTTCGAAAACATTCATGCATTTCCAACATATATGGGCTCCGCACTTGAAAGTCATGCGCTTGCACCCCTCGGTTTTCTCGATCATAACTCCACAACTCGGATACTTCTTGTAACCACTCGAGGTGGCGAGCTGTTCATTTAGGCGCTCCTGTTCGGCCAGGTTCTTGAGGATTCGTTGCTCTTCGCAACTCACGCCTGTGTGCGCTTCTTCGTCACAGGAAAGACAGATGGTCGACCGACAGGCCGGGCATTGCAAGGCCGTTTTGTCTGTGCGACGGCGGTAGATCTGTTTGTAATCCGGAGTCGTGCAATATTCCAACTCCTGTTGGTGTTGCTCAAGATATTTATGAAATGCGGCCTCGATGAGATTATAGAAGGTTTGGGCCGGAAGGAAGCGACGAATGAATGGGATGGCGACTGGAATATCGCAAGTCGCTTCATTTCCAATGTACAGCAGTGGGAGGGTCCTATTGTCGACCGCAGACGTGAAGAAGTGCTTGAGGCACCCCGAGCAGTACGACTGGCCGCAATCAAGTTGCTCTGGATGGGAGAGATCGCCGTAGCAAGTTTCGGCCTCGCGGGGAGGACAGAGTCGACGATGACTGCTGCTCGGGCCTGATCGACGAGCCATTGGAGATAATGGTTCGTTTCCTCCCCATCCTTGATGATGATTCTACACATCCTTGGTTGAACATCGTTTTCCTCACCCAACAGCTCTGCCAACTCCCTCCCGAAAAATCCTACCCACTCTCGAGGAAGTACCCTCGTGATTTCTATTTGGCCCAGATGTTCAACCTCTCATTTGATCGTTTTACATTTGGGCACAGGAAAATCTGCGTGCCATCTGCGAACACCGGTTGCGTGCAAGTTGCAAACCTAAAAGGCTTTTCTGCGGTCACTTGCGTGCAGAACAATTCACTTGCGTGCAGCTTGATGTTTGTGATGTTGGCATCTGCGTGCATCTGCGGGCATTTGCGTACTCGCCGAGATGCTTTATTTCTTGCTTGCGTGTACCCGAGTATGTACTCAATGTGTGAAGAACTGAAGTTATCCTTCTTATTTAATGTATCTAATTTTTTAAGCGCTCATTCATTTCAATCTTCACCTTGGTACGGAAACCATTTTTGTAGAGAAAGGTATGATTGGGAGCGAGTAATAAAATATTCCTGTGTGAGGCTAAAACTACTTGGTTGTCTTATCGTTTCCTTTCTTCGGATTTTTCTGGACGTGGCTGCGGTCTGGGCCTTGCGTCGGGGTCTGGGGCTGGGGTTGGTTCCGTAAAGTGGACGTAATTGGTTCTGAACTGAGCGAAATATCTTTGTTGGATAATTTGGTCTCACCTCGCGTTTGGACTCGCTTCCCACTCGCACCTTCCCGTTCCAACTCGCTGGCACACCAAACGATGGATCCCAACCCCCTTGGTGATGCCCTCTATCCAATCCCTGGTGTTCTCGAACATTCCCTCTTCCAAGCTCGCTAAACATTTCTGGTTGACATCAACCCAACATCAACCTCCTTTATGATAGACGGAACACTTGTTAGTTGCGCCTCCCAGGCCTTCTGGAGGATCTCCGATTCACTATACGCTTTGAATGTGGGGTTTTTGATCATTTGGTATGCGATGAAGAGGGTATGCGCATGGGCAATTGGTAAGAAACCCAACCATGCTATATGAACTTTCTTGTTTCGGCTAATGTGAGCTTCGAACCAGTTAGCGATCTGGACTCTCTCCGCAATGGAGAGTCGTAGGGCCCATTCACACCTGGAATGGTTCACGCATAAAGTGTTGTACTTAGGCATAGCGAGGTCGACTGGTGATTAGAGCTCCCTATAAAACACATTGCCTATTACTATAAATACACTGGTGCGATGGGCCGATGGCCAGGTGATTGGACTACATGCCGAAGTCGAAACAATACAAGAGATATTGCATAGGGTTCCGTCAGTACCAATGAAAGATTGAGCGAGGAATTCAGTGAAAGACTCACATTCGGAGAACGTATTGATCAAATGATGGTGGTGGTCACTTGATCAGAAACAATACTAAAAAATGACAAGGATGTGTTTTAACCTCAGATGAAAGGAGGATTTAAAATGGAACGCCGGTAGTACTTACTCCTGGTACGGTGGGTATATGAATAGAGGAAATTATTCACTGGAAACTCCATCAAATAACCATTGACAATGTGTCAAACGGAATCAAATTTGAGAATCATGTGCGCACTCAATTGCGTGAACACTTATCCACCTGCGAGAGGGTTGCGAGCGGGTTGCGGTACACTTGAGATATACCTGCGACACACCTGCGATATATATAAGATATACTTGCGATAATTGGCGCCGGTTGCGTGACCTGCGTACACTGCGTGCAACCTGCGCATCACTTGAGACAGACTTGCGAGACAGACTTGCGAGCATCTGCGCACAAAATACACATTTGCGAGCCATCTGCGGTCTACTTGCGGACCTGCTCTGTGGTTCTGTAATACAGTCAGAAATCGTTCCGGATGTGTGTGACCTTGGTGTGATGCCATTTTCCACAGATTCTTGCTGTTCTGGTGGGATTTTTCGGCCAACAATGGAGATTTTGGGTTCATTTGAAAGTCACTGGAACGTAAAATTCGGTTGTCATGAATTTGCAGCTTGGGTAAAGACCCTCTATATTATTTTTCGATATCCTGGCTTCGCCATTTATGGATATCATTTGTGGCTATTTGGCATATCTCGACTTCGTTGACTCGAACTCTATCACGTGAGATTCGAAAGTAAATCCTTGGTCAGACCGAGATTTCCTCATGCATTTTGCACTGTGCACAGCCTAAATTCGAGATTTCAAGGAATAATTAGTTTTGTATATGAAATGGGCTAAAATATATCCTTACATCCAGTTTTTAGAAGGGAGAATGTCCTGGTGCAGCGAGTTATTGCCAGGCAAGGTTTTGTATCTCGCAGATTCTCACAGCCACATTTAGTCATAAGGCAGGTAGAAGGTAATTACAAGCATGCTCTCAGTATTTACAGTTGGTCTACAACGTACACTACACTTTACATACCTCTGCGCAGATCTGCGAGACACTTGCGACACTTGCGGTCTCTTCTGAACATCAGCGAGACTTGAGCGAGACACTTGCGGTCACCTGTTCGCAGGTGACCGCAGGTGGCACGCAGATTTCTGTATGCCCGTTTTACAAGCCTCTTCAACTGCCTTCGATTCTCCATGCACCTTCAGAGATTGGGTTTTGAAGTCGCTCCAAACGAATACCTTTTTTCAGCGATCGAAGAATGCCCTGCTTAGCAAAGTAAACGAGGGATGCCAAAATGTCGAATCGAGCTTGTCACCGGCAATCGTGTTCTCCACACGCACTTTGAGAGGGCCGGCTGCCTTCTTCTCCTTCCCTACGATTTCGATGGATACGACCCCACGTTCGCCTATCTTCGTTTCAACATGTGGGTCATCAGCGCCCTTTTTCTCGCCCAATGCATCCCATTGCTTCTTCTGCGACTCGTATTGTTGGCGAGGGATCACGATATTGTATTGAAGTTGCTTGGGAAGCCAACATTGGTAAAAAGGCGATGCACGTCCCATTCGTTGCTTATCGTCCCAATCGTCGAATTCGACTTTGACCTTGACCTCTCTACCTTCGCCACCTCGTGTTACGATCTGATAGTTGTTGAGCTGGACCCTACGCAGACCTGAAATACGCTGATCGCTGATAACTGAAATCAATGGACCCCTGGAGATCGAATGTTGCACTCGAATTCAACGCCCTAACGTTATGACTCCCAACAAACTGGTGAAATTCTTCGTCGAGTTCTGACCCAAGAGGACAGTTGAAGACCTTGACGGATTCGGGGACAAAGTACTGAAGGCTTCGAAAGTCGCCCTGCCTGGGAGGATCGTTCATTTGGGCATTGATTCGCCGGCTTTTCCAGAATTTGTTGTCGAGTTCTCGCACTTTGCTCCGTGCCTCTTCCGTGTTGTGGAAATTGGAGATAATGGTTTCAGCGGGGATCCTCCAGAGATGAATGGTATGTTTTGACCTACAGTTCCTACTGCACTCCCACTCGCGTTGTCACTAACGCTGAAGCTCAGAACCTCGTCGCGGAATGTGATACCATTCAAACTCAAGGAAATTGCCTCCCCGTGTTCTGCGTTTGCGAGTACGATCGCCTCTAGTTTTTTCCGATCTCCTTCACCTGGAAATCAAGAATTCGGAGCCATCGGTACCTCGCTGGATGAACACATCGACGATGATTTCTTCTCGTTTGGCATTTTTTGGAAGGTTTTTGACGAAGATGCGGCAGAGGTTGATCCGGGGATAACGTGCTGGATATTGAACCCAGCGCTACAGGTAATGAGGCTAGTTCCAGAGACCACGTATTGTTCCACGACAACAGCCTCCTTTTCTCTCTGAGCTGGCCTCCCTGGATTGTTCTCGGATTCTTATCTCTCTGGCCTCCTTGGCGGCCCTTGCCTTGGCTTCCTTCGCCTTGGCCTCATCTCTGCGCGGAGTTTCCTCTTGCCTTGCTGCGACCTCCCGTTCCGTTTCCCCTTTTGCGGCTATTTCCATTCCCATTGCCTCCGACGTTGGTCGGTTCTCTTCTTCGAAGAGGGGAAATTGATCTGGTTGAGCCACCTCTGGCTTCAGAAGACCGAATGTGAGATGGTGGATTCGCCACTTGAATTCTGGCGTTCGGAAGCTACACAAGTCATACGGCCTTCAACATCGATAACGCTCCATTAAATAGAGGGGGTCTAGGGTCTTACTTGTAGGACGTCATGCTTATAACGACATTTATTACCCCAAGGACATCTACCCTGTTTCCAAAGTCTGCACACTTGCATTTTTGATGTCGAACTGTTGTGGTTCACGTCATTTCCTCTCTTCTTCGTAACGCTCTTGTTATTAGGCTCGGCAACCTTGTCTCCCGTAGGCTTTGTTTGGACGAGGACAGGAAGTACTGGGCCAAAGCTGATATAATACGAACTACTGAGAACTGTCCCTCATCACTGTGAGCTATGAGCTTTTCTTACACGTCGGACGTTGATCGAGACCCTTCCGGAATGCGTCTTTCTTGTCCGTTCGAACGTTCTGCTTCAAGGCGAACTCAACCAGGGAGATTTTTAGAGAAGTGAAGGAAGAGTACGAGTACATTTGCTTTGCCTTTGTGCCCAGGCTCGTGACGAAATTTGCACCTATCACCGAACCGATAGTTGCCTTTCAACCACAAGAAACATGGTTTTTCGTTGTCTGGAATACGTCGCTGATTCCGGATCGGTCCTCCTGGCTGCAGCGGACATGATGGTCGAAGGGAGGAAGAGTGAGGCTTATGCCCAGAAAATGCACGACGGGAACGTGGGGCTGGCTCTCAACAGTCTGGTGCGTCTCTCCCATCCTAGTTATGGTTGTCAGGTTAAAGTATAGTGTTACATTATGGAACAAATACACCAAGTCTATCATACTTGTGATACATTCGCCGTTCTTTCCACACATATGAAAGTCCACGAGAAAACAATATGCAGTCACGAGGGTAGAGAGCCTTTGAAGGAGCATGCGCGCATCAATATAAGCTAAGTAGAATCAGATGAATCACTCCCAGGGGAAGAAGGGCTATCGTCTGCGTCATACAAACACTGTGGATTTGGTATTCCGAGAGAGAAATGTCCTCGCAGTAGTCGAATCTGCTTGACCAGTTTAAGGAATCCAGCTCGCACCGCTTTCGATTCGGGGATCCATCAATAGCAGAAGAAAAGAAATCATCAAAATCGTTATCTCCCTCTTCGTAAACTTCATCCTCTACGTCTGATGCAATAATTATCGGAGCTTCCAGTGGGCCAGAAATGGATATCTTTTCTTGATATAGCCGATTGAATAGA
>Ga0307513_10002852_pt1 | contig 23685 bp, 19 predicted proteins | sample 15_EM_MG_FD_202174 | JGI IMG/M metagenome (GOLD analysis project Ga0307513, IMG submission 202174) | Populus trichocarpa ectomycorrhiza microbial communities from riparian zone in the Pacific Northwest, United States - 15_EM | ecosystem: Host-associated > Plants > Roots > Unclassified | place...
AACCCTTCTGATCATATACACTAACGCTTCAACTTCCCACACTGTCCAACTCTAGCTAAACCAGATCTCTCCTTTTCTCTAGTCGTCCATGTCATACGTATAGAATCTTCGTGAAAATTCTAACAATGATTGGGTCAGGGAGATCGGAAATCGTTCGCAGTATGGTCAAAGCTGGAACAATTGGACCAAGTGGGGTCGCCTCCTTCGGCCAGTATTGGCGCTTTTTTGTTTTTGTCTTTCAGAGAGGCTGAGTGGGTCAACATTGTTTGCGTTATTCGCCCTTTCCAAATTTTCAATCTCATTGTGTATGCGAGTTTTTCCTGCACGACAAGCGGGGCACTTTTCCTTAGGACTTAGCTGGACCACAAACTACCTGGCCTCTGGAAACCCTCTATTATCCTCTTCACACATAATACTGACCTTACGTTGCGCGAAATGATTTCAAACATCATGGGCGATTCTACGAACGGAAATTCGAGCGGGACTAGAAATACCAACTGCGGAAATACCATCAATAGTTATAACAACACTTGGAATAACTGCATTATAGCAGCGCCATCAGATAGGAAACGCGAGATTCTGGAGTGGCTATCTCCCCTAGAGTCGCAGGGGAATCAACCAGAGAAAAGACACCACGACGTCTGCCACGACAGGGTCGACGGCATTGGAGATTGGGTTCTCGAAACCGACCAGTTTTTAAAGTGGCGGGATTGCGAAGATGGATCTGTGAATCGTACTCTCTTCTGTCGCGGAGACCCAGGGGCCGGAAAGACATATCTAAGGTAGGGGTAAACAAATGTTTGGAAAAGATGTGTATTGCTAACAGGAATATCAGCTCCCTGGTGATTGATGGGTTGTCTGGTGGGAGTGATGGAGACAGCACATTGGTCATCTATTTTTATTGCAACTTCCAGACCCAAAAATCACAAGTCACAGCGCATATGCTCATTAGTCTCCTCAAACAAGCGGTCGGTGCGTTAGATGTTATTCCAGAGGAGATTGATCGAAAGGCAAAACAAGGTTCCCACGGTGGAGGCCTTTCAGTCCCCGAAATCCTCAGGCTACTGCAGGTAGCTCTCAGGTACCATAAACGTACCTTTATATGCATAGATGCGTTGGACGAATGTGGGACGGGGCGGCTGTCGGAATTCCTTCGCTCACTACGCTCCATAGTCACGGGTTCACCAAATGTCCGTCTATTCGTGACCGGAAGGCCACATATTCAGGCGGGGCTCGAGGAACACTACGGCAGACCTCTACAGATCATAAAATTCAAACCGGTGAAGGGGGATATCAGAAGATACCTTGAGAAGAAATTGGAGGATGACGAATTTCGCCAGGAGATGGACAGTGAGCTTAAGGCGCGTATTATGGAAGAAATTCCAGAAAAGATATCAGAGATGTACGTAGATGAAGCTGTATTGAGTAACCCAAGTCGTTAACCAATAATGGCATCTAGATTCCTGGTGGTTTCATTGAGTATCGCAGCAATATTACAAGAGCCGACCCTCTACCAGAGGAAACAGAAACTCCGGGAGATGGCCAGCGGTTTGGGCCTCGAGGGTGCTTATGGAGATGCCACGAGACGGATACAGGAGCAGAGTGAGAATCGATCAAAGCTTGCCATGCAAGCATTGATGTGGGTTTCTCGATCCCAGCGGCCACTGCGAGTCGATGAGCTCCGGTATGCCTTAGCAGTAGAGATAGGATCTACACATCTTGATCCCGATAATATCTCATCCATTCAGACCATATCCAGCTGCTGTCTGGGACTTATCACTGTCGACGAAGAAGCTTCAACTGTGCGGCTGATACACTTTACCTTGCACGTGTATTTGTGTGAACATTTGACCCTTTTCTCGAGCCCTGATGGAACTATGGCGGAAGTGTGTTTGACCTATCTCAATCTCCAGTGCATAAAGGACCGGTTGCCTCTGGCATCTCAGGACACGACAAAAACCCCGTTGCTTCAGTATGCATCTTATTACTGGGGGATTCATGCCGGGGTGGAGACCACTGCTGTTGGAAAATCACTTGCCATCAAACTTCTCGATCAATTCGATACCCACATATCGGCTAGGTTGCTCCTTTCAAAGATATACTGCGATGAGGGGTGGCTCTGGGACGGAGATGCATTTGAAACTGCAGGATTTACAAGACTTCATGTCATAGCATTCTTTGGAAATACCCAGATCTTAACTGCGTTACCAAGGATCAAAGCCTGGGATGTAAATAGAAGGGATTTCACAGGCCGTACACCACTAATATGGGCTGCTGCGAGGGGAAATCTGGAAGTGACGAAAACCCTATTGGGTCTAAAAGGCATTCTAGGGTGGAAGAGAGACAATAATGGCAGAACAGCTCTCTCGTGGGCTGCCGGAAATGGTCACCAGGAAGTAGTGCGAGTACTGCGGAGAAAACTAGAATGCAGGGGCACTCTCTACACGCCAGATTACGACGGCCTAGCACCAGTTCACTTCGCAGCCGAAAGCGGTAGGGAGGATATGGTAAATCTTTTGTTGAAAAAAGGGGTGTGGGTTAATCAGGTTGACCAGTCCGGCCGGACAGCTCTCTCACTTGCTGCAGAGAATGGGCATGAAGGTGTTGTGAAGGTATTGTTAAGGCAGAAAAATATCAGTGCCGACACTGCAGACAAGGCTGGAATAACATCACTCTCGTGGGCGGCTTCAGGTGGGTTTGGGGGCGTTGTAGCATTGCTGCTCGAGCGGAAGGAGGTCAATCCCAATACAACCGACATCCAACATGGCAGGGCGCCACTATCCTGGGCAGCCGGCAATGGATATGAGATAGTAACAAAATTGCTCCTCGCCCATAACGATATCGATCCAGAGCTGGCAGACAACGAAGGACTGACACCACTCTCGTGGGCGGCCCGGGATGGACATGAAGAGGTGATCAAGGTGCTAGCTGAACGAGCTGAACGAACCGATGCCAGCCCCGAGACCAGAGACATCGGTCCCCGAACGCCAATTTCCTGGGCCACTGAGCACTGGCATGGTATAAGATGCATATCACAGTTGGAAGAAAATGATTTCGGTCCCGATTTACCTGATCTTAATGGCCGAACACTGCTCTCTTGGGCTGCGGGCGGTGGGAATGTTGGCTTTGTGCAATACCTGCTGAACCGCAAAGATGTTGACCCTAACCTAGTCGACAAAGACGGCCAAACACCGCTCTGGTGGGCAGCGGAAAAAGGGAATCAGCAGGCAGTACAGCTCCTCTTGGAGCGAGCCGATGTTAATCCTAATTTGGCTGACAGGCATGGCCAAACACCGCTCTTTCGGGCCATAGAAATGCGGAGCCAGGGAACGGTGCAACTCCTCTTAGAGCGAGCAAATGTTGATCCCAATTTTGCCGATAAATATGGCCGAACACCGCTCTTGTGGGCCATATACGAATTGACTCTTGAAAATCAGCAGCCCCCCGGGGAACGAGCCGACATTGATCCCAATTTGATCCGCACAGACGGTCAAACACTACTCTGTGGAACTAGATCAGAGAGGATTCGGGAGATAGTGCAGCACCTATTTGAACGACCCGATGTTGACCCCAATTTTGCCGACGACGATGGCCTAACACCGTTATTGTGGGCCGCAGCAAATGGGACTTTGGAAGCAGTGCAGCTCCTCTTGGAGCAACCCGATGTTAATCCTAATTTGGCCGATATAGATGGCCGAACACCGCTCTCCTGGGCCGTAGTGGGGGGCAGGCAGGGAGTAGTGCAACTCCTCTTAGAACGGCCCGGTGTTGATCCCAATCTGGCTGATAAAGATGGCGGAACACCGCTTTTATGGGCCGTGGCAGAGGGAAGGCAGGGAATTATACAACTCCTCTTGGAACGAGCCAACGTTGATCCCAATTTGGCGGACAAAAATGGCCGGACACCGCTCTCATGGGCCGCAGCCATGCGTAGCCAGGGAGCTGTTGATCTCCTCTTGAAACGACGTGATGTTGATCCCAATTTGGCCGACAAGGATGGCCGAACGCCGCTCTCGTGGGTTGCAGAAAGGTGGTATAGCGTATTATTGCCTTCTGGTTCGGCCAAGTTATCTACTCGATATTTTTGGGCACTTTTGCAACCAGGGCTTATGTTCCAAGCACGACTGGGGGATCCAGTATCAATGGAACTTTTATTGATATCACACGGTATCAATCCCCAACTGGCCGCCAACGATAGCCGAACACCACGCTGGTTGGCCAACGAACTGCTGGACCGGGGAGCAGCCCAGCTCCTCCTCAAACCAAATGACGTTGATCCCAATGTGGCCGACAAGGGTGGCCGAAAGCCAGGCTCGTGGCTCCAGGGACGGATCCTACGATGGAATTCTAGTTTTTCCAAGGGAGGTGCTCGCCTTTTTGGGACAATTTTCCAACCACACATCCTCCCGTTCGATACACGAAAGAATCCACCAGCAATAAAGTTTTTATTGGAACATGATGCCGATCCAGATTTGGCCGTCAGCGACAGCGTAACACTTTGGCTGACTGCTGAACGGCGGAGTAAGGGAGTTGTTCAGCTCCTCTTGAAACGAAATGACATTGATCTCAATTTGGCTGATAAGGATGGCCGGACGCCGCTCTCGTGGGCCGCTGGCACACGGAATTGTGGAGCACAGAAAGCCCTCTTGGCTCATGCCGGCATCGATCCCTATGTTGCGGACAAGAAAGGTCGAACCCCAGTAGCGTGGGCCGTCCGAAGTCTGAATTGTCCAATGTTTGTGCGCCTCTTGCAATATACGATTCAGTAGACTATCAGTACTCCCAGCGGTCTCCTCGCGTCCTAGGAAATTTAGAACAGCGATCCCTACGATGTAAGACAAATAGGCGTGGGGGACCATTATTGGATTGCCTATAGGGCATGCGGTTAGAGGGTTGTGCGGATATGCGGCTAGGAGAGATACGGTTTAGGGCAGGCGGTTTTTTTGGATTTCCGGCTGTCAGGCACCCCCCGTGGGCTGTTGTTCTCACATCCTATTGCGCTAGGCATAGGATATTTCTTTTATGGTTTTGTTGGTGTTTCTAGCTATAGGGTATGAGGTATCGGGTATTTGGTTTTATTGTTTCTTTCGTATCCTATGTCGCTAAGCTTACGGGAGTTGGAACACTAGCAGGGCGTGGGACTTGGGGTCACGGAGAATTACTGGATATCAGGATGGGTCTAGATTGTTTGCGATCATTAGGGATCAGGTTCAGATAGCTGCGTGTGATTCTTTAGAGTGCGTTGAGTTTCGGGAGTGTTTTGTTGTTAGTTGGACGCAGAGATATATCTCCTGGCCTGTCCTTAGTTAGAGAGAGGGAGCAGCCATCTAGCCCACCGTTCCTCCATCCTTGACCGCTCCGCCGAGAGTCTGTTGTGATCGCACTTTCGTTCCCTTCATCTTTTATGCTTTCTCTTAGCCTTCATCAACTATGGGGGACTATGGGGGACGGTGGAGACTATGGGGGACCGCGGCGCACTACTAGGAAAAGAATTTTGTGCCATTCAATAATTTCATATATCAAGCAGAAGTATACTAGAGAGGTGTGTGTGGTTGTAATAAATGAAGTGCGTTATTCTATCCTAACCACTGGAGGGAATGGTCCCTTATATAGATGTGCCCCTCCCAATATTTCATTAGTGGTAGAAGTCGAAAATATATCAGAAATATTGTAGACCCCGAAAATAACCATGAGGCGAGAAATCCGTCCCCACCGTTCCTGCTCGCCTCTTACGCACAAGAACCTGCTATGGAGAAAGTCTTTCATACAATCAACTATTGCGGTGCTGCAACCCCAGAATCTGCGATTCTCGCGGAGTTACACTGCTATCTCCGTCTCTATCAACCGGAATCGAGTTACGGCAGAGGAGAGAAGAAAAAAGTCAGGGACAAGGAATACAAAAGGAAAAGGAAACAATACTGTAGTAAACCTAACACGGATGCAGAAAAATGAAGAATACAAAATGGACTGGAAGCGGGCGAGTGATCCCCGGTGATTTTCAACACAGGGGACTACGGGGGGGGCGGTAGGCGTGGCAAGTATGAGATATTTCCCCAGGGGGACAGTGCGCCCTCAATCCTTGGTGGTGAGTTGCAGGGAAAGTTTGGACAAGGACCGGGATATATACTCCTGTGATTGCACTTACTGTAGTTAGTTGTTGAAGTAATTTTAGTCGTCATTGAGCGTTCAGAATCCTTATTCATGATAGCTGGAATCCCATAGTTGTTAGGGTATGATAGTTAGCCAGGGGTACGACCGGTTCAGGGTCGTGGCTGCCGCTTGTGGGGTTTTCCCGTTGTGTGGGTTTTTCCTGTTTAGTGCGTTTGTGCGCTCTCTTTCTGTATCTAGTCTAAGCTACCAGTAGAGAGCTTCCTGTATTGTACATCGAACATCGCACATACCACAACCACCACTTACGTGCTTTTCTCCTGGACTTCGAGCCGTTACCTACGCTACGCCAGTCATCATTGGGTTCTGAGCGAGCTGCTATCAGAGTGTCGCTATCAATTCATAACTAAGCTATAGGAGCGACTATCTATCCGGGTTTGCACAACCTAACAGCAGTACGTTCCAAGGAGTACGCCGGTCCCTGATCGCCTCGTCCGGAGTGCATCTGGAAAGTACCGCCCGCGCATCTGGTGGACCGAAGTCCGACAGATAGACCAAATCACCACTATCTGCAAAAATAAATAAAACACTACCATGGGCAGGCCCATCTCGCATCCCTCCATCCAAACATAAATCCAATAATCACTACCATGGGTAAACCCATCTCGTAGCCCACAATAATCCGCGTTCCCATACATCCACTGTTCCATTCCCATATAGACACGCTGGAAGCAATCGGAGCCGGCCCATCTTCGGACATGGTCAGTTGAGCGTGAGACTGAGGTTGTTGTTAGTGAAAATATTTTCCCCGCCCCTGAGTGTGCGATTATTTTCGTTGTGAGTTTCTTAGTTTTGTTTCGTTTCACCGCTCATCACTCGCCTTGCATCATTTCGCCGTCGAAGTCCAAAAGCTGCGCTACCCTGTACGGGTATTGCACTTGGCCGTCAAATGGGTATCAGAAAGCTCATTGCTCGGGTTCCGAGAGCCAGGCAAGTTATGAGGCTTCGAGAAGAGCTTTCCCGCCTGCCCTCGATATCACGAAGGAATAACTTTATGTTACTAAGTTATGCTTTAAGTTCAATGATAGGGAGAGTTTTCGGCTGATCCATTCACAAAGATGGATGTGCAGTGTTTGGATATGTACTCACTCGGGGATGAAATAACCGGAGAGCTTATGGTGGAAGAACAGGGATCTCTATTGATCAATAAGTGAGCTTTTTTAAAAAAAAAGCATAGGATTGCAGAATTAGAAACCCAGTCCATAATAGCTACATTGGTGTTCACCTTTTTTCTAGGACATAAATTTTATGATGGAGATGCTATCAATCGTGCGCTCGTGTGTTGGCGGGAGGAGAGGTTCCGTTGTGTATTCTCTATGGAGGTTGCTAGCTATTATCCACCTCAAGTAGTGAAAAATTAGTCTAGGATATCTTATTATTGGTGAGGTGATGTGTTTGGTATCGACACCAGTGCACAGTACCTAAGCGTCCTGGCAGGTTATCTTAGTGTTCCGGGCGCTAGTGGCCGTCTTTCGTAAAGACGGAAGTCTTGGGGGTTGACCATAGGCTTCAGCCGTCTTGCAGTAGTGCTATTCCAGAAAGTGTCAGAGAGTTATCAATACGGCCAGGGTGTCACCTGTAGGTACCTACCGTCACCGACAGTCGCCCGTAGGTATCTCCCATCACCTGCAGGCTCCCGCCATTGATTTGTTTCTAAGATTACTCTGCGTACGCTTTGTTATCTGGCTTATAGCTAATGCTAAGATTGGTTTTGTGTAAGATTGAGAAAGCAGAGCTAGGTTATATATACGTTGGACGGATGTTCCTGGCCCTGTTAAGGGAGTGTGAAGTATTGTTCAGGAGGCATGCAGGCGGAACGGATACGGGAGAATGTTCGACAATAGGTTTTACCTGCTGCCCCCCCCTCTCCACCACGGGAGTGTACGGAGGAGCGAAAACATGCGGGAAACGCAGAGATAGGTGTGGTGATCTATTGAAGGATCAGGATGTATTATCTATGTTTTACTTATACACCTGTCTCTACCGTTGGTTTGATTTTAGTTAGAGAGAGGTTGAGAGCGAGAGCGAGTGAGTGAACGAAGTATGAGCTGTGAAACTTATAACCCATACCCATATCCTTCCTCCAAAGTGTCCAAGTTCCAAGTGAATTCGTTTAGTCTATCGGCTAATTCTGTGCGACCCTCATTCCCCACTCTGACAATATATATTATACCAAACATAAAACAAAAGACCCTGGTTCCCAAAAAGAAACCCAGAATAGCACACTAGTATACTATGTCTTTCTCGCCCTATAATTAACTTTCATGTCTGAGGCACCTTCCCAGTACCCGGCTATTTCTACCGTCATTTCTACCATAATAAATTAAGTGCTTGCGGATGAATTGGTTCTATCCTAGCATACCCAGATTACCTACTCTTTCCCATTCCGGACACTTAAAAAATTCCCCTCTTAACCTAGTATCATACTGAGCTCTGTCCCAAAATATAACAAGATTACTAAGACCAGCAGATTTCATGCAAAAAAGGAACTCGAATCTGCTTTCGTCCGCTCACACACACCGCTACACCCAGACGCTACTATCTCTGAGAGGGAAATCTAATAATCACCACCCTCTCCTCCGCCCCATTCGGAGCTACTGCAAGCCACCAGTCGTCAAATTTTAACCGGCTTGAGTGGCGAGCTCCCCAACATATGACACAGAGACCAATAGAGTACTGTAACCTCCCGCAACCCCACCCCAGCCACTCTCAACCAGGCCAGTATAAAAAACACTCCCGGTTCTAATGGAGATGTAAAGGGGAAGTGGGGGATGGTTTCCCCATGGCGTGTAGGCTAGGAAAAGAAACCCCGATTTTCTTTTTTGAATGCACAGCCAACCCCCCGGTATCGGGGGCAGATACCATGCATCCGAACTTTTTCCTCTTTCTCAATAGCGCCCTCTGAACACAATCCTCCTCCTCATATGTTCAAAGCCTGATGCTTTAATCTTGTCTGAAATCATCCAATCTACAAGTTGGCAAGAGAAAACCCGCTCGCCATAAAGAAACTTAATCTATCAGCACTTTCCACGATATGGACTCCTATACCAAGAGGCAGTGTCGCGCGGCATCAGGTTTTATATAGTACTTGCGAGATACCGGTTTTTCGGGATTGCACCTTACATCTGGAATTTACCGCGTGGTATAACTACTCTACGCACGGTGCCGGAATGTTCAGCATTGTTCGAAGGCTAAATGTCCCGGAATTTGCAGGGGCTTCCAGCGCCTTGGTGGGGGGATCAGATGGATTTGCGACGCTACACCCGCCGATCCTATACTCGAAGAGAATGTCCTAAAAAGGGAGAAAAACAAGAAAATGTGGTGGGAGAAAGGAGATGAGAGCTGGATGCAATAGATCCTCAAACCCGCGCCTAAGTCGATATTCGACAGTGTTGTGGGCTATTCGACCACTCATGACATACCGGGGCGGGATACCGGTGCCCATGGGCCGGAGGTTAGCAGAACGGCCACAGACTCCTCCGTGTACAAGTTCCCTTGACGAGCAAGACTCAATAGTGTCGGCGGCCTCCCAATTTCACTTTCGAGCCCGGAACTCACTCCCGGAGGAGAGTGATGTGCGAGCATAATCTTCATTAAACCATATCCGTAGTTGAAGCCAACCACAGCGATATGATACCTTAGCTAACGACTAGTTCTCGGGTCACATGTGTTAGAATTACTCGAACTTCATGTTTTTGATTCGCTAGGCTTGTGTCTAAGCAACCTTCTTTTCTACATTTTCAGACGAGAAGGAAAAACAAGGGGGAATTGGAGAAAAAATAAATGAATAAATGGGCTAGGAGGGCCCAGAACGAGAAATCAATAAATCAAGAACGACGGAAATCGTAAGCTACACCAGCCTATCTCAATATGATACGATAGAAATAGCCCACAACCAACCTCAAAGGCTAGACCTTAAACATAAATTGGCGAAACCCGACTCGGCTACGTAAAAAGATACTTTTGGAGATTTGGACGGGTAATAGATTTGAGCATCCACATCGCAAGTGATTCCTTGCGACCAAAGGAAAAATAATTAGCGTAAGGTTCTGTGGCGGGCTGACTCCCGAAAGAAAGGGCAGGCGGCAATTACGAGAAGGCGGGCTCCCAAACAACGTGGGAAATGGGGGGGAGGATGAGAGGGAGAAAGAAGTGACGGGGATGTATTGCTCACCTTGAGGGAAAAAAACTAGACTAGGTTCTCCGTAGTTAAAGGCGGTAAGGGGAACGATATTTCCAGAGCCCTGTGCCGTGACGGGAGCTGCAGATGTCGGGAGCTACAGTAGTGGTATGATATCACTCCCGCATGGCCACACTAGCAACCCACCAGGGCGGCTTTCAGCACAGCAATCTGGTTAGTTGGGGTTCAGGTCGTTCAGCCCGAGTAGTATATTCACCACTCCCGCGTGCCCGTTCCTCACAGCCCACCAGAGCGGTGTTTGGCCGCAGCCATCAGGTTTGTCAGGGTTGACATCGCCCCGCCCGAGTAGTACTTTCAACACTCTCTCGTGCCCATGAAAAGCAGCACTCCAGAGCGGCGTTTGGCCGTAGTTATCCGGCCTGTCAGGGTTGACGTCTTCCCGGCTGAGTAGTAGTTTCACCACTCCCTCATGGCCATTCATAGCAGCCCACCAGAGCGATGTTTGGCCGTTGTTATCTGGCTTACCAGGGTTGACGTCGTCTCGTCCGAGTAGTAGTTTCACCATTCCTTCATGGCCATTCGTAACAGCCCACCAGAGCGGCGTTTAGCCGTCGTTATCTGGGAAATCGGGGCTGACGTCGTCTCGCCCGAGTAGTAGTTTCACCACTCTCTCGTGCGCATTGCTAGCAGCCCACCAGAGCGGTGTTTGGCCGTCGTTATCTGGCTTGTCGGGGTTGACGTCGTCTCGCCCGAGCAGTAGTTTCACCACTCCCTCACGGCCATTCGTAGCAGCCCACCAGAGCGGTGTTTGGCCGTCGTTATCTGGCTTGTCAGGGTTGACGTCGTCTCGTCCGAGCAGTAGTTTCACCACTCCCTCACGGCCATTCCTAGCAGCCCACCAGAGCGGTGTTTGGCCATTCTTATCTGGCTTTCCAGGGTTGACGTCGTCTCGTCCGAGTAGTAGTTTCACTGCTCCTTCATGGCCATTCCTAGCAGCCCACCAGAGCGGTGTTTGGCCGTCGTTATCTAGCTTGTCGGGGTTAACGTCGTCTCGCCCGAGCAGTAGTTTCACCACTCCCTCCTGCCCATTCCTAGCAGCCCACCAGAGCGGTGTTTGGCCATTGTTATCTGGCTTGCCAGGGTTGACGTCGTCTCGTCCGAGTAGTAGTTTCACCATTCCCTCGTGCCCATGAAAAGTAGCCCACCAGAGCGGTGTTCGGCCGTAGTTACCTGGTTTGTCGGGGTTGACGTCATCTCGCCCGAGTAGTAGTTTCACCACTCCTTCATGGCCATTCCTAGCAGCCCACCAGAGCGGTGTTTGGCCGTTGTTATCTGGCTTGCCAGGGTTGACGTCGTCTCGTCCGAGTAGTAGTTTCACCACTCCCTCATGGCCATTAATAGCAGCCCACCAGAGCGGTGTTTGGCCGTCGTTATTTGGCTCGCCAGGGTTGACGTCGCCCCGTCCGAGTAGCACCTCCATCACTCCCACGTGCCCGTTCTCAGCAGCCCAGCATAATGGTGTTTGCATTTTGTACGCAACTGGTTGGTCAGGTTTGACGTCACCTCGTCCGAGCAGGATTTCCACCACTCCCGTGTGCCCATTCACTGCAGCCGACGAGAGCGGCGTTTGGCCGTAGTAACCTGGCTTGTCGGGGTTGACGTCGCCTCGCCCGAGTAGTAGTTTCACCACTCCCTCGTACCCATTCCTAGCAGCCCACCAGAGGGGTGTTTGGTCGTAGTTATCTGGTTTGCCGGGGTTGACATCGCCTCGTCCGAGCAGCAGTTTCACTACTCCCTCGTGCCCCTTCATAGCAGCCTGCAAGAGCGGTGTTTGGCCGTAGTTATCTAGCTTGTCAGGGTTGACGTCGTCTCGTCCGAGTAGTATTTCCACCACTCCCTCGTGCCCAGAAAAAGCAGCCAACCAGAGCGGTGTTCGGCCGTCGTTATCGGGTTTGTCGGGGTTGACGTCGCCTCGCCCGAGCAGTTGTTTCACCACTCCCTCATGGCCATTAATAGCAGCCCACCAGAGCGATGTTTGGCCGTCGTTATCTGGCTTGTCAGGGTTGACGTCGTCTCGTCCGAGCAATATTTCCACCACTCCCTCGTGCCCATTCCTAGCAGCTCACATGAGCGGTGTCGCCCATGTGCTGTCGAGTTGGTTGATACCACAAGCTTCCACCTCCACCAAAAATGTTACAATTTCGACAATTCCGAAAAAGGACGCACAGTGTAGGTTGGTAAACAAGAAGGATCCATCACAGCTAGAAGCCAAATAATAGTCTTCCTGTTTGTGTAAGAGGATTTCCGTAGAAATGTGGTTGCCGTAGTCCTCAAATAGCTTCAACGCAAGCTGTTTCGCACAACCTGAAAGATCTCTTTTTGCGTGCACTCCCCAATATAGAGAAGAATATTCCAGAAACGGTGGGCCTTGGAGACTGGGAAAGGGTCTGCCCGAAAGGGCCTTGATTTTGCGGGAATTCAAATAACTTAGGCAAGTCTCCGCCATTGTCGCGTGAGGGCTATCAAAAAGCTCAGTGTGAGCCTGGAGGTACTCTTGAAGCGTAAAGTGAACCAACCGGATCGTGGAAGCCTCCTTGTCTACGGCAACAAGTCCTTGGCAACAGGCTAATAATGTCCCTATTGAAGGAACGTTGTCGCTATCGAGATCCGCCGATCCGATTTCGACTCCTAGAGCGTGACACAATTCGTCGACCTTCAAGGGCCGCTCCGAGTGAGAGATCCACATCAAAGCGGCCACCCCCAGCCTCGATTCCTCCTCACCCTGCCACTTTATCCGACTCAATGTCTCGCCATAAGCGCCCTCCAAACCCAAGCCGTCGGTCATTGCATTAAGCTTTCGTCGCCTGAGACCGATTGTAGTTCCTTGAAGGATCGCATCGATGTTCAACGATACCAGCAGGAATCTAGATACATATTTGTCAGTGGACAACTCGAGCCAGCTTCTCCGGTGTCGTTGATTTTACCCACATTTCTGAAACATCTTTCGGAATTTTCTTTAGGATGTCCGCCCTCAGATTACTGTCCATCGCGTCTGGCCTTATGTCTCGGTCTAGTCTGCGATGAAGATAATTGATAATATCATGTCTCCGTGGAGCGATGCGTAAAGCCGTTCCTCTTCCAGAAAGATGCCTCCCGACCTCGGCCTCAATGTGTGGTCTTCCCGTCATGAACATCCGAGTGCCAGGCGACACTCGCTGAATTTGGTTAAGCGAATCAAGAATCTCGACTCGATATCGCGCCACACATTCATCTAGTGCATCAATACATATAAACGTGCGCTTCACGGAAACCGTATTCTGCAGCATCTTCACAATATCGGCAAGCCGCGGTTTCCGTCCACCCATGACCTCCTTCTGGTCTTCATATGCTTCCACTATTTCCTTGGGCACCTCTTCCAGCCCACTCACAACCTGCCTGAGCACAGCACCCAGCATACTCGCCGGGGATTGCTCCTCTTGAGCCGCGAAGTCAAAGTAAAAACCCGCAACCGCTACCCCTGGCCTCTTGCCCGATCGCCCAAGTTGTCTATCACTAATGAGCTATCGTAGCTTGTTAGCACTTGCTCTTATTCTTCTGTTCCTCAAGGCTGGTCCTTAGTACCTAATATAAGTCTTTCCAACACCTGGACCGCCATAGCAAAACAAGACCGCGTTATCCGATCCGCTTCCCCCACTACTAGCGTACCAGCTTTTAAACTCCTCCGTCTCCAAAACCCATTCCCCGACATTTTCGATCCGGCTCTCTTGGATGTCCCTGTGTCGTAGCCTTGGCTCCAGTGGCGATAACCAAGTCAAGATTTGAGATCGGTCATCGACAACGGTATAGTTGTTCAACACTTTATTATAGGAGTCGGTAACATTGAAGGAGTTGGTATTGTTAAGAGAGCTGGTATTATTGAAGGAGTTTGTATTATGATAAGACATCTTGACTGTTCGGAAACTGGTAGAAAATGGCTGAAAGTTGTCGGTTGAAGGGAACCGCTGGGAGTTGAAGAAAAGAGGTGCCTTTGTGGAACCTCGTTGACACCGCATGGCCGCCCAATCATTTTCACCCACAGCTTTGTCAACAACACTCCAGCTCCCACTCCCTCTTTCCAATGACCGAAGCGTAAACCAAAAGCCATCCGACGGCCAACCCATGCCCAGCCCAAGGAGCCGCTGTATACGATGGACAGTATTCTTACTAACCGAGACAGCAGAATAAATCTCCCGTGAAAAAACTCTGAAAAAAATCACCTGTGGACAACACGATAAATATACTTAGTACAAGCACAGTTACCTGTTCGTGAAACAAAGTACTCGAGCGCAATGAAGAAACAAGCTTAATCCCGCTTCAGTCCAAACTCCGCTGCAGGACCCAAGTAGACTACCGGTAGGAGGGGAGTCAATGAACAGGAAAGCTCAACACACAGGCAAAAAAAAATCACAGTTGAATCAACCATTAGCAAGCCACCTTTAGTGTATTTTGCTGAGCCTTCCTGTTCGTTGACCCCCCTCCTAGTCTATTAGGGCCCGTTTACTGATCCGTTGCGTTTCGAGATTTTGGTGGGGAAACTAGATGGTGGCGTCTCAACCAGCATCATATTCCGATAGATGTGGCAAAACTGTTTCCCCTGTTTTCAACCGTTTGATATTCTGGGTGTTAGATGGTCAAAACAGGACGCGGCTCAAGAGTTGCTATTGCAACCACTGTCTACTAGCACCACATAAATGCCACCAACCTTCCATGCCTGCAATAACAAGAGCAGCTATCAATAAGCTCTCTTTTCCTTGCACAATCAGCAATTCCTTTTGTCATAATTTAGGGCAAGTTTAATAACAAAATTCTCATCGTTTGATTGTAAGAGAGAATTGTTGGTTAGTCCAATATCTCGGTAGTCAAGTACTGTGAGAATTGAACGATACCTGGTTGCATACCCCACGCCCGTGGATCACACTTTTCACACTACTACACACTGTATTAGGTAAACACACACACATCAATTTTCCCTACTGCTCTTCAACCGTTTAGCCTCCCTTGACGGCCGTCTATTGGTAAACGGGCCCTTAGACTACTTGTGGCAACATTCGCCACAAGCCTCCCCTCGGCTATCTCCACCAGCATCACCAGCCATCACTCATCCAGCACTGTAGCACAAATCTTCAGTTTCTGTTCGTATATGATTTCTTGGTCCTCTCAAATATGGTTTCTTTCTCCTCTTAAATTCTTCTTCTACGTCTTTATATTTGTTCTCAAGCCAGGTACAAGTCCGGACTTCTTCATACTTTCTTTATTATTTCTTTTGTTTCTATGTGTTTTCTTTCAATGCCTTTGTTCTTTGTTACGGAGACTTGGTGGAAGTGGAACTAAGTCATCTCACTATAGACTATAGCTTGTCTATATCGTTCCTGTCATTCAAATTAGTAGTTCGCGGTAATCTATTATCTTGACTCTTTTGCTATTATCACTTCATTCGAGTTCCGATCGCATATTACAACAGTTTCCCCCGCAAATTCACATAGCTCCCAACCACAAACCGCCCAAAAACCCTTCTCCAAACCACAAACCCCAAAACAACCCCTCAGACCCCCGAAGTACAGCACGATACATATCATATCATACAGCAGGAATTGAAGCCTCTGCACCTAACATGCTGAAGAAAAAGAAACCCCGGCCCAGCTTTAAACCTCCAATCAGACCATACATCACAGGTATGATAAACCTATCACGGATCAATTTAAACTCTTCCTAATAATCGTGTCTTCCAGTATGTAATCTCTATATGCTAAAGCCGAATGGATTGGTAGAAGTGAAATATTATCCCCTTGTTGCAGCGCAGGGATGGAGGGGGGATGAATAGGATTGACAAGTACAGTATTATTACCGATGCCGATAAGCTACTATGCTAATGAGAGAGAAAGGGGGGAGAGAGGAAAAGTGTTATTCCGGACGCGAAGATGCGCCCCAGGATGTTAGCCAGGTGAAGTGAAGCCAAGCCAAGCCAAGCACAGGCAGAACCATAATTATGTATATATCATAAAGTATAAATAAATAAATATTGCGATCGTAACCATTTCCTAGTGCTTTGCCTCCATCAAAAAAACCAAGAGGAAAGAAGAAGAAAATGGGAATTTATTCCCATGCTCCTTACACCCCCCTCAACCTTCACCTTCCGCGCCAAACCCACACGACAACTACAAAGAACAAGTATAGTACTATCTCTAAGAAGGAGGCTTAACAATCACTACCGCCTTCTTCGCCCCATTCGGAGCTATGATACCACATGCCACCACTCGCCAAATCCTAACCGGCTTGAGTGGCGAGCTCCCCAGCATATGACTCAGAGACCAATAGAGTACTGTAACCTCCCGCAACACCACCCCATTCACTCTCGCCCAGCCCACTATGAAAAACACCCCCGATTCCAACGGGATGCAAAGCAGCGGGGGAGGGTTTCCCATGACATGTAGGCTAGGAAAAGAAACCCCGATCTCCGTTTTTTGAATACACAGCCAACCCCCGGCATCGGGGCTAGATACCATGGATCCGACTTTTTCCTCTTTTTCAATAGCGCCCTCTGCATACAATCCTCCTAATATGTTAATCAAAGCCTCATGTTTTAGTCTTATCTAAATCTCTGTAGATTGGCAAGAGAAAACCCGCTCTCCATAAAGAAACCTAATCTATCAGCACTTTCCGCGATATGGACTCCTATACCAAGAGGTAGTGTCGCCCGGCATCAGGTTCCATACGGTACTTGCGAGATACCGTTTTTCGGGATTGCACTTTATATACATCTGGAATTTACCGCATAGTATAATTACTCTACGCACGGTACCGATATGTTCAGCATTGTTCAAACGCTAATGTCCCGGAATTGGTAGGGCTTCCACCGCCTTGGCGGGGGGATCAGATGGATTTGCGACGCCACATCCGCCCACCTTATACTCGGGGGGAATGCCCCAAGAAGGGAGAGGAAAAAGAAATTGTGGTGGGAGAAAGGAGATGAGAGCGGGATGCAATAGAGCCTCAAACCCGCGCCTAAGTGGATATTCGAGAGTGCTGTGGGCCATTCAACCACTCATGACAGGCCGGGGCGGGATACCGGTGCCCATGGGCCGGAGGTTAGCAGAACGGCCACAGACTCCCCCGTGTACAAGTTCCCTTGACGAGCAAGACTCAATAGTGTCGGCGGCATCCCAATTTCGCTTTCGAGCCCGGAACTCACTCCCGGAGGAGAGTGATGTGCGAGCATAATCTTCATTAAACCATATCCGTGGTTGAAGCCAACCACTGCGATATGATACCTTGGCTAACGACTAGTTCTCGGGTCACATGTGTTAGAATTACTTGAACCTCATGTTTTTCATTCGCTATGCTTGTATCTAAGCAACCTTCATTTCTACACTTTCAGACGGGGAGGAAAAACAAGGGGGAATTGGAGGAAAAAAGAAATGAGTAAATGCGCTAGGAGGGTCCTGAATGAGAAATCAATAAATCAAGCGCGACGGAAATTGTAGGCTACACCGGCCTATCTATATCATGGTATTATACAATAGAAATAGCCCACAATCAGCCCCAAAGCTTAGACCTTAAACAGAAATTAGCGAAACCCGACTCGGCTACCTATGTAAGAAAATACTTTTGGAGATTTGGACGGGTAATAGATTTGAGCATCCACATCGCAAATGATGTCTTGAGACCAAAGGAACAATAATTAGCCTAAGGTTCTGAGGGGGGGCTGACTCCCGAAGGAAAGGACAGGCGGCAATTATGACAAGGCGGGCTCTCAAGCAACGGGGGAGATAGGGAGAGGATGAGAGGGAGAAAGAAGTAACGGGGATGTATAGCTCACCTTGAAGAAAAAACACTAGACTAGGTTCTCCGTAGTTAAAAGCGGTAAGGGGAACGATGCCTCCAGGGCCCCGTGCCGTGACGGGAGCCGCAGATGCTGGGAGCTATAGTAGTGGTATCACTCGCGTATAACCACACCAGCAAACCACCAGGGCAGGGCGGCTCCCAGCACAGCAAGCTGGTTAGTTGGGGTTCAGGTTGTCCAGCCCGAGTAGTATTTTCACCACTCCCGGGTGTCCATTCCTGACAGCCCACCAGAGCGGTGTTTGGCCGTATCCATCAGGGTTGCCAGGGTTGACACCGCCCCGTCCGAGTAGTACTTTCACCACCCCCTCGTGCCCATAAAAAGCAGCACTCCAGAGCGGTGTTCGGCCGCAGATGTCAGCTTTGTCGGGGTTGACATCGCCCCGCTCAAGTAGTACTTTCAGCGCTCCCTCGTGTCCATGAAAAGCAGCACTCCAGAGTGGTGTTTGGCCGTCGTTATCCGGTTTGTTAGGGTTGACGTCGTCCCGTCCGAGTAGTATTTTCACCACTCCCGCGTGCCCATTCGAGGCAGCCCACCAGAGTGGCGCCCGGCCGTTAATATCTGATTTTTCGGGGTTGACGTCGTCCCGGCCGAGTAGTACCTTCAACGCTCCCTCATGCCCACAAAAAGCAGCAGCCCAGAGTGGTGTTTGGCCGTAGTTATCCGGTTTGTCAGGGTTGACGTCGTCCCGCCCGAGCAGTAGTTTCGCCACTTCCTCGCGCCCATTTGAAGCAGCACCCCAGAGGGGTGTCCGGCCGCTGATGTCTGGTTTGTCAGGGTTGACATCGCCCCGTCCAAGGAGGATTTTCAACACTCCCTCGCGCCCACCCGAAGCAGCCCAGTAGAGCGGTGTTTTGTTGTTCCTAATTAGTTGGTCGGGATTGACGTCATCCCGCCTGAGGAGGAATTTTACTATTCCCTCGTGGCCTTTCACAGCAGCACTCGAAAGTGGTGTTCGGCCGTAGTTATCTGGCTTGTCGGGGTTAACGTCGTCTCGTCCGAGTAGTAGTTTCACCACTCTCTCGTGGCCATTCCTAGCAGCCCACCAGATCGGTGTTTGGCCGTCGTTATCCGGCCTGTCAGGGTTGACGTCTTCCCGGCCGAGTAGTAGTTTCACCACTCCCTCATGGCCATTGCCAGCAGCCCACCAGAGTGGTGTTCGGCCGCCGTTATCTGGCTTGTCGGGGTTGACGTCGTCTCGTCCAAGCAACAGTTTCACCACTCCCTCGTGCCCACAAAAAGCAGCCCACAAGAGCGGTATTTGGCCGTCGTTATCCGGCCTGTCAGGGTTGACGTCGTCTCGTCCGAGCAGCAGTTTCACCACTCCCTCGTGCCCACGCCTAGCAGCCCACCAGAGCGGTGTTTGGCCGTAGTTATCTCGTTTGTCGGGGTTGACGTCGTCTCGTCCGAGCAGTAATTTCACCACTCCCTCGTGCCCATTCCTAGCAGCCCACCAGAGGGGTGCTCGGCCCTTGTTATCGGGTTTGTCGGGGTTGACGTCGCCTCGCCCGAGCAGTAATTTCACCACTCTCTCGTGCCCATTGCTAGCAGCCCACCAGAGCGGTGTTTGGCCGTCGTTGTCTGGCTTGTCGGGGTTGACGTCGTCTCGTACGAGCAGTGATTTCACCACTCTCTCGTGCCCACGCCTAGCAGCCCACCAGAGCGGTGTTCGGCCGTAGTTATCTCGTTTGTCGGGGTTGACGTCATCTCGTCCGAGCAGTAATTTCACCACTCTCTCGTGCCCATTGCTAGCAGCCCACCAGAGCGGTGTTCGGCCGTCGTCGTCCGGCTTGTCGGGGTTGACGTCGTCTCGTCCGAGCAGTAATTTCACCACTCTCTCGTGCCCATTGCTAGCAGCCCACCAGAGCGGTGTTCGGCCGTAGCAATCTCGTTTGTCGGGGTTGACGTCATCTCGTCCGAGCAGTAATTTCACCACTCTCTCGTGCCCATTGCTAGCAGCCCACCAGAGCGGTGTTCGGCTGTCGTTGTCTGGCTTGTCGGGGTTGACGTCATCTCGTCCGAGTAATATTTCCACCACTCCCTCGTGCCCATTCCTAGCAGCCCACATGAGCGGTGTCGCCCATGTGCTATCGAGTTGGTTGATACCACAAGCTTCGACCTCCACCAAAAATGTTACAATCTCAACAATTCCGAAAAAGGATGCACAGTGCAGGCCGGTAAACAAGAAAGATCTATCAGAGCCACGAGCCGGATAAGATCCTTTCTGTTTTCTCAAGAGGATTTCCCCGGAAATGTGGTTGCTGTAGTCCTCAAATAGCTTCAACGCAAGCTGTTTCGCACAACCTGAAAGATCTCTTTTTGCGTGCGCTCCCCAATATAGAGAAGAATATTCCAGAAACGGTGGGCCTTGGAGACTGGGAAAGGGTCTGCCCGAAAGAGCCTTGATCTGGTGGGAATTCAAATAACTCAGGCAGGTCTCCACCATTGTCGAGTGAGGTCTATCAAAAAGCTCACAATGAGCCTCGAGGTACTCTTGAAGCGTAAAGTGAATTAACCGGATCGTGGAAACCCCCTTGTCTACAGCAACAAGTCCTTGACAACATGCTAATAATGTCCCTATCGAAGGAACATTGTCGCCATCGAGACCCACCGATCCTATTTCGACTCCTAGAGCGTGACACAATTCGTCGACCTTCAAGGGTCGCTCCGAGTGAGAGATCCACATCAAAGTGGCCATCCCCAGCCTCGATTCCTCCTCTCCCTGTCCCTTTATCCGACCCAACGTCTCGCCATAAGCGCCCTCCAACCCCAAGCCGTCCGTCATTGCATTGAGCTTTCGTCGCCTGAGACCGATTGTGGTTCCTTGCAGAATCGCATCAATGTTCAACGAGACCAGTAGGAATCTAGATACATATTTGTCAGTGGACAATTCGAGCCAGCTTCTCCGGTGTTATTCATTTTACCTACACTTCTGAAACATCTTCCGGAATTTTCTTCAGGATGTCCGCCTTCAGATTACTGTCCATCGCGTCTGGCCTAATGTCTCGGTCTAGTCTGCGATGAAGGAAGCTGATGATATCATGTCTCCGTGGGGTGATGCGTAATGCCCTTCCCCTTCCAGAAAGATGCCTCCCGACCTCAGCTTCGATGTGTGGTCTTCCCGTCACGAACATCCGAGTGCCAGGCGACACTCGCTGAATTTGGTTAAGCGAATCAAGAATCTCGACTCGATATTGCGCTACACATTCATCAAGTGCATCGATACATATGAACGTGCGCTTCATGGGAGCCGTCTTCTGCAGCATTTTCACGATATCGGCAAGCCGCGGTCCCCGCCCACCAATCACCTGCTTCTGGTCTTCGTATGCCTTTACTATCTCCTTGGGTACCTCCTCCAGCCCACTCACAACCTGTCGGAGCACGGCGCCCAGCATACTCGCCGGGGACTGCTCCGCTTGAGCCGCGAAATCAAAGTAAAAACCTGCAACCACTACCCCCTGGCTGCTGGCCCGATCGCCCAAGTTGTCTATCACTAATGAGCTATCACAGCCTGTTAGCACTTGCCCTTCTTCTCCCTTTCGTCAAGGTTTGTCATTAATACCTAATAAAAGTCTTTCCAACACCTGGACCTCCATAGCAAAACAAAACCGCGTTATCCGATCCACTTCCCCCACTGCCAGCGTACCAGCCTTCAAACTCCTCAGTCTCTAAAACCCACTCCCCGATATTTTCGACGCGGCTCTCTTGGATGTCCTTGTGCCGTTGCCTTGGTTCCAGCGGCGATAACCAGGTCAGGATTTGAGGTCGGTTATCGTGAGGAGAACAGTGGTTCGACACATTATTAAAGGAGTCGGTAACATTGAAGGAGTTGGTATTGTTGAGAGAGTTGGTATTATTGAAGGAATTTGTATTGTGATGAGACATCTTCACTGTTCGGAAACTGGGTAGAAAATGGGCGATGAAAGTTGTCGGTTGAAGGGAATCGCTGGGAGTGGAAGAAAAGCGGGGCCTCTGTGGAACCTCGTTGACACAGCATGGCCGCCCAATCATTTTCACCCACAGTTTTGTCAACAACGCTCCAGCACCCACTCCCTCTTTCCAATGACCGAAGCGTAAACCTAAAGCCATCCGACGGCCAACCCATGCCCCACCCCAAGGAGCCGCTGTATACGATGGGCAGTGTTCTTACCAACCGAGACAGCAGAATAAGTCTCCCGTCAGCAAACTCTGGAAGAAATCATCCGTGGACAACGTAATAATATACTTTAATATGGTCCGTTGACAAAAATAACGGCGCACCAGAGATCACTAGCGACGCAACGCCCCTCCACCCTCGACCCACCTGAAGAAATTTCTCTAAATCATATCAATTTCCTGTATCTATTCCACTACGCATTTACTTTTTTTAATTTATCGCGACAATAGTAGGTTTGGTGGGAAAGTGCTGTTGTCGCTGAAATTTTTCCTGATCGTTGGTGCGCCGTTAATTTTGTTAACGTACCATACGAGCACAGTTACGCTGATGAAACAAAGTATGGTGCCAATCGTCTAAAGCGTGTACCAGTGGTGTTGCAAAATGTAATGCCTTATATAATCAGGGTTAGGATCCCTAATAGCGCAAAAATTGTTTCTGAAGGCCAGTTGTTCAAGTCTTGAAGTTAGTTTAATTATTTTGTATATTTTGTAAAATTTGTGTATATAATATAACTGTGGAAGTTCAACCATTGAGTACCCTGTGGCTTTAACGATTACCATTACAATCTCTCTTATTCTATTTTACTCATACATTTTGCAAGCATATATCCCAATGCCCTCTTTTATTATTCCACCCTCTTTAACCAATGGACTGAATACAGCCATTACCAATTCCCCTCTTTATGATAGACTGAATACAGCTATCACCAATTCCCCTCTCATAGATGGACTGAATACAGCCATCAGCAATTCACTTTCCCATGTAGATGGACTGAATACAGCCATTGACAATTCCCCCTCCACAGATGGACTGAATACAGCCATCTCAAATTCCAGTTCACCTTCGACTCCTAGATCCACTAATCCAAGCACCTTGAGATCACAGAAAAGAAGAGCTAGAATTAGACAAGCCTATCTTGATGTAAGTTAATTAATATATTATTTAGCTTCGTTTAATTAAGAGAGCTTGAGTTAACTAAGTAAACAAAATAGAGTGGAAGTTTGCCAATCAAAGCTGCGACCGCCAATGCTCTACGGGTTCTGTCACAAATCGTGACTAAGCAAGGAAGATTTCACATGACTCATACTTATGAGTCATAAGGTATGTTGGATTTTACACTATGACGTTACTTGACTCATAGTTCTCACATGACTATGCACTTGCGAGTCATTGTTATGTTATGATTGGTTGATTGTTTCATGACTCACGATTGTGACGTCATATGATGTAATGATTTTCGCACATGACTCATACTATGAGTCATGGGTTTCACGCATGTGACTCGTTTGAGCACATGACTTGGTTTATGAGTTTTGATTGGTTAACGGAATGTTGTGCGAT
>Ga0307513_10002853_pt1 | contig 23681 bp, 25 predicted proteins | sample 15_EM_MG_FD_202174 | JGI IMG/M metagenome (GOLD analysis project Ga0307513, IMG submission 202174) | Populus trichocarpa ectomycorrhiza microbial communities from riparian zone in the Pacific Northwest, United States - 15_EM | ecosystem: Host-associated > Plants > Roots > Unclassified | place...
GAAAGAGAAGGCCGGGGCGTGAATGCCTCCGGCCTTCTCTTTTGCCATCTTTTGCGCGGTCGCCCTTCTACTTTCTCTTACGCGCTCACGGCTGCGCCGGTGGACGGCGTGGCAGCGTCGGCCTTCTGGTTACCGGGGTGCGCGTGGTAGAGGTCTGCGATGCGCTGCTCGTCTTTGGCGATGTCAACGCTGATGTCGTCGAAGATTTGCGCGGTCGTCGGGTCGGTGAAACTGTTGGCGAGGTTGAACGAGTCGACGACGCCGGTTTGCAGGTCGCCCATCGCGCGGCGCATGAGCGCCACGTCGTCGCTCGATTGCAGCCAACTCTTGAGCGTCGCCCACGCGCCGCTGCCCGCCGCCTGAAACGACTCCTTCTCGCCGAGCGCGGCGAGGCGCGCTTCGAGCGACGCGATGTGCCGCGCTTTGTTGGCGCAGATTTCTTTGAAGGCCGTGCGCAGGTCGGGCGCGGTGGCCTTCTCGGCGTAATGCTCGAAGGCTGTCAGAGCGTAACGCTCGCCGCGAATCGCCGTGTTGATGCCGTCGACGATCTCGGCCTTCGTCGAACCGCCCCAGGCTTCGGCCAACTTCCACCAGACAGCCGACAAATTCGCTTCATCCGGCAGCGCCTCCTTCAACGCGCTTTCGAGTCCGAGGTGGCGCAGGATGGCGGCGGTGAAGATGGGCAGATCGCCCGGTCGGCGCGACGTGAGAAGGTTCGCGTCGCGCACGAGCGGGGCGTCTTCGTAGTTCGCCCCGGCGTTCTGCATGTCTTTGCGGATGGCGCGGAAGCCCGTGGCGCGTTTGCCTTGCAGAAGGTCGCCTTCGATCAAAACTTGCGGCCCGTGGCAGACGGCGGCGACGAGTTTGCCGCGCTCGACGGCGTCCTGTACGAAGCGCACCGTCTTCATGTTGGTGCGCATCTTGTCCGGAGCCATGCCGCCGGGGATGATAACGGCGTCGAACTCGTCGGCGAGCGCATCGGTGGTCGTCCGGTCGGCCTCCATCGAGAGCTTCATCTGCTTGCCCTGATACTTCTCGTTGACGCGCGAGCCGAGCACGGACACTTCCGCCCCCGCTTCCCGTAGCGCGTTGTAAGGAACTAGAAACTCGCTGTCTTCTACGTGGTTCTCGATTAAAATGGCGACCTTCTTCGTCGCGCTTTCCTGCTTCGTCATCGCTTTAACTCCTTCGATAATTCTGTTTCTCAAAAGACGCCGCGCGGCGTCCGTACGCGAACGTATACATGTGTTGTCCTCGAAACAAATTGGCAAAGACCGTGCCAGCGCGTGTGCGGGGTGAATGCGGGCAAAAGCAGGCGGCGCGTTCGGTCGGTTCGCACAAACCCGTACAGGCCGACGCCGCGAACGTTCGCTTACGTTACTTGCGCCGCGCGCGTGTCGCATATTTAAAAGATGCGCAGTTTAAAAGATGCGCAATGGTCAAACTCGCCGACATTGAGCACTTTCTCATTGACGGCTGCGCCACACATCATGTAAATCTCAAGGCAACCGAAAATACGTGCAAAGTGAAATCGGAAACTAGATGGCGCAAGGTTGTTTATTTCGCCTTGAACCGAGCGAGGTAGTTCATTCAACTCGACACACACGGGAGGAGAGAATTATGCCAAGCAGACGTAAACAATCTAATAGCCAGAGGAATGCGACGAGCAGCAACATGGCAAACACGGCGGCGGACGCGGGAACGGGCATGGTCAATCAGGCGACGGAGGTCGCGGGCGAATTGGCCGAGCGCGGGTCGAACCTCGGAAGCTCACTGCTCGAAACTATAGCCGACACGGTGGGCAGCGTCAGCCCGACGCTCGGCGACATCGTGCGACCGGGCGGCGGCAAAAAGTCGGGTCGCTCGTCCGGGCGTTCGTCCACGGGGCGCAGCGGCGCAACGTCCACGTCGAGCGCGGTGAGGAGCATCGCGCGGCAGGCGGGCAAGGCGACGGAACGCGCGGGCAAAGCGGCGGAGCGCGAGGGACGCGCCACGTCGCGCTCGGCGAAGTCTGTCAGCAAAGGGATCAACCGCACGGCCAAGTCGGCGACCGGCGCGGGCGGTGGTGGCGGCGGCAAAGGCGCGGCGGGCAAATCGTCCGGCGGGAAGGGCGGCGCGAAGAAATCAGGCGGCACGAAATCGGGCGGCGCGAAGAAGTCCGGCGGTTCTAAGTCCGGCGGCAAAGCGCGCGGCGGCAGCAGTTCCGGCAGGAAATAACCGCGCGATGCTCGCACGCAGCCGACAGCGCGCGGGAATGTTTTGGCATTGAACGGGGCGCAACTTTGTATTGCAGATGCGTCCCGTTCAAGGTTAACTCGCCGGAGTGTCATCATGCTAAAGCAATGCTTTCGCTGCAAAGATACGAAAGACACGAGCGAATTTCATAAGTACGCGCGTAACCCTGATGGGCTGCAACCATACTGCCGCTCTTGCAAGAGAGCGCTTGATAATGAACATTATAAAACCCACCCGCGTCGCAACTACGAGCTTAACAAAGCGAAAGCGCATAGTAACCGGCGTTGGCTATACAAATTGCTGAAAACGAAACGGTGCGAGTGGGAAGATTGCACGGTGAGCGACCCTGACATGCTGGTCTTCGATCATCTCGATCCGCAGACCAAACGGCGGGAAGTCAGCCAGATGGCGCAACAGTCGTATTCGAGAAAGACGATTGAAGCAGAGGTGCAAAAATGTAGAGTGCTATGCGCCAATCATCATCAGAAGCACACCATCCAGCAGTTCGGCTACAGGAAGTGGGCGATTGAATCATAAGCTGCTTGGAGAAGTGGGCGGTGATAGTTAAGCTGTAAACGAAGGTGAGAAAATTGAAGCCGCCTTCCGGACTTGAACCGGAGACCTACGGTTTACGAAACCGTTGCTCTACCAACTGAGCTAAGGCGGCACGCGAGTTTGTGAAGCAAGAATACGAAGCGAGGCGCGCGCTGTCAAGCAGGCGCTTAGACGGGAAAGGGAGGAGCGGAAAACAGAGATGCCAAAAGACCCAACACGCAACCAGCCGAACTATAAAATTGACGGCCAGAAGTTGAACGAGTACGAATTTACGCAGAGCCACGGCGCGATCACGGAGGAGGAACGCAACCGCTTTGCCGACCAGCAGCGCGAGGGGGTGGGACAGCCGGACGCCCCGCAGACCGAGGCCGAACGTATCAAGCAGTTGATGGAAGACGTGCACGAGCGCGTGCAGCACGAGAAGGAAAAAGAGGCCGCGCGCGAGGCCGCGAGACGCAGCAAGGCGCGCAAAGAGGCTCGTGCGAAAGGGGGCGCGCAGCAGAAGTCCGGCGGCGCGCAGAAATCGGCGGGCGCGGGTGCGAAGAAGTCTGTAGCCGCCGCGAAGGGGTCAACGGGCGCGAAAGGGGCGTCGAATAAAGGTGCGGGGAACGCCGCGTCGAAGGGAGCAGGAAAGTCCGCGTCGAAGGGCGGCGGGAAGGCTGTAGCGTCGGCGGGCGGTGCGAAGAAGGGCGCGGCCAAGAAGGCTGCGAAGGGAGCAACGTGGTCGGGCGCGAAGAAGAGCGCGGCTGGCAAGTCGGGAGCGAAGGCGAGCGCGAAAGGCGCGGCCAAAAAGTCTGCGGGCAAGAAAGCCGGTGGTGGTGGCGGTGGACGCTCCGCCGGTAAAAAGTCTGCCGGTAAGCAAGCGGCGCGCAAGGGCGGTCGCTAAGTTGGAACGTCGCGTTTGAGCGCGGCGGCGTTTGAGAGTCTTAAGTTAGGGTGGCAACGAACCGGGAAGGAGCGAGGCAGATGGCTGGACAAGGCGAGGAGCGGGAAGCGTCGGCGACGGCGGGCGGCGGGCAGGCGGGCGAGAACCGTGGGGGCGCGGCGGGCGCGGGGCATGAGGGCGAGCCGGAGGCCGAGCAGGAGTCTGCGGCGGCGATGGACGCGGAAGTGCCGCAGCCGCCCGACGCTTCGGAGACGACCGAGGGACAACCCTCCTGAGTTATTCCGGCAACTAAAACTCGAAACCGAAGAGGGGCGGGCGGCGAATCTACAACGCGCTCGCCCTTCGTGTCTGGTGTGCCGGAGGCTATAAATTAAGTTAAGATGAGCCGGTCAACATTTGTGCTCATGCCCGCTCGAATTTCTCGTCCCAAATACATGTTGAAAAGTAGTTCCAGAGAAGTCAGCTTTTGTTCGACAAACTTCCGTGCCCCGGTCTGCGCGTGGCGTCTGCCCGTGTTGTTGGCGCTCGTTCTGACCTTGCTCGGCGGCAGTTCGCTTGACGCCTTCGCGCAAAAGAGCCGGGCGCGGAAATTGCCCTCGCCCGACAAGATCGTGGCCGACTATCTGAAGGCCGCCGGGGGGAAGAAACGACAGGGCGCGGTGCGCGACGCGACCTACGAGTGGAGCGTGCAAGAGGGTGCAAACGGGGCGCAGGGCACGGCGCGCACGTTCACGAAGTTTCCGGCTTCGACGCGCACCGACATCATCCTCGAACGCGGCGAGACGAACTCGGCGGCCAACGCGCGTTCCGCCTGGCGGCGACGCGACGGAGGCGACTTGCGGACGCTGACCGACGCGGACGCCAACATCGCCAAGCTGCTCTCCGCGCTCGATGCGAGTCGCCTCGTCGATTACAAGAAACAGGACGTGCTCGCGCGCACGGTCGAATTTTCGGACGGCGGCAATTATCTCGAATCCGCCTACGTCGTCGAATTCTCAAGGCGCAACGGCGCGCGCCTGAGCTACTGGTTCGGCGCAAACAGCAAACTGCCCGTGCAGGTCGCCGACGACTCGCGCCAACTCACGATCCGTTACAAAGATTATCGCCCCGCGTCGAACGGCCTGCTCGAACCGCACCGGGTAGAGATCAGGACGCGCGACGCAGAGATGTTGACCTTGACCCTCGACGGCGCGCGTTATAACACGGGGCTGGCCGACTCGCTCTTCGAGCCGCCGAGCGACGGGTCTTTGAACATCTCCGAACTGCTGCGCGCCGTCGTACGCAATCAGGAGCAAATCGACCTGCGCGTCGGCGATTACACCTACACGCGCACGGAGACAGAACGACAGATTGACGACAAGGGCGTCGTGAAAAAAGAGAAGACCGCCGTGCGCGAGATTTACCCGGTGGCGGGCGGCGGGAGCGTGGCGAAGTTAATCAGCGAAGACGGCGCGCCGCTCTCGCCGGAACGCGCGGCGAAAGAAGAAAAACGCGTGGGCGAGGCGCTGGAGAAACTCGCGCGCGACAACCAGAAGCGCATGGAACGCGAGGCGCGCGAACGCGCCGAGCGGGCGCGCAAGCGAGGCGAGCCGGGAAACAGCGACGATGATGAGAACGTCGGTATCGGCGTCTTCCTGCGCGCCTGCGAGTTCGTCAGCCCGCGCCGCGAGCGTTTTCACGAACGCGACGCCATCGTCTTCGACTTCCGCCCGCGCCCCAACTTCAAACCCGCCAATCGCGGCGAATCATTCGTCTCGAAACTTGCGGGCGTCGTCTGGATCGACCCGGTGGACAAGCAGGTGATGCGGCTCGAAGCGCGCCTGTCGGAAGGTTTCAAAGTCGGTGGCGGCCTGTTGGCGTCGGTGCGTCCCGGTTCGGCGGTCGTGATGGAACAGACGCGGCTCGAAGACGGCGTCTGGCTGCCGCGCTTCGAGCAGATCAACGCCTCCGCCAAAATCCTCCTCTTCGCCGGATTCCGCCTCGACGCGATCCGCGAATACAGCAACTACAAACGCTTCAGCACCAACGTCGGCGACGCGAACGTCGAACCGCCGCCGTCTCCGACTCCGCCGGACGAGAGGTGAACGAAGTTTTATAAACTCAGGCGACGTTGACGAGTAATGATCAAATTCAGGGTCATCGGCAAAATCAACGGGGTTGAAATAATAGCTGTAGGTAAAAGCATCCGCGATCTTGCCCGCTTGCGACGCGAATATGGCAAAGGCCGCTGGCGTAAATTGAAAGGCGTTGCCACTGTGCAGCTTGTAGGTGGTACGATCAGGCTCGCGGAGGTTCATTGGTACGAAGCCCACGGCATCGGACGAGTTGACTATAAGATCAAACGCTATCTCGACTGATTATGAAAAAGAAGAGAAATCCCGCGTCGGCATACGCGGTCTGCATCAACAACGACGGTTATCAGGCTTCGCTTGAGGTGGGGAAGTTATATCAACTTATCGCTGATGAGGCCGCCGAAGGCGACGGCATGATCCGCGTGATTGACGAGAGCGGCGAGGATTATTTGTTTGAAGCCGCGCGCTTCTATCCGGTCGAGTTGCCGTCAGCATTGGTAAAAGAGTTGCGACGCGTGTATTGAGTTGAGTGACAAAGAACATGAATGAAGTTGTAGTGATCGGTGGCGGGTTTGCGGGAGTCGAGGCGGCGTGGCAGGCGGCGCAGAATGGTGCGCGGGTGCGCCTGTACGAGATGCGCCCGGTGAGGCAGACGCCCGCGCACCGGACGGAGCAGTTGGCCGAGATCGTGTGTTCCAACTCGCTGAAATCAGACGAGCCGGGAACTGCGCCGTACCTGTTGAAGGAAGAGTTGCGGCGGGGCGGGTCGCTGGTGTTGGAGGTGGCGGCGGAGACGCGCGTGCCTGCGGGCGCGGCGCTGGCGGTTGACCGTCAACGCTTCGCCGAACTCATCACGCAAAGGATCGAGGCGCATCCGAATATCACCTTGATTCGCGAAGAGGTGACACGCGTCGCGGAGGACGCCGTGACGATCATCGCCGCCGGACCGCTCTGTTCCGACGCGCTCGCAGAGGAGATCGTGCGCTTGACGGGCGACGGGCAGCTTTATTTTTACGACGCCATCGCGCCCATCGTCGCCGCCGATTCGATTGATTACACGGTCGCGTTTCGCGCCGCGCGTTACGATAAGGGCGGGGACGATTACGTCAACTGTCCGTTCGACGAAGAACAGTACCGGGTTTTTTATGAAGCCTTGCGCGAGGCCAAGAGCGTGCCGCTGCAACGCTTCGAGGAGACGCGCTGGTTCGAGGCGTGCCTGCCCGTGGAGGAACTGGCGCGGCGCGGCTACGACACCCTGCGCTACGGGCCGATGAAGCCCGTCGGCCTGCGCGATCCGCGCAACGGGCGCGAGCCTTTCGCCGCTGTCCAACTTCGACAGGAAAACTTGATGGCCGACGCCTACAACCTCGTGGGCTTTCAGAATCATCTACGTTACGGCGAACAGGCGCGCGTGATACGTTTGATTCCGGGGCTGGAACGTGCGGAGTTCTTGCAGTACGGGCAGATTCATCGTAATACTTATATTCGTGCGCCGCGCGTGCTCGCGGCTACGATGCAGATGCGCGAACGTCCCGGCGTCTACTTCGCGGGACAGATCAGCGGCGTCGAGGGCTACGTCGAATCGGTGGCGACGGGCTGGCTCGCCGGGGTGAACGCGGCGCGGCAGTTGACCGGAAGGGCGCTCGTCGAAGCTCCGCCGAAGTCGGCCATCGGTGCGCTGGCGCGTTACGTCTCGTCGGCTGCGACGGACAATTATCAACCCGTCAACATCACCTTCGCGCTTCTGGAACCGCTGCCCGAAGCGGATCGCAAACGCGTCCGGCGCAAGCGCGAGCGGCATCAACTTCAAGTCGAACGAGCATTAACAGAGTGGAACAACTGGCTGCACAATCTTCACACCGGCGACTCCGCGACGACTCTTGCCGCCGCGCCGCGCGTCGCGGGCGTCTGACGCGACCGGGGCGCGCGCACCGCGCGCCGACGGGCACGAAGCGAGAGACGCGCGCACGCCATGCACGCGCGGCATGTCTCTTCATCGTCGCAACTTTTCTCTTCGCCCTCGCGTCGCACACGCTCGCGCAGTCGGGTCGCCGTAGGCCAGAGCCTTCCGCCTCGCCCGCGCCCGACACACAACGCCCGCGTCGCGCCACGCCTGCACGTCCGGGCGACAACATCCCCGGCCAGCCCGCGACGCCCGACGCACCCGGCACTGCCACCACGCCCGTAATCAACACGCCGCGCCCGCAGTCGAACGAACCCGCCTCGCCCGCCACTACCAACGCGGCGGACGACCCCGCCGTCGAAGTTGACGACGGCGAGATCGTCCGCGTCACGTCGAATCTCGTGCCCGTCTCGGCGACCGTGACGGACACGCGCGGTAAGGCCGTCACCGATCTGACCGTGGACGATTTCGAGTTGCGCGTTGACGGGCAACCGAAGCCCATCGGCGGACTCAGCCATGCGGAGACACCCGTGCGTCTGGTGATGTTGTTCGACAACAGCGACAGCATTCGTTCGTCGCGCGAGTTTGAGAAGCAGGCCGCGATGCGTTTCTTCCGGAGCGTGCTGCGCCCGGTTGATCAGGCGGCGATCTATTCGGTCGGCACGGTCTTCGATCTCGTGCAGCCTCTGACGAACGACGTGGACAAGCTCGTCCGCACCATCGAACATTTCGACAAACCCGAAGGCGCGACCAAACTCATGGACGCGATGGCGCACGCCGCCGAATACCTGCGTCTCGCGCCGGGGCGCAAAGTGCTCGTCATCGTCTCGGACGGCGCGGACACCATCAGCGATCTCGGTTTCGACGAGACGTTGCGCCGCATTCTCGCCGCCGATTGTCAGGTGTATGCCGTCCAGACGGGCATCTTCGAGAACGCGAATTTGATCGACCTGATGGCCGTCCGCAGGCTCGAAACTTTTTCCGACCGCACGGGCGGCGCGGTCTACGTCCCGAAGACGACCGGCGAACTCGACGCCGCCTTCGCGCAAATTTCGGCAGACCTCGCCCAACAGTACGTGCTCAGTTATTACCCGACCGACGAGGGACGCGACACGCGTTTCCGCGTGATTAACCTGCGTGTGAAGACGCGCCCGCAACTGCGCGTCCGCGCGCGGCGCGGCTACTACCCGCGTCGCAGCGCGCAGCAGTTGTCGTCGTCGTCGTTGCCCGAACGCTACGTGAGCGCGAGCGACACGGCTGCGGCCTCTCACCGCAGCGAGCGTCCGCCCGAGTCGCGCGCCACGCCGCGCGAGTTGGCGACGAGCGCGCCGCGTTCGACCATCAAACTCGGCGGCCCCGTCCACGGCAGCAAGAACATGAACGCCGACACGAGCGGCGACGCCCCCGCGCGCGCCGAGACGGACGTGCGCGTCGTCGCCCCGGCGTTGAAAACGTTAGAGGCGAAGGCCGCGCCGAACGCTCCGCCGCAAAATAACGAGTCGTCGCCGCCCGGTTTGAGATCGGAGCCGCCGGATGAGAAGCCCGTCGGCGCGCCGTCTCCCGCCGTAGCTTCAAACGAACCGAAGCCGACACCCACGCCCGCGCCGACACCGGCAACCGTCCCCGCTCAGAAATCAGAAACAACTACGCCGCAACAGTCTTCGTCGCCGCAACAAACTTCGTCGCCGTCGCCGCAGCCGTCACAACAACTTGCGCAGCCGCCCGCGACGCAGAACACGCCGAAGACTCCGCTCAACGTCGGTCAACTCAATTCAAAAGCTTTGAAGCTGCCGCGACCGCTCTACCCGGAGATGGCGCGGCGAATGCGGGTCGAGGGTGCGGTCAAAGTTCTGGTGACGATTGACGAGAGTGGTAGAGTGATCTCCGCACGCGCGGAGAACGGGCACACGCTGTTGCGTGAACCGGCGGTGGCGGCGGCGCGGCAGGCGAGATTTACGCCCGCGCTCGTCTCCGGCCAGCCCGTCGCGGTTTCCGGTTTCATCACTTACACGTTCAGCCTGTAGACACCGAAACGAGCGACATGATCGAACAACTCTTCGAGCAGTTTTTCGAGCACTTGCGTTACGAGCGCAATGTGAGCGAGCACACGCTGCGAAATTATCGTATTGACCTCGGCCAGTTTTACAACCACCTCGCGCCCGCCGACGCGGCGACGGGTGCGCGCCGTGAGTTCGACCTCAAGCAGATCGACCACATCACGATCCGCGAATGGCTCTCCACGCTCCACGCCGCCAACAAACAGAAGACCTCCATCGCGCGCAAGCTCGCCGCGCTGCGCACCTTCTTCCAGTTTCTGCTACGCGAGGGCGTCGTCGAGATGAACCCCGCGAAACTCGTCTCCACGCCGCGACTGGAAAAGAAACTCCCGAACCACCTCTCAATCGAAGAAGCCGTCCGCTTCATCGAGACGCCCGACATCGAAACCGACTTGGGAAAACGCGACCGCGCCATCCTCGAATTTCTCTACGGCACGGGCGTGCGCGTCTCCGAACTCGTCAAGCTGAACCTGCGCGACATTGATTTCAAAAACAAGCTGGCGAAAGTTACGGGCAAGCGGCGCAAACAACGCATCGTGCCCTTTGGCGACCCGGCTCTGCACACGTTGATGCAATATCTCACCGTGCGCGGCGCATTCCTCAACAACGCGCCCGTCGCCGAACGCGACGAGCAGGCCGTCTTTCTCAACTATCAGGGCACGCGCATCACGACGCGCTCCGTCGGGCGCATGGTGGACAAGTACATCCTGATCTGCGCAGGCGTCCACAACATCAGCCCGCACTCTCTGCGCCACTCCTTCGCCACGCACCTGCTCGACGGCGGCGCAGACCTCCGCCACATTCAGGAACTACTCGGCCACGCGCGCCTCTCCACCACTCAAATCTACACGCACGTCTCAATGGAAAAATTGATCGAGGTCTACGACAAGACACACCCGAAGGCGTGAGGGCAGGTTTCAAGTTTCAGGAATGAGTTTCAAGTTTCAGGTTACAGGTTTCAAGTTAAAGAACCTCAGAACTAAAGAACCTCAAACCTCAGTCCTGAAACTTGAAACCTGTAACCTGAAACTTTTATAGAGTCGGGTTGTCGTCGAGTCCCTGCTGTTCTTCGAGGCGGGACTGGCAGGCGGCGTCGTAGCGCGCGGTGGGGACGGCTTCGAGACGGCGTTCGTCAATCGCTTTGCCGCAAGATTGACAGATGCCGTAAGAGCCTTCTTCGATGCGAAGGAGGGCTTGGTCTATGTCGGCCACGGCTTGCGACTCGCGCTCGCCGAGGCGCAGTTGGAGTTCCTGATTGACATCTTGCAGCGACATGTCAACACTGTCTTTGACGCCGTCGTCCGCGATCAAGTCGAGCGCGGCCTGCTGGTTATCTCTCACCTGTTCGGTGTGCTGGCGCAGTTGTTTCGTGAGTATGCCGCGAAAATGTTCCAAACGGTCTGCATCCATTAAAGTAGTGCCCCCTGAATCTAAAAGGAAGACGAGTGCGCTTCCGTTGATGTTGTGTGTACGAACGCGGGAATTATAACACACGCGCCAGTTGCCCTCGCCGACGCCCCCTCGCGCCCTTCCGGACACGAAAATTTCGAACGACCGGCGACGCCTATTCGTCACAGCCGAAACTCACGGATGAGCGTTCGAGGTTTACAATCTTAGCCGCCTACAGTAATTTTATACCCCCCTACTCAACGTCGCCCCCGTTAGGCTCAAGAAGTTCTCAAGCGGTGTGCCCCATGATGGGTGAACTCCCGAACCGGAAAAGCTTGCTCCCGGTAAGCTCTATCTCTACGCGGCAAGGCTCCTCTCGCGTTTTGCCGGAAAGGAACTCACACTTTGGACCTGCGAGTGCAAAACGTTGTGACCCTCATGCGACGCGACCCGCGCGCCAAACTCACGCTCAACGACATGGCGCGCGCCGTCAACCTGACCTCTTTTCATTTCTGCCACCTGTTCAAAGCCGAGACGGGCAGCAGCCCCGTCAAATATTTCAAAGCCGTGCGGCTCGAACGCGCGCGGGAATTGTTGGAGACTACTTTCCTGAGCGTCAAAGAGATCAGGTCGCTCGTCGGACTCAACGACGAGAGCCACTTCGCGCGCGATTTCCGCGCCGCTTACGGACTCACCCCGCAGCAACACCGGGAACGTGTCAGCGCGCGCCGCAGATAATTTCGGCGGCGAGCAGCGGGATCATGAGTTCGTGGTGGCCTGTGACGGAATAACCGCGTCCCGCGCCGTCGCTGGTGGGGCGGCGGACGACGTTAGTGAGCGGGCGGTAGGATTGGATGAAGTCGAAGTTGGCGGTGGTGAAATCGGCGAGCGGGTGGCCGAGGTTGCGCACGAGCGTGACGGCCTTCAAAAATATTTCGGGCAGCACGACCGCCGAGCCGATGTTCAAATAGACTCCGCCGCCGTTCATGCGCCTGACGAGTTCGGAGAGTAGTCGAAAGTCCGTGTGCGAGGTGTGGCCGAGACTCGCGCCGTCAGCCGTCGGGTGAAAGTGCGCGATGTCCGCGCCGATGACGACGTGCGACGTGAAGGGCACACGCGCTTTGTAAGTGGCGCAGAGCAGAGACAGGTTGGCGTGCGGGGGAGCGAGTTGCGATAGTTCGCGCCCCAACGCCTCGCCGAGTCCGAGGCCGTCGCGTGCCCCTGCGCGCGCCGCGTCGTTCAGGAGTTTTCCCGTCTCCTCTGCCGCGCCGAACGCGCCCGCGCCGAGCGTGGCGTCAACGTCTTCCGAAGTCGAACCGACGAGCGCGATCTCCGCATCGTGGACGAGCACCGAGCCGTTCGCGGCGATGGCCGAGACGTAGCCGCGCGACATGAGATCGGAGATGACGGGCGCGAGTCCGGTCTTGATCACGTGGCCGCCGATGCCCCAGATGACGGGTTTGCGCAACTCGCGCGCGCGGCGCACCTGCGCGGCGATCTCTCGAAGCGAACGCACGGCGAGAATGTTCGGGAGCGCGCCGAGAAACTCGCGGAGCGTCGCGCCGTCGGCGGAGACGGGGCGTGCGAAATCCGACGTGTTGACTTTGCTCGGGCGCGAGGCGAGCGGGTAGGTGTTTACTTTTTCGAGGTCGAGCGGGCGCAAGTCTTCATCGTAAATTGACACGGCTGCGGGGCGTCCCTTCTTCAATCCTGAGCTTTCGCGAAGCGCATCCGCTCGACGAGTTCACACGCCGCGCTACTGCGTGGTTTCGGCGAGAGCGGATTTGTACTTCGTGTTGGTCCGGCGGTCGGTCAACTCTATATAAACCCAACTCGGCGGGACGACGGTGCTTTCGAGCGCGAACCACAGTTTGTTGAGATCGCCGGGGTCACCGAAGGCGCAGAAGCCGTTGAGACGTTTACCCGTGCTGTCGTAAACGTCAACCCATGTGCGCGACGCTTTGGTGTTTTGGCCGCAGGGCGGCAGTTCCGGCGCGGCGGCGAACATGTCTTTCGGATAGACGCCGGAGTTCTCCACGCTGTAACGGTAGCGTATCCACTGCTTGCCGCCGCTCTGAAAAAATTCCGGTGCGTTGAAGACGAGGACCGGATTCGGCAGCGGTCGTTGCGCCGTCGAGACGCCGCCCGCCGCGAACAATATCAAACCCAGACTTGCTAGAAACAGCATGCGCTTCCCGGTGCTTGATCTCATGTTCGTTTCCTTTCTTCGAGGAAGTGACGAGACGTGTTTCAACCGCGCTTCCCGCCGCCGGTTGGGTCGCGGCGTCGGGCGCGGCGTGCGACTCTTACGTTTGAAGAGTCGCACGCCTGAGCGCGCCCTCACCTGCCGAAAATCTTTTTGATGTCCGGTAAGAATTCGTTGAGCACGTTGAAGACCGCGCCGGTGATGAAGGAGTTGCCGAAGCGACGGAAGGTGGCGTCCGTGCCGATGCGGTCGTGGCCGGGCGTGCTCTGCTCCCAGAGGTTGGAGAGCGCGCTGGAAGAGAGTTGTCCGGCGAAGCGAGAGATGTTGGGTTGGATTTTGCCGTTGTCGCCGCGCGTGACGAAGACGCGGCTCACGGCGTGGGCGATGCGCGCGCCCGCTCCCTTGCCCTCGGCGCGCTCGTAGCGCGGGTCTTGCCGGAAGAGGGAAGCGTAGACGCCGCCGCCGAGCAGGTTGTTCGTGGCGCGCCTGCCGAACTTGATGGCGAAGCGCGAGAGGCCGTCGGCGACGCGGTCGTCCGTGTCCTTGTGCGGCAGATCATCCTCGCCCGCCTCCGTGATGATCGCGCTCACGAGCGGCAGAGCGTATGCCTGCGGACTCAGGAACGCAGACTTGAACGCGCGTCGCATTTTCTGCTCCGAAGTCAGAGGCGTCCACGTCGCCGCGCTCGTTTGCTGCGCGCCGACGGAGGCGTCCGTCGAGAGGCCGGAGGTGTCGAAGGACTTCGAGGCGAGGCGGGCGTCCGCCTCAAACGAGAAAGGGCGTGCCGCGCCGGTTTTGAGTGCGCGCGTGGAGGTGAAACTCAAAGTTTGAGAAGCGGCGACCGTCGCCTTGCCCGCGCCGATTTGTTCGATGTTCACGGGCGTCGCGGCTGTAGCGGCGGGCGACTGTTCACAGGCTTTCTCTATCGACGCGACTGTTTCCGTCGTCGCTTCGACGGGCGGTGCGGGTCGAGTCGCCGTCTGAGCCTCTTGAGAAAATGCGTGTTGAGAGATGGTCAAGGCAATGAATAGCTGTACGAAGAGTGCCGACACGAATGCGCGGGCACGAAGGTTAGTCATCGGGGGTTCTCCTTTGTTCGGATGCCGGACTTGTCGCCCCATTAAAGTGTGCAACACGGGGAACACTTCGCGGCTCGGCCACATGCTACGCGTCGGCGGCTATCATTTCAAGCACTCTTTTTGCCCGCCCACGGCCTACTCGTAGTGTGTCCACATGCGCAGCACTTTTACGATCTTTGCGTCGTCTAAAATTTGGTAGACCAGACGGTGTTGGATGTTGATGCGACGCGAGTATGCCCCGGCGAGGTCGCCTATCAATTTCTCGAAAGGCGGAGGGTGCTGGTAAGGATTCGCAGCGAGAATTTCCAGAAGTTGTTCCGCCTTACCGCGCAGTCCCGCCGCCGCTAACTTCTTAGCATCCTTTTGCGCCTGCCGGGTGAACAACAGTTGCCAGATCATGCCGCCTCACCAGTCGAGTTTCGGGGCGCACTCTTCGACGGGCGTCGCCAGCCCCTCGCGCACGGACTCGCGCATACCCGGCACTGATAACAGGTAAAGCGTCTCCTGAAGCGCGCGCCAATCCTCCTCGGAGACGAGAACCGCATTGGCTTGTTGCCCGGTGATGAGAATCGGTTCGTGGGATGCCGCCGCCTCCTCAAGTAATCCCGGCAACTTCGCCTGAGCTTCTTTGATGTTCAGCGTGTTCATCGTCGTGCGCTCCCTCGTGCGTGTGAATTTCACTCGCCAGACTATGTAACAACATGCGACGGCGTCAAGGTACGACTCGATCCGCACACACCTTCGGGCAAGTTCGTCCGTCAAGCTCTCGCGTCAGACGATTTACGCCGCACTCTTTTTGCCCGCGCGTGTGGCGGTGGCGGTTTTGCCGTTGCGAGGCGGCTTGTGGCCGTTGCCGTTGGTGGCGTGGCCGTTGAGGAGAGGTTTGAGCGCCTGCCCGGTGTGAGATTTTTTGACGCGGGCGACTTCTTCGGGCGTGCCGCAGGCGACGACGCGACCGCCGCCCGCGCCGCCTTCGGGGCCGAGGTCGATCACGAAGTCGGCGGACTTGATCACGTCGAGGTTGTGTTCGATGACGAGGACGGTGTTGCCGAGAGAGACGAGGCGTTGGAGCACGTCGAGCAGTTTGTGTACGTCGGCGAAATGGAGGCCGGTCGTCGGCTCGTCGAGGATGTAGATGGTGCGCCCGGTTGCGCGCTTCGAGAGTTCTTTGGCGAGTTTGATGCGTTGCGCCTCGCCGCCGGAGAGAGTGGTGGACGACTGGCCGAGTTTGATGTAGCCGAGGCCGACATCGAGAAGCGTCTGAATCTTCTGTTTGATCTGCGGGATGTTTTCGAGAATCGGGAGCGCCTCTTCGACGGTCGTGTCCAGAAGCTCCGCGATTGATTTGCCCTTGTACTTCACGGAGAGCGTCTCGCGGTTGTAGCGCGCGCCGCGACACACATCGCAGAGCACATACACGTCCGGCAGGAAGTTCATCTCGATGCGTTTGAGGCCGTCGCCCTCGCAGGCTTCGCAGCGTCCGCCCTTGACGTTGAAGGAGAATCGTCCGGGTTTGTAGCCGCGTTCGCGCGATTCGGGGAGCATCGCGTAGAGTTCGCGCAGGGGCGTGAACAGACCCGTGTAGGTCGCGGGGTTGGAACGCGGCGTGCGGCCAATGGGCGACTGGTCAATCTCGATCACCTTGTCAACGTTATCCAGACCCTCGATTGACTCATACGCGCCGGGTTCGTTGAGCGAGCCGTAGAGGTGGCGTGCGAGCGCGCGGTAGAGTATGTCGTCAATCAGCGTGGACTTGCCCGAACCCGAGACGCCCGTGACGACCGTCAGCAGCCCGAGCGGAAAGGTCACGTCAATGTCTTTCAGATTATGCTCGCGCGCGCCGCGTACGGTGACGCTATGACCGTTCGGAGCGCGACGCTCGGCAGGCAAGTCTATCTTCCGCGCGCCGCAGATGTAGAGGCCGGTGACGGAGTTCGGATTGCAGGCGACTTCTTCGGGCGTGCCGACCGCGACGATCTCGCCGCCGTGGACGCCCGCCGCCGGGCCTATATCAACGACGTAGTCGGCGCGTCGAATCGTCTCTTCGTCGTGTTCGACGACGAGCACCGTGTTGCCGAGGTCGCGCAGGGCGCAGAGCGTCTCGATCAGGCGTTGATTGTCGCGCGGGTGGAGTCCGATGGACGGCTCATCCAAAACGTAGAGCACGCCGCGCAGTTGCGAACCGATCTGTGTGGCGAGGCGGATGCGTTGGCCTTCGCCGCCGGAGAGCGTGGCCGACGGGCGGTCGAGTGTGATGTAGCCGAGGCCGACCGATTCGAGGAAGCGCATGCGGTTGCGTATCTCGCGCAGCACGAGTCCGGCGATCTGATTCTCGCGCTCGTTCAGAGTCAGCTTGTCGAAGACGGCGACGGCCTCTTCAATCGGGATCGCCGTGTACTGCGTGATGCCCAGACCGCCGACGCGCACGGCGAGCGATTCCGGTTGCAGGCGTTGACCGTGACAGTCAGGACACTCGACGGGCGACACCAACTCTTCCAGAGCCTCGCGCACCTTCTCCGACGGCGCATCGTTCATGCGCTCGCGCAGGTGGCGCACCGCGCCCTTCCAATCGCTCTGATAAGTGTAGAGTCCCTGCCGGAAAGTGATCTGCCCTTCGAGGCCGTGGAAGAAAGCCTCGCGCGCGTTCTTCGGCAGCGCGGAGAAGGGGACGGCGGGACTCGCGCCGAAATGTTCCGTGACGGCGACGAGCGCGCTACGCAAATAGGCAGAGCCTTGCTTGTCGGCTGTGCCCATGAAGAGTTGCTTGTCGGCGCGTTCGTGCGGGTCAACGATCAGTTTGGCGGGGTCAACTTCGAGCACCGTGCCGAGGCCGTGACAACGCTTGCACGCGCCGTAGGCCGAGTTGAAAGAGAAGGAGCGCGGTTCGAGCGGCGGCACGTTGATGCCGCAGTTCACGCAGGCCATGCGCTCCGAGTACATCTTCTCTTCGCCGTCAACGACCGAGACGAGCACCGCGCCGTTCGTCAACTTCAAGGCCGTGCGGACGGACTCGGTGAGCCGTTCGTTGATGCCCGGTTTGATCAGGAGACGGTCAACCACCGCTTCGATGGTGTGGTTGCGCCGCTTGTCGAGTTTGATCTCTTCGTCGAGCGAGAGCAGTTCGTTATCGACGCGCGCGCGCAGGAAACCGTCCTTCGCGAGTTTTTCGAGTTCCTTCCTGAACTCGCCCTTGCGCCCGCGAACTATCGGCGCGAGGATCATTACGCGCTCGCCTTCCGGCAGCGCGAGCACGCTATGCACGATCTGTTCGACGCTCTGGCGCGTGATGGCCGCGCCGCAGATGTGGCAATGCGGCTGGCCCACGGACGAGAACAGCAGGCGCAGGTAATCGTAAACTTCCGTGACCGTGCCGACGGTCGAGCGCGGGCTGCGCGAGACGGTCTTCTGTTCGATGGAGATGGCGGGCGATAGACCGTCGACCGAATCCACGTCGGGGCGTTCGAGTTGGTCTAAAAACTGGCGCGCGTAGGCCGAGAGCGATTCGACGTAGCGACGTTGGCCTTCGGCGTAGATCGTGTCGAAGGCGAGCGAAGATTTGCCGGAGCCTGAGAGTCCGGTGATAACGGTCAGGCGGTCGCGTGGAATTTCGACGCTGATGTTTTTGAGATTGTGCTGGCGCGCGCCGCGCACCGTGATGCGGTCAATTGCCATTCTTAAAACACTCTTGCGCAGCTACAGACGTAAAATTTCGGGAGCGCAGAAACAGGCATTTTACGCGACCCTACGCCGCAGCACAAGCAAGGAGGTTTTGGCGTTTCGAGGCAGGCCGTGTGATTGCGCGTTTGCGGGCGACAACCTTGACACCTTTCGCACGCGACTCCTACACTGCGCGACGACAGCCGTACTTTCGTCGCGGAGGCCGCGCGGCGCGGGATGAAACGAAAAAGGGAGTGGTGAGGGTGAATCTTCCAAACACGCTGACGTTGTCGCGCATCTTCGTCGTGCCGCTGCTCGTCGCGGTGCTGCTCACGCCGTTCTCGGAGGATTGGCTCGGCGTGCCGCGTCACATCCTCGCCGCCTCGCTCTTCCTCGCCGCCGCCTTCACGGACTACCTCGACGGCCACATCGCACGCCGCCGCCGACAGGTTTCCAGACTCGGCCAACTGCTCGACCCCATCGCCGATAAACTACTCATCTCCGCCGCGCTCATCTCGCTCGTCGAAAACCGGCTCGCGCCCGCGTGGGCGGTCGTCATCATCATCGGGCGCGAGTTGGCCGTGTCGGGTTTGCGTTCGATTGCAGCGGCGGACGGGTTGGTGATCGCGGCCTCGAAGGTGGGCAAGTTCAAGATGGGCGCGCAGGTGTTAGCGATCACGATGCTGATCTTGTCGAGCGTGCGCGGCGCGCCGCCGGTGGCAAACTTCGGGCAGGCGTTTCCGGCCATTCAGGTCTGGTCTGTGCCGGAACTGCGCGAGGCTGTGCGCCACTTCCTCGGCTCGGGCGCGACGACGGCGACCGACTGGCAAGTCCTACTCTACACTCTGGGACGCGCGACGCTCTGGGTGGTCGTGCTCTCCGCCTGTCTCTCGATGTACCAATACTTCCGCGCCTTCTACGAATCCGCCGTCGCGCGCGCCGCGCTCGAACGCGAAGCCGCGCTCGTGGCGCAGACGACACCACACGGCGCGGTCGAAGCCACGACCCGTGCGGGCGGGCGAATGCCCGTCGGGTAAAAAGTACAGCGCAGCCCGGAGGTGCGACTTCGCCGTCCCTCCGGGCTGCGCTGTTTCCAGTCAAACGGGCTGAAAAACTCTTATCAGTCTAAAAAGCTCTTAACGCACTTTCCCCGACTTCCGGCCTACTTCACCTCCACAAAGTCGCCCGTGTGAATCTCCTGCGCGATGCGCGTGATGACGGCGGTCGCCGTTCGCGCCTGCACATCGAGCACCACGATCTCGCCCACGATCTTGCGCGGCATCGGCGGACGCCGACGCTTCACTTTCGGCGTAGTGACCATCGGGCCGTGGATGCCCGTCCGGTTCGGGTCTTCGACGCGCTGCGACTTGATGGAAAATTTGCCGCCACGGAAAATCTCGCTCTCGAAGCCGTAGCTGGCCGTCGGCGTCACCTCTTCGTCGCGGAAGCGCGAGATGTTGCCCGTCCCGGCGGGGCGGTAGACGGTCAGGTGGTCGCCTTCCTTCAAATTGTCTTCCGTGCCGAGGTCTATGTAGACGATCTGTTGACGCGACATCAACTCGCGTGAGTCGCGCGCGAGCACGATGCGACCGTTCTGTTTACCCGTCGGATCGGCGAAACGATCAATGTCCGCCGTGTCGCCCGCAGGCGGTGAGACGCGGTAGGGCACGCCGCGCAGCAAATCGCCGAGCAGGATCAGGTCGCAAGTGTCCGTGATCTGTGCCACGGACATGCGCTCCTTCACGACCGTCACGCGCAGGCGACCGATCTCCTGCGTGTAGACGCCGAGCCAGCCCGATTTACGCGTCAGTTTCGTCGTGAACTGGCCGCGTGGCCGCACCACTTGAAACTGATCCCCGACCTTCACGCCCTGCTGCGAACCGGCACTGATGAACACTAATTCGCCGTTGCTGAAAGTGGTTTTCTCCTGCTCCTGTTCCGCGCCGACAACCTCGAAACCGCTGTAATTCGGCGCATACTCGATATAACCGGCGCAACTCAGCTCGGATTCGAGCGCCGCGGGCAAAGGCGTCGGGGAGGCGGCGGGAGCGTTTTGCGTCCGGCTCGCGTCGACGGACGCGGTCTGGGCTTCGACCGAAACTAGCGCGAAGAGGAAAACGAAAAGTAAGGCGGCAAAACCGCCGGGACGCGAAAATTGTTTACGAGTATGCACGGGACATCTCCTGAATTTAAGGGAAAGAGTAGGCTGGCAAAACAGCGGACAAGGCTCAAAAGCGAGCCGTAGAGGCTTTTTGCGTAGCTTCTGGTAGCTTCAAACGCGCGTTGGGATGAGGTGGGAGTCGTGCGGGCGTCTGTGGCCGCACGACACAGGGCGATTTCAATCCTACTTGCTGGCAACAGCGAGCGTCAACAAATTTCTTCAAACTGACCGCGCCTCTGTCCGAAATTAGCGCAGGGGCTTTCTGCGGCTTGCCTTTTAGCGAAGCTATTGTTAGTATTCGCGTTTTGTCGGAAGACCTCGGAGCGATCCGTGTGTGCCGGCGTAGCTCAGTTGGTAGAGCATCTGATTTGTAATCAGAGGGTCGGGGGTTCAAGTCCCTTCGCCGGCTCCAACAGTTATTTGGACAAACCGTGCAGGGGTGGTCGAGTGGTTAATGGCACCGGGCTGTAAACCCGGCAGGCTAACGCCTTACGTAGGTTCGAATCCTACCCCCTGCACCAGATTTCGAGGGATGAAGGATGAGGGATGAGGGATGAAGTGTTAAATTCATCCCTCATCCCTCATCCCTCCGCCCTTTGGTCGGGCGGGAGTAGCTCAGTTGGTAGAGCATCAGCCTTCCAAGCTGAGGGTCGCGAGTTCGAGCCTCGTCTCCCGCTCCACACTTCAGGCGGTCATCAGGGCGCACGACGACGGCAGCCGGAGACGCGCCCGCGTAGCTCAGGGGTAGAGCGCCTCCTTGGTAAGGAGGAGGTCATGAGTTCAAATCTCATCGCGGGCTCCATACAAACAGGCGATTCACAACCAAATACTTTTAAAGAGGCTATTACACAATGAGCAAGGAGAAGTTTGACCGTTCGAAGCCGCACGTCAATATCGGGACCATCGGGCACGTCGATCATGGCAAGACGACTTTGACCGCCGCCATCACTAAGGTCTTAGCCAAGCACAACCCCAAGATCACCGTGCGCGCCTTCGACTCCATCGACAATGCCCCCGAAGAGAAGGCTCGCGGCATCACCATCGCCACCGCCCACGTCGAGTACGAGACGCCTAATCGTCACTATGCTCACGTCGATTGTCCCGGCCACGCCGATTATGTCAAGAACATGATCACCGGGGCGGCGCAGATGGACGGAGCCATCCTCGTCGTCGCCGCCACCGACGGACCGATGCCGCAGACGCGCGAGCACATCCTGCTGGCTCGTCAGGTGGGCGTCCCCGCGATGGTCGTCTTCATGAACAAGGTGGACGCCGTCGATGATGCCGAACTCATCGAACTCGTCGAACTCGAAGTCAGAGAACTGTTGTCGGCCTATGAGTTTCCCGGAGACGACATTCCGGTCATCAAGGGGTCGGCGCTGGGCGCGCTCAACGGCGATGCCAAGTGGGAGGCCACGGTCGACGAGTTGATGGCAGCCGTCGATAGCTACATTCCGACGCCTGCCCGAGACGTGGAGAAGCCGTTCCTGATGCCGGTCGAAGACATCTTCACGATTCAGGGACGCGGGACGGTGGCGACCGGAAGAGTGGAGCGCGGGCGGGTCAAGGTCAACGAGACGGTCGAGATCATCGGCATCCGCGACACCCGAACGACGGTCTGTACGGGCGTCGAGATGTTCAAGAAGTTGTTGGACGAAGGCGTGGCGGGCGATAACGTGGGGTTGTTGCTCAGAGGCGTGGAGCGCAAGGACATCGAGCGGGGGCAGGTGATTGCCAAGCCGGGTTCGATCACGCCGCACACGAAGTTCAAGGCCGAGGCGTACATTTTGACGAAGGAAGAGGGAGGGCGGCACACGCCGTTCTTTACGGGGTACAGGCCGCAGTTCTACTTTCGGACGACGGATGTGACGGGCGTGGCGAACCTGCCGGAAGGGGTAGAGATGGTGATGCCTGGAGACAACGTGGCGATGGAGATCACGTTGATCACGCCGATTGCGATGGAGAAGGGGTTGAGGTTCGCCATCCGCGAGGGTGGGCGCACCGTCGGAGCCGGTACCATTACCGACATTATCGAGTAAATTTTCGGGGCTTAAAGGTTCGATTTAGTCCCGATTCTTCAGGGAAGGTGAGTTATGCCGCGCGATAATATTGTATTGCAATGCACGGAATGCAAGCATCGTAACTACGTTACGACGAAGAATAAAAAGACGACGACGGAGCGGCTGGAGTTCAGCAAGTTCTGCCGTTTCTGCCGTTGCCACAGAAGCCACAAGGAAACGAAGTAAACGCGGAAGTCTGAACGCGGAATGATGAACGGAAAGCAAGTTGTCTTTCATTCGTCGTTCATCGTTCCGCGTTCATCATTTCCCAGAGGGGTATAGTGTCAACGGTTAGCACGTCGGTCTCCAAAACCGAAAGTTCGGGTTCAAATCCTGATACCCCTGTCAACACGCGTACAAAGAGGTAGCTCCCTTGGCGAGAGAAAAAGACGAAGATTTTGAGAACGAAGACGACAAGTCGTTGCCGTCGCTAGAGCCGACACCTCCGCCGGGGCGCACAGGCTCGTCCGATGTGGAAGCGGGAGCGGCTCCGCGTGCGGCGCGTTTTGGCGAAGGCGCGGAGGGTCGCGCGGCGCGGCGTGAGCGCGGCTTGACGGGCGCGCGGGCGGGATTCTTCGAGCGCATCACGACTTTCGGCAGCGATGTCCGCTCGGAGATGCGGCGCGTGACGTGGCCGAATTTGAAGGACGTGCAGAACACCACGATCATCACGATCATCGCCGTGGCCTTCTTCGCCACTTACCTGTGGGTCATTGATAAGGTCTGGACGTTTGCCATCAACGGGCTGACCAAAGCCCTCGGCGGCTGAGAGTTTTCGGGCGGGAATTTAGTTTCTACGACTTTCGTGTAGAACAAGCTCTTTGAAGAGAGCGAGGACGTTTATAGAAGATGCAGCAGTGGTACATCCTACATACCTATTCGGGACATGAAAAGAAAGTGCGCGACTCTCTGAAGGCGCGCATCCGTGACACCGACTTGCAAGCCGAGATCACGGAAGTGCTCGTCCCGACCGAGACGGTCGTCGAGATGCGCGGCAACAAGCGCGTCGAGTCGTCGCGCATGTTCTATCCCGGCTATGTGCTCGTGCAGATCGAGTGCGACGAGCGCGGGCATATTCCCGACAACGTTTTTCATCTAATCAAGTCCACGCCGAAAGTGACGGGCTTTGTCGGCGGGCAGAATCCGACGCCGCTGACGCCGCAGGAAGTTGACCAGATCGTGCATAACGTGACGGAGGCGCAGGAGAAGCCGAAGCCGAAGTTCACCTATGCGTCGGGCGAGACTGTGCGTATCAAGTCCGGCCCTTTCGCCAGCTTCACGGGCAAAGTCGAAGAGGTCAACGCAGACAAGTCAACGCTCAAGGTGGTCGTCACCATCTTCGGACGCTCGACGCCCGTCGAGTTGAATTTTCTGGACGTGGAAAAGGTAACTTTTACCGAGGACGAATAAGAAGAAGCATT
>Ga0307513_10002854_pt1 | contig 23667 bp, 29 predicted proteins | sample 15_EM_MG_FD_202174 | JGI IMG/M metagenome (GOLD analysis project Ga0307513, IMG submission 202174) | Populus trichocarpa ectomycorrhiza microbial communities from riparian zone in the Pacific Northwest, United States - 15_EM | ecosystem: Host-associated > Plants > Roots > Unclassified | place...
TTAATTGATTCCCGATCAGTGCCAAAGGCCTTCCAGAAAGACTATGAACCCACCCAATTCACTCCCATAACCCTTCTTCCTCCTCACGAGCTCCTCGGCGCAATTCAGCGCCATCTCAATTCTATCCGCTTCATGTGGGTCGTCCGGTCCGGTTTTGGAAGCCCCGCCACGGAGGAGGTCCCCGAGCTGCGCCAAATATACTGGGCGAGGTACTTTCTTCAAGCCAACGTTGAGCGTGGGGTCTTTTTCGATTTCCAAGAGTTCGGAAGGGGTGGGCGAGGGGGATCTAGAGGAAGATGGTGGTGAGGCGTAGCCCGTGAGAGAGTCGTCCGAGTCGTATGCATCTGTTGCTGTAGTCTTTGAGGTGAATGTCGCTCGAGGTGGTGGTGGTTTAGAAACGGCAGGCGCGATTATTTCCTCTGGAGGTTCCGTCTCAGGTTCCGCTGTTGCGAGGCTCGCTTCCGCATCTCTTCCTTTTATTAGCTTCCTCAGGGCACGACACCAGTCTTTCCCATTGTCATCCCCGTCGTCCCAACCCCCAAACGCCAGCTTCTTGCCGGCGAGGTGTGCAATGACCTCGGCTGATAACATACCCAGACGCCGGACGGAGTGGTCGAGGTGGGATATGTACACGCCTATACCTTTGATGAACCCAGGGTGTGAGACGAGAGCTTGGAGGGAGGGAGAGGATGGAGGGAAGTAGGATATGGTTAGCAAGAGGAGGGAGGTCGTGTCTGGGCACAGATGTTAGTCCATTGAAGTGTACTAGAAGGTGAACACACATCGATGTCGCGAGATCAAAGAATGCTTGACATGTTCAGGCGAAGACCAGACATCAAGGACGACTTGTAGGAGTGCGTCGAGAGCTGCAGCGGCATAAGCATTAGTTACCATCCCAAGGGTCAAATTGCTTGCCTTTTAGATTGACCTGCGCACCCCTCGACGCGCCTGAGACCCAGCATATGAAGATACGCGCATGGGATTCGGGCCATTCCCGCAAACCGCTCCCTGTGATCAGGCCGGTGGCGATTTGCCACAAATCCTCCTTTTCTGGCGTGATTTCACCCACTAGGCCTGCCAGGAGAGCAGCGTCGTTCTTTATCCTTGCGCGAGCGGTGGGGGAATCATCTGTAGCTTTCAGTGAGGATGATTCTAGGGATTCTAGAGAACCAAAGAGAGAGGTAAGGATGGAATGGAGGGTTAATATGCTTGGGATGCTAAGGAAGAGGTTGGACCAGAACGCAGCGTAAGTTCGGTTTTGGGATGCGAGGCGTTGGCGGATGGTGGGTAGGGTGGTGTGGAAAAAGGACGGTTGGGAGCGCGTGTGGGGTGGGCTAGCGGGGAAGAGGCCAACATTCACGAGTTTGCTGAGAAGATATGTGAGTGCATCTGGGTAACCGTAAGAACGAATAGGTTGTTAGAGTTGACAAGTAACATACTTGCCGAGTCCGATGACGACGACGAAAGCGAAAATATCAACACCTCGCACCGGATGCTCAGATTATTGAAATATGACCCGTTTTCCAGCATCGGCGGAACGTCGCCTGTCCCCCTAGCAGCAAAGGCATTGGCCACTTTCCCCGGGACCATGCAGATGTTCTTGACGCAGTCTTCCCATAGCACGCCCCGCACAATTTTGTCTTTCTGCGAAGACGAATTGACGGCGGTGTACAGGCGATCCACGGGGTACTCGACGACGAGACGCTGTATGATCCGAATAGCATAGTCCGTGAGCCCATCGGACGAGGTCGACATTAGAGTTGAGTATGCGAGCATCGCGACCTCCCCAGCCACAGGTTGGGCATTTGAGAAACTATCAGGGCAGAAATATTGCTCTAGCAGTGTGTTGGCGCCTTCTGAGACGAGGGCTTCTTCCCATACCGGGACGACATGGGTGAGGATGAGGCGTTGGAGTTGGGGGATGTGTTTGTGGAGGTTGAAGGATCCGAGAGGACGCGTATTGTAAGGCCTGAACTGGGGATTGAGGAGGTTGATGGCGCCGAGCGGCGCGGTGATGAGACTGAGGAGGGTTGGCAGATCCTGTATTTGAGCGCGGAGCTGGTTGAGGAGATCCTGTATTTGTGCCATGATTGATGGAAACAAGATAATACAATTATTTTATCATATTACATACATACACTGGTACAAAAAGCAAACCAAGAAATGTCATACAAGCCACAAGTACATCATATCATATACAGGGAAATAATACAGGGTGAGATTAGGCAGCTGTCTTGGAGGCGGGTTTGGTCTTGGACGCAGGCTTGGTCTTGGATGCAGGCTTGGTCTTGGATGCAGGTTTTGCCTTGGAGGAGGGTTTGGCCTTTGAAGTGGGCTTGGTCTTTGCAGCAGCGGCAGTCGTCTTTGAGGTTAACTTTGAAGCGGGTTTCTTTGTTCCGCCAGTAACAGACTAGATACGCAGATATGAATGAATGAGCACGAATATAGAATAAGACCCAACTAACCTTCTTCGCGGCGCCTTTCCTCGCAGTAGTGGTCTTCTTGGTGGCGGAAGGCTTCTTGGCACTGGCCACTTTTTTAGTGGTGGCGGTCGACTTCTTTACGGTGGCAGCCTTGTTCGCTGGGGCGGCTTTCTTGGCGGGGGCAGTAGCGGGTTTGGCTTTAGCGGGGGTAGCTGTTTTGGGCTTGGCAGCGGCGGGCTTTGCAGCTGCACGAGCAGCAAGTTTCTTGACGATGGAAGGCTTTGCAGCAGGGGCAGGCTTGGGCTTTGTGGCGATGCCCTTGGCGGTTGCGGCGGCGGGTTTCTTTGCGGGGGGCTTTGCATTCTAGGTGGGATAAATGAGGACGATGAGAGGAACGAAGCAAAAAAGAAACGGACCTCTTTCGCACTAGCGTCACTGCGGACTTTGGGGGCAAGCTTTACCTTTCCCGAGGGACCTAGAAGGATTGATGAGGAGAAGGTGAGGACGATGGGGTGGGAATAATGACCTTTGGGAAGGAAGAAGATGCCCTTTTCGTGGCCGGTTGTGATGGCGCGATTGAGCTGGCTGGCTGTGGCGGGATTGAGATCGATGTGATACTTTGATTCAACAAACTACAGAAACGAGTCAGAGGATGAGGGGGGTGCGGCGGAGGGGATGGGGGACGTACCTTCTTGATGGTGGGGCGAGAGACGCCGGTGCGTGCATCTTCAGGATGGATCGTGATACATTCCTAAGAGACGAGTGAGTACGGGGGCTGAGGCGAGAGGAGAGGATGGTGGTGGCAGACCTTGATCATGTCGACCCAGGTGGGGTGCGTCGCCGTATGGGACTTTGAAGCAGGGGCAACAGCAGCCTTGGAGGAGGCCTTGGTGGGAGCTTTCCTGACGGCAGCGGGCATTATGGCTACGAATAGGATGGAATGGCAGGTGGTGGTGAGGGGGAAAGGGAGACAAGGTGGGCCATTTGTTCATTCGGAACATCATGTAGCATCACGTGGGAGGAAGGGGGTGCACGGACGCTCATCTTCCTCGGGCGGTGGTAGGGGAGGACCAAGGGAAGAGAGAGGTAGTGTTGAGAGCCCAGTGGGTTGTGCCAATGCCTGCGAGTGTGGGCCGGTGCTGGGTCACAGCTGACGGGCTTTGAACGCGTCCAAGCAAGTACATGACCAGTCCACGTAGAACAGCTATTTGAGCACGGACAGACGGGAGAAGGCAGACAGATACACAGAGAGCGTGTCGACAGGTGCAGGAGATGCAACCACAGAGGAGAAGAGTACTTGTTTGCAATTCCAAATCGGGAACTTATTACTCTTTGCCTCTGACCACCATAATATGGCATTAGACTATCTCCACACTGACGACCTTACCATTCTCCTTGGCCTCATTTCGGCAACCGTCTTCCTTTTAAATAATCTGTACAAGCCCCAGCCTCTTGTTCATCCCATCCTCCTTGGCCGTCAGAGTGACGTCGGCCGTGCACGTAACCCTTCCGAGAGCGCTGTCTACAGAAACTATGGAACAGGTTTAATGGGAAGGGTCTGTTCATTTCCCTCTTTTATTTTCGTTGTATTCACCATTTCCTAGTTTCCCTTGAGGCCCGCCAAAGAGGTTCACATTCTCGCCGACTTCATTAGGCCCGAGGTAGAATCACCCAGGACCTTGTGGTCCACAAAGGTGACGTTTCCTCTCCTTCAAACTTGCCTTCCCCATAACCCCATTCCCAGTTGACTAACGGCCATCTCCAAGACCGTGCCGCTGCATTCGCCACCGGTTTTCTCCGCCTTACCTCTATCCAGCCCCAAAAATCAAATGTCCTTCTCCTCCTCAATGACTGTCTTGGTACCACCTTTCCCCTGCCCCTCCTTCTCTTGCTGACCCATCCCATCTATAGAATTTATCGTCGCAGACCTCGCTCTTGCTTCCCATTCTATCACCTCCATCACCCTCTCCTCTGCCAAATTGCTTTCTCCCGTTCTTGATTCCCACTCTCCCTCGGCTATCATTACACATGCTTTCCTCCTTCCCCAGCTTTTGGAGCTCATATATGATTCTGCAGACCGCGACACTCAACATCTTATCATCCTTGTCGGCGATCCCTCAACACAGGCCTTGGCCAGTGTTGCAAGCAATGTCAGGGTCCTCAAGTTTGCTGACCTCGAACGTGAAGGTTTCAAAGTCGAAAAAATTCTCAGCCCGCTTCCAAGTTTGCATTCTTCTTCCAAAATTTAATTTACAGGCTAACTATTGACCACAGAACCAACCGACGTATTTACGGTCTCCTTCTACCAATCCGAATCAGGTCAGGTCCACGGCGCCCAATTGACTCATGAAAACATTACTGCCGGCGTCGCCTCCATTCGCGCACTCTTGCCCTTGTCAAACGCCCTCTCGCCTTTGGATACCATCCTCTCCGCACATTCCATGAGTACCGCCTATGGTCGCGCCATCGCCTACACTGCTATATACGAAGGCACTAGTTTCGCTTCTATTCCCACTTCAGAGTTATATCATCCGGATGGGCGTGAGTCGACATGCCTTTTTTTATCTCTTGCTGAATAATTCAAAATGGCTGTGCAGATGACGTCAAACAGGAAGACACTCAAGCCATTTCTACTAGAAAATACCCTATACCTTCTCCGACAATTATATTCTTGAAACCTGCTCATTTGAATTCCATCGTGAATGAGATCATGGCTACAGCCAAAAAGTCTTGGTTCCTCTATCCAATCGCATGGCGTCACAAACTCGCAGGTGTATCCGACGGGTTCATCACCAATCAGAGTTTGTGGGATCGGCTGGTGTTTGACGGTGCAAGGGCCAAGGTGCTGGGTCATGTGGCTGCTACGCTAAGAGCAGTCGTCGTTAGTGGAGGTGCGTTATTTTATCAATGGTTTTCAGTTTCTTATTTTTTTATTTTCTGCAGGACAAATTGCCAGCGACTTGCTCACACCGGCGCGCATAGCACTCTCTATGCCGCTCGTCAACGCATTCACCCACCCGCTTGTTGCAGCGCCCGTCCTCGCATCGCATCCCCTGGACCTGCAGGATATCCCGGGGCTGAAAGTGGCACACTCCGGCCCTCCCGGCGTCAACGTCGAGGTCAAGCTTACAGATGTGAACGACGATGCGGTAGAGGCGGGTGGGAACCCAGAAGGAAACCTTTTGGTCAGAGGACCGCCCGTGGGGAAGCAGACGGGGTTGGAAGATTATGTACATGTAGCCGAAGCAGAGGAAGGTTGGGTACCAATGGAGGCAAGGGCCAGTGTGTTGACGAGCGGGGCATTCTTGTTTATCTAGTATGTAGACACAGAATTGGAAATAGTTCCGTGGCCACGTGCAAAACGCGTCAACGCGTCGTCGCGCCGAATCAACAAAAGCAAAAGTCAGCACAGCCACTACATTGGGCCATCACATGATCGATCGGAGAGCGCGTTGTTTGATATAAATAGGTCTGGTCTCTCCCGTTCTTACTGCTTTTTTTCCTCAAACTCCCTCCTCACCATTCCATTTTCACCCCACTACACAATGTCTTCCTCTGTTTCAGGGTCTGCTCCTGTTAAGCGTGCTGCCGCCACCAAGAAGGCAGCGCCAAAGACTGCGGCCGCCACCAAGGTCAAGGCTGCTGCGAAATCTAAAGCTGCTGCGTCCAAGCCTGCTGCCGCTGGACGCCCGTCTTGGAAGGATATTATCAAGGTTTGTTGATGGTGTCCTTATTGGTTGCTATTGTTAACTGAGACATCATAATGTAGGAGTGTATTATTATCCACAAGGAAGATATCCGCCAGGGTGTGTCACGCTTGACTATCAAGAAGGTAGGCGGTATGCCAGAGTGCGTTGTTTGTTCGATGCTTATATTGGCTATAGTTCGCGGAAGAGAAATACCACGTCGACGTCACTGGTGCGAATTTGGCTCAACTGAACCGTGCGATCGCCACTGGCACGGAAGGCGGATTGTTCCTCCTCCCCAAGGGACCCTCCGGCAAGGTCAAGCTCGCGCCCAAGGCCAAAGCGGATGCCTCCAAGGAGGTGTGTATACATAGTTGGTTTAATGTTGTTGAACGCTTTATCGATTATTATTTAGAACTCCAAACCCCCATCCAAGGTCGCGACTACTAAGAAACCTGTGGCCGGCAAAGCCAGCACAACCAAGACGGCTGCTACGACGAAGAAGGCCACAACGGCGGCACCCAAGAAGGTACTCGCAGGCAAGGCCAAAGCCTCGACAACGGCGGCAAAGAAGACATCAGCCCCAGCAAAGAGGGGCGCTGCCAAAAAGGTGTGTACTGTGTCCGTGATGTGGTGATTGTCAGGTTATTGATGATACCGAAATAGGCTGTGACGGGAAGTACACCTGCTGCCAAGGCGAAGGCGGCTGCTACCAAGAAAGCACCAGCAAAGAAGGCAACAACGACAAAGAAGGTACTGACATGTATTTATTTTTATGACGGTGGGATGCTGAGGCTGTGTTTTGTAGACGACGACGACTGCTGCTGCTGCGAAGCCACGGTCAAAGCCCGCATCCAAGCCTGCCTCAAAGCCCGCATCCAAGCCCGCGTCGAAACCCGCGTCCAAGACGGCGAAGAAGGTAAGGGTCTAGAAGTATACATAGTGTAGAATGCTGACTGATGGGTTGAGCAGGTCGCCGCCTGATTTAGAATTGTTTTTTTTCATCATGTATTACGTAGTTATCGTTTATAGTAATTTATATACACGTGTTTTCCAGGCACGGCCATCAATCGGACCCCGAAAGCAGAGTGATTAGGTTGTCTAAATTCAGACCTGTTCTTTCATTCTCCCCTCCATGGATCCCCTCCCCCAACACAACTACCACACCCGCATCCGCCATAATGTTACAATAAAACCCTCCTCCCTCCGCCAAAACTCTCCCGACACGAACCCAATCCCCGTCTCAACTGACCAGTATCCACAATTCCCCCCACCCGGCATTGTTCTCCACCCCGACGATGCGTCCAGCAAGGTCTTTCTCGCCGTTGCCCGCGCTTTTGTCTCTGTCGTGCGTTCCACAGCCCGTACATCGCCTTCGATCACTCACTTGACCCCCTAGGAAAACCGCGCAATGACGATCAAAGACATTGCAGACAGGGCGAGTTGTTACGGCCTCGTATGCCAAAAGTCTGTCTATTTCCTTTTACAATGTTTGACCCTAGCTGACTCATCTCCTTCTAGTCTCTCCGCAGCAGCACAAGCCGTGACGACATATCTCAGAGCACACAAGGCTCGTTGCGACAAGCAGGAAGACCACCCACTCCTCCTTAGCCACACTCTTTCCGGCACCCCTGCAGACGACGACCTCCTCCCCGCCCTTTATTCGCGCTCAGGCGGTGATTCCCACCATCTCCAACATAGGCTTACCAACTTTAGAAAGGGCACCGCGGTATGGTATCTTAGTCGCGCCACCGGCGTCCCTTGTCCGTTTTCCCGAGCCGGGATCCGCTTGTGTGACTATGTAACCGCCCCCGACCCTCCCGATCCCCCTATGGCCAAACGGGAGAACAAGTGGGAGCAACAGCTGCAGATTTGTGGACAAAAGCGGAAACGTCCTTTAAGAGGGTGTGTCGCTCGTGGCACTGGCTCCGACAATGAACCACCTCCCAAGGTTAAACTCACTCTCCGTCTAAAGCCACTTATGCGCCCTATGGGTTCCACATCTACCCGTCCTATTCCTGTCTCGGAATCGGAAGAGGCTGATTCAGACGACGATGACGACGACGACGACGACGACTCCATGTCCGTCGCTTCTTCAGACGATCAATCCCATACTATTCAGAAGAAGGAGGAGGAGAAACCATGGTCATTGCCACCCTATCCTCGTCGTTCCATTTCTATTCCTTGTTACACGCCATCCGTCGACACTTTTTACCCTTGCTACCCTCCTTCTCCATCTCGCTACAAAGATCCTTTCCGCCGCTCTCCTTCCCTGGCCACTCCTCCTCCCGACTCGGAAGACGAAGCGGACGATTTCCACGTTGCCATGGTTCGCATCAAACACTACCCCGAACAGGAAGACGATATCGGCTGGGACGCAGATCTTGATAGCGAAGGTGAAGGTGACACGGTGTGGGAGAGTCCAGGGCCGCGATCGCCCTCGGCACCATTGCTCCAGCCCGCAGAAGTTGCAGTCAAAGAGGAGCCCAGAGACATCCAGGGTATGCTTGATGCATGGGAGGATTTCGATACCAGCATTGCCGGCGCGCGCGTCGCCGAGGTGCTGGCCAAAGCTTTGGCGTCCGATTCACAGCAAAAGGTCAAGCAAGAGGAGGAGTTGAATGATCCTTGGGATTGGCAAGGGACGTCGGAGTGGGCATCCGAGGACAATGCGCGCATCAAGCAGGAGGATTTTGGTGTAGATTCTCTCTTTCCTCCAGGCCCTTCTTCGCCAATTTCCTTCTCGGACGCATCTCCACCGGTAACAGAGAAACGGGAGCCTGACTCGAGAACTATTCGACCTCGTGCAAAGACTGTCCCTGCACCTTCCCCTTTCTTCCCAAGTTCGCTCCCTCCTCGACCGTCCGTCTCATCGGCGTCTGGCCGCGAGCCCGCCATGCCTTCCACTGCCCTTGTGACCCTCCTCCAATCCATGTCTGTAAACACCAACATGCCGTCTACTTCTTTCGCTCTTCCTCCTCCGACACCCTGCGTATCACCACTCCAAACACGCTGCCAACCTTCTTCGACACTTCCGGCTGTTGTAGTGTCCACCTGCCAGCCCTGCACCCCAATCATTAGTGCAACCCAGATAGAAGGTACGCCTCTCATTGTTCTTTTAGCCCAAACTCAAACCTTTCTTCTAATAGACATATCCGTATATCAAATGATGCTCGGCGCTTTCCAGCTTCTTCGCCGCATTGACACCGATTTTGTGAACCTCTCCCCGATTGCTGCCTATTCGGCTGCACCGCTCCATCCCAGTACCATTCCCAATGCGACTGTGGTGACGAAAGGCTCACCAGAAGTCTGCGGAACTTGGGTGCCGCTGGCTGCTGCACAGGCATATGTTCGGGAGCATATATCTGGGAAAGCCGCGCAGGGGCTCGGAGTGTTTCTCAGCGAGACACTTGTGGAGCGATTCCCACCTGCGTTGCAGGATTTCCATAGGACCGCGGTTGTGAGAGGCCTGAACCAGTTTGGGAGACACTTCAACTCGACGCTCCAGGCCGCGGATTGGGAGGTGCAGACGGAGGGTGGGGCGTCGCCTGCTCCGTACCACCAACATGCCGTAAGCGCGCTGGCGACGTCGTACATGATGGGTTTCGGTGAAAGGCATGCAGCGGCGGACAAGGCGGTCGATGTGCCGCTGAGTGCGACTGAACAGGAGTTGTTCCATGAGTTATGTGTTATTCCGGACTGGGACAAGGAAAATGTGGCGGAGGCGGAGGATGCTATGGTTGTGGATGCGCAGCCAGTCGTCGAGCCGCTCCCGCCTACTCCGACCACTGCTGCTCCTGCCAAGCTTTCCATCGTGGCACCCGCTGCAACGATATCACCTTTTGATTCGCCTTTGACTTCTCCTGAATCGCCGACGTTCCCACCCGTCTCCATCCCTCCAACATCATCGGCGACCACAGACGGCAGACCGTTGCGCAGATCGAAGCGCGTTGCATCCGTTCTTGCAGCCCAGCATTCAACGCCCTCTCGAGCGCGCTCAAGGAAGAGTGGTTCCAGAAACTCGCTTTCGTGAGTTTCTTGAACTCGCCATTTGCCTCTTTGCTTCTCTTTCGTTTTTCTTTCTTTTCTGTGCAACTTTGTATTCATACCGCTGTTTGTCGCCGTCGCCCATTGCCTGTTTTTTTTTGGCACTGTTTTTGATGGTAATCATAACTTATCATCTGTTCCTTCTTGTCCCTTGACGACGCCTAATTCAATTCTTTTTTTCCCAACGACGACAAACGCATCCATTCCTCATCAATTTACAATTTGAATTGAAGACTACATTACTCTTCTCACCCCACCACTCCAACCCCACATGATCAACCCCCAGTATTAGTACCTACAGAGCCATGCTTCCAAGTAGATTTTGTATCACATATAGTCCTTTGGCCTGGCCTCTTCAGCTTTGCTCTATTCGCACGTTCCTGTTTCCTTTTCTCGGGCCCACGTTCCAATCCTCTTTTTTGAATTTGTTTTCAATCACATGCACGTGAATTTCTGTTTTTTTTTTCTTTCTTTTGGGGTTTGGGGCTGTGATTTCCTTTTACATCTTTCCCTTGTGCTCTCATGGAGAGCTAAGCAGGACCTGCGGCGATCTCGGTCCCCTTACACCACTCCAAAAAATGCTATCATCCTCGCACAGGTTCTCCCAAATCCAAGAACCCGTACGATAATCAAAATACCCCCCAAGTCTCCGATATATCCACCCCTTCGAAGGTCGTTCGATTTTTTTTTTCTCGATACCGTCTGGCCATGCTTTTTGCTAGGCGTTTATCCTTCCCAACGTCACTTGGGGGGTGTAATTATTAACTTTTGCTGCATACAAAGTACTCTAAAGAAATTGCTCACCTCGTAAGGTGTATAGAATACATACGTTATAGTCTGTTATTGATTTCTTTACCTGCCCTCGAGTTGTTCTTTAGGTTCTCGAGGTGATCGACGCGAGGCTTCTTTTGTCAAGTTAGTTTAGTATGGGCCCTGACTGAGTTTATTTGGAAGGTTTGTGTGCGCCACACTCCTTTCTTTCCTTGGTTCTATGAGGATGGATAGCGTACTTGATGTATTATACTTTCACGAATTCACGGGGGTTCTTTTCCCCAGTTTTCTCACATTGTGGATGAGAGTTACGATGGTCAATTTACGACCTGAACCATTTGTAGGTCGATATTTGAAGGACAGAGACCCAATTTGGGAGGTGTCTATTTTTAGACTAGCTGGTATCTGCGTTGTATACTATGAAAAATATGTAGGCTATTAGTAGTACTTTGTGGAAGACTGTTAAGATCGATTAGCAGGGGTCGGTAACGGCTCTGTGGCTGAATAGGGGTGGGGAGTAAGTTATAGCAGTTGACGCCACGGATTCCTTTGGAGTAAAAATTTATGGATGATTCGGATTCTTCATCGGGTTCGCTTCTTGAGAGGTGGTGGCGTTTTCATCAAGTACGGGTGGTAGAGAGGGTCGGAAGTCCGCCGGGGGCGTGGGAAAGTGAGCCAGCAGGACATGTTTTGAAAGTTTTGCCAGTGATTCGACCTTACTTAGTACTATTTCCCAAGGCATCTGTGCCATATAGTAGTCGTGGACATTGCTCGTCCAGGACATATAATCTCTCGGGGGGTGTCCTTTTTCCGACTAATTGGCCTCTCCTCTCCATAACTTCCCAACGCCATCACATTCGTAATCCCTAATCGTTCTTCTTCAAATCCAACTATAATGTCTTTATCCGCCTCTGACAACAATGGCTCCTATACCAGGGTTCCTCCAAGTGGGAAAACGCCGCCTCCAGCACCTTCAGCAGCTTTCGCTAAGAGGTACTTTGCTCTCCTTCTCTCCCAGTTCATCCCAACTCATCTTTGTCTCAAGAGCTCGAGAAGCCGAAGGATTAGGAGGTAGATACCGACCCCCGGCTCTCCGTGCGCTCGCATCGGGGGGGTCTCCACCCAACGAGGCTCTGCCCTCTGTCACGACTCCAGGGGATGGCTCATCTTTGCCACCCACGAATTACCCTCCTGGGTTTAGAAGGGCAAGGGCTGGGACCTTACCTTCCAACGTTCAACTCGCTGCCCAACGCTTTGCAGCTTCCACATCCGACACTCTCGACCCGGTACAAAGGCAACCCACCCTCACCCCAACTGCGACCCTGCCGCCAGCCGCTCCTGCCCGTCCAGGCCTTCGTCATTCCTCGACCGCTGTGGCCGCCCCCCCAGTTGCGCCATCAAACGTTACGGAAAGGCATAGCCGACTGAGATCTGGTTCTTTGACCTTGCCCACCGGTGGTCTTTCCAATGCATTCGGTCCCTCCATTTTTTCTTCTTCCTGGTTGTCCACCACCAATGGAACCGGAACGGGTTTTTCTGTCCTCGACGAGTTGCGTTCGGTGACTTCGGCCGACTCTGGAGCAGACGACTTTGACGTCCATACCTTGGATTACCTTGGATTAGATGACAGCCACAGGCCACCGCCTGCCGCCACCATTTCCGAGCTCCGCAATCAAGCTCAGGCTGCGATTGCTGGCAATCTTGCCAACCCCTCGCGAATGCGCGCCAGCACTGTCTCCAACCCTTACCGTACCCGTCCTTCTGTTCCTGGTTCCTTGCTCGCAACCCCAGCTGCGGAGGAGGAAGAGGAAGAATATTTTGTTGAAGGCTACGACACCCTTGGATATGATCGTCAGCATCTCAACGCTTATGATATTACCAGTGCTACAGCAGATTTCGGTCAATCGTCGTATCTCTCTCAAGGATTCAAGACCGCTGATCACCTCACCACTAACCGTCCACGTGCTATCTCCGTCGGCATTCTTGATGATCCCATGCGTTCCCTCCAGCGTCGCGCAACCACTGGCGATGCCCACTCTTACATCAATGATCTCTCTCACGCCGCCTCCAACCTCTCTCTCGCTTCCAACCTCGGCAACCCCTCTGGAATCCTCAAGACAGATAAACTCGCGCCCTCCCGCGCTGGTATTTCTCCGAGTGTTCATTTCCCCAATGGCAATGATATTCCCATCGGACGAGGTGCATCTGCCTATCTTCTTGCCCCGAATACCCACACTCGTTCGGTTTCGCCCAAATCAGAGGGGCCATCTGCTCAGTTGCAGACTCCCACGCGCTCCCTTTGGATTGGTAATTTGGATAGTGCGGTCAGCAGCGAGCAGCTTATCCATGTATTTGCACCCTATGGTGCCATTGAGAGCTTGAGGCTTCTCCCCGAAAAGGTACACATCAAGTCAAGTCGGGTCAATTTACACGCCACTGACATCTTGCTCTTTAGGAATGCGGATTCGTAAACTTTGTTGATCAAGCAGATGCTATTCGTGCAAAAGATGACGTGCTTAACCGTTTGGGGGGTAATATCGGGATGCCCAACGGCCAGACTGTCAGGATTGGCTTTGGCAAGGCTGATAGTGCTCCTGTTGCCCCGGCCAAAGGTAATCCTGCCAGCCCGGGACCCACCTCTCCCAGCACAGGACCCAAATCGGCTGGCAATAATGCGGGCCTCGGTGGAATGGATGCTCAACTCCAGTCTACTCCAACACGTGCTCTTTGGATTGGTTCCATTCCTTCTTCGACCACGCCTGCTACCATCCTCAGCGTTTTCAGTCCTTATGGTCCTATTGAATCAGCACGTGTCCTGACTCACAAGAATTGCGGTTTCAGTAAGTCATCAGATCGTCGGTTTAGAATATTCATAAATTGATTGATGTGTTCGTCACAAAAGTTAATTTTGAACGCCTTGACGATGCCGTTCGTGCCCGCAAGGCTCTCAATGGCCGTGATGTCCTTGGAAGCGATGTTGGGGCTATCCGTATCGGCTTTGCAAAGGTTCCTGTAAAGAACGGACAAGAAGGCGGTGGCTCTCCTGACGAGAACGCCAATGTCGTTGCTCAGGGTGTTGGTGATTTGAGCGTTGGCGCAACTATCCACGCCTTGCGCGGCATCAAGGGCGCATCTACGATTCCTGCCGAACAACAAGTCCTTGGAGGTGCGGTCGAGAACTATCGATCCAACCTCCTCCTGAGCATGATTGCCTCTGGATTGCACAACGGTGCTGGTGATGGCGTCAAGCCTCCTGGCTGGTCTGCTTCAGTTACTGAGCAACAAATGATCATGAGGGAACTCAGTGGTGGAAGTATTGACGCAGAGGCTGATATTCAAGCCCTTGCTGGTACGTGGTTGCCGGATTTGAATGTATAAAAAAAAATTATTGACTTTTCTCCTTCATCTAGAATTTAGGCCTCCCACTATGTATTACACGACCATCCCGCTTGTTTCTGAGAGGCCGCACAACAGACGATGGGATGCCTCTAAGTTGCGCGAACTCCGGAAGCGTTTAGATTCTGGGACAATGACTGTTGAGGAGGTTGACCAGGTGGCCGCTGACTTTATGGATGGTGAGATCGTTGATCTTGCCTCGGACTGGCTTGGAAATACTGTGAGCATAGTTCCATTCCCTTGCAGTATATAACTCACTCCTTCGTTCTCTAGGTTGTTCAAAAGCTATTCGAAAAATGTTCGGCCGTTCCACGGGTTGCCATGCTTGAGCGTATCTGCCCTCATCTTGCTATGATTGGCATTCACAAGAACGGAACGTGGGCAGCTCAAAAGATTATAGAATGTGTCACGAGCCCGGATGAGGTAGCCCTCATTGCCCAAAACCTTCGGGCGTATGCACCCCCTCTTCTCCTGGATCAGTTTGGCAATTATGTCATTCAGTAAGTCCCTCGTTTACTGGGTTGAATAAAAACTTAACGGACACTTTCAAGATGCTGCTTGCGCTTCGGTGCTCCTGCCAACGAATTTATCTTCGATGCCATCGTTGATCGCATGTGGGAAGTTGCACAAGGCCGGTTTGGAGCTCGTAGCATGAGAGCCTGTCTCGAAAGTCCTCACATCAGTATTAACCAGCAACGACGAACCGCGACTGCAATCATTCTCAACTCCATTCCTTTGGCTACCAACCCCAACGGCGCTCTGTTGCTTACCTGGCTTCTCGATACCTCCGGGTTCCCCTCGCGATACAATTTACTGGCTCCTCGATTCACACCCCATCTCTCCCACCTCTGTACCCATAAATTGGCGTCACTCACCGTTTTGCGTATCGTCAACCAAAAGATCGAACCGGATGCCTCCAGTCAAATTGTAGAAGCCTTGTTTTCGTCTCCAGGGGACCATGTCCTCACCGATGTTCTCGGCGATCAAGTCAATGGCGTCGCTGTTGTTCATAAAATTTTGACTAGCCCATTCATCGATCCCAATGTAAAACACTCCTACGTGGAGGCGACCAAGCGGGTTCTCATTGAGCTAAAGGTCATTGCTACCCAGGCATATCGTAGATTGATCGAAGAAGTCGGATTGCCTGTTCCCAACTTCCAGCCAACATACAACAACACTTTGCCTCCCACTGGCAAAGTCACGAAAAACTCGGCCCAAAACTTTGGTGTCCCAGGACTCCCCTCTGGCTACCCTTCGAATGACCAAGGCTTCGCATCTATGATGGCAGCCTTGCAAATGGGGGGTCAAAATCCTCAAGCTGGTCCTCCAAACCCACCACAACTGCACGTCGATGCACAATACAATCCCACTGCCCCGAGACGAACAGCACCTAACCCTGCGCCCGCCTTCTCGCCCTCCACCGATCCATTCAATCCATTCAACATGCGTTCCCCCGAGACTGGCAGCCCTCGTCAAGTCAACAACGTTCGTCGTATGCCTGGAGGACCCTCCAATGCACCTATGGTTTCCTCTCATTCTCCGTACGGTAACCAGTCGCCTATCCTTCCGCATGGAGGTCCACTGCCCGGCATGAACCAGCTTCAGGCTCCTTATGGTGGCATGCCCCCGCAATCGGTTCCACCCCACGTATATCAAACCTACATGTATCAGCCATATCAACAGAATCCGCCTTCGAACATGGGATCATTCCACGCGTAAATGCCACACGAACACGACAATTCACGAACACCATTCCTTAAAATCGTTGAATCACGCTATTTTTTTTTTTTGAAGACATTGCGCTTGGCCGGTGCACATTCCTTTCACTCGTTTGGTTTTTCGCAATTTGCTCTTGTACGCCCTGTGGTTTGGTTAGGAAAGCTTTATCTTATACCCCCTTCCTTGCATCATTGTGCAGGTCTCACACTCTCTTTATTTCCTGATCTCCGCTAACAAAAAGGAGCATCTGCTTTTTGACGGTTGCTGGTTGGTGCCGGAACAAACATGTTTGTTCTCAATTTTTCTCTTGACAATAGTTCATTTCTCGTTTACGCAACTGTATAACAAACTTGGCTGGTTCGTCCCCTAGGGATGACCATAAAATCAATAGACTACGCTTCGCTGCTTTCTTAAATGCTAGTAGTTTACAGTCTTGTCATCCATCACAGCATGGCAAAAAACGATCTCTATAGACTTCTTGGAGCGCCTACTCTATATCTACTATTTGTCTAAATAACAAATGTGTCCGAGTTTTTATTACATCATTTCAGTTCTTTCTCAACCTCCATGCGCTGAAATGGGAAGTTCAGCTTCTAAAGCTGTCCGAAAATATCCTAAGGGTACCGAACTCCCTCGAAATGTACCACAAGCAAACCGCTCTAAACCTGTTGTGACCCAGAACCAATTAGCTGAGAGCCGCAGGAGCGAAGGTGTGTTCAGGTTTTGCAATAGTTTTTTTTTGGTCGCTGACGGACAACCTCCAGCTATTGAGAGGGATGCTGCTGATCCAGATTTTCTTTCAAATCTAAGCCGCCTTGGGCCAGTAAAAGTTGACCACCATATGCAGACAGTCCGTCCAGTACGTTGAGACGCGTTTGAGGTGTAGAAATTGTGCTAATCCTGGCGTTCAGGAAGCCACCAATACGACGCGTCTTTTTGAATCACGGTCAAAATCGGAACTTTCCTCTTCTCAGCCAGCTAAAAATACGCTTTACGCGTTTATGTTGAGCGACTTGTTGGATAAACGGAAATCAGTCCGGTCAAAACAGGATCTTGAAGAGCTTTCTAAAGAATTTAAAGTCGAAATTGATGCATTGGATCGCCTGACACGGTTTGTCAATAGTCCTAGCATAGACAGCTCGAGTATCCGGCCGGCTAAGGGCAAGTCAGAGGAAGAAGGTTTTGTGGCTACGGTTAGCATTATTTCTATCCCAGCTGGTTGTCGAATTGTTCATTGACTGTGTTGTTTTAGGCGGTATGGATAGAACCTGACCTTGGAACAAAATAGGTCTGGGTCTTGGCTTGACCATCCAATCATTTGTTACTTGGCATTAAAGCGAAAACTAAACCACACAGAAGTCATGAATATCAACAGATTCCAGACCTTGTGAGAGGCTGCTGGTTCTGTACACAGAGAGAGAAAGCTGATAGGATACACAATCATAAAAGGGTAATCTCATGGAGAAAGAGGCTACTGAAGGAAGGAGGTAGGATATTCATAAAAAATTCCAAATAATGTTATTCCGATGCGATATGGGTGGATGAAGGAGAAAAAAAAGATGAACACAAAGCCATGCGACTGGCAAATCGAGTGATGAATGAGAAAGTCAACTAAGTGGCCTGGAATTCGTCAGCGTCGAAGGAAAGATCGTCGAAATGGAAAGAGTCAAGCCGCATTTCAAGGCCATCGTCTCCGGCTTCGTCATAAGAATTTTGAGATGTTGGCTTGGCTTTCTTTAATGCCTTGGGTCGCCATCGCGAGTCCGAAGAGAGTTTTTTCCGAGGGGTAGCCTGCTGGGAACACGAACTGGAATCCAGGTCCAGGCCGAGACCCAAACCTAAATTCAGCCCAACGTTTGCATCAAAGGCAGAGTCAAATCCCATAAATGCGGGAAGGTCTGACGCGTCCTGGGTAGACAGAATGTAAGCGGAGGACTTTCCTTCGGAACTGGTTGGGGTTTGTGGACCCGACGTGGTGGTTACAGAAGACCGAGGGGTGGGGGCATTCGATCGTGGTGTCGGTGTTGCACGGCCTGAATCATCAAAAGGAACGGAAGCATCGATTTGTGAGGCCGAAGATGGAGCTGAAGACGAAAATGAGAAGAGCCTTTGCAGATTCATTATTGAGAAACGACGAATGCCAGATTTGGTGCTCGTTGTCGTCGGTGTGGGCGAGGCGGCTTGGAGTCGGGCCTCGTCTTGTGCTTCAGCTGCATACAGGGACGAGCGCCGAGACATAATCTTCTTTAAGGGTTTGCTCTGCGGAGGCAAAGGGGGAGGAGAAGTTTCCGTTGGTGAAGAAATTGGCTCGTCAAAGGAAGCCATGGAATTTCGAGATTTAAGGGAGGGCGAAGGGGAAGTAAATAGTTGAGAGAGAATGAGTGTGCTGCGACGCGACATTGTTGGCGTTCGGGCGCGGGAATGAGTGTGCGTGCTTTGAGAGCTTGATATAGAAGGTGGAGATTTGAAAATATCTTGAACAGGTGGTTTCGATGAACGTAAGGAACCTCTCAAAGACCGAAAAACTTTTGAAGCGCGGTATCTGAGGGTAGTGTTATGCTTGCGTTCCGAGGCGGCTTGAATACTTCTGATTTCTTCTGAGTCTTGAGAGGAGCAATCCTTGCGGCTGAGCCTGACAACTTCAATTACGTCCGAGTCGTCGGCAACATCTCGAACTGTCCTGGCAGACTCCTGACGATGACTGTTATGGGTGACGCAAGGGTCATCCTCGAGGTCCTCCTGTTCAAATTCCGAGTCGGAATCGTTGTCGTCGTCGTCGTCGCCGTCGGCCTCGCCGCGCAGGAGCGCGTGGACAACCGAAATGGTTTCGATACCTTTCGAGGTAGGAACGACAGAGTCTGGATGTGGATTTGTTCGATATACGGGAGTATCGTCGTTGTAGGCAAGGTCAAGGACAGCGATTTCCGGTGTTTCTGGACGCTCGACTACCTGCGAAAGAGCGGGATTCTCGGCGTTGAAAAAGCACCATGGCGGTGTCTGGTCCTCCTCCGGGGGGACGACAAAAACATTTGGCATTGTCTGAACGTTAACATCCTCCACCTGTTTCGAGGGAGGGAAAGAGAAAGACATAAGGAAAGAGAGCGGAAAGGTTTGAAGACGGAACTCAACCAGGGTCAGCCGTGCCATTGCCGTCACGTGTTCGCGTATATAGCTCTAAATTAAGGCTAATAATGGATCTTCTTCACCTACACCATGTCGGCGCCTACCATGTCCGTCACATTTCTAGGCACCTCGAGCGGAGGTGGTCCTTCGGAATCAAGAAATTGCTCGTCCCTCGTGTGTGATATGCTTGCAGACCAGTCACTTTGGAGTGCGGAATCCATTTCGCAACAGTTACGAACGCTAACGTTTCTCCTAGTGGTGGATTGTGCGGAAGGAACTACACGACAGTTTACTTTGCAACCACATCATACCAGGCCCCATGTCCGAATCCAAAAACTATCCAAGATCTTCATCACTCATATGCATGGTCGGGGCCCCAATATTTACCGGGGATGCTAATCTAACTCTCCAATAGCTGATCATATCATGGGTATTGTACCCTTTCTTCGCAATGTCTTATTTCCTCCTCCAGCAGGAAACTCGTCTCATCATTCCACTTCTTCTCTCCAAAAAGTAAGCATCACGATCTTGGGCGTCTAGTAATCTCGAGCTTTTTTCAAGTTACAGCCCCCAAAAATCGAAATATACGGTCCTGCAGGGTTAAGACTATTCGTGCGACAGATAATGAAAATGACCCTAACCAGAACATCGGACAACTATGTTGTTCATGAACTGCTAACTGCAGAAGACACAGCAACGCCTTGCGACCTCTCACCGATCAATTCGGCATCTTCGATAGCAGAACCCAACATGTTACATTGCAATGAGGTTGCCGGCCATGACATTCGTGCTTCTCCGGATGGACTATGGCGGGCCATCGCACAGGGAAATGGCAAGATTAGCAAAATCGTTGTAGATGCTGGCCCTATCCATCACCGCGGTAACATCCTTCTCTAGATTTGGCGCACCAAACCACGGCTGATCTAGTTGCGGTCAGACCCTTGTATAGGCTACACGTTCTCCGAAGTCCAATTCCCTTCTAGAAAGTTGGTCATTCTCGGGGATACATACGATCCAGCTCCCATTCTTCCCCTCTGCATCAATCCACCTCCAACTCTTCTCATACACGAAGCCACAGACTCGCACATTTCGCATCATGCGGATCCTTCTGGCAAACTTTCTCGAAGGACAGCCAGTGAAGTCCACCAAAAGGCCTTGTCGAGAGGTCACTCTGTTCCCGAAATGGCAGGCGCATTTGCAAAGCAGGTCGATGCGCAAGATCTTGTACTCAATCACATCGGAGGAAGGTACGTATTGCCAATCTTCCTTTTAACTGTGAACCATCGATCAGATTATTACTTCCAGATTCCCTGCACCTCGTAACCCACAAGATCATGCCCGTCATAGGATCATGAACGAGATCGGAAAGAAGGCAAGCCAAGCTTGGGGTAAGGGGAGGCACGTCGCCGTCGCCTATGATTTCTTGCGTGTTCACGTTCCGTTCAATAACGTCAATCCAACTTCCTCGCTGCTTAATCTGAATCGTCACCATGGGCAAGTCGGCGTTTTGGAAGCCGAACTTGAGCTCCTTGTTGCGGTCTCTGTGGAAAGCGTTGAAAACGAGGCCTCTACAAGTAATCGTCCTGCAAGATCCCAGGAAGATTCTGATCTCCCTGATGGCAAGAAAAGGAGGAGGTGAAAATACATCTACTCTCATTCGTCGACCTTGAGCAGCAAGACCTTGTGTATAAAGTGTGAGAGAAAATACAGTGGGCATATTACCGTTACAATGTTATTATTCTACATGTCTATATGTTGTCTAACAAGAAAATTTTGAAAATACAGGGCGTGAATATCTCAGAGATGACTCTACGAATTACCGATGGCCTGGGTAACCTCTATAATTCGCTGAGGTCTACAGACATAATATCCCCCGCACGTGTTAAGGGACATTCTATATCCTCGGGGACAAATTGCTTTGCCTGAGAATGCAAGATATCGGTGGCGACAGACTCGTGTACTTGGTTACGAAAGTTCCAGAGGCGCCACACTCTCGATTGTGAGCGTCTTGCGATGCATGCCAATGCCTCCGCGTACGGTGGTAGGTGTCGTTAAGTCCCTTTCGTATACCGTTTCTTCCATCTGCGATGAAAATGTCGTACTTCGTACGGAACCAGGTAAATCATCAGATTCGTGGTACGCAAACTGCGATCTTTTCCTGATCCACCAACCGTATTTCTGGAAATTAAATTTCCCATCATCAGTTTTTGAGGGTAATGACGATGTGGTTTAAGTTCGATACGTACCCAGAAGAGCAGCGGGATAGGCATGCAAATCGTCGAAAGACATGCGAAGACGCTCATGGCCCATTCGTCTCCCAAAGCTTTGAACATGGCTGGACTGAAGAGCGGAAATACTGCGCCACAAGTAGAGCGTAATACCACCGTGGCTGCGATGGCACTCGCAAAGTAGATGTTGTATGTATCCATCAGATAGGTTGTCAGGCTCTGCAGAATCTGTGCCACGCCCATGCCGAATGGTATTCCAGCCAAGATGGGAACAATCCAGTGAATGGCCGGTCGAGTCGTCCTATAGATAGAAAGAGATTCAGGATTTGTCTCGCGGTGCAAAATAAGAGACTTTACCAGGCGAACCACCACAATCCAACGGGAGTTAAGACCGCGCCGAAAATAGCCATGTGTAGTCGGCTGAATAGAAAATAAAAATAAATCTCCAGCAACATGGTAGAGTGCTCAACGCACGCTTCGGGTGGTGCGCGACCGGTTTCGCTCTTGCCCATGCTTCTCCAGTATATCCGGTTCTGGATAGTCTGTGAAGCCGTGCCACACGTTATCCCAAGGCCAACACCAAGGAATGCCAGGCCTCCTTCTCCCGGTGTGAAGTGTCTATGTTGCTGGAAAACAATGGGGAATCCAGAAAACAGTGCGTAGAGGGTGCCGTAAACGATGGAGACATAGATAGCCAGCAAAAGTACGATAGGTTCCGTGACTAGAAAGACTGCAAGGGAAAGAAAAAGTGGTTAGCATTGACGGCGACCTCAAAGGCCGCAATGCGTACTGAAAGGTCTGCTCAGGTTTGTTCGTATGACTTGAGCAAAGGATCCTGAACGATTCAAATCATGGACTGAAATGTAAGAAACAGTTCCTTTTGACGCTTCGCCGAGTTTCTTAGCCCTTCGACGTAGCAGGACCGGCGCATACTAGATATTTCTGGGTAAGTAACTGAAACACGAGAGATAGAAAATAAAATTTACGGTTTCTGGCGTGAAATAGTACCCGGCAACCAGGGTAATTGCAGAGAAAATGAACATCAACCAAAAATTGAAATGCCAGCCAAGGTGTGGGTTTTCCACCACGAAACCGCCAACAATCGGGCCAATAACTGATTTACTTTTAGAACGCATGCATGTGGATAGGGAAAAAAAAGTACACACCAGGTCCGAGGAATGGGACAGTGGCATAGATCGCCGATGCCAATCCGCGCTCACGAAAACTCCATATATCACTGACGGCGCCGCCAGCATTTGTTAGGGCTGGAAATCGTCAACTTACAAATAGTACATGACAAAAAAAAAGCTCACGGGAAGAGCCAAAGATGCCCGTCAAAAGGCGGCAGGAGAGTAATGTCGCCAGGTTACGGCCGAGAGCACCTTGCACTTGAAAGACGGCATATAAAGAAAGGGTTATGAGAAATACAATGCGCTAAATGAAAGGGCCGATCAATTAGGATAACTTGGAAAAGCATCACCGATAAACTCACCCTGCCAAACATCTACCATTGGAGAATCGAAGTCAGGAATGTGGCAAAGGTGTATGATGAAAACTACACTTGCCTCGCCCATGGAAGCAAAAATCAATGGGCTGTTTAGTGGGCGTCAGGACTACGATGATTTTTTTTCTCTCGTCAAATGCACGTACCCCAGAGCGAAGCCCAATACGTATAGAGAGATACCCAGAATGGCGACATCATAGGATATGTTCAAGTCGCGCATGGTGGCTTGGATGCCTCCCGAATACGAGGAGCTGCCAAAGGAAACTGTCCATGTGCTAAGTGCCAACTTGAGAGCAGAGTGAGGGGGATGAAAAAAAGGACGAAGGACGAGGTAAATACTTGTGCGGTAATAATCCACCGTTGAAGATTTGGCCAATTATATGGATCTTCGGGATCGTCGAGGTCCCAGTCGACGACATAGGGATCCTCTGGGGTTCCACTGCCGATGTAGGTCCTGGCGTTGGAGAGTTTCTCTGCATCGGACATGGGGGGTAGTATACTCCATTTCAAAGAGCACAAAATGGGTTGAATTTATAGATAGATTTATGTCCTCGGTTGATAAAATCTTGGAAGTCGGTAAAGGATATTGGTATGCCGCCTTGGGTAGGGTTCCGAAGTTGAAAAGAAAAAAGAGAAGATTTGAGATTCGAGAGCCCCTTTCTGCCGTTGGGCACGTGTACGACCTTGGCTCTGGCGAGATCCGCCCAAATCGCGAAGGTGGTTGTTGTGGTTTGTTTGTATCTGACTGGGTGAGTTGTCCACTCCTCCTC
>Ga0307513_10002855_pt1 | contig 23662 bp, 15 predicted proteins | sample 15_EM_MG_FD_202174 | JGI IMG/M metagenome (GOLD analysis project Ga0307513, IMG submission 202174) | Populus trichocarpa ectomycorrhiza microbial communities from riparian zone in the Pacific Northwest, United States - 15_EM | ecosystem: Host-associated > Plants > Roots > Unclassified | place...
TGCTGACACAGAGCAGCCGCTCACTATGAGTGGGTCGGCCGAAGCCGTATAGGCCGGCCTAGGCTATATAGGCCAGGCCGGCCTATCAGGCAGCCGGGAAAAAGCCTATATGGCCTATAGGCGGGCCAGGCTAGATCCGAGAGAATTTCGACAGGCCGGGCCTGGCCCGTTGGGAACACTGCAAGGAACCGATAATAATAAACGATATGTCTGCAAGGAAGAGAAGGATATCATAAATTGATCATCATGTGTTCCAAGGATCAAGATAAAATTAAACCGGTCATTCCGCTACGAGCCATATTTTCTCTTTTAAATACTTCCATAAATCTTTTGCTTTAACAATAGTCAAGGTGGTGTCTCAACAAAGCCAAAGAACCGATGTAAACTTAACCGAAGGTTATTCGCAGCTCAATGCCTTAGCTTTTCCGGAACAGTTAGCAGGAAACTCAATTGACCCTCTTGGATCCGGATATCTGCGACCAGCCATATTCACCCACATCGGTGATGTCCTTTGGGGGGTACTTGAGGGGAATGATCCGGAAACAGATATTGATGAGTAATCCTAGGCTTGGAATACAGGCCTTGCTGTTTGGTCGCCGGTGGAAGTAGGGAAGGTACGAGTAGGGGGAAGGGGGTAAGGCTCTGGTGTTGCAGGTAGTATAGTATCGCACAGGTGGCAGTATTCGGAAGTGATCAGTTTTGTCGGGCCTCAAGTTGGCTAAAGCTTTAGCGGGAACGTGCCCGACAGCACAGTGCACTATTATGTATTTTCTGAAGCTCATTTGACACTGCTTGGACGGACTTCAGATGTTGAAAATCTGGGTTGCGGAGGTAATGATTTACGGTGAGGATTTTACGCAGTGGACTGAAACCGCTTAAGTGGAGATGAGGATCATGATCGATTGATGATAACTTGATGAAAGGAAAGGTGTGAGGAAAGTTGTCTACAGGAAGGAAGGTGTGAAGCTAGGAAAGCTGTGAAGGAAAAAAAAACAAGTGGGGTGAAAACATTTTCAGAGCTTGCCGTCCTTTAGCTAGTGCGTACGTATGTCCCTGCGGCCACAGAGAGCGGGCACATCCCGCATCAAGTGCGGCCATCAACTGCTATTTCCAACATTAGATATAGATAGGCTTCCGAGTGATCAATTATGATTGCACAGGGATGCGAGTTATTCCAAGACATGTGCCAACACTAATATAGATTGGATACCCTTGATCACATATTATAGCCTCGGATATTAGAGGGTTTGTGCACAGGGACCTAGGTGGCGGTGAATAGGAAATGGACCTAGGTGCAAGAATGAGTTTGCGCAGTACAGTCGCTACTGGGGGCAAGACGAAACTGGGTGGGTGACGAACAGGGATTAATCACAAGTAATCTTTTGTAACCCTAACCTTGACGAATCCAATTTACGCCATGAAGTATGATACCCCTGTTCGTCACCCTCCCAGTTTCGTTGCGCCCCCAGTAGAGACTATAAGTTAGGCGTGGGTAGCTTGGCAGCTAGACAATGGGGTATTAGGTAGGGTAATATCGCATTCCCTCAAATTCGTTCCCGGCTCAAATGAGGACTTCCATCAACACAAGTTGGGTACGAACCATGCTGTACGCCATAGAGCGGGTGCTAATCTACTACCGAATGCCCAGTATTATCATCAGTAAAATCTTCTAATAAAATGTAAAAAGAGAGATGTGTTAGCGGCTGCTGACTTGTGGCTCTGTAGCGATCGGATATCTACAGGTCTGAAAAGCCCTATTTACTTTACTTCCATTTTCATCGCGTATTCGGAATCAGGTAATATTAAAGATTTATGTCTTAATACTATGACCAAACATGTAATTTCTACTCCTTACATCATTTATTCTCATACCAGGCCAAGCTTGTTCTCTTTTATTACCTCTTAGTTCACACACAGGTCATCTCCACACCAAAATTTGTTTCCCATTTTGGAAGAGCCATCATGAACCCATAGAAGGTACAGTGTTCATGCTCCTTGAAAGATTGCGGTGAGCGGCGCCAGTAGCTAGTGAAGCCCATGTATGAGAATGGACCAACACTTTAGAATTTATTGCACTGTGCTTGAAAAGCCGCATCAAGGCTACCCTCAACGGTGAATGAACACCTTCCCTCATCCTATCATCACAGTTGCTGTCACTATTTTCATAATGATCATTATTTTCACTTACCATCGGTTACATTATCCTCTTTGTATTAAAGACATCAGATCTTTGATAATTCAAATAATTCTGACACACCTTCCTGTACTTTTATAGCAACCGTATTCCGAATACACGATGAGAATAGAAGTACACTTCTTCCCGGTCTCGCTACCCACTTGGGTGTCCAAGATTTCTAGGTTAACAGAAAATAACCTGTTTTCCTGCCACCTAGGTCTTCCTACACAAATTGTCTAATCTATCATACTAGATGAGTCAGGGATGGAGAGGTGGATGTTGCGCTGGTGCAACCATTGTAGGCGTTGCGGGTAGAGGTTAGGGAGCGGCTGCAATCACGGCACCTTGCAAACTCCACGCAGGATATAGTGGAGGATGTGTTATTTTTCCCGTCGGAGTTGTAGTTAGAGGTGTTGTTTCCGTTGCCGCGGTTGATGGTGCCGAAACAACTAGCTATTTCTCCGGAGTCGCTTAGTTTCTGTTTTAATGTAAAATTAGATTGGGGCTGTTTGGCGTGGTGCACCACGAAAACTCTTGTCGTTCGCTATCTTAGGAACCAAAGACAAAGGTCTTGAAAAGGATTTGAAAAAAAGTTTCTACTGAAGTGTTGTCGGGAGGAGGGGGCTACGATAAGGTTATCGCTTAACGTATCAGCATGCAGGCGGATGGCGTCATTAAACGGTACGTACCCGCATATCGGACAGCTGTCAAGAAGGGTATCAGAGCGGTTGTTCCCGCACCCGGCCAGTTGGGCAAGTATTTGCCCGGTCCAGATTTCTGGCCAAAGGAGGGACGGAAGGAGGGAGGGTAGGGCTTTGAATTGGAATATCGTAAGAACCAGGATGAAATCACGCTCTGACGCCGGGCGCTCTTGCTATTTTTTTACCCCAAGCTTAGGTTCAAGCAATCGGGATTAGCGGTGGTTTTACATCCAATCCTGGGGAGAGGGAATTTTGGACCCCTTGGCCTGAGGTTCAATTATTCTACAATAATATTATCATAGCTCTTACCGTAGGAGCCGGCCCTAGTGTTTTCCCTCGTTTTAAAAGCAGTTGTGCGCATGTATTTAGTGTGGTTTACAGGTGTTCGGGTGCGCAAGCTAACCTGAAATGAGGCTCCAAATAATTTATTTTGTGTCAACCGGCTGAATGGGGTCAAGTTTGTTTTACGTCAGCCGGGTTTTGTTGAGGCTCACCGGTTAAGCCCTGAACCCTAGCGCAACACGAGTTGCAATCACCGCATCCTAGGAACCAGCCTCAAACATTCTACGAGCTTCTCAAGGTGGGCAGCGACTTCCAAACTGAGCTCCAACTGGACCTCAGGAATTACCGTAGCAGTGGTGTCTCGACACGGAGAGGAGCCCAGACTGCTGCTTGAATTTCGCAGCCCCAGTTGGAGGGAACAAGATGCCCAACTAATTGAACCACAGCATATCACTCACTTTCCTTACCAAAAGTGATGTTATTCATGTGTTAAATATTTTATCATAATAATTATTATGATACAAAGTAACTTACGCAGGGTAGTGTCATTTCTCCTTGGTTCTCTGGCGTTCTTTTATGGGTTATGGCAATTCCGAAAGACACTCTCGGACCGGATTGCAGAATGAGAAAAAAGGGATGAAAGTAAATTGATTTTATGGGTTCGGGGGTTGTTGCTCCCTCCTTAAATACCCTGTTTTCTGCGGAGCCAAGCTAACACACTAACGGGATCCAACATTCACGATGTTTTGTGTGTTTCTGCGTAGTTTCCCCCATGGCCATCCACGTGAACGGCAGTATGACACTTCATATGGCAGGGGATCTGTTACACTGTGGCCCTGTGTTGCTTGTCTGTCTCTGAGGTTCCCCGTCACTCACCTTGCCACTCAACCTGCCCTGCTCTAGCTGCTCCCAGAAACAATCAAACTATAGCATCTTCCCAGGCAACATCACTAGAGTAAATTCACCGAGCCCAAAAATCGGACTTGCGCAATCCATCCATCTGATTCGCCGCAAACGAGATTCCTTCAAGCGCGTGCCTGGGGTCGCCGCTTTGCGTATTACCTTCCCTCACTGTTGTTGAATAAAGTATATGCATTGGGAATCTCCTGCCGAAGAACTTTGGAAATCTGCGGCTACCTGAAGATCATATTGTGCGTACGCGCGAGCCTCGTTATGAGGGCGAAGCTCACGATCGGCCACTTTGATAATATTATAAGGTTTTAGCGTATTTCCTGCGGAATAATCTGGCGGTGTCCAGCCCTAGTAGTAGAATAGGTTGACGGGGGGGTAACAGGTTAGAAGAACAAGGAAAGGGGTGCTAGAGGGTCCGGGCATGTGAAGGAAGGACGCGGAGGTTAATATTAGGCGGTTGAAACTACTCATTCGTCTTTGCCAAGAATACCCCCGCCAGCCGATATTTTGCGGGAGCCCTTACGAAATATCCGGCTCACGGAGGTATTCTTGGCAAAGATGAATGAGTAGTTGAGGTGCTATTGGTGGAAAGTCCGACAGCGGCTTCAATTGTGGTGTTTCATAAACTCCCGGCATACGATGAAACATGGAAGAAGTGATATTTTTGCTATCTGTGTTTCTAGCCGGAAAGGTTATTACAGTTGCCGGGGTTGGGTTGTTGGTGCTATGTCTGTTCTGTCATAGGAGCATTCAGGAGTTATGATAGGCTTTAAGTTAAGACATGAATGTTGATTCCACCCCTACCACCGCCCCTACTGAGATGCATTTGCCGTAGCCCCAGTGCCCCTTAGTTGATCCACTCAAAAGAATAGTCTGAAAATATTTATTGTTCCTCAATAACTCTGTAACCTGCACATCACTAACTTTTTTACCAAAAACTGTGCTCGCGTCTTAAAATGCCTATCATACTAGATGACGTGAGTTCTGAAGCCGGCTTAAGCAGTATCATAGCACGCAATCTTCGAGGAATCTATCAAATCTCGGGCAGGTATTAAAGAAAGATTCGGACGGTGTGACGGGTATTAGTTTCTTAGATTTTTACTATTTTGGGGTATATTAAGTAAAAGGCATATAGTGATGATCTGCTCAAGTTCATAAGCTGATGGAGTCAGCACATGGTTTTTGAGATGAATAACCCTGGGGTGTTTGTGTAACGATGTCTGTGGTTGGAATGTTGCGCGCAAGGCGCAAGGCTTTACCATCGCCATCAACCCCACTTTTCCTCAATTTCAAGTAATTGCGTTAACAGACTCTCCAAGCTAACCAAACACTGCGCTTTCAACAAACTTTCACAACGGTGAAAATAGAAAAATGTCACAAGGTTTCAGCAATAACCAAAACTCTTTCAACACCACAAACACTTTCAGCACAACAAATACCTTTAACTACCTCACCCCCGATGATGAATCTAAAATATTGGCATGGCTGTCTCCGCTAGAGCCAGGGGCACGACATCGAGACATCGGAGCCCAGCGACTAGACAGTATAGGATCCTGGCTACTAGAAACCCAGGAATTCAGACGCTGGCATGGTGGGAATCGGGAGGGTGGATCTAATCATCGCACCTTGTTTTGCCACGGGAATCCGGGGGCGGGGAAGAGCTACATCATGTAAGAGAGAGCCCATCACTGCCGGAAGTTGAATAATGGTATTTCTAACAGACTGGCGTGGCAGCTCACTAGTGATAGACAAGCTGTGCGACGAGGCGGTGGAGGATGATACTGCCGTTGCATGTTTTTATTTCGATTTTGCTGCCCGGAGTGTACAGTCACCAGTAAATATGCTCGGGTCCTTACTACGACAGCTTGTCAGTGGATTGGATGGAATTCCGGAAGCGGTAGTCCGATCTTTTCGGAACCAGAAAAAGGTGATTGGGGGTAGGGGACTACAAGTGGCAGGTATTTTGAAGATGTTCCAGGCAATCACGGCTACGAAGCGAACATTTATATGCGTCGACGCACTTGACGAATGTGTGCCGGAGCATCGAATGATCATCCTCGAATCACTAGGACAGATCGCGAGGGAGTCGCTCGATGCTCGGATATTTGTGACCGGAAGATCGCATATCCGAAGTGAGGTGGAACAGAAATTTGGTGGAGCGGCTGCTTTTGTGTTAATAGAGCCCACGGATGATGGTATCACTGGGTATCTACGTGAGAAGCTCAGGAGCGACACTACCCCGGAGATGATGAGCAGCGCATTAGAGGAAAATATTTTGGAAAGCATTTCCCAACTAAGCTCGGAAACGTATGTAGAAACAATTCTATGGAAAAGCGACCCAAAGCGATACAAAGCTACCTCAGACTAATAGCTAACATCCGAACATAGATTCCTGCTAGCTTGTCTCCATATCGAGGCAATTCTGCGAGAGACTAGTATCGCTCGGCGAGGAAAAAGGCTCAAGGCAGTGAAAGATGGTGCAGGGTTAGGGGATGCATATGGTGCAACCCTGGAGCGGATAAAGGCACAGGGAGGAGAAAAGGCAAAGCTTGCAATGGCCACTCTCATGTGGATCTGTCATGCGGAACGGCCATTACAGGTAGATGAACTGTGCCACGCACTGGCGGTCGAGATAGGAGAGGCGGATTTCGACAGCGAGAATGCTCCTTCGATAGGTGCATTACTAGGTTGCTGTCAAGGACTGATTACTGTCGACAAGGAAGCCTCGACCGTCCGAGTAATCCATTTTACAGTGCAAGAATATCTCTGCGCTCACCCAGATCTCTTCAGTCATCCCCACTCGGTAATCGCAGAGGCTTGCTTGACCTATTTGAATTCGCCACAGGTCAAGAATCTCTCCAGCCACCCACCCCCGGGCCACCAAGTCATGCCGTTCTTGAAATATTCCTCGAGGTATTGGGGAACACATGCGAATAAGGAGCTTTCGAGCCACGTGGCAGCCCTCGGGCTGCAGCTCTTAATTCAGTACGAAGACCATCCATCTGCTGTATCACTTTTCGAGCAAGTACTCCCTACCAGATATACGGCAGGCACCGGTTCATCCCCGCGCTTCTCTGGATTACATTGTGCCTCTTTCTTCGGGATTGTGGAACTTGTGGCTTCGTTAATGAATGCTCAAGGTTGCGAGATTAATCAAGGCGATTGCGCCGGCTATTCACCACTCTTATGGGCTGCGAAGAATGGGCATGATGGAGTGGTCAAGCTACTGCTAGACCGGGAAGATGTCGACCCCGACAGGTCAGACAAGCAGGAGAGTACGCCGCTCTCGTGGGCTGCCGGAAACGGACATGAAGGGGTTGTCAAGCTGCTGCTGGAGCGGGAAGATGTCGAACCCGATATGCCAGATAGTCAAGGCGGCACACCACTCTCTTGGGCCGCTCGTTATGGACGTGAAGGAGTAATCAGGCTACTACTTAGCCGGGAAGATGTCGACCCCAATCGCCCGGGTCAGCATGATCGAACACCGCTCGGGTGTGCTGCTGTCACGGGACATGAAGGGGCTGTCAAGCTATTACTTGGACGGAACGATGTCGACCCCAATCGCCCAGATGAGAAGGATCGGACACCACTCGGGTGTGCTGCTGTTGAGGGAAATGAAGGGGTCGTCAAGCTACTGCTTAGTCGGGATGACGTCGACCCCAATTGTCCAGATGAGATGGATCGGACACCACTCCAGCATGCTGCAATTAAGGGAGATGAGGGAGTAGTCAAGCTACTGCTGGGACGGGAAGACATCGACCCCAATTGTCCAGATGAGATGGATTGGACACCACTCAGGAATGCCGCAATTAAGGGACATGAGAGAGTAGTCAAGCTACTGCTAGGACGGGAAGACGTCGACCCTAACCGGTCGGGTTTGGATGGTGGAGCGCCACTTTCATGTGCTGCCGAAAAGGGGCATGAAGAGGTCGTCAGGCTACTATTAGACCGGAATGATGTTGACCCCAATCGCCCCGATGGGGATGCTACAACACCACTTGGATGTACTGCTTGCTGGGGACAAAAGGGCACGGCAAAGCTACTGCTAGCACGAGACGATGTAGACCCCAATTGCCTTGATAAGTTTAATAAAACACCACTCGGGTGGGCAGCGAGCAATGGATATGAAGGAGTGGTCGATCTATTACTAGGACGAGAAGATGTCAACCCCAATCGTCCCGATGAGGATGGTCAAACACCACTCGCGTGTGCCGCTATGAATGGCCATCAGGAAGTTGTTAAGCTTTTACAAGCTCGGATGTCTATGGAAAGCGCAGTTGCTCAGCCACCCAAATAGCAATTCAAGAATCTACAGCAAGTTAAACCCGGAGCACCCAATTGATCACCCTCCAACCGGACGGGATTCCTGCTTTTCCAGACCTCTTCCTTCTCAACTTCCGGGCGCCTTCTCTGCGCTGATGCCACCATTTCCGTCCTCCGGTTTGCCCTCGTCTCCTCTACCTTTGTCCGAAAATGCGACCTTGGAGTTCTCTCTGGCTCTCATTTGTGGAAATCCAACTTTTATCTAAATTCATACCCCTTTGAAACTTCCCGATATATGTTAATGTTTATGAGTGAAAGCACTTAAGTCTCTGTTCATTGAGTTGAGCATGCTTTAATTTGGGGACCGTTTCATTTCTCATCTTGCGCCATTTATCCTGACAACCATTCCCCTTTTGAACAAAATGGTTTGGTGCACAGCGGATTCGATCACGGACGGTTGGAGAACCAAAGACTTTTATCGATACGAACAAGTAAGGTGACAAGGAAACAAATCCAATAAAGAATAAAGAAACGAGAGACTGATACTCTGTGTACAGAAGATAGAGCGAAGAGAAAAGCGAATGTCTAATGGATGGTCAAAACAACAAACAAAGGGAAAACAGGAGTCCTTTTATCCTCCACAAAGTACAAACTCCGTTGCGGACTTACGACCTGCGTATGCCGATTCTCTCCTCACATTTCCTCCACTACCCATCTTTGCCGAATCTCCTCCGACTCATAACCGAGGTGAAATCTAGTTTACCGAGGGTCGGGGATGGCACTCTGCTGTCGGTATCATGATAGACCGAGGGAGGTTGTGCTTAGTTGATATCACAGGCATTGTGCTGGGTGTCGTGATGATAGTGTGTTTGGGTGTTGTCGCACCTTTCACTTAAGATGTTTCGTGGTTGTTGCTCCGTGAGCTAGGTATGCAGGGTAGTGTGTGATCTGTATGAAGCTAACAGTGGTGCAGTCGAGATCAAACAATGGTAGTCTGGGACTAGTTCGTTCTAGTAACCATTCGGTAAGATGTCACCTTCGCAGTAGTTGCTTTCCGCCGAAGAATCTGAATGTGGTGAGCAGCAAAATTTCAACATCCCCGCCGGATTAAGTTCTGTTTTTAATGATATCCCTCTTCTCTATTTTTCCTTCCCCCATTTTTATTTCCTTGTTTTCCCCTACGAGCGCTGTATAGGCAGATAGATCAACAGATATATAAACTGCACATAGATTTTCCTTTCCGATACTAGAGGTTTTAGCTCAGGCGTTCCCGACGGCTATATAAAAAAGACAATTAACTCTCCACATTCTCTTAATAGGCCGCATTCAGCCGGAATTGTTAAATTTGCCCGCAGCAGACATTTAAAGAATTGTAATTATACACTAGCGCCCCAAATACGCCAGCGTCACAAATATCCCACCGCAAAATGCCAGAAATCTTTGTTGGAATAAAAGTCGTAGCTACCGATATTTATTCAGTATAAATGTGGTGTATGAGGGCCGGTTGAGAGTGTATTTTCCAGGAATGTCGGAAAACTAGAATATGAGGAATCCATTGGTTTTGGATACAGACATTGGCAGTTGGCAGAAGTGGGGAAAATATAGGAGGGGGGAGGTGTCTTGAAATGTCTGCACACCTCGGTCTCTGGCAGCCGTTCTTCCTGGGCAGCTATCAATGAAGCGATCTATGGTGTCACTGCTGTACCATCCCGAGATAGTAGAGGGAGCTAGTAGATACTATATTCTGACGCAAACTATCGGTCTACCGTTCCTGAATTTCTGCTACATGCCCATATCACACGTTTCCGTGTTCGGCTTTCAGCGTAGTGATGAATGGTAGTAGTCGGAACCACGGGTATTTGTTAATAAATACAGTATATTTTTACGTATTTAGAAGAAAACCCGGTATCATGCATACAAGTATAAGTTAAGACAGGGAAAAGGGAAAGCGAAAGGACCAAGCGGATTTGTAAAATAGGACCTTGATGGTATTTAGCTCCAGCCGAAAACTCAATGGAGAAAAAAGGGTCCTATCGGTATCCAATCGTAGTGGCAATCACTTTATAAACCCTGAAACTCGAGCGATCTCCATTTCTCAATCCAGCCATTAGCCACATCCCCAATGCTAAGGTGTAAATTATGAGTTAAGTGCCTGCAGACGATAGAGTAATAGAATTCACATGGAACTTGGGCACATTGTAGGAGGGAGATGAGATGTAACTTCTCCAGCTCGTACTTTGTGTCACTGTTCGCTCATTCGCACTCTATCTAAAACTAATAACGGCAAAGACAGGCGTATAGATGGAATACAAATAACACGCTCTGATCCTTTCACGGATCACCACACTCATCTCTGTATCCCCCCACCTAGCATTACTCCTCTATACACTCCCATGATAACAAAGGAAAGTAAATCCAGTATAATCGATTGTTAAACAATTTGTCGTACTCGAACAACTAGAACTAGGGCCACTGACAGACTCATGTTTCGGGGGCTTTTGGGGGAGTCAAGTAATGTGGGAATCACAAGGCGCGGGAAACAGGAGGTTGGGTGTTGGAAGGATATGTTTTTGTTGGATCGTTACGGGGGTGCGGCAGATCGCATTGGAGCTCTGGAGATGGTACAAGTACTCACAAAATCCAGCGCTGCGAAGCAACGAAATTACCGCGGGTGAGTCCTTTGTCCATTCCCCATCCCGGAGGCCTGGAGAAATGCCGAGCTCAGATATTAGCATTGCCGCCAATAACACCCCACCCATGTCGCGATCCAATTCTCCTTGGGATAGCTACTCCACCAATACCCGAACCACCAACTCTCCGGGAAACATTGCTAGCGCGGGCAAATCCACTAGGCCCAAGAGTCCTGACCTCCGCAGGCCATTCATGTAGACTCCTATGAGTGAGGTCCCCCCACAGGTTCTGGGGCATCCGGGCTTTCATTGTTTTTCCCCTCACTGCGATTAGCAAAGCCAGCTCTTTGTATAATCTCTTCCGAAAGGCCCTCCGTGATCTGCGGCTGTCCCATCCTGAACTTGGTTATGCGAACGAAGCGCTCCATCATGTTCTTTCACCCAGCGTTTCTTCCGCCCATCCCAGGGCGCAGGAGCACATCAGGTAGCTAGGTGCCTACGGTTCCCTTACGCTCGCCGTTGGCGACTTAACCCCTGCCGGGATGATGTCATGTGTATAGGTCGGAGCTTTGCCGAGATGGGAAGTTCATCGTGCTATTAACTTGTGCGGGCCGGGTCATCTCCAACCAGTTTTCCGGAATAGCCTGAAGTAGGACTGGAAGGGGATAGGAAGGGCTGGTGTTGGGTTTGCCGGGGATCGAGGGCATGAGCGCGGGGTTAGCGGTACCGGAAACGAGTGGGAATGTTGCGATTGTGGCCCGGCTAATGGGGTTTTGCCCTGGGCGATGGAGAGGGATTGCATCAACTTAGGAATGGCAAGCGGCGCCCCGTAGGGGTAATAGAACAGGCTAGTAGTGGGGTAGTGGGGTATCAGGGTAAGAAAATGAGTGCTAAAGAGTCTCGGTGTGGATTGAATGAGGAGGTAAATGCTGCGCTGCTGCAACCGTTGTAGGTGCTGGGCGTAGAGGTTCGGGAGTGGCTTGAATCACGGCGCCTTACGAACTTCTCGTCGTGGGAGTGCTCTTGTACGATAGCCGGAGCTGTGGCCGGAAATGTTATGACCATTGCCGTGGATGTTACTATGGGGTCTCTGGCCATTTTTCGTGACTAGCTTACTTTCTCGTTTAACTTAAACGCTGGGCGGTCATGTCGCTCGCTACCTTCGGAATTAGAGAGTTTTTCAGGAAGTGTGGCAAAAAGGGTACGGTGGGTAAGCGAACATGAAATGAGGCTCTAGTTGCGTTGGGTCAAGCCCGCATTAAGTAAGCCGGGTTCTCTTGGGGCCGCTCTGGTCGAGCCCCAAAGCCTAAGCGGGATGTGAGTCGCAATCCGCCCACCCATCTCCAACCTTCCGCAAGCTCTTCATAGGCAAGACACCCAACTGAGCTGCCAGTTGACCTTTGGAATTACCGTAGCAATATTACGCCAACATGGAGAGCAGCCTAGACTATTGCTCGAACTCCACGGCCTCAGTTGTAGAGGAACATGATGCGCGGCTAAGTTGAACCACGGCCTATTATGATACTCGCTTTTCCTACTAAAAGTGATATCATTCGCATCTGCTCAAGCTTTAATTATATGAACCAACTTATGCAAAGTGCGACACTTTATACGGCAGAATATCTATTACACTACAGTATCATAGTAGTGGGAACCACGCCTATTTGTGAATTAGTATCTCATATTTTACGTATTTACAAGAAAAACAGTGTCATACACACAAGTATAACTTAATAGAGAAAAAGGCGAACGGACAAGGACTAAGCGAACTGGTAAAATAGGCCCCTGATCGCACTTATCTCAAGCGAAAAAACCTATATAACACTGGTAGCGGCGAATCACTTCATGCACCCGGAAACTCAAGGTATCCCCCTTTCTCCATCCATTCATCGGTAACCTCCTCAATGTCAATGTAGGGATCTATTAATCATGCGCCTGCAGGCTATGGAGCAACAGAATTCACATAGATCTTGGGCAGATTGTAGGAGGAATATGAAATGTAAGCTTCACAACTCGCACTTTGTGCCAAAAAGGAAACACGTGTTGGTATATCCGAATGTTAAACAATGTGCGGTACTCGAACCACCGCAACTTTGACTACTGGCACACTAGCGTTCCTGAGGTATTGGAAAACAAGTGATCTGGGAATTATAAGACGTGAGGAATCGGAGGTTGGTTGTTGGACGAATATGTTTTGCTTTGATAGTTGGGGGGGCAGGGGGGGGTGGCTGATTGTTTAGGAGCTTCGGAAATGAGACTCACAAAAGCCAGGGTTCCGAAGGTGTTAACTTACCGGGAGGGATCGCCTGTCTATTTCCTACTCCAGAGGCTTTGAGCATCGCCGGGCGCAGGTATTATAATTGCCGCCAATAAAACCCCACATAATCTAGCGATCCAATACTCTTTGAGATAGCTACTCCAGCAGCACTCGAACCACGGCACCCCTCCCAGAACCATCGCCAGCCCGAGAAAATCCACCAGGCCCAAAAATCCTAACCTCGGCGGGCCATTCATTCAGACCACAGTGAGCGAGATCCCTTCCACGTGTTCTAGGGCATCCGCTCTTTCATTGTTTCTTCCTTCACTGGGGTTGGCTAAGCCGGCTGCTTTTATAATATCTTCCCAAAAGATCTTTGTTGTCAGCGGCGGTGCAAGGATCTTATCGTGTGCGCTTGTGGGCCCCTGCATGTGGACGAAGCTTTCCATCATATACTTTTCCGCAAGGTTTCCCTTGCCCTTCCCCGGGCAGCCACAGTCGCACAGGAGGACATCCGGTATCTAGGCGCCTGCAGTTCCCTTGCACACGCCGCCCGAAGCTTAGCCTCTCACAGGATGATGTCCCGTGCATAAATCAGAACCATGTAGAGATGGCAACTCTCGCTCCCGGATTGTACGAGCAAGGTCGTTTCCAGCTAGTTTTCGGCAAGGGCTAGGAATAGGACTAGCAGGATAGGAGAGGGGCTGGTGTTTGGTGTGCTAAGGGCCAAGAGCATTGAACTGGCCGGAGCGCAGAATCCCGGGTCCACCGTCCAGGAAGTGAGCGGGAGTGTTGCGATGGTGGGCCCTGGTAGCGGGGCCTTCCCCTGTGCGGGGGGGATGGATCACATCCACTTAGGAATGGCGAGTGCCTAATAGGGGGAATAATAGGTTAGCAGCAAGGTAGCCGGGCAGGGAAATAAATACTAAAGAGTCTCGGTGTGCATCGGATGAGAGATACAGAGGTGAATCCTGTGCTGTTGCAACTATTATAGGTGTTGCAGGTTGAGGTTCGGGGGTAGCCTCAATCACGGCGCCTTGTGAACTCCCCGTAGGACAAGGGGTATTGATAGAGTGCGATTGTAGCTGCCGGAGTTGTAGTCGGAAATATGATTACTGTTGCCGGGGTTTTTAATGCTGTGGGGACTCCAGCCATTCTCCCGGACCCGCTTACCTTCTCGTTTAATGTAAACGCTGGGGGGTCATGTCGTTCGCTCCCTCCGGAACCAAGAGATCGGGGTTCTTGAAAAGAGTTTGAAAGAGTTTTTACGGAAGTGTCGCAGGGATGGAGGGCTACGATAAGCGGGGCACGGAGGTTACCGTATATTTTAACATATGGAATGCAAGGCATTCTGGCAGTTGCCAAGAGGGATACCGGTGCGGTTGTTCCCGCTCGCGGAACATTTGCACAGTCTGGATCTAGGGTGGAAGAAGGGATGGAGGGACGGGGGGGGGGTAAGGCTTTAAGTTGGAATAGCGTAAGTGTCGGAATAATTGAATCCCCGCCTAGGACGTCAGAGTTGTCTTTGCTGGTATTGTGCTTTTCCTAAAGGTTGCGAAAAACTCGCTGGACAAAAGGTTGCGAATCCCTCTTTTTTTTTCAGAGCTCTCTGTTTAATTAGAACTTGGCAAGCCACTGACCCCGAAAATTCACAGTATACCTGATCCCCCAGAGCGAAGTTCATAGTACGGCCCATGGTAGATGCTATTGTGCAATCAAGCTCTGAAAAAAAAAAAGCTGGGAGAGCTGTGGGCTCCTTTCGCAACCTTTCGGAAAACCGCAATAAGGGCAGGCACATTTTTGTTTTGTTGTCTTAGGCGTGGGGCTCGAGCGGCCGGTCTTCGTCCTGGTTTTTTTCCCAAATCCATGAGAGAGGGAATTTTGGAGGCCTTCGTACAAGACTCAATCATCCTAGTTCTTACGGTAGGAGCAGGCTTGTGCTAGAGTTTCTTTTTAGGCTGGGAAGATACGGTACTGTGTGTCCATGTAGTCTGCAGATGCCTGTCAGCTAGCTTTCTGCTTTTCGCTCTTACTCACATGGAGTTTGAGAATAAAATGACGAGCGTACGGTACAGGGCTATCTCTCGCTTAAGAGAAATTCATGTCAACTACTGCGAGTTTCATACCCACGCTCTCTGCTTGATTCTGCCTGGAGTCCTTTTGTGAAATACTAGTACAAATACTTTTCGCGACGCTACCGCCACCTCAGGAGGATTTACTAACTTGCGTATTTTTCACAATTAGTCCTGTTTAATAATTAATCAGTTGAAAGTATGGAAATCCGCCTGAGTCGCACCGAACATTCAACTCTCTAATGACCCAGGCCGACCGTGCCTTGGCTTTGTGAAGCCGGTTTGTCACAGTCTGGCCCAGCAGTCCCGGAAACGGCGTGGGTGACTTCGGCAGTAAGTTACTTAAAGCTATCATAGACCGGCTGGCCGCCTGAGATCCCTGTCCTGACTTTGCGTACTGTATAATCCGGCAAAGGTCGGACTGGAGCTGAGGCGAAACTAAGGCAACCGAGCAAGCAGGAGGTCGCGAAGAAGGCGAATTCGCCACAGTTTAAACATATAGACCACGGTGGTTGGGCGAGTTCGGGGGGGTCCTCGGTGCAGTCGGTCTGATTTTTGACAGATTATACGGTAGTCTTTCTTAGGGCCCGTTTACCTATAGACGGCCGTCTAGCAACCAGAGGCAGTGCCGACTGTGTAAGAAAGTCAGTTAGGTAAACGGGCTTTCAGTTATATACTAGACAGTATATTAGCTAAACGTGCAATAATTCTGTTTTATTTACATACCTTCAACTGCCTGTCTCTCTCTAAAAATTAAATTTGTAATAGTGGTTGTACACGTGTACTAGACTGTGGGGTCTCAAGTGTTATCTGATAAGCGGCGCGAAAGTGTTTGACAAATTTTCCCCGGTCCTAGATTCTTGTAGCTAGACCGTCAGAAAGTTCTGTTGCCTACTCTAGCTAAACACCATCTACTTTGCTGCACACTCCCCCACTGTCAAGCCCCCCTTAAAGGTCGGCATCCTTTCAGGCTTTTAGACGGACGTCTATAGGTAAACAGGCCCTTACTAAGGCAGGATCTCGGCTAAGGGCGACACGCTAAAGGTATTTGAACTCTCGAAAAGGGGTTGGATTCCGAGCGGGAAGAAGAGAAATTGCAAAATTATATTATTGTAAATATCTGAAAATCTACTGTCGGGTCGCCATCCAGAAACAGAATTATAGATATGACTGAATGAGATTCAAAACATCCTATGAGCTCATCTTATACTCTACCAGGAAAAGGATGATCCTTCTCAGGAGCTTTGCTCTCTGCATCCCGAAACTATCAGGCTAACGGAGGTTGCGTATTTCAAAAGATATTGTTGGATGTATAACAGCGCAATGAGTAAAGGATTACAGGAATCAGACACTTCCGGGTACAAATGCCCGGCTCCGGGTGTCCAGTAAAGCTTCGCTAATTCGATGGAACTATTGTGCATAGAGCCGCCCGGTAGAAGTCTGCTACGCAAATCTCATATTAGTCATGCGCACTGAAGGGGAGCGATTGGATAGTGATTGTGCCACAACAAACCACATCGCCCCGCTTTCTTCAGCTCTTGTCTGAAAACGTTTTGAACCCTCCTAGTCACCCTACCCAACAACCACTGAACCATTTCTACATTCAACCACCATTTTAAATAGAGTATCATGGCTCAAGCTTCACATATGCAATCGGTTAGCATCGGCGACGGCAATGCCCACTGCGGCAATACAATAGGCAGTTTCAACAATACCTTCTATATGTCCGGCGAGGATGCTCAAGTTATGCGCTGGCTCTCTCCACTAGAGCCGAATAACAGGCATCAAGGTGTGCGGAACGACAGGTTTGACGGTGTAGGGGATTGGGTTTTGGAGACGAACGAGTTTCAGGAGTGGAGAGATAGTATGGGTGGAGCTGATGACGCTGTCTTGTTTTGCTCGGGGAATCCGGGAGTGGGCAAGACGTATCTAAGGTGGGGGGCGGGATCCTCCGAATGCAAATTCCACTGACGGCGAGAAATACTAGTTCATTAGTGATCGATAGCCTGTGCGATCGGGCAAAAAGAGAAGATATTGCCGTCGCGGCCATGTACTGCGACTTCCTCTCCCAGCAAGACCAGACTATCACGAACATCATGGGTGCGATTTTGAAACAGCTAGCTGGCAGGCCGAGCATTCCGAATTATCTACACCAGGCGTTTCAAGAGGGGAAAGCGGAGTTGGGCGGTAGAGGGCCACGACTTGCAGATATGATGCGACTGTTGAGGACTGCTATTGCTTCGTTACCCAAGGTTTTCATTTGCATTGATGCCTTGGACGAGTGTTTACCGAAGTGCCTGCCTGAGCTTCTCGAATCCCTGAGGAACATTGTTCGGGAGTCTCCTACCACGAGAATATTCCTCACCGGGAGGCCCCATGTCGGGGAAGATGTTCGAAGATATTTCGCCAAGGTAGTTGTGATGCCCATCAGCCCTAATACGGATGATATCCGGAATTATGTGGAGATGAGGTTAGATAGGGATCCTGAACCAGAAGCGATGACCAATGATCTACGGGCGGATGTTGTGAGGGTTGTCCGAGAGAAGATATCGGATATGTGCGTCAGGCTATTTAGCATTCTAACTCTATCAATAATGTATACTTATCAACGATTGTGTGCAGATTCCTCCTTGTTTCGCTCAACATGGACGCTATTCTAGGCGAGGTGACAATTCGTCAGAGAAGAAAGAAGCTCGATGAGATGACACATGGGAACGGATTGAGTGATGTCTATACAACAACTCTAACGCGGCTGAAGGCGCAGAAGGGATATAGGTCAGTACTCGGGCTGAAGGTCCTGATGTGGGTTTTGTATTCGGAACGACCATTACGAGCCCAGGAGCTCCGTGATGCCTTGGGAGTGGAGATAGGATCTTCAGATCTGGATCCGGAAAATATTCCTGCATTGCGGACACTTGTAGCATCTTGCCTGGGTCTTGTCACAATCGAGGCTTCTTCATCCACAGTCCGACTGGTGCACTTTACTCTTCAGGAGCATCTCTCCCGTGATCCGACTCTATTCCATAGTCCTCACTCAACAATTGCCGAGGTTTGCTTGACTTACCTCAATTTTGAATGCGTCCGGGATCTTTCGCCAACTCTCAGCTCAGCCCCTGCAACAACGCCACTACTGGAATACGCTTCTGTTTACTGGGCGAGGCATACAAGAAGGGGCTTGACTCAAAATATCCAAATACTTGCTCTAAGACTTCTCGATAGATTTGATCAGCATATCTCAGCTCAGCTACTCCTATTGCACCATAATAATGATGATGGAAGAGTCGGTCTGTACTATGGTAGAGAGGGAGGACCTATTGGATTTACAGGACTGCATGGAGCAGCATTTCTGGGGATTGCAGCGATAATTTCTACTGTGTTGGAGATGAAGGAATGGGACGTTAATGCATTTGATTGCAATGGGATGACGGCTCTCATCTGGGCATCCTGCAGAGGGCACAGGGAGACCGTAAGGATGCTTCTACAACGAGAGGACGTAGATCCCGACCGGGCAGACACTCTATGGCATGCAGCGCCACTCTCGTGGGCGGCTGAGAACGGGCATGAAGGGGTAGTAGAGGTGCTTTTGGCACGAGAGGACGTCAATCCCAACCAGGCAGACACCGGATTCGGCCGGACTCCACTCTCGTGCGCGGCTATGAACGGGCATGAAGGGGTAGTAAAGATGTTTTTGGCACGAGAGGACGTCAATCCAGACCAAGTAGACACCACATATGGACGGGCGCCACTCTCGTGGGCGGCTGAGAACGGGCATGAAGGGGTAGTAAGGCTGTTTTTGGCACGAGAGGACGTCAATCCCAACCAGGTAGACACCGTTTATGGTCGGTCACCACTCTTGTGGGCGGCTAAGAACGGGCATGAAGGGGTAGTAAAGATGCTTTTGGCACGAGAGGACGTCAATCCCAACCAGGCAGACACCAAATATGGCCAGACGCCACTCTTGTTGGCGGCTGATAACGGGCATGAAGGGGTAGTAAAGATGCTTTTGGCACGAGACGACGTCAATCCCAACCAGGTAGACACCGAATATGGCCAGACGCCACTCTCGTGGGCGGCTGAGAACGGGCATGAAGGGGTAGTAAAGATGCTTTTGGCACGAGACGACGTCAATCCCAACCAGGCAGACACCAAATATGGCCAGCCGCCACTCTCGTGGGCGGCTGATAACGGGCATGAAGGGGTAGTAAAGATGCTTTTGGCACGAGACGACGTCAATCCCAACCAGGTAGACACCAAATATGGCCAGACGCCACTCTCGTGGGCGGCTGAGAACGGGCATGAAGGGGTAGTAAAGATCCTTTTGGAGCGGAACGATGTCCGCACCGCCACTCCATATAAACAAAATCAAACCCCTCTGTCGTTGGCTCTCTCTAGAGGACATCATGGAGTTGCAAGGATCTTACGTGAGTGGGACAATGTCAATTCCAATGCGGTTAATTCCTCTCGCCACCAGTTAAGCCTAGAGACTAGTCTGTAGCAGAGATGCAACGCGTGGACGATCACAGCACCAACGCTCCGCACCTTTCAGGCTGCCCCGTGCAGACGCCGACGACTGAACTAAATTAATCCGACCTCGGTGATCCTGCCCGTAGATCAATGGATAGCGGCCTCCCACCACCGAGGCCCGGACGCTATCCCTACACCTTCTCATCTCGTCCCCTACCGTTCTTGTACTTATATCCATCCTGGTACCCAATCACTCCTCTCGTTTACCGACCGGAGTCTATCATAGCCTATCTCATTGGACCTTCCTGTTTTTTCCTTTATATCCCTCCTTAAATGCTCGTTAGGTGAGGGATTGTCTTTCGTCGATTCAAGTGTTAATGTGCCTTGTCAAGGGAATTTTTTCCAGTTTCTTCGACATCTTCGTTATTCATCACCTCTGACTTTTTTTTACTACTCTGCCTTTTTTTTTCGCTTGCAGCTTGTCACTGAATCCGGATATTACAGAGCTGATGGAGATTGGGTATTTCAAGTGTTCTGATGGGCTTATTCATTATTGCTGTAGTAGCTTGGAGCATGTGCTCTGGATAAAATTTAACAAATTTGTCGCGTCACAACAGCTGGTAGTGATGCGGACTATGAGTGTTTGTAATTAAGTACAACACAGGATTATTGAATATATTTAGTAAAAATGCGGTATCATATCGACAAGTTTAACCTAGGAGAGGAAAAAGCGTAAGCAAAAGGAAAAGCGAATTTGCGGGACAGGCTTATAATCGCGCTTGTCTCCACCATCAGCCAAAAACTCATGGGTGAAAAAATGGTGCTATCTGTGCAACACTCATAGCGATAAATCAGCCATAGTGACAAAGCTCTCTATCAGAAACTTCCCCCCAGGGGTTTCCTCACCCTTCCCCTAGCGTAGGAGGGCTACTACTATCCCGGCGGCTATGGTTCGCTTGTGCACGCCATTGGCGACTTAACCTCGGTCATGGTGGCGCCCCGTGGACGGATCAGAACCGTGCAGAGATGGCGGCTATCACTACTATTTTATGCGGACCAGGTCGTTTCCTGTCAGTTTTCAGGAAGGGCTAGCAATGAGGCTGGGATGAGAGGAGATGGGCTGGTGTTTGGCAGGCCACGTACCAAGGGCATGGCACCTGCCCGAGAGCGGAATTACCAGTCCAGGAAACTAGCGTGAGTGTTGCGATGGTGGTCCCTAATAGCGGAGTCTTGCCCTGTGCGGCGGGAGGCATTTCATCCACTTAGGAATGGGCCCGCGGTATCCGGTAATGGTGATAGAATAGGTTGGGAGCGAGGTTGCGGGGTAATAGGGCTGGGAGGAGGATGCAAGAGGGTTACAGTGTGGATTTGGTGAGGGATGCGGAGGTGGATGTTGCCCTGCCGCAACGATTGAAGGTGCTGCGGGTAGAGGTTCGGGGGTGATTTCAATTATGGCGCTTCGCACTCCTTGCGGGAGAAGGAGGGTGGAAGCTGCACCATTGTAGCCGCTGGAGTTGTAGTTAGAAATGTTATTGCGGTAGACGAAGTTGCTGATACTGTGGAAATCTCTGACCATTTATTCCGGACTAGCTTGGTTTCTCTTTTAATGCGAAATCTGGTAGGCGCTGTTCGGGGTGATGCATTGCATAAACTCTTGTCGTTCGCTATCTCCGGAAACAGAAGCAAGGGTCTTGGAAAGGGTTTGCAAGGGTTTTTACGGAAGTCTCAGGGAGGGAGGGGCTAGGATAAGGTTCTCGCTTAACTTACCAACATGCATGCAAGCATTACGGAATGGTTCCTACCCGCTGGCTTGACAGCTGCCAAAATAGGTATGGCTGCGGTTGTTCCCGCGCGCGGCCAGTCGGGGAAGGATTCGCAGTCCACATTCGGGGCTGAAGGAGGGGCGGGGGGGCAGAACGGCTTTGAGATGGAATACCGTAAGAACTACTCGTAGGATAATTAAATCTCGCCAATCTTTTTTATTTTTTTTACCTCAGGGCGTGTTTGGATATGACAGCTCCATTACCCTTCCCTTCCGTTTCAAAATGGAGAACGCCATTTCCACAGCAGAAACCGTAACCCAGTGGAACGGTCCTATTTTTGCTAAACGCGCCCTTAACGTTTGGGTTCAACCAGTCAGTTTTTGTTGTGGTTTTGCCCCCAATCCGAGGGAGAGGGAATTTTGCGCATTTTAGCGCAAGGTTCAATTATTCTATCACGGCTCTTGCTTGAACTCGTACGGTAGGAGCCAGCTTGCGCTAATGCTTTTCCCCTGATTTGAGGAGGACAGGTGCTGGGTCGGTTCGGGTATTTAGGTGGTGTGGTTTACAAGGATTATGGTGTTTTTGTGGGTAAGCTAACCTGAAATGAGGCTCCGTCTTTTTTTGTCAACTGGCTGAGTTGGGTTAAGTGTGTCTTACGTTAGCCGGGTTTTATTGGGGCTCACCGGTTAAGCCCTGAACCCTAGGCACAAAGCGAGTTGCATTCACCGCATCCTGGGAACTAAACATTCTACACGCTCTAAAGGTAGGCAAAGACGCCCAAGCCGAGCTGCCAGTGGACCTCGGTAATTACCGTAGTAGCGGTACCTAGACATGGAGAGGAGCCTAGACTACTTGGATCGCTTGAACTTTTCAGCTCTCGTTAGAGAGGAACAAGATGGGCGGCCGGGTTGAAGCACTGAATATCACTCAGCTTTCTTACCCAAAAGTGATGTTATTCGCACGTGCTAAATATTTTACGAATCAACTTATGCAGGGTACGAAACTTCATGTGGTATGATCCAACATCTGTTACACAATGGCCTTGTGTTGCTTGTCTGTCTCCGAGGAACCGCATCACTTAGCTAGCCATCGAGCTCAATTTACTATAGCTGCTCCAGCAACAATCGCACTACGGCATCTTTCCTGGCAACATCGCTAGAGGCCCAAAAACCCAACTTCCGCATTCCTTACATCTGGCTCTCCGCAAACGAGATCCCTTCCAGCATGTTTCTGGGTATCAGCTGTTTCCCAATTTCCTCCCCTTGCCCTGATTGAATAAAACAGATGTATACGAAATCCCCGGCCTCACCAGGATCTTACTGGGCATACGCGCGCGCGCGTTATGAAGTCGAAGCTCACGATTAGGTAACCCCATGCGAGGTTTTTATCACCTTCCCCGCGCGTAAAGGACTCCCGCTATCCAAGCATCCAACACCCATCGGAAGATGCACCTCCCACTGGTGAGAGCTCTGCAGAGATGGCGATTCTTCTTGGCACCGTCTTATATGGGCCAGTGTTTTTCAAGGCGATTTTCGAGAAAGGCTAGGAATAGAACCGGAAAGAGAGATTAAGCGGGTGCTTGCACTGCCGAGGGCCTGGGGCATCGGGCTGGTGTTCAGAGCGAGAATAATTACAGGTCTAGGAGACGGGCGAAGGGCCGTCACCATGGGCCTCGTTGTGGAATTCCGCGCTGTGCTACAGAGATCGACTGCATTCACCATGGAATAAGCTAGCGGCGCGCAACGCTTGTGGTAGAATAGGTTGGCGGGGAGGTATCAGGTTAGGAGGACAAGGAAATAGGTGCTAGGGTTCCGGCGTGGGTTGAATGAAGGATGCAGAGGCTAATGGTTGCGTTGCTGAAACCCTTTCAGGTGCTGTGGGTGGGAGGCTAGAGAGCGGCCTCAATTGTAGTGTCTCGTGAACTTGTTGAAATTCTTTGTATATTTCCTATGTATATTCAACACACTACCGTGTATTCTTTTACTTAGTTTGTGTTTCGGCTCCGCCTGTCCACTGCTTACATTACTACAGCTAAGATATATATTATGGTGTTTTATTGTTTATTTCAGGATAATATCTCGGGATTTAACATGTGCTTTCCAATCAGGTGTTTAGGATTTTACGGTTGTTTATGCATCTCTT
>Ga0307513_10002856_pt1 | contig 23661 bp, 16 predicted proteins | sample 15_EM_MG_FD_202174 | JGI IMG/M metagenome (GOLD analysis project Ga0307513, IMG submission 202174) | Populus trichocarpa ectomycorrhiza microbial communities from riparian zone in the Pacific Northwest, United States - 15_EM | ecosystem: Host-associated > Plants > Roots > Unclassified | place...
AAAAGGTGTCGACGATCAGGTCATCTTTTTCCTGATCGCCCTTATCCGGTCCACTGACGGATGACACAGCAAACCTCGCGCCGAAGGTGCGAGGTATTAACTTAACGAATTTCACCGAAGTGAAACCCAGATAAGATAACAAGATAAGCGCCAACTTATCTAGGCCCGGAGTTACCGGGCGCTAGACATAACAGACGCGCGTCAATTACTTGGTGCGCGCTTGACTCATTTCGTCCGTAAAACAATTGGACTACTTGAGACATGCTACTAACCCATGGTAGATCTCCCGCGAGCTTTACACGCGTTAGACTGTTAGGGTTAGGTTAGGCTTAGGGTTAGCTGTGAGTTAAAAGTATGCGTCAGCTGTTGTACTTATTCCGCGATTAATAGCGGATCGACTTACGGTTAGGTTTAGGGTTAGAACGCATTACAGCTTATCCAACCTATAGTACTAGTTATGTACTCAACTACAGGTGTATTATCTACATTTTAAACCAAGTAATTATCCACTTCGTTAGGTGGCCTGCAGGTATTAAGTAAGTCCTACGTATCGAGATTCGATATATGAATTTATATACGCCATGAATGTTATTAAGACGGTGAATAGCTTTTGAAATAAACTTTCATATGCGAGTTCAATCCCGCCCAGTCGATGCCGGGACAGTAGGTTGAAAACGCGCCATCATCTTCCTTGTTAAGTATTCGAAGTACGCTATGCTATACAGAGTCCAGCTAAGTTCCGATAAAATGGTCAATGCCGAAGCTACCATTTAGACTGAACCATTCTGGATCAAAGTATCCGGTGCCAAAGCCTCTGCATAAAATATGCATCATTGGGGGCGCCGGTGAGGCAGGTACGTAACCATTGGCAACTCAGCTGATCACTCTGGTTTCAAAGGGGCGCCGAAGCTCCCAGCAGATCACAACACACTGTTACCAAGTTCCCTTAGACCGCCCAGCCTTTCAACACCTCGCGGTGTATACTTGGCCTATAAATTAAGCGATAGGGTCTTAGCTGGTTACCGAATATTGATAACAATTCGGCACTGATTACAACAAAATCGTCGTTGCAGGGAAGTATCGGCCACACTGGGTTTGCTACATGGGCGATCTACGAGAGATCTCCCCATATGCGGCTAGAAACTATATCCCATATTTCCTGGGGTGATAGGGACGCAATGCCCATCCCGAGGATATCGCCCGCCCGGTTGACGGGGAGGGGCGACGACGTTATGATTTTTCTCAGTTATTGGTAAAACGGCCAAAGCCTCCCAGTATTGATAGGTATAACGATGGCAAGCCATCTTCCTAATTTTGCCTAGAGATGTAGACTAATCGTCTAGATCTACTAACATATTCTGTCTATGAACAAGGAATAAACCTTGGTCGATGTATTCCATATCTCCCGGCTCCGCAGCATCCCTGCGGTGCATCGACTCCGAGATGTGAGTGACCCCCGAGGGCACTGCACTATCTGGAGCGGTCGATGTAACCATCTCCCTGGGGTTCTCTATTACCTCCTTGTCTAACGTTTCGAGAACAAGTTTTTTCCATTGACTTGTGAGATCGAAGAAATTACGTTTCCGTTTCCGAGAAACGATCATCCTCCGGTTTAGGATATCTAATTTACGGATGTCCGGCATCATGGCGGGGGTCCCGTCTGGGGTTATGACCTGAGTTAAAAACTCAGGATCAGTCCCAGAAAGGCCGCCAAGAAAACCATCAACCCTACCGAATCCACTATTGAAATCATAGTGATCATTAGCGGCCTGATCCATCCAGGTCCGCCAGTATCCTAACACTCGTTCTCCTAATTCATGAGCGTTGAAATAGTTCCATGCGGTATTAAAACTGGTTTTGAGCACTAAAACGTCGGCCGCGTCGGCCTGATCTTTTACTATCAGACGGTTTTCCCATCGTTTAGTGAAATTGTCTCTCAACCAGTAGTATACCAGATCGCTCGGGTAGCCACGTTTGATGTAGAGCCTAGCAAGGGCGTCCATCGCGTCTTTGTAGTGCGTATGTAAACTACTAAGAGTGGCTAACCTACTCATCTCACCTATGAAAGTGCCTCGTTTGACATCAAGGGGGTGGTGACTGATCCATGGGATTCTTTCTTGGTGCGACCGGCTTTTACGATAGGGCATGTGTTCAAGGTCGCCGTGGCGATCAATGTAAAGCGTCATGTCCAAGAACGGCATCGATGTGCCTCCGGTCCACTTGATCGTACATCCATCGAACTGGACAGCGTTCTCTAATTCCGCAATAGCCTCCGGTAAAGTAGGGCTATACACGAGTGCGAGACAGTCATCGATGAACCGGCCATAAAACGGAATGTTCGGTCGGTTTAAAATACCACTTTGGCGTTCGAAGAACCAGCCAAAAAGGTTGGCGAGATCTGGGGAGCACGCTACACCCATAGCGAGTCCTTGCTTCTGTCGATACAGTGTATTTTTGAATTGTACGATTAAATCTTTATTAGCTAGATGTATGCATTGTTTAAATAGCATTCTCATAGTATCGAGTTCTACTACATCATAAACGGTCCCGTCAGCCCCTATCGTATTCTCAAGCGTGGCTAGATACTCATCATATAACTCGATGATAATTTCTAGGCATCTATCTGTAGGAATATTCGGATAAAACGCGACCACATCGCCAGTTATGATCCATAACTTACGTGTGCGTGAAAGATTTAGGTTACTTAATTTTATCGCCAAGTCTTTGGAGCCATGTATTATGGCTGGCGCTGCTTTTACAAGCGGTTTAAGAATTTTTGAGACATACTTTGCGGCAGGATTTTGAATCGCGGCGTAACAAGGTGCTATTGGTCTGAACTTGACGGGCGTACTGTGAATTTTGGGTAACCCGTGGAAGTTCGGAATCTTGTGTGGCTCTGATGTTTTGTACCGTCGTACACCAGCTCTGTTTCTTCGAGTGAACTCACCAGGGGTTACATTCGATCGTAAAAACTCAGAAAGCTGTTTGCCGTCCGTCAATATATCAGCTATTTCACTACATTCTATTGCGGATTCACATTGTTTGTCTAATATTTGCGTTGCGGTCAAAGGGTTTAAAGGTTCGTAGTTATTCCGATCCTCTAAGATTTGCAACGTCTTTTCTTCGATCCACTCTCGCTTTGAGACCGCTATCCCTAAGTTTTTATCTGTGTTGGTAACGATCAAGTCGTTAGCTACTAAAAACTCTCCGATTCGACGTGTATCAGGTTGAAGCGATCTATAGACATCCTTCAATTCTTCGTCAGGTATTTTGGCAATCGTATTATGGACGAAGTGCCGACCTTGACGAAGGCCGAGTTCGAGATAGTGCGGTAACTGCGGTGGTGACTTTTTCTTGTCTTTAACCACTTCGTAGTCTGGGTCGTAAGAACTTTGTCCTTCATTAGCAAAGGCGAAGACGAGCCTCCATCTCATTCTTCGTTCAAAGTCATTCCACACTTCTTCAATAAGTTTAGAATTACGTGGGGACCGAAACATGAATCTCGATCCGATACTTAGCTGTAACTCAATTTCTCGCGGGATAATCACACCGGGGGAACAATGAATAGAATCTTTAAATTGGGATGCGAGTACAATATTAACAGGCGTATTTAAGATAATATAATTGATTGCGGTGGGATAAGGGACTGTTAGCAACCAGTCAGGGTAGGAAGACGGGACATCGTACCGTAAATGATGGCCCCCCTCTAGGGGGGGCGGCGTAAAATCAGCAGAGACGACGACAGTTGAGGTTCTGTCGTCGTTTATTTGTTGGCCTTCCGAGCCCTCGCCTTGCCTTTGGCGTCCCGTCTGACTTGGGAGCGTGAGGCGGCGTCCTTGGCGTCGCGGTCCCGGCGGACTTGAGTGCGGCGCTTTTCGCGAGCTTCGTCTTTCTTGCGGTCGCCCTTGTTGGCGGCGCGCGTGGCTTTCTTGGCCTTCTGCATGTCTGGGGTGAGCGTGCGTAGGGAAAGACGAGCCTGATGAATCAGACGCAGAGCGTCGTTCATTTCGGCGGTGGTACTCACCGGCTTGGTCTTCGACGACGAAGCTTGGGGCTGCTTCTATCATCGATAGGTAAGCGGTGGAACCGTAGTTTAACGTCAAAGGGCTTACCTTCGCCTTGGACGAGCCGGATGTGGCTTTCTTCACGGCCGCAGAGACTGCTTTGTCAACCAAAGATTGGATCGACTGGCCAGGCTTGGTAGCGTCAGCCATCTCTACGTCCGCGGATTCCTTCAGCACCTTCTTAGCAGCCGCCTTTTGAAGGGCGGCATCGTGCTTGTTGTCTACCATGCCAGAAGCACGGAGGGCGAAGGACGACGCCATCTGGGTAAGATCCTCATATTCCGCCTTGAGGGCGGGAGAAACAATCCAGGACGTCACCTTGATTTCCCCATCTTCATCGCCTGCCTCGAGGCAAGGAACCTTGTTAGTGAGCTTCAAGGTTCCGTAGCGTTGAGCGATGATGGGTTTCATCATCGCGAAGAGGAACTCAACGTCCAACTTGCCGTCGAGGTGCTTGACGTTCGCCGCTTTCGCAGCTATCTCTTGATTGAGAAGTAGCGTTTTATAGGCCAGATTGGCAGCTACGAGATCAGAGGCGGCCTTTCGGCCAGCGTCAGTCGAGGCGAACTCCTTGGTGAGTTGAACCTCGTGTGCCTTGACAGCGATATGGTTGGGGAATTGAATGGGCTCCCGAGCCCTGAGACCAGACAATCTTTCGAGAGTCTCTTTCGCCCTAGCACGCTTTTCAGCGTTGGACGAAATCTCAACCAGGATAGGTTTGAGTGCCTCGCGATAGTTATGGGGGACCATCGCAACCAACTCGGACAGGGAGTTGGCACCAAGTAGAGTAGCCCACCTTGCGGTGAGCGCCTCTGTTTTGGATTCCGAGACCATCGCCATAGCGGCGAGGACAGGGGTACGAGCGCGGTCAAACGACGAGCTAGCCATGATGGCGATGTCGCGAGCGATGTCGAAGGGGTAGATTCTCAAAGAGTTAGGGTAGTGTACACAATCACCGCGAAGTGACTGCGTTAATAGAGAGGGGAACGGGGCAAGGGGCCTCGATTGGACAATTGGCGAGTTGGGGTCAACTGCACCACCAATTTCGGCCTTAAAAGGCCTCGTTCAGGTCCGTGCGAGGGGTACGCTGAGTAACGAAAACAAAAGTGACTTGCGATAAGTGACTTATGCTCCGGACACGTTGTACAACTCTTATCTGCGCGATAAGAGAACAATAAGATAGGGAACACAAGGCCGCGGCGAAGCGATAGCGATAAACGCCACCATCGCGAGGATCTACAGGAGATCCACGATCGATAGCCAAGACTCACCCATCTGACGATTCCAGATCGTGCAGATATAGACCGTATCCCAGAGATCGGTTAGATCCTAAAAGGTGTCGACGATCAGGTCATCTTTTTCCTGATCGCCCTTATCCGGTCCACTGACGGATGACACAGCAAACCTCGCGCCGAAGGTGCGAGGTATTAACTTAACGAATTTCACCGAAGTGAAACTATCCTTATTGCTGTCAGTAATGCTATAGCATTTCCAGGTGCCCCCCCCTTTCTGAGACATCCAGGGGGGTGGACCCTGATTTTTTTGGTGGATTCTTGATGTAATAGATAATCTGATTTTTTTACAAATTTTTTGGTGATTTTTGGACGTGATTTAAGATCAGACCAAAAAGGCAAGTGACACCTGGCCAGGTGCCCTAAAGGTGTCACTGGGTCATGCACCTGGGGACTTGCACCTGATATCTAAGTACCTGCACCTGACATCTTAGCACCTGTATCTGATACCTAGGCACCTGACACGTGGCACCTGGGTGACACCTGGCACCTGGGTGACACCTGGCACCTGGGTGACACCTGGCACCTGGGTGACACCTGGCACCTAGATCACACCTGGGCACCTGGGTAACACCTGGCACCTAGATCACACCTGGGCACCTGGGTAACACCTGGCACCTAGGTCACACCTGGGCACCTGGGTAACACCTGGCACCTAGGTCACACCTGGGCACCTGGGCACCTGCAGTACTTTATAAAATTTAGCCTGGGCACCTGGGTAACACCTGGGCACCTGGGTAACACCTGGCACCTGGGTAATACCTGGCACCTGGGTGACACCTGGCACCTAGGTCACATCTGGGCAGCTGGGCACCTGCAGTACTTTATAAAATTTAGCTAAGTCCAAATTGCTTTATATAGTTGTATCTGGGCATCTGCATCTGATATCTGACACCTGGACATCTACAGACACCTAGATGACACCTGGACACCTGGCACCTAGAAACCTGCACTATTTTGTAAAATTTAGCTAAGTCCAAATTACTTTATATAGTTGCATCTGGACATCTGCATCTAACACCTGGGCACCTGGGCACCTAGCCTCTGGATGACACCTGGACACCTATCCTTTACCTGCACCTGATATTTTAGCATCTGCACCTGACATCTAGACACCTGACACCTGACACCTGATACCTGGGCACCTGACACCTGACACCTAGACACTGGCACTACTTTATAAAATTTAGCTAAGTCCAAATTGCTTTATATAGTTGCATCTGAGCACCTGCACTTAATACCTGGGCACCTGCATCTGATACCTAAGCACCTGACACTTGGGTGACACCTAGGCACCTAGCACCTGGGTGGCATCTGATACCTAAGCACCTGACACTTGGGTGACAATTAGTCACCTGAAACCTGGACATCTAATATCTGGGCACCTGAACTATTTTTTTGAACTACTTTATGTAATTATAGGGTTGTTACCTTCACTTTACACATGAGCACCTGCACCTGGCACCAGCCATAGTGGTCATATTTCTATATCTTTAGATGGTAAGTACCTAACATACTTTATAAATCCACAGCAGCACTTGCCCACCACCCCCCCCCAAAAAAAAAATAGAGTATTGCCATGGTGCCGGGGTTGGTTATGATTAGTAATAGAGCCCTTTGGGTGAGTGAGTAGATTGGATGGTATGCCGAGGGTGCCGGATGGGAGGGCAGGGGTGTATAATAGGGCGGGGCTGCTAAGCAGGGGTTGGGGGTGCTAGTAAATACATGTAAACAATGCCAGAACCAATGGTCAGGTAGTGCAGGCTCATTGGAGGGGAATTGGGGGTGGGATTTCTTGTATTTAGTAAGGAATGATATATTATACACCCATCTGGGATGTTTTAGCACCCCAGAGAGAGCAAGTGGAGGCAGAAGAGTGTTTGGCAATGTGTCCCAGATGTCTGTGTTCCAAATTAGACAGGTGGTGCCAGTTGGCCTTTTGGCTTGATTTTGCTCCTGGGCTTGTTGGGCTTGGCTTTTCATAGAAAAAAAAGTGTATTGTAGTAGATACACCCTATTTACATACAATGTACTCTTTTATAAGTTACTGGGCATGCGATAAAGGATGGATGGCGTTCAATGGGTTTGGATGTCAATTTCCCAATTAGGCAGGTACTCCGAGTTGGGTTTGCTCAGGCTTGGTTTCACTCTAGGCTTACTGGACTCAGTTCTTTATCCTTAAATTTTTATATTTGAGTATTTATAGTGTATTTGAACATATTACACCCTTTTCCATGTATCTGGGGAAGCAAGAATAGGTGGATGCATCTGGATGTTGTTCATGATCAGAGCTTAGTCTTATCCTATCTTAGATAACGCTGGGGTTCACACATAAGCATTATTCAATAAATTAAATTTCGGCGAGGAGATTGTACCTCCTTGGCTATGTATCTAGGTATAGATATAACTGAAAATAAAAGAAAACGGAGCGGAGCCATGGCTCTGCTCTGTTGTTGCATTGGTTGCATCTTTCTCCTCAACATCCTTGCCCAGTCTCATCATCCTTCCCCTTGACACCCTCTCAACCTCAACTCCATGCCATCTCAATTCCACCTCAACACCATTGCATCTCATCGTCATTGAGGCAGTTGTATTGTCGTCACCGTCATCCTTGTTGTTGATGGGTTGTACGTGTCGTTGAGGCAGGGGTAGGCTGGTCTGTGTTTTATGTCGTGTCATCTCTCCCTACCCCAGTGTTGGTCTCTGCTTATCTGGATCATATGAGTTTGGGGTGGCTGAGGAGGTATCAGTGGAGGAAGAGGTTGACAAAGGAGAGAAGCACGAAAACAAGCCATGACCAATGCTGCAGCTTGTTCCATCTCCTCTTCGTCGAATTCATCCCACCATTGTCGAATCAATATCGCCAGTGTGGAGCCAATATCACTGCTGTCGAATTGATATTCCTGTTGTCCAATAGATAGTTGTCATCTTCAACCATTCTCACCCTCTCAGACTTCCTACCCTCCTTGCTGGACCTGTGTTGATTGCTGTGGATCTTTGAGCAATTTGCTGTGGTCTTGGTGCACATTCCTCCAGGAGGGGAGGCATTCTTGTGGTTAGATGGTTCATATGGTGAGTGCATGGCGGCGTTGTTCGCTATGCCAGCATTGGGAACGTGGTGGTCAGTGGGGGGAAATGGGAGGAGAAATTAGGGAAAGATGAACCATGATAAAAGTCATGGTTTGCTTTTCATTACGCACTGTACACACCTCCAAATACCTGGGTCCCCCCTCGTGTATCTCCTTCCCCAAACTCTTTGTCAAGCAAACATGAACCGCCCACATCCCTTTGGAAAGAGGAGGGGCAGGTATGGGTACATCCTTACTTCTGAGGTAAGTTATGTCGTTATTGGTTGGGCCCACATCCCTCAACAGATGGGAGGGGCCCTTTCCGAGTTGTTGCACGAGATTGAGACCTAAATGGCATGGCGAAGGTGAAGGCAGTAGTGGCGGGATGAAAGAGAATGAGCAAAGATCAACTGTGATGCAGTTGATCTTTGATTTAAATTTAAACTGCACCCATCCACTAAAGATTGTGTTCTTCGGCTGCAAGGTAAAACAGTCAAAGAAGTCGAGAGTTACAAGTATCTGGGCGTACACGTGGACGCTCAACTGAGATGGACAATCCAGGCGCAGAAGGGGATAGCTAATGCCACAAAATGGGTAATGCAATTCCGCAGACTCACACGAATTTCGACAGGACTTAGTATCCAGCTGATGCGTTGGCTCTACATTGCAGTAGTGATCCCTAAGATGATGTACGCCATTGATGTCTGGTACACCCCTCCGACCAAACCCCCAGGGCACAGAAGAAGTGTTGGCTCTGTAGGAGTTCTATGACAGATGACCAAATTACAGAGAATGGCAAGCCTGGGTATTGTAGGAGGCATGAGATCAACTCTGACCGATCTCCTAGATGCGCATACTGGTCTCCTTCCTATTGATCTAACACTGTTTTGAATCTGCCACAGGGCCGCTGTCTGCTTATGCTCTCTCCCACCCTCACACCCACTGCACTCAATTGTCCAAGCAGCACTAGTCTCTCGTAGACAGTCTTCGATATATGTGATGTGCCCTACGGATCACGATATATGAAGTCTGTTATTTACCACGCCCCCAAAACCGCGCTAGAAAATGTTTATGTAATCTTCGGACTTTGAAATTACCTTTCCCTCCATTGAACAGACAGATAGCAAGGTTCTTTTGGATTTTTTAAGAGAGAAATTTTATTAATGGATCTAAATGTGTACTGTATCAAAAATTGGGACCTTCTAGGTGGATGCGGAAGCGGTAGGAAAATCAGTGTCGATAACAGCAAGCACCTTTAGATCACGTGCATGGGTTTTGGCCTCATTATCTATTGACAAAAATGCTCATACAAAGAGCACCCACCTCCCCTCAAAATTTGGTTTCTATATTTAATTAGCAATACAAAAATGGTTCCTCTCAAAAAAAAAGTCAAAAGTTGTTACTGTCGTGTGAAATCGACGCGATGTGGTTTCAAAGTCCGAAGATTACATAATGATTTTCTAGCGCGGTTTTGGGGGCATGGTAAAAACAGGACTAGAGTAGCACACCTTTCCCAGAACAAAAAGCATGTCAACCCGATAAAATTCACTCTGAGGATCTTCAAACTTGACCCTCGGAAGTTCGAAATGATATCCCCCGACACCACCCCTCCAGAACACCTCGCCAAGATCAAGGCAATCATCCCAAGAGAAAAAGACAAGGCCATCATCGCAGAGTTGAAGGATGAGGCGGACCTCAATATTTTTACAGATGGCTCTGGAAAGGAAGGACTAATCAAGCAACAATAAGCCAAATAGTAATATGGAAGTTCACAAGACATACTCATTGCAATTCTATAGACAATTGAATCGTCTGTAAGGATATAATATGTGTTGATCATGTAATACCCTTGCAAGGCTGTATAACAGATGATGGGAGGGAGAGCATCACTGTCAATAGTATCTTCAAGAGTGGTTGTTATGATATCAAAGATCAGAATGACTTGATGCATAAGAATCTTGCTCTGTGAAATTTCATTTGTAGCAAAAAGAAAAATCTTATCAAATACAATAAGCAATGAGTTATATAAAAGGAGTTATATAAAAGTGAATTGGCAAGCTTACATCAAGAAGTGGGGAAAGATCATAAAGAAGCTTTCACTCCTCTGGAGAGAGCTAGAAGCAGCATAAACAAACACCACAATTGTGCTTGTTATGTTTGACTTTCACAACAAGGATTTTGAGGGCTGGGGAAAGCTCTAGTGCATGCTAAATAAGTTCAGCTGTAAAGTTCCAACAAGTTGACACATTGCGGATCATCTGTTTTAGCTTGATTTTTGACTGTTGGCAGGCTGTTTCAAGGTCCTCTTTAGGGGTCAGACTATTGATGATTTTGTTGGTGAGTGTATAAAGCTATACTGATAACTGTTATACCCATGAAATGTGTTATAAATTTAAGGCTTACTTTTGCAATCAAAACTTGGCTGAGGTTCACTTGATCAGAAGAAAGAGGGTCAAGGTGGAAGCTGCCCTCAACTTCACGAATAATGTCTTGGACAGCAAAAGCATCGCTTGGGGAAATGTCTCCTGCAACTTTGTACTCTTCCTCAGGGTTGACAAGTGGTTCTATTTACCATTGATTTTCTCAAAGAGATCCAATTGCCAAGGTCTTTACACTCCCCCCCCTTTGTCCAGCTAGCCTCCATAGAACTTGATCTATCCAGAATGCCAATTTTTTAGCTCTGGAATGGCTGAAATTGTCTGGTGCCTTTCTGGTGCATGCTTGCCAGACTAGTGAGTCCGATGGAGTTTCTGGCCAGACTGTCCATCGGAATATGGCCAAACCAGCAGTGAAATTCCATGAAAAATGACCAGACAGCAGCAGAGTCTAATGAAAATAATGAGTTGGAAGTGGATTGCATTTGAGCTGGAATGGAAAATTGTGGTGTAAGGGTCATGATTCAGGGACAGGGGTTGGCACAATTACCAAGAATGATTGTGGGCGCCACAATACTATGACGGCATGTCCACATCTTCGTTGAACATATTGCTATAGTTCCAGATATCTCCTGTGTCCACGTTCAGGCATAGTGGGACCCTCACACCATATTGGCTACAAGTTCAGGACTATCAGAGATCTTCTCGTTCCATATCCAAGCGGTAGAATAGTGAGGGATAGATGGGCCAAAATGGACATTAAATGAAGAATTGTTCATACTTTTTAAGCGCCCGGAATTATTGCAAAATTTGTTTCTTGGGCTGCTGTGTATTATTCTGATAACCGCCGCCTATATTACCCAAATGAAGATAGAGCTTAACCCAAAAGGTGAGCAAGAAAAATGCTTACAGGCGTTATACACTAGACTATGGGATTTCGAACCACTGGCAGTGGTTTAATGGTAAATTCAGTGAATCTTTTCCAGGAATTCGAGTGAGATGATTGGATTGAAAAAGGAGCGAGAGTCTATCAATAAAAATACTGTTGTCATGGGTCTGGGAAGCTAACGGCGGTTGGATAGAAATTATATTGAGTTGGCGCATTAGTAGGCTTTGGCTTCAACTATATGGTCGAATTATGTGGGTCCAAGCCCTGTAAGTCGCTTTGCATTTTGTCCATAGCAGTGGCATGTGGAGAGCCCAAAGGCTTATTATAGCGCTTACAGCAGGGTTACATGACCTCGAAATCTGCTTATATGTCTTCCCGCAGAGTGTGATAAGCACTTAAAAAAAGCTTAGGCCACAGCCGCAAGCCCTCGTGTGTTAATTGGGATTTCTCTGACATATTGTCTGGTTGATTCTGATACAATTGACACATATTTATGGTGGCTGTCTCATGGATTCGGGCCTCTTTCACATATCAATTTCAATTTAACTGTTGTCCTGGGTTGAATAAGGAAAAGAGCTTTGGTTACGATTCAGAAGTAAATATGTGTCGTATATCGGTCTTTCTATGGTAGGAAAGGCCCAAAGCGAACTGAAAGAGAGCATAATGGCCGTGCTCATTCAGCTGTGTGGCTCATAGTATTTACCAGACCAATACATGTTACTGAGAATGGCCTGTTGGAGACTTGGGAGAGGGCTTCAGACAAGGGAAACGAGGAACAAATGAGGAATCCTGCTGGCTTGGGAAGCCTTAATCAACTTTTGTACCTAGAAATTGCTGGAATATCCCGGAATGCTAATATATATAAACTGTCTATTACGATCATATTCACATTAGAGGAAGAGCAGCCACTACTGAGCAGTGAGCGCCAGGACGACAGGCATACGGTAGGCGGACCAGCACGTTCTGCAACCCACGGAAATGAATTTATCCGAAATCAAAAAGCGAAAGTCAAAATCCTGCTGTAGAGTTCCCGCCAACGCTAGCTGGGACACTTGAAGAGCCCTTCGCCGCTAGTTCACATCCTGATCTCCCAGAAGCTGTCAAATATATTTGGGGTGAGGAATTTCCCGAAATACCTGCTGATGACGCTGTGCATCATTGGCACCCTTGGCAGCAGTTTCCGACCCTGTTAGGCCCCTTCTTTTGATGTTCGAAAGGGACCTAGGAGGGGGCATCTGATGGAATCCCATATAGTTGCGGATAAAACGGGATGACGTTCTTCCGACACTACCCTCTGATACAGATGGTCTCCAAGAGAGATGGTCTGACAGAGATGGAGGGAGAGGGTGGAGTCGCTCTAATCTGCGGGTTCCGAGGAGTTCCCACTATCTCCCTGATATGTTTTCTTAAATATCCCTAACTTAATTTTTGGTAATTGGGCAATCACTCCATATTCGTAGAATCGTAAGAGAACATAGATTATAATTTCCATTAAAAAATAGATACAGCAGGAAGGATAAGACGAGTGTATGGCCCACTAATGATTAGCAGGGATTTAGGGACAAGTACGGAATTTGCGACATCAGAACAAGAGCAAGGGGCATACATGATTGTTTCAAGAAATGTAGGGGCCAGAGGTCAGCATTGCGGTCCCTCTCCACCCCTCTTTAGCATGGTTGTAGAATGGTTGCATTATATCGTCGCATCGCCCATTCAACCTTCCACTGGCTGAATGTATGAAGAGGTGGGGTAGGGTCAATCTTGTTCCTCCTCACTACCAATTATGTCTTTTCTGGGATGTAGGACATGTAGTCAGTAAGGAAATAGAGTGAATTGATGAGGTAAACCACTGACCTGATATGAACAAATCCAATGGATTTTTCACCAATCGAGCAGCTTCGCTAGCCAACCACTCCCTTCTGTTCCTCCCAACTTGGCATTCCTGAACAGCGCGGTAAAATCCAGCGTCGCCATGTCACAAGTGCACCTCACCTGGAAATGCAGCGGGATGATTGTCCAAACCCAATGATAAGGGTCGTATTGGTTCATACACGAAACTTTGCAATTTTACCTTATTATTTATGATCTTACAAGTAGAACTAGGACTTAATAAGGATCATTAGTGAGACCCAGACTAGTGGATCAAGTGAACACGTGCATACATCAATAATGACGAACTGCAAGCATTAAAGGGGCTTATTGGTGACTTATTACTAAGCCCGGACAAGTGTACTTAATATGTGCTCATTCACAATATGTCATAAATCTTAAGTCCCACTATCAATAATGAAGTGTGGCCGCGTCGACAAGTAACTACAAAACATACCAATGGGTGTTATTACATATGCAAGCACGTAACAAAAGGGAATAGGGGTGAAACTAGAACTGTGAGCAAGATTAGTGCCAGACCCTGATAAACCTAGGGGGTGTTCGAATAGGAGATGACCGATAAACAGATCCTTGATTAAAACTAAGGAACCAGCTCTATGCAAGCAATAGCATGTGTTATCAAGTAAAGGAGAGAACGGGCGTGCCTTTACACTAATAGAGGTTGCGCACCTCACAAGAATCAATGATTGATCCAAAAGTTGAAGACGGATCACATCAAACAAATAATGATTGCAACCGATCAAAAAGATACCCGCGCAGGTTCAACAGCTGCACACCTATACCAATAACCGTTCTATTGAACTGGTAACCTATGCTCGCAATAACTGTTTTGTATGGTTCCTGTTTCTCCATTTCCGTCCCGTCTTATTTCACGTTTAGTATTTTATTTCACGTTCATTTGTAAAAGTCTTGGCTCGTAAACAGTATAAATACACTCATAAACTAGGTGGTACAGTAGTGAATTGCCCTGCAAAGCCTAGCGCGCAGTGTTAATAAACTCTAGCCATTGAAGTGTAGTATTGATACTATAAAAGCGCAAGCTTTTCGTGTGATCAGGAAACAGTTAGAGTTGTAGTCGCGAATTGTGATTGAAAGTCCTGAACGCTCGCGTTTCGTCCATCTCGTTACGTTTCAACACATATGACAGTGTAGCAATTACCTTATATACATGTGACTGGGAAAATATGATGTCCCAATGATCACAGAGCTAGCCGGACCCACTCGTAAGTGACAACTGTCACATTGATCACAGTGCAGTTGCATTAGGTAAAAACTAGCCTGCGGAGCCAATCATTCGCATGCAAATGGATCAGGTGGCGGGCGCAGCATTTCAATCTGGTCCCCCCTGGCCTATGAGCCCGGGTCACAGCCTGGCCCCTGCGGTCCGCTTTAGCTCATTTAGATTTGGTCACTGCTGATTTTTTGGGCTGGGCCCCCACGGTCTCTCCCCCACCTGTTCAATATATGTACTCAAATTACAGAAAACAAATAGTGAAGCTTTGGCAGGTACATACAGGTGTTCATTTGTATTGCCAATGCATGGGCCTCGGGTCCCGTGGCGATTTTGGAAACTTTGGGTGTAAAAACTGGAGCATGAAATGAAACAGACCTCGGGTGCCGAGAAAAGCAAAAACCAGAGCCCAAAAAGTGCAAAAGCAGAGCCTGCAAAAATGCAAACCTCGGATACCAAAAGGTGTAAAAAGTGGAGCCCGAAAAATACAAAAAGCGGAGCCCGAAAAGATACACACCTCGGGTGCTGAGAAATGCAGAAGCTGGAGCCCGAAAAAAAGAAAAACCGGAGCCCGCAAAGATGCAAACCCCGGACACCGAAAAATAGAAAAACCAGAGCCCGAAAAGATACAAACCTCGGGTGCCGAGAAATGCAGAAACCGGAGCCCGAAAAAAAGAAAAACCGGAGCCCACAAAGATGCAAACCCCGGACACCAAAAAATAGAAAAACTGGAGCCCGAAAATTACCAACTCCGGTACTTGTTCCCATCACCCTGCCTGGTGCCCATTGATGATGAACGAGATATTTCCACTGCTACTGGTCCATTTCCCCCCATATTTCTTGCTAACTATATTGTATAGTGGTATATTATGTAGGTTGTGAGTTTAATTATATGGTTTCATGACTTAGAGTACTGCAGTAGGCTGTGCATATAACTGTGGTGGTGACCAACACCAGTATCCAGTTACTGGAACCCCCCTAAGTGAAACAAAGATAGTATATAAGCACTAGTATGCTTATTTAGAGTGGGAAAGGTGCATTACAGGTTGTAACATCCTCAGAACATGCATTTATGGTAGATTCAACCTTCCTCATGGTACACCTTTACTGGAACCTCCCAAAATTAAGGACTGGGGAGTATGGTATCTATACATAGTATATGGAGATGCAGAACAGCCATCTGGTCCTGCAGAGTATCTGTGCTGCCTAAGATACACCCAGGGCATATAAATTCTTATGGAGGCTCCAGGGCAATATGTCCAGTTATTATTTGATATAAAATCAGTATAATAACATAGTAATGGGAATATAAGCTTGTATTGAGAGTGCTTGACATGGGGGATGGTACATGGAGAGAGGGAAGGGGGAGATATACTACCCTTCAATTATCTCACCACAGTTTCACCAATTACCCTTATTTACCACATATAGCAGCTGATTCATATTCTATATATTCTCCTTTGGTCAATTTACAGCAACCAGATAGTTTGGGGATGGCCAGAATAAATGATATAAGGGAAGTGAGTGGAAGTGAGCAAAAAGAGCGAAATTGGATTATTGTGACATGGCCAATTCAGATAAAAAGTATCTGAGGTGATAGAAAGAAGGGCTCAAGTAGCTACAGAGTGGCCCAAAAATAATTACAGAGATTGAAAGGATGATGATTACAGAAAGCTAGAAATGGAGGGGAAGGATGGTACATGGATAGCGACTGATTGTGACCATAAACTGCTTACATGGCTCTGTTTGTATCAAGACACCTCTTCAAAACCTCCTGCTTTGCTTATTCACTCAATCTCTTCAATTATTTTTGGGCCACTCTTTAGCTACTTAGGCCCTTCCTTCTATCAGCTCAGATATTTTATCTAAATTGGCTATGTCACAATAATCCAGTTTCGCTCTTTTTGCTCCCTTCCATTTATCTCTCTTATATCATTCCTTCTGGCCATCCCCAGGCTATCTGTTTGCTGTAAGTCAGCCACAGAGAATTCTGTAGTATGTTAATCAGCTATAATATGTAGAGAGGGAAGGCAATTGGTGAGACTGTAGTGAGATAACTGATGGGTGGTATACCCTCCCCTCCCCTTCTCCATGCACCATTCCTCATGTAAAGTGCTTCAAATATGAGCTCATATTCTCATTACCATACAGCTACACTACCATTATATCAAATAATAACTTGAATGAGACATATTGCCCTGGGGCTTCCAGAGAAATCTGTATATTCTGGGGGCATACTCCCCATTATATATTCCCTGGGCCACCATATGGCTGTTCTGGACTGCCAGAGACCATGTGTATGTAGCATTATATCTATACCTTGCATTAGAGAGGCTCCAGTCAAGGTTTACCAAGGGGAAGGTTGAAGGGAATTCATCTCAATTACACCACCTTGAAGGCATGATCTGGGGATGTTACTGCCTCTCAGGTAACTTACCCTCTCTCAATGAACATACTCGTGCTCATATACTGTCTTGATTTTCCTCAAGGGGGTTCCAGTAAATGAATACTGGTGGTGGCCATCACTACAATTATGTGCACAGCCTACATAATATACCACTATACAATATAGTTTGCAAGAAATATGGGGGGAAATGGGCCAGTAGCAGTGGAAATATCCTGTTCATCATCAATGGGCACCAGGCAGGGTGATGGGAACAAGTACAGGATTTGGTAATTTTCGGGCTCCAGATTTGCTATTTTTCAGGCTCCGGTTTTTCCACCTTTCGGTGTCCGGGGTTTGCATCTTTGCGGGCTCCGGTTTTTGCACTTTCCGGCACCCGAGGTGTGTATTTTTTCGGGCTCCGGTTTTTCTATTTTTCGATGTCCGGGGTTTGCATCTTTGCGGGCTCCGGTTTTTCTTTTTTTCGGGCTCCGGTTTCTGCATCTCTCGGCACCTGAGGTGTGTATCTTTTTGGGCTCCGCTTTTTTTAATTTTTGGGCTCTGGTTTCTTCATTTCTCGGTACCCGAGGTGTGTATCTTTTTGGGCTGCTTTTTTTATTTTTCGGGCTCCGGTTTCTACACTTTTTGGCACCTGAGTTGTGTATCTTTTCGGGCTCCGCTTTTTCTACTTTTTGGGCTCTGCCTGGTACACCTTTTGGTATCTGAGGTTTGCATTTTTGCAGGCTTTGTTTTTGCCCTTTTCGAGCTCCAGTTTTTGCTATTCTTGGCACCCGAGGTCTGTTTCATTTCGGGCTCCGGTTTTTACACCCAAAGTTTGCATCACTATGGCTCCAGTTTTTGCATTCTTGGGCCCTCCTTGTTACAGTTTAATCATCCTCCAGGTTTTTGATAATATATAAATGAATGTGAGAGAGGGAGACTGCGGGCCCCAGCCTGAAAAATTGCACAGTGACCGAATTGGAAAGCCGCGGCACCACCTAATCCATTTGCATGCAAATGATTGGCTCCATACGCAAGTTTTTACCTAATGCAGCTGCACCGTGATCATTGTGACAGTTGTCGCTTACGAGTCAGTCCGGCTAGCCCCGTGATGATTGGGACATTATATTTTCCATGTCACATGTATGTAAGGTAATTGTTATGCTGTCATATGTGGTTTCAAGACTTAGCTTAATAAGCTAGTCTTTCGTTCTCATAGGCGCACTAGACGCAGGTGTAGTCTTCAATCGTTCGCGCGTGCACTCGTACTCGTCGTTGTTTCATAATCAAAGTGCTCGCACTTGTGATTCTCGCACGTTATCCATTGTATCTTTGATACATTTTGAAGTCCCACAAAACAAATATGTATTACAATTGTGCTCGCACTTTGTTTTACAAGCAATAAAACATTTATTTGCAACTCTATCAAATGGTTACAAAATCTAAGATATCTAGTCTTTTGAGATCTATTCTGTGCATACCCCAGAAGTCTCCCCTCACACTATTAGAACGTGTGATTTGTGTTTTTGAGATTGGTGTTGGTTTGGTGTTGGTGTTTGTGGGTTTTGGCTTGTTCCAGATCTGCTTGTGCTTCTCCTTTTCACTCTATAGCAAAGATCACACTCTTCACCGAGCATGTATCTGAAGGGCCGCTGAGAGAGCGGAGTGATGCAGATGGTGACATGCTGTTGCAGGCCTAGCTGGCAATCTGATATATCAGTGGCCTCTAATTAGAATACATGAGTGATACATCACTCCTTCTAATTAGAGACTACATCTGATATATCATGCTAGAGGTAATTCCTTCAGCAATACCATATACACGGCACCCCACGGCAATATATCCCTCGGCATTTCAGGTGGGCGCCATGCTACGGCAAATTCCATCTGTCCCAAAATGGTGCCCCCCCGCCCTCACCGCCCAGAAATGCCCAGCCCACCCGCCATTACCATAAACAGCTGGTTTCCATCCTGTTCTCAACCCCCGGCGCATGCACATTTCCATCCCCGGGCCCCTGCCCCTGTACTGCATGGACATACCTGTGCACTCTTCCACTCGGTACCTCCTTAGAATTTACCCATTTCTCACTATTTAGGTGCTGTACACCGATACTAGTACCTGGGGCCTTCAATCTTGAAACATATAATGCTGATATGAATAACCTGTAAAACCTGTACAAACCCCACCCCCATGTATGGAGCACCGTAGATGTTTGAATAGATGAATTAAACTGTATCCGTATCCTCTGTTCAAATCAGGAAACAGGAAAAAGCTATGTGGCTCTCACCAGAGGTTATGGAGGATACACACACCATGTGGCCCTGTCTATAGTGCCAATAGCCCCCATATCACTATGTAGTCTTGATGGTAGCCTAGGTAGCCGTCAGTAGCTCTCTGTATCTGTTCTGTAGCAGTATATAGCCTACCTTTATTTTCACGCAATCAGACTTCCACTGGTGATCATAGCCATATATATTGATCAAATTGACTCTATTTATTAGAATTTGTAAATTCTAAGTTAATTAACTGCAACGACGTCATTCTTGGAGTTGGATTGGCAAGAATGGGGATGGCGGGGGCTATGAATGGCTGTGGTGGTTGATTGGGGTTGGCGAAACCAGGTGGGAATACAGCAGTAGCGGCAGGGCTGCAAGGGCGTTTGTTGTAGAGGTTCGGAGGTCGGGTGAGGAGCGGGCACCCATTTCCCTGCTGCCTGGATGCGGGCAATCTCTTCTTCCGCAAAGCCTGCGGAGGCGGCAGAGGTGGACCAGGATGGGGGGATGCCGACGTATCTGTGAAAAGATGTGAATTAGAATCGATGATAAAAATCAATACAGCGAGCGGTGATGATCAAAGGGAAAGAAAAAACACAGGGCAGTGAAGAAAATATCAGGAGAAATAGAGAAAAAGCATACCCATCGTCGACGTGTATATTATGCGCAGCATCAGCAGTGAAGGAGGTCGGGGGCATCAACTGCATCGATGATTATGGAGCCGCGTCAACGCCGGCGAAAGAGAAGGTGGTGGATGGGCCACAGCAGCATCGACGTCAGTGACAGCGGTGGAGCCGTGGCAAGTGTGGTGAGGGATGTTATGGCGGTGGTAAGGTCACGGCCCGAGTCTCAAGCTGATTAGGATATGTCAGTAAAAAGGTCACCCAGCCAATGTGATAGGACTGACTTTTTGATCTGAACCTACCAGGACGACGTCAAATCTGCGCATAATGGACGCAATAATAATTTGCAGTTCTAGGAAAGCCAAATTAAGCCGCACGCAAGCTCTGAGACAGATATTAGAAATTTATCAGTGTCGAGAGAAGAGAAGAACGTACCGTAGACCAATGGAGAAAGAATTGAAACCCAGATGGTGGACCGGGTCGGGTGTCGAGAATCTCATCGAGAGCGCTGAAACCCTTCCGCATAAGCGGGTCAGGAGGTGGAGTGGGGTAGAGGCGGTTGAGACGGCATGGGTGCGTCAAACGCTATTGAACAAGACAAGGGCAAGAAATGGCCTAGTGGGCAGCGTGGATCCAGGGAAAGGGATGGCAACAATGGCGGCAGAAATGGTGTGGCATCCAAGGCATCATCAGTGCAATAGAAGTAGCGACGGCATGTGGTTTGTGGTAGAGGCGGGCGATGAAAGGGATCATGAAAAGCAAGATTTCTTAAGTTCGTTCGAAGTCCGACGAACACGTGATCGCGTTGATTGTGGTTGAATCCCGGTTTGGATAATCTCCGTTGATCGTCTTTCCTCCCAACCACCACCACCACTAAGTTCTTCCTCACTCTCTACTGAAATGCATGTTTTCCACCTCGATATGGCCGTGTGCACAGGCGATCTGCCGATGAACAGGATCAAGAGGAATGGACTCCGAGGCCAATCTCACTTGGCTGCAGTCCCTCTCCACCACTGATGATGCTCAGTTGATATAGTGCGTCTTTCCGTGTCATAGCCCGTTGCCGCTAACCTGACTCTCTCTCCATCCCAGATACGTCGATCGCTGTCGCGTGTCATCCCGCACCCCAGAGATAACCTCGAGTTCAAACGGCTTCCGAGACGCGAACTACAATAACGCCGTTCCACACTCGAGGCACCAGCGACCATTGTGCCTATAGGCTCGAATCAACACGTTGTGACTGGTAAGTCTCAAACTGCTGGAATTGGAATCATGTTCTCTACTGATCAGTTAACAGGCATATTTCTATGGTCATGCTGTGGCCTCCCCCTCTGCCTCTTCCACTGCAGTTCCTGCGACCCGACGCTTCGCTGCCTTCCGCCGTCAACATGCTTCTCCGCTGTTGCGCACTGCCCTGCCTTAAATGCCCTCGATTTGGCTTAGTGTAAACACAGACCCACCCACCCTTGCTTCTTCCGCCGTCGATGTGGTCAACGGAGTTGTTGGCGTGACGGGTAATCTCCGGCTTGATCCAGTTGGTGGTTTACTTCACTTTTGTCAGTCTTTGCGTTTTTTGTTGTTCTGTTCCTTCATTAATCGTAAACATAGACCAAATTTTGTCTGAACGAGTGGTCTTGACTGTTCAGGTCACTCGAAATATTTGCGCCAAGCTACACGGCAAGGTCAGTGGTATTCATTGCAGCCCGTGATTTTCTTTGTTGATATGAGCGTTTAGGTGCAACTTGGGCTTTGTTGACGAGAAGGTTCCAGTCGCACGACTGACCGGCGAAGCAGGGGATTGAGCTTGCGATGAATTGGCTGGGAGAACTGGGGCGGACTGGACAGTAGATACCATTCCTATCATTGCTGAATATATGCTTTTAATGCCTTTGATATCCCCGTCATTATGTGAGATCTATAGAGTGTACATTGAGCTCTGTAGTGCTAGTAGTATATGTAGCCCTAAAGATACATCAGGAAAAGGCCACCTAGCTCTGGCTGTCTTTAGATGCTTTAGCTGTCCTAGAGCATCCTGAGACATCCTGGGATGTCTTGGGATGTCTCAGAATGCCCTAGGACTGCTAAAGCATCTAAAGACAGCCAGAGCTAGGTGGCCTTTTCCTGATGTACCTGTGACTCTGAAGTGTGATGTATCCATATGAGGAAGCTACAGAGAGCTACCAAACACATGCAGGAGGTTATGGAGTCTACGACACAGGGGACTTGTCTACCTGGTTACCCAAGCTCTCGAGACTACCTATCCCAACATAGGAAAGTAGATTATTCCTGATGTTTAAATAACATTAAACATAGCGAGATCATGCTCAAGTCCAAATGCCGCTGATATATCACTGACCTTATGGAAATTTATGTTTCTGTTTGCCATGATTTTCCCGCTGATATATCACTCAATTCGTCGTTTCTATTTGCCATGGTTTTCCTGCTGATATATCACTCGACTTGTTAAAATTCATCTTCTTTTGTCACTGATATAAATGCTCGCTGATATATCACTACAATTAGAATAGATTTGTCTGCTGATATATCACAGCGAAGACGCGACAATTGACAATTTATTTTAGCGTATAGTAAGCAGAGGGAGAACCCAACCATAGGCCGTTGATCTGGTGGTTGTCGACCCAGTTCCGCGGGTCATGAGTTGGGTGGTGTATAATAGAACTACTTATTTCTGCCCAACTTGCAAGCCATTAACCAGTTTTTGCACTATAAAGATCAAGTGTTAGCGACGAAAATTCGACAGTGGATCGTACTGCATACCGTTTACTAGCGACACGCCCTGGGTTCGCCACATTTCCCGCCCATTTCAATGCCTGCTGTGCTGCTTTTTCCTTTCTAATCTCCTCGGCTTTCTCCAAATCCTCAGCACTGGGAACCAAATAGGCTGCACTACCGTCGCCGAGTCTGGATGCCTTGCGAGGGTGTTTGGATAAAATTGGCTCAGAGGAGGGCGGGGGAGGACCAAAATTTGCGAGGGGATACATACCATCAACATTCGGAATGACGTTCGGAATGACATTCTGCAACATTTTGTTGTAGGCAGTGATTTGATGATGTTGGGCAGCAGTTGGTAGACGGACCTGCACTACATCTGGATCTCCAGCAGGTGCGTTTTCATCATTCGGATCCCTTCCTTCACCCCCAACCCTCAACCCCCACCTTGCTGCCCTCCTCTCTTTCCACCGCTCCCCTTTCCTTTTCCTTTCCCACGACGATGAAACTGATGGAACAAAGGCCTGGTGTGGTGGTAAGAAGATCGGGGTTAATTGGGATGATCGGGATCTCCTGAGGATCGGGTTCAGGTATGGACGAAGGTGTTGCAGGGGGACGACCTCCAAATGCCATCCAAACTGGCACAGAAGGACTTCCATCCCCTTGAAGGTGGTTATTGGTGATACGCAGATGACTTTCAGGAGGAATTGGTTCAGCATCAGGAAAAGCCCTTTTGCTCTAAAGCGCTTTAGGTAATTACAATATTTCCAAAGATCCTCAGGAGGCTTTGGGTATCTCTGGATGTCTTTCAAAGATGGATATTTTCCTGGGTGTCTTTGGAT
>Ga0307513_10002857_pt1 | contig 23661 bp, 29 predicted proteins | sample 15_EM_MG_FD_202174 | JGI IMG/M metagenome (GOLD analysis project Ga0307513, IMG submission 202174) | Populus trichocarpa ectomycorrhiza microbial communities from riparian zone in the Pacific Northwest, United States - 15_EM | ecosystem: Host-associated > Plants > Roots > Unclassified | place...
ATGTTATTGGTTTGAACGTGACTGCTGTTGATATTTTTGTGGAGTGAGCTGCGTATCTGGCATTCCTGGTGGTCTGAGGAGCTTGATGCGTCTAACACCAGTTCAATGTTGACACCATGTGTGCTTATAAGGTCTATTATGTTGCATAACCTGCTGATATTTATTGATTGTCAATGGAATTGACTCTTTAGCACAAAGTCAACCCTGTCAATTTTTTTCAGGTTTTGGTGAATGACACCGTCGTTGTCTTTACAGAGCTGCATGACCTGTCCGTTTAGTTACATTTTTGCTAATAAGCATTCCATGATTAAGAACGCAGAGAGTAAACATCCTTGGACCTCTTTCTGGATATTGTTTGATTTCATTGAGAATAAGATTGGGAACGCATGCCTGATTATAGACCCCCCCCCAAAAAAAAAAAAAAAGAAAAAAAAGTGTAGCAGACAGTTTTGAGTTCTAAAAGTTTCATTTGCTTTCCACATCCGAGCTACAGCCTATTTTCTTCTCCTCCTAGCTAAAAGCCTGGTTCAGGCATGAACTTGACCAAGTTATAACCTAGCTAGATTTTTCTATTGCAATTTGCAAGGCAATGCAAGAATCTGAGCAACTTCTCTCGGTATTGCTAGCTATTGTTTGAGCCTTCAGTTTCCTCATTAAGAGCCGCAAGATAATTCAAGCTAAAAATCTGCAACAAACAACCTAGGAATTGTAGTCGGTGATGAGATCCTGGGAGATACTACATCCATAAGCTCTTTCTTAAAAATGCCTTCTATCGTATGTCATGAGGGATGGATGAAAAGGCATGGATTTTGATAAATTCTTGTTTGGAACAATGGAAGGAAACCCAAGTATAATCCACTTCAGCAGTCTTGACTCCCATCATATCCTTCCCAAATAGATGGATGGGTTTTTATATATCCATCCTTTCATCACATCCTTTCCCATCTGGCTCGGCTGCACTTGTTTGCAGACAGCATGTGGAGTTTCCACACAAACCGCCGTGCATGTTTTAATTCCCAACGACCAAAGCAACCGAGTCGTTCAATGCCTATTGCCTAGCTAGCTCCATCCCCCCTATTTTCACTCACTTGAGGATGTTTCTGATTACTATTCAACATCCAAGTAAAAGGTTGCGAGCACTGCTTATATTGATGACAGGAATAGATTTTTACCAGAAACAAGCATGTGATGTGATAATAAACCAAAGCAAGATTGGTAACACAACATAACCAAGCTCTTACAGCAACACAGAGTCTTGGATAGAATCCAAGCGCGGCAATGTTATCTTCCTAGTCAGGATGTTCCAGTCTACTAATACATAAAACATATCGAAACCGGGAGTAAAGAACAGGAGGTGCGACATCATGTAATTCAATTCAACAATTAGAGATTCATAATAATCCAAAAAACCAATACCAAACCACCTGATGCTTCATAGATCCTAATTACTGTCAGGAAAGACAATAAATTAAGCTTATCAGACAGAGAGCAATGGAAGTGGGGAAAGGAACATGGGTAGCACAGAGGCTCTTCACACCTATTACAATCACAATATAGAACAGGCCTTTTGTGCTTTGCTCTTCTTTTTCTTTTGCTTGGGAGGTTGAAGGACGACTCTGATGGCTGCGTCGAAAACTGCCTTCACATTCTGCACCCGCAAGATAACCGAATTTAAACTCCCTTATAATTTAATTTAGAAGACAATTTCTGCAGGAAAATATTTACACCTGCTGTGTTTTTGAACTGCATTCAATATAAGCAGGTGCACCAATCAGCTTCCTCAGCTCCTCTCCCTTTTAGATATTCAAAGGCAACAACATTAATTGTTGGGTGGTTATAGGAAGAATTTGTTTGCTTTTCTTAAGAAAAAAATTGGGAGGACAACAATTCAGGTAAATGCTCAAAACTGGAGCAAATGAACAATCAGTCAGGATTTTTACCTGAGCTGTAGTAATAGGCACAGCACCAGGGTGGTCGATGAAGAACTGCTTATCATCCCGAAGATCTGGCTCATTAAAAACCAGAAAAAAAAGTAAGGGCTAACTTAAGAAATACACTTCTGATGTATATTCAGAAAATGTTCCATGAAAAACAAATTTGCAAGGAAATGAAAATCACAAATTAATGGCTCTGTGTCGAAGGAAATACAGGCTCATATGAAAGAATAGAAAAGAAAGACACAGAAATTAGTAAAATTATGGGACAATAAGAAAGATATGCAGCTTGACAACTGACTTCTTCCCCCCTTAGTAGAGTAACACCCATCCATTTATTCACTCATGCCCATTACATACTCGTGAAAAGATTTTACAAAATCAAGCTGCGACCATTGATCATGAAGCAAATTGCATAAAGCAGAACTCTAAGTATCATCCACCCATAAAAAGCGAGAGGATAGAAAATAAAATCGCATGTCAAAAGTAAATCCTTTTCCATATAGTTTCTAATGACATGTTGCTGCAGACAACACTCATTGGATATTGAGTAATGAACTTACTGAACAGCAACTTAAACAATATTACATGCAATCATGCACAATAGACAATAAAAGCTTCTATTAACTATACTTGAGACGATGCTCAAAAAGTAGCAAACAGCTGCAGAAACCCCATTAGAGAAGAAAATATACCAAGTTTTGTTCCAACAAGAACTATTGGGACACCAGGTGCATAATGCTTCAACTCTGGAATCCACTGGAAATGAAGCCAAGTGTGAAATCATCAGCATGTTTTTTTAATTTTTAATCACTAGGAACAGTTTATCTATGATTGGAAAAAAGAAAAAAGACAGCATCTTGTGCCATCTAATTTCCAACCTTCTTAGAAACATTTTCGTAACTGGCCTTGCTAATGAGAGAGAATGCCAGTATGAAAACATCTGCCCCACGATAACTCAATGGTCTTAATCTATTATAATCCTCTTGCCCTGATACAACAAAAAACGAAGTCAGGTCCAAGCATAAACACACATAAAAAAAAAAAAAATAGTGGTAAGAAACACACAAAGTACATGAAAATATATGAAGATCTATGCAGATTTACCAGCTGTATCCCACAACCCCAGGTTAACAGTAGCACCATTGACGACCACATTTGCACTGAAATTGTCAAAAACCGTTGGCACATAATCCTGTTTATCACAACAACGCAAAGAAAATACGGCAATTGCATTACATTCAATAATACCCACTTGCAAAGGGTTTGATTGAATCCCATGAAAATAAAACCAAAAGAACAGAATTTTGTGCCACGTGAAATGGAGAGGAAAAATAAGAAGAATAATTTGGATAGATAACCCCATTTCTTTATTGACAAATCAAAACTTTCATAATAATAATCTTAACACCTTTTTTGGAAGATCCAGTTTTGATCAATCCATTATTGGAAACAGAGCAGCAACACGACAGTTATCTTAATCTCCCATGATTGTTTATCAGCAAAATGAATCAAAACATTACCCTTAAATGGAAATGAAATGGATTCCATTCCACCAAAATTCAGAAAACCCACATCCCAATTCAGCATCACACTTACAATGAAAAACGAAACCCATTTATCATTTCCACCAGAACTCAAGAACCCACATCCCAGTTTTTCACAGAAAAAAAAAACAGAGAGAGACACACAAAAGACACAGAGAAATAGAAAGGGGGAATTTGAATTACCGTAGGGAAGGTGTTGCTGGTGTATGAAATCAAGAGACAAGTTTTACCAACAGCTCCATCTCCTACCGTCACACACTTTATAAACCTTGATGCACTCATTTCTCTTTCTTTTTTGATTGATTATGGAAAATCTTAAAATATCTTTAAAAGAGAAGCAAAAGCCTCAGATCTTCACCACCTGAGGACAAAACACCCTCTTCCTCCTGATCACACACACAAATCCCAGCACCTCCACGCCATCACCATCAGTTCATTAAGAAGAAGAAAGAAACCCAAAAGCGTAAAACCAAGACACGTACAAGAAGATGAAATGAAGAGACCGAAAGAGCTTTTCTTTTGTTTTGATGGATGGATGGGTTACCAAAAGACAAGGGAGAAAAAAGTGATATGAGAGGGAATGTTTAGGTGGCCGAGAAATTATGCAGTTGAAGCGTTCATAAGTTGAGAAGGCGAGGAGGAGGAGGAGGAGGAGGAGGAGGAGATAAACCAAAATCTTGGCCAACTCAACAAACACTACAAAAAACAAACAGAAAACCTGTCCTCCCGATTCTTTTGGTGTATTCCTTTCCTTTTTTCCTTAGAAAAATACGCATTAAAAAACGGAACTCTCTCTTACCTATCCTCGTACGTAAGGTATGCCACTCATTACATGAAGAAATAATAGAACGGAATTAATTTCGGACATTAACTACTTCACTTTTTCTTTTTTATCAATATCACCCCCTTAAGAATCTATGTACGATATACTTCTGATTACTTGCTCCCTGCAATAATAATAAAAAAGATAATGTATGGTGTCCTTACACCACCCCCACTTACGAGGATACATGTAATAATTTCTCAATTTTTGAGATTCCTTCGATCCTATACTTCCTAATAGTCCAATCCCTCAACTCATAATCTCTTTTTTTTTTTTTTTGTTTATGTTGATGTGGCCACAGACTTTTTGCATAACCCGATACAGCCCTCGTTAGTGATAAAATCAACATCTTAATCTCAACCAGAGTGAGTTTATCAATTAGGCGTCTTGTAATGGGACACATGTTTCTGACAGTTTGAGTCTGCTATGCATGAATCTTGACAGTTACATCATCAATCAGGCGTCTTGTAATAGCTTTTTCTTTATTGAGAGAGAGTTGATGGATTCAAGACTAAAATTGGCGTTTATCTTAAGTGTGTGGCAGTTAATGACATGAACAGTTTAATTATATATATTATCACTAAGAGCTATCCAACCTCTTGACCTACATCATCACAACTGATACTTGTGTCATTTTCAGTTTTCACCAAATTGCTTTGTTAGAGCAGTTGTGCAGTAGCCCTTCAAGAACCACAAGTCTTCATTTTCAGGTGGTTTGAGTAGCATCATTCCTCTTCTTGTGGTCCACAAATCCGAGGGCCATTCTCAACCCTTTTGAAATATATCATCACGAATGAAAATTATTCATAATCTCTTAATTTAGATGACCGGGATGCGTAAGCAAAATACGAACAATGGCTTTAATAATTTCTTTTTTAACTTCACCTTCTATTTTTGTACCAACTAAAAGAGAAAATCACTGCCCCGCCAATTTCGAATTTCAGTTATTGACTTTAGTCATGATCCCAATCGCCAGTATTAGCAAACAACAACGAAAAACTTGTCAACATCTCCGACATGTGCTCTTATGCCTCTCCTATTTGCTGCTTAATTCTTTCTGCTTCATTGAGTTTAATTTCACTATATTTTAAGAGAGAGGAAACAAGAAGATCTCTCCCATTTTAGGACAACCTTGTGTTCTTTCACATTCATTTCATGGACCGTACTGTGATTGGCACAATTGTAGATGACGTGAAACCAGCCGCAAAGAAATTGTGGAGGTTTGCTTTGCAAGCTATCCCAATCCATCTTATCTGGTGCTTGTGGAATTAGTTACACTGATGGTAACTGTACCGCAAGCAATAGCAAGAAAATCGTGTTCTTTCGGCTTTGCACAGGCCTAAACAATATGAGGCATGATGATTCCTGTTTCATTAATTAACTGCTGTCTACAGCCTTGCTATATTCTAATTTCTTTTAACAATTTGATGCTTTCAGCAGTTATTTTTCTCACCTGCCATCCACTCATCCACGTACTTGAAATAGGAATTTAGTTCAGAGTAGAATTGAACGCAAGAGATCCATTGTTTCATTAGAGACAAGTTATAGCTTGTGTAACAGAGGCCTGATCTTGATGCTGCATGCAAGCTAGAACCCTTAATTTGGTATCGCCATCTGACATACATAGAAGAATCCAAGGATGTAGTTGATGAACAGCCAGAAGGTTTGAAGCAGATGAACTATTCCTGGCCTCCACCAATCACCATCCCTTACCAGCCATGTAGTGTTTTCCTTACATTTTCAGATACTACAGTTTTCTTGAATCTTGCACCCTTCTGCAACCAACCTATGTGTAACCGAGACATCGAAATATTGGGAAGCACAATAAGTCAAGAAGATGGAGAGGTCTGAGAAAAGTACCAGCCTGTGTGATGATACGTAGTGTAGGAATGTAATCAAGCTAGACGAGAATTGTGCGACCACCCTGCAGTCACGAAAAAAAGAATATTTGTTGATTACAATCTTTGGATCACAAGGTCAAAGAATATTTCTGAGATAATTATATGCCAGAAGTCTAGCGGATAATAACGTAGATCTCATTGTCCAAAAAAAAAAAAAAAGAGAGGAAGAATCAGTAAAGTACATGGTTTTGAGATTACCTGCCATACAAGAGCTCTGTTCTGGCTCCATGGATTCAGGGAGGGTGAAAACTAAGGTCCATACCTGCCAAACAAGAACTCTGTATAATAAATAAAATTATTGCACTAATAATCAAAAAAATTATCCATTAATTTCATATTTTTTCAAATAAGATTAGAGATTTTTATTTAAAAAACCATGCTTTTAATAAATAAAAAAACACAAGTCATGAATAAAAAAAGGGGTTTTGGCTAAAGAAACACATTTTTTCCTCTTTAATTTAAATGATTTAAAATGTTTATTTTAATAGTGATAAATCTTTATTTAATAAACCATGCTGCTTATAGAATCTTTTTTCAAAATAATAAAATAGATGCATGAATATAAAAAATTGACGAAAAAATACATTTTTTTCGAGTGTAAATATGCATTCTAATTACCACAAAATCAAATAAAGATGATTTTAAAAAAATGACCTCGCAATATCGTGAGATCATGTCTCTAGTCGCGCTGTAAATGTTTCAAGGATTGCCTCGAGAACAGCAGAGAGAGAGGAGGAGAAGAAGAAGAAGAAGAAGAAGAAGAAATGGATACTGATACAGGCCCAGTAAATAAATGTAGTTCGTAGTGATACCCTATTTGAAACTTGTTGCAGATAACAGGAGGTGATGACAGCAGGCACTCCATCCCTCTAAAATACTACCATTCTTTTTTCTTTTCATTTCTTTCAACATTACAAAAACCTGAAACCCGAGGAAAATCATCTGTACATATGTCTGAATTCACTATAAATTGATGGTTTTATTCTTGACCAAAAACTCGTTAAAACTGGTATGGAGGTGTAAAATAGTTTTTTTTTTTTTTTATATATAGAGTTCATTTGTTTGTTAAGTGACAACTCGATATTTTCTCATAATAAGATTATTTAAATATCCTTAAACGCTAAAAAAACACTTGCCTGAGGCCTGGGGTATTTTTGCTTTTTTTATTTTTTTTAGCACAATATAACAACACAAAATTCTCAAAAAGTCCTCGAAGCATGGCTTCAAGGGATTTTCCGTAATTTTATAATGTCAAACATTCCCTTAGTGATCCATCCACCAAAGGAGTTGCGAAGACATTCATGCACGGAGGTTACGACATTAGGATGGCAAAAAGATACGTCAATACTAGTTACAGTGGCCGCCAACGTTTGGTCATTAATGGCCGCTAACATTTGGTCATTAATGGCCGCCAACATGGACGTCACCAGTGCAAGTTCAACACCACAGAGGTTCACCAAACCAAACGCAGTGACCAGCAAGGCTTGTAGCTCTTTACATTCCAGGTGTTTCTAACATTCCTTGAACACTTTCATTAGAAAACCTTGCTGGGTTAAGTAATTTGATTGACCTCCTTCAAGTCACCTCATGTTTTCACTTGCAGGTTAGCCTGGCTGCCCGTTTCAAGCCTTCAAAACACAAGGCATGATCTTCTCTGTGGTTAAACCAGGCGAGGACAAAAAGAGAAGGTAAAGGAAAGAAAATAAGAATCAGCTTTATTGCTTGGTGACAAATTTCTAATATTACAACTTGTCAGTCTGCCGACTAAGGCCACCACGGCAAAGCATGCAGGCAAGCCCTTTAAAATACACGTCACATCTGGTGGTACATCAATCATATGCAGCTGGGCCCAGAACCCAGCGAGAACGGGAATCATGATTTGCAAAATGCACGAAGTGTATCATCGAGGGCCTTCCTATCATAATCACCGGTGAACACACAATTACCCAGGGAGCCTTTCAAAAGGATAAGCCTTAGCAACCCATCTGCTACCTTCTTATCGACCTGCCAAAGGATAAGAATACAGACACTTTAGTGATGAGAGAAACCAAATTGAACTTGTCCTTACAGTGACATTTAACTCCCTTACCGCCATCACAGACTTGAACATTTCCACGGTGATGGTATCTGGTGGAGCAGTGGGTAGCTTCGCCTGTTGTAGAATGTTGAGGACACGCTTCACAAGCATATCATCAATCCAACCAAGGCGGTATGACATGTCAACAGCCATGACCTGAATGCAAGCACCCAAACAAGATAAGCATAAGCAAAGAGAAGTAGTGATTGGTGCATAATAGTGGGAAGATAAGAAACGGTCAGGCAAAATCAATACCATGCCAGCTGCAACAGCTTCTCCATGGAGCCACACACCATATCCAAATCCTGTTTCTATTGCCTGAGAAAAAATAGACCCACAGGAAACCATTAAAAAGTGAGGGCTTTTTTGGCCATGAACATGAACGAACTAGTTCATGATAATAGAGAACCCCTATATGACAGCAAGCTCACAAACAAAACTTACAGTTTAAATCGAAGGAAGGATTGTAAACCCCTCACACCCCCACCAACACACACAAACACAAAAGAAAGAGCATAAACAGGATGAGAGAAGAGTGCTAATATAGGAACAAACTAAAAAAGTCTATTGAGAATTTGCTAGATAGATTGAGTGTCTAGCATTAGTTCACAATTTCACAAGTGAGCTGCAAATCAACACCAAGGCAGCAACTTGGCAATTTTCTTTACGACTCAAAACTAATAATTTGACAAACCACACTTATCACCCAGCATGTGAGTAATGCAACCTCTCTCTCACACACTCACAAACACAAACATAAACATGCATCAGATATGCAATCACAAAATGTGTCAATTGCGCAAGCGAGAACTTACATGGCCAAATGTGTGACCCAGGTTCAAAGTTGCCCGTAGTCCACTTTCCTTCTCATCCAAGGATACAACCTCAGCCTTATTTTCACATGAACGCTTGATGGCATAGGCCATGGCACTTGGATCCCTGCAGTTGGCAAAGTCCGAAAACAAAAACATGCAAGACTTTAGCCTCATGAGATGTAACATTTTTACTCAAATTACCTCAAAAGGTCTATTAAGATGGTGCACACTCAATATCTAAGGCAGCTCAGATTTAATTAAACGCATTCCTAAGACCAAAAATTAGACTCAATAGTTTGAATTCCATGTCAAGTTGTTCTTGCTAGTGCAAACACAAGAATTCAAATGCAGGGGTCTCAAAACCTAATCAATGTTCTATGATAAGCATTGAATACCTTGACATCAAAGCCGCCATATTCTTCTCCTGCCACTCAAAAAACACTGCATCTCTAATAAGCCCATATTTAATAACCTCTGCAAGCCCTGATGCCAATTCCCTATCCGGCAAGGTATTAAGCGTGTCAGTATCAATCAACACACATTGAGGTTGATAAAATGCACCGATCAAGTTCTTCCCGAGTGGGTGGTTAATCCCAGTTTTTCCTCCAACAGAAGAGTCCACCTACGAAATAAACAATTCAGAACAAAAAAATAAAACAAGTCTAATCCGCATTTAACACAACACAACCCAAAGAACCCGTTACAAAAAAAACCTTTAAACATTAAAAGCCAACCTGTGCCATAACAGTTGTAGGAATCTGAATAAAGTTAACACCTCGAAGAAAAGATGCCGCTGCAAATCCACACATATCGCCAATCACACCACCTCCAAGCGCAACAAACGTACACCTCCTGTCCAACCTTGACTCAATTGCTTTATCAAACACTTTCATAAGCGTTTCCTATCAAACAAAAACAAACACAAACACAAACACATTTCAACTTTATCCCACCTACCATAAAAAAATGTAGAGACATACAGGAACAAAAGTTCAAAACCAATTCATTAATTTTTTCCTTTTCTTCTTAACAAAAGATTAAATCACAGTCAAACACATTCTACTAGAATTACTCATTGCGCATTTGCATTTCAATGAATTCTATCCGAAGTACTTAAAGGTTAAAAAAATAAAAGATTTTTTTTTTTTTTTACCTTCTTCTACCTATCGGCTAAATCTCAGTCGACATCAATGCAACAAGATTTAAATTTTACTTGCAATATCCAATCGCCTATTTAAATTTCTTAAGAATTACACTCACCATATTCTTGTACTTTTCACCATCAGGTAGAATCACACTGTCAACAGAAACATTAGGATTCCCTCTTGTTAGAGCATCAACAACTTTATCAAGATACAAAGGAGCCACAGTACTGTTAGTAACAACAAGAACTCTCTTCCCATGGACATGTCTTTGAAGCAACTCGGGTTGATCCAATAGCCCCGATCCAATATAAATCGGGTAACTTCGGTTGCCCAAATCAACTTCCACTATTGTAGGCAAAGCTTTCTCTTTCGAACTCGCTTCCATCACTGAAGCTGTACTTGCACGGATTGTTGATAAAGTTCTAATTCGGTTGTTCGGGTTTGTTACAGAGATTCCGACCCGGGTTAATTTTGGGTTTTGGTTACGGAACCGGAGGTAGAAATCGGGGAGGGACTTGGGTTTTGAGAGAGACGAGGGGTTGTGGGTGGTGGGGAGAGAGAGGGAGATGGTGTTGGCCGTGGAAGTCATGGGTTTGGATGCGGATCCGGGTCTGGGTTAGAGAGGGAGAGAGGTTTGCGGGTGTGCAAATTCTTGAAAGTGTGCGGGTTTGGTGAGTCATGGTGAGAGTTTGAAGAGAGAAAGAAGAGAGGACAGGAGTAGGGTAGGTAGGCGAAGGCCAAAGGGAGATGTTGGTTGGTGGATTGGAGATTGTGGCTTGGAAATGGTCACATGCCGACTCTAATAATTGAATGAATTGTTTTTTTTTTAAAAAAAAAATAGCTTAATAAATTTAAAAATTTAAGGAATGAATTTTTTTTTAATGAAATGGTATTGTTTTAACTTGTTATGTTTCTGAAACGTGATGAATATATATCGTATTTTTAAAATACAATATTATCTAAATGTCGTGTTTTTGAATCACGATAACTTAAAATGTTATCCGCTTCACAAACACGACATCAATTAAAATTTAAATAAATTAAACACCAACAGCACACAAACATTGTATCTCTCTCATAAAATAAAATTACTGACACCCTCAATTCCTTTCCAAATAAACTCATTAATCACTTAAATTTTGCTTTTAAAACAACCAAAAATCAAATTCATCCTAGTCTCTAAATATCATTTGAAGTTTTTTTTATTGAAAGTTCATTGTTTTCTTTGTTGCCACCACCGTTGCCGCCCCAGCCCTTCTTTTAGTCTTATAAGCAAGGTAAACATACTACACTACTATTAAATTATATTTGGTTTGGTTGAAATCAAATAATTGTTTAGGTTGAATTTAGAGTTTATGGTGAATTTAGAGTTTGTTGAATCAATGATAAATTAGTTAAGAATACAATCAATTGAGGTTTATTTGATATAGTTGAACATGAAAATAAGTTAAATTAATTATGAATTAATTATGTGTTGCGTTAATTTAGGTTAAGTTACTGAATTAAAGATTTCGTGTATATTGTTGAAATCGACTAATAATGTAGTTAAATACACACACATGTTCATATAATAGAGCATAAATGCAGTTGAATTATTACGAATTACACGTTCCATTGAATTATTGATGAATTTAGTATTTTCTTTGAATTATATTAATTTTCTTTGAATTTGCATTTGATTTAATGCAATTGTGCATGAAAATATCAATTGATAATGTATCACGAACCATGTTTAATATTTTGTAGAGTTTGCTTTAACGTTAAATTTTGAGAGTTTGATTGAATTTGCTATAAATTTTGCAATTAGAGTTGAGGTAATGCAATTTAGTTAAAATCACGTTAAATTTACTAGAATCCAATTATTTTTTACAAAATGTCTAATAACATATTTATGCTATGTCATTACAATGACAATATTGTTCTTCAAGTGAACAATAGTATCACATATAATGATGGGAGCAATTTGTTGTTAATTGGTAATTTAGGCATGTCATATATAGAAACAAAAGAAATCATTTGTCATGAACTTGACTGGAATTATAATAATATTAATGTTGAAATAACATGGAGGTGTCAAATTAGTGAACATCAGTATTATCCTATATCGATTGTGTGTGATGATAGTTTTAAGACGATGAGTGATTATTTCATTCAAAGTGGTTTGAAAATGATGATATTGTGTGTGAGTAGTCGACCAAAATCTGTGTGTGTCTCAACTTCTGCTAGTCCTTCAAATTCAGTTGATAGAGGTAAAAATAGTTTATTATCAGATGATTTGCTGCAAATGATAAATGATAAATGATACTATATTTGACAATCATTTTGCTTATCAACATAGGTTCGCTATTCTGAGCCTAGTGACAATGAAAATGATGTTGTTGATAATGATGTTATTCCTCATGTTCTTGAATTTAAAGATGTTTTTAGGTCTAGTTTTATTGTTTCATATGACTAGGCACTTAGTCATAAACGTATATTAGGAGGGTCTGATTTGGAGGTTGGTCAAACATTTAGTAGTAAAAATGAATTGGTTAATGTTGTTAAATAATGTCATATTGCACACTCAATTAAATATCGAGTTCAACGATCGAAATCTATATTGGTTCAATTACAATGTGTGTAAGCATCAAAACGTAAGTGGCATTTGCGTAAGGGATATTATAAAAGGTCGGATTCATTTGAGATAACAAAGTTAAAAGGACCATACACGTGTTTCGACCTTTGTCCAAAAAGACCTCCATCAACTTGATGCAAATTTTATTACTAGTGCTATATCAACCATTATAATGAATAATATTTTAATGGTGGTTGCAAGAATACGGTGTCATAACCCATTTTTGATTTTTTCCTAAAATTTACCTTTTTTTAAAAAAAAAAATAGCAAGAAGACTGATGATTTTGCAAAAGCAAATTGTGAAGGATTTCAAATGTATAAAAGAATCAAGTTGCAATTTTGGATGGAATTAGGAGCTTAATCGTGCCCCGTTGTACCCAAAACTGGAGAGACAATGTAGATTCAAAATCACATTAAATGATTATGAGATGAATTTACATAAAAATTAACCCTAATGTCATTATTAAATTTTTAATAGGCCAATTTGATTTAATCATGGGCTGAATTAAAAGTTTAATTATGTTTAATAATTAATTTGGGTCAAATTAAAGGATTTAATTAAGTGCAAGGACTTAATTATACTTTAAATGGGTCAAATTAATTTTATTAGAGACTTGATTGGTGAAAAATTAAGTTTGAAAGCCCAATTTGAGCTTAATTGAGAAGATTAGAATTTTAGAGGACCAAACTTAATTTTTACAAAATCCACGGGTTGAAATCAGGGGTAAAATTATAAGAAAATCAAAGTTTAGGGTCAATTAAGGGTCAAATTGAAGAAATTCGCAGCCAATAATCTTTTTGAAAAAGGCATCAAACTCTGGGGAATTAATTGATTGAAATCAAGGATGAAATTGAAGAAAATTGAAAGTTTAATTGTCAATTGAGGGTCAATTTGTATAAATCCAAGATCAATGATCAAAATGAAAAATACGTTGAAATTTAGGGCTAATGTTGAAGTTTGAGAGAGGCAAAATTGCATAAAATTAAAATTTCCAGGCCAATTAGAGACGAATTGAAATAATCAAAAGTCGAACATTGAACTTTGGCTAAATCTTTAAATTAAAATCCTAAAGCTAAAACGACGCTGTTTTGAAGATAAAAAAAGATAGACCAAGCTTGGGTAGCTAATTTTCAGGGGCATTTAATGTTTTCTCTCCCCACTAAACCAAGCAAATCATACACCAATATGATGACCTGACATTGTATTACACCCTTAAATAGGTTTCGCCGACCAACTGCCTTTACAGACGCCGCGATGCTGCCCCAAATAGGTCAACTCATACAGCCTTTAACTGTCAACTTTTTCAGTCCATGATGACAACTTTGAACCAACGATTGAGATCCTTGCGGTTTGAATTAAGGATCAGGATTTGTCCCCAATAAAAATAAAATATTCTTCTTCCACCCCTTATAAATAGGGGTGGATTCCAGGCATTAAGTATGAAGAAATTGGTGGCTAAAATTGGGAAAAATTTAGCCTCTTCCCCCTAATTTTTTTCTCCTCTCTCGGCCAGCCTTCCTCTTCTTTCTTCGCCGCACCTTCGTCGCCAACACCGCCACCAAACACATGTCGACCCTCCTAACACCACCTGGTAGCCACCCCCTACGATAGGTAACCTTCTTCTCCCTTCTTTTGGTTGCAAACTTGGGACCCATTTGCAAGCAGAAAGTTGATTCTAAATACAAAAGGCAAAAAATTTCATCATGGTCACTGGGCCTAGTGAGTGACCATGTGAAGATGGGTTGAGCTTATTTTAACCCAGTCTAGATAGTTGGGTTGGGTTCAGCCCAACAAAGAAATAGAAGAAGAAGAAAGACTATTGGGCCGTCAGTCGGCTTAACCTAGCTAGATTAGACTTGTTTCAGCCCAGTTCAAATGGCTGGACCGGGTCTAGCCCATTTAATAAATTAATAATATAACATAATAATATTAAAATATTTAGAAAAAAAATTAAAATTTCTAAAAGATATTTTAAAAATATTTGAGGTCCTTCACATATTTTTTTAATTATTTTATATAATATCAGAGTATAGAGTTATATCAATACAAAAACCACAACCTATAGATGAACTTATTTGGGCATGAGAGCAAGCCTATAAAATATTCAAAAACCCAGTATTCACCAATAGCTTCTCCTGTACTCCTCTTTAACAAATATAAATCCCACCCCCACCGCTGTATTCAAAAACCCGCGAAAAAAACCCCGCTCTCCCACTCTCTCGAAGGGAAGCAAATACAATCCACATTTACCCGTACAAAACCCTAAATATTTTTGGGGATGAGGAAGATAAGAGACACTAATCTGATGATTCTATCATCAGATGATGAAGACGATTGTGATTACAAACCGAACTCGCATCGAAGCTATACAAAGAAGCCAAAATCTAGATCGTTTATTACTCGTACAAACCCTAGACAGCTAAAGAAGCCTCGTGTTTCGGGTTCTCGGTCTCGATTTAGCAGAGACTCCCCTAATTTATTTGAGGTATGTATACCTTTATTTTGTTTTATTAGCCACTTAATTGTTTATTTTTTATTAAATGTAGCACATAAACTTAACTTGACTTTACAAATTAGGTGCTTGAAGTTGTGGAGTAAATTAATTCTGTGATTTCTTTACGGAGTATTGTGAATTTGTTTTTTGATTTTTAATGCAGGTTGGGTTTCCTGAAGAAGATTTTGAAGAATTGTTTTCTGGGTCCAAGGTATCTGCTGGTACGCCATGGTTGTGGTTTTCTGTGCGTAGATTGTTATTATCAAGCATTTTAGCTCGTGGTGATATTATGTTGAATTAAATTTTCTATGTCATGCAAAATTATGGAGAGTGGCCACTCCTTTTCTTTTAAGGATTTAATAAATACATAAAGCTTTGGTTGTAATTTTTTTGTTGGGAATATTCTTTGTCGATGTTCCCTTTGAACTTGAACATTGTTGGACTTTACTTTTGCTTGCACCGCCATCGTTATTTTAATTCTTGTATTTATTTGTGCCGTCTTGATGCTAACTGGAAAGAGATTTGTATACCAGGTTCTAGAAGAAGCAACGTAAAGGAATTGTGGGTTGATAAGCATAAACCTCAGTCCTTGGAAGAACTTGCTGTTCACAAGAAGAAGGTCAGTATATTTCCTCTGTTTCATTTCTGCTTATCTACTCTTCTAGATGTTTATATAGAAGGTTATTCTTTTTCCTGATATTTGCAGGTTGAAGAAGTTAAATCGTGGTTTGAAGAAAGGTTAAAAACTACAAAGGTAAATTTATATTTATCAAAGCTATTACCATTTGTTCTATTTCCTTGAAGGATCTGTACTTGTTTTTTTTTTTTTTTTAACATTCTTTTTGCTATTTACCATTGTGAAAATTAATGCCCTTTTTTTCCCCCAGAATTTGCAGGGCAATTTGATAAATAATGTTGTTGTCATCAATGGAAAAGCTGGTGTTGGAAAATCTGTAAGTTTTTGCTCTGCTGTTTTTAATTTTTTCCAGCCTGCTGTTTGTCTGGCAAAGGATGATTTCTGGGTGTGATGTCATTTGACACGAGGTGCTTCTATATGTGGTTTATGGGCTGCTTAATTTTTGTTTTGTGTTTGTGTCAATGTACATAGTGTCTCTGTAAAATATGTACGTGTGTGGCTGTGTGAATTTCTTGTGACTTTGTTCTCGTATGAGTACCATCATTCTTTTTTCTTTTTGGTTATTTGATTGTTGGTCGATAAGCTGCAATTCTTGAGAGATTCAACTATTGAAAATTCTCTTAAGATATTCAACTGTATTACTGAATAACCAGTAATTTCGTTCATGGGCCATTGACAAGCAAGATACCCTGCTTCCTACCTTGCAGACAACTATCCAAGTGATTGCATCCCATTTTGGAGCTAGATTATGCGAATGGAACACACCTACTCCCACAATTTGGCAGGAACATGTGCACAATACCAATACAGGTAAAATCTTATTGCAGAGTGAAATGTATGGTTTGCGTTGTGATTAATCTTGTCAGTTATTGAGATAAATTTTCTATTTCCCCACAGCAGGAAAGAACACTTCAAATTCAATGCCAACCATACAGTCATTCTTCATTTTATACTATCTTTGTATATGGTTATAAAATTGTGACCTGATGGTGGCATTATGCTGTTGGCATTTTGTGGTCAGGAATACAGTATACATCCAAGTTGGATGAATTTGTAAATTTCATTGAGAAAATCAGGAAGTATGGATTAATCCCATCATCCTCTTCTGAGGACGCGAAACCATCAATTATACTCTTAATTGATGACCTTCCTATGACGAATGGAAGAGTTGCTTTTGAAAGACTCCAAAGCTGCTTGCTTCATCTTGTGAGATCAACTCAGTTACCGACAGCTATACTGGTATCAGATTATGATGAAGCAGATTCAGCAGATCATACAGCACGACGTTTGGAACAACTTCAGTTGTCTCTTGAGAATGCTGGGGCTTGTAAGGTTACTTTCGAGAACAAATTCAATGTTAAAATTGACATTCTTTTATTTCTGAATGCTTAGTTTAAACTGCTCGGGAAAATTTTCAGGTTTCTTTTAACCCTATTACAAATAACTCCATCAAGAAGACACTCAGTAGAATATGCAGACAGGAGCAGTGTAGTGTAACTGATGAACAACTTGATCTGATAGCAAAAGGCAGTGGAGGTGATATAAGACATGCAATTACCTCTTTGCAGCTCTTTTGTGTGAAACCAGATCTAGTGCTCAATGGTTCCTATTCTACTCCAAGTTACTCGTATGGAAAAGAAGATGATATTGATGCTTTAGTTAGTGGAATTTCATTGTTATTTGGCAGAGATGAGACCCTCTCTCTATTTCATGCACTGGGAAAGTTTCTGCACAACAAAAGAGAAACTGAAGTTGCCAATGCTATTACACCCGGTATGTATTTATGAAATATACTTATTTTTTAAAATCTAATGGATGCATGTGCTTGTGAAAAGTGGGTGCCTCTGACATTCACTTCTCCTGTATCAGACAGTTTGATGATTCTGCCCTAAATGCTTCTGCAACAATGCACTCTTCTGAGTTCATTCTTTTGTTGTTGCAGGAGATGCATTCCTTGTGCAGGAGAATTTCTCCAGGTTACCATTGAAAATGGATGCTCCAGAGAAGGTTCTTTGTCAAGCACATGGGCAAGCCAGGCCAGTCACTGATTTCTTGCATGAAAACGGTAACCATCTTATATACCATATGCTCCTTCCTTGGGTGCTGGTTATTCAGATACTTCCTATCATTGCTCCCTCCTCCGTTCCCCTCTCTCCACATGTGCAGACATGTACACTCATGGAAACTTGGACAAACCTTGGGTTCTTTACCAGCTCCTGAATAGTATTTTTCTTGCAGTGCTTTATTTTATAAGTGATGAAGCAATGGATGATGCCTGGCATGTTTCTTCATACTTTAGTGATTCCGACTTGCTTCTCTCTTCATTCCGAGGAATGTTGGCTAGATATAATGAGGCAGAAAATGTTCTCCAATCAGCTGCTGCTTCAGTTGCTGTTCGTGGGGTGCTATTTGGAAATTCTCATCCTTCACCTCCCAGGTTTTTATTAGAGGCTTGAAGCAGTTTATTATAGGAAAATCACCTTGGAGTTATCCTAAATCTTTCTATCGTGCAGATGGCATGCTATCCGGAAGCCAAAGCTCTGGCAGGTTGAAAAATCAATGCTGCACAATCAGGTAGGTTGGACTGGTCCTCTACACTTCCTGCTGCTGCATTCTTTCCTTCTGTAATCTGTGATTGTCAATCTGTCATTTGAAACTTAACTTGTTTTTTTATTGAAAATGAAGAAGTCAATACTGTACAGCTTGAAGAGTTTGGGTTAGGTTTTTCAGTTCTCAGTTGGTACTATTTATGGAAATTGCATGTTCTATTTACTTTGCTACAGTATGGATCTAGTGAAAAACGCAGTTTATTCTGCTAAAACACACACCATGATTACGAAGTTTCTGGATGGGTACTTGAAGACAACCTATTTTCTTTGATTTTGCAATGAACCGTACAATCGTTTGAGGTGTGAACTACTCATAAATATTATCTTCTGCCACTTAGGTGTGCCCTTTTAAGCATTTTAACAAACATTCAAGCAAATCTTTTAAATGGTTTTATGATCACATTGTCAGTTGCAATATGCATAGATGTTGGTAGGTGTTGATAGCTAATGTGATGGATTTAACTTATATAGGATGTTATGTTTGATGTGTCACTGCAGAAAGAGATAGTAAGACAGAGATTTATTGCTTATAATGGATCCAGCTCTTGTAATGTGTCAGATGTAGCTACTGAGTACATGCCTTTGTTGAAATGGCTTGAACATAGAGCATCTGGTTTTGAAGATAATCAAGCACTTGTGTACTGCAACAAGACAGACGACGAGAGTTGCGATAGGATGAGTTTAGATGACAAAGAAAGTGATATATCTGATGATGAAATAGAAGAGTGGTAAGAAATAGTGAGCGTATCAGATGGAAAGAGTAATTTAGGCTGGTACTCCATTGTAAAATTCTAGTCATTGCTTCGTATTGTAATTTTTTCCAACTTTACCTCCCAAAAAGTGGAATGTAAATTTGTCTTTGGCGGTTCAGCGTATTTTGAGATTTTTGTCGAGGTATATATCTAGTCAGATAGATCTGTCTGGGAAACTCTGGCTACTAATGCTGCTGGAACTGATAACTGACAAGCAAGTGTATATTTGTTAATCTAAATATGCCAGGCACCAAACATTGCTAATGGGATGTATGTTTTAATATCAAACACAACCGAAGCAGGCCTGCAATGATAGGTTGCCAGACTCCGTCGTAGCTGGATTGGGATACCAGTTAACAGTTGAACTTACAGGTCAAGGGATCAAGTCCGATGAGCAACGGGATTACTTGCATTTTATAAGCAACCTCCCCAACCTTTTGAATGGCCTTGTAAGGCTCATAAAACCTCGGGTTAAGCTCCATGTTCTTTCTCCATGCTAAACTCATTTGTTTATATAGTAGCAACTTTAAATAAACCTAACCACCAACTTTAAAGATTCCTGTTATGGCCTTGTCAACCATCTATTTCTAGAGCTTTTCAATTGCAACCTGAATCACTGATTCATACTATCTTCTTTGAATGACCTTTTCCATAGCTGCCACTGGAGTTGTTGTAGAATAAACCTCAATATTAGGGGGAGGGTAGCCATACAATGCCTGAAAGGGAGTTGTGAAAGGGAGTTGTTTTGATAGCTGAATGGTAGCTTGCTTGCATTGTACTAACATAGTGCTTGAGCTAGCCAATTATCCCACTTGCTAGGACAGTGCATGGACACACATTGGATGGAAGGATGTGCTCATCAATCATCTCACCCCCAATAGTTTAAATACCTCTTTCCATAACAGGCTTGTAAAAACCTTCTAAGAAGGTAATCCATGGGACTTATAACCATGCTCCAATAATAAGTGAGTAATTTCTTTAGCAATAAATGAATGTGTGATAGCCAAGAAATGTGCATTTATCCACAATAACTAGTATTATATTCTTTCCTCTTGATCTTGGCAATCTTTCCACGAAATCCATTATTATAATTCTTTAAATACCCTTAAGTGTAGGCAATGGTTGAAGCAGAATGTAATAAGACATCATTTTCATCTTCGTCTGTTTACATACATGTGTAAACATCGCATTCCCTTATAATTTTTTTTATTTGAGCTTTTATAGAAGGCTAGTAGAACATGGTCTTAAACCTTTTGTTAGAGTTTTGGATTCTAGTGTGCCCTTCCACTTGAGAATCATGTTCAAGATTAACAAGCCTTTCCTTTAAGTTCCCTTAACAACCAATGACTTGTTATATCTTAGGACAATTCTACTGTTATACCTCAAGACTTCTTCTGAGCATGCATACATTGGTTATTTATCCATATTGATTACTTGCTTCGCCACAATAATTTTAAACAACTCATTTCTTTCATAAGTTTCATATACTTGTTCATACCAAGTTGGTGTAATCGTAGTAATGGCTGCTAAGTCATCATTCTCTTTCTTATAATCTAATTGTCTTCCGATTGTCATCTTCCTAGATAAAGCATCAACTGTCATGTTTTCCTTCCCTTTTGTGTATTAGATAATGTATCTCAATCCCAACATTTTAGCTAGTCCTTTCCTTTAGATAGGTGTATGAAGTTTTTGTTCTGGAAAAAACTTCAGACTTTTATAATCAGTTTTGATAATAAACTAAACATGTTCCAAATAATATCTCCATCTCTCCACTACCATGAGAATATCTCTCCACTACCACGAGAATAACCATATATTCCTTTAATTTATGGATAAATCAAGATTCATTAGGCATAATGCTTTATTAAAGTATGCTAAGGGTCTCCTATTATGACCAAACACAACTCCTAATCTAATAGCACTAGTATTGGTTTCTAAGACAAATGGTATATTAAAGTCTAGTAAGGCTAAAATTAGTGTCTTGCTTAAAGCTTCCTTTAAGCCACCTAATGCTACATGTGATCTCTCATTCTAGTTAAAATTGTTGTTTTTTAATTGCTCAGTCAGCGATTTGCTTATAACTCTTAAGTTTCTTATAATTTTTTTGTAATAACCGGTTAATCCAAAAAATCCCCTCAATTCCTTAACCGACTGTGGTGTAGGCTAGTTTCTAATTGCTTTAGTTTTCTTTGAATTAATAGCCACTCCTTGTGAAGGGATTATATGATCAAGATATTCAACTTTCTTTTTGCAAGAAGAACATTTAGACTTGTTGGAAAATAACTGGTTCTTATGCAATGTCTCCAAAACCATCTTCAAATGTTGAATATGCAATTCAAGTGAAAGACTATACACCAACATATCATCCAAGGCTGACATAATTTTTCTAAAATATAGTTATAAGACAATATTCATAAGAGTCTAGAAAATGGTTGGGGAATTTGCTAACTTAAATGACATTACCTTGAATTCATAATGGTTATGATAGGTTCTGAAAGTAGTTTCTTATAAATTATCTATATGCATCCTCACTTGATGGTAGCCTGCCTTAAAGTCTAACTTTAAGAAGAATTGAGATCCATGCAACTCGTTTATAAAATCATCAATTATAGAAATTGAAAACTTATTCTTGATTGTTAAATCATTAAGTTGTCTACCAAGAATCATCTTTCTTTTTAACTAGCCAAACTAGAAAGGTGAAAGGACTGCAATTGTCTTGAATCCATTGTACAACATTTCCTTCATCAATTTTCAATCTCCTCTTTATACGCATAAGAACTCTTGTAGGGCCTGCATGTCTGACTTTTGAAACTAAAGGAATTTTGTGGTCTAAGGCTTTTACTAATGGCAATTAAGTTGGTTTTAAAAGGACTCCTTCAAACTCTTTCAACAAATCTTGGACTGCTATATCTTGTTCAATCATAATTGATTCCTCAAATGCTTTCATAATATCGGTCCACAAATAATTTCCTTCAAATTCTTCTGTATTTTTGTTGCTATGATAATTTGGAATTCAATATCCTTTTTCGTCTATTAAATTTTATTATTTTAAAGTGTTCCAATAAATAAGTATCCATATTATCTTTTAATCTAAACATGGATATTTTATTTATTATTATGCATATTAGAACTTTAATTTGAAATCAATTACAAGTTTGGATATATATGTTAAAATCCAATTATAGTTATGATGGAACATGTTCACAAGGTTATAATCTAAACTTATTTCATCTTGGATATTTAATTTGATTAAAAGGAATAGTTTTATAATCACAGCTTTACATTTTCCACCCAGGGGCGTATTTGAGTAGGGATAAGTTTAAGATTATGACAGGTTTCCTAATTTTTAAATGCTCTGTGATATTTGATTGATGGATTCATTGTTTAATCTTCTGATAATGTCGTTTCTTTTTGTCGTGATGTTGTAGCGGGTTTGTTTCTTGAAGAAGAAGACCTTCCCCTTCATTAAAAAAAAAAAAAAACATCACGTATGACTACGACATGTAATTTGATACAGGGAATCATGTAACGTAATTAAATGAATAATGTAATGGATTAAGATAGCCAATCATATTCTTTTAACTTTTTCTAAAGTAACCTGATGCTGGTTTTTTTTAAAAAAATTATTTCTTATAATCTTGGAAAATTTTAATTTAGTTCCTAGATCTAATATTATGATTTTTTCTTACAATTAAAAAAATCAATTACAACCTCAACTATTTTAAGAATGTGTATCGGTGGAATTAGAAGGGCTCCAAGGATGTTTATAAAGTGTTAGTCTAGCGATTAAAGCATTGATATATTCTTGTAAGGGTGGGAATACAAGTTTGATTTTCAGAAAACACATTTATTGGAAAGGACAACCACGAACCTCGAACGAGACTAATCTTACCTTTTGAAAAAAAGTGAAAATAGCCGGATAAAAACAAAATAAAAAAACTGCAAGAGTGAGCTCCTCCAAGAAAAGTTTTTTTTAGCCTTCTCATTCAATAAATTAAATTTTAATATTAAAAATAGAAAATTCTAAATCTTGATACCTTAATATATTTTTCTCTAATTTGACTTTTCTAAACTAAAATTTCTAATTCTGTATTTAATTAATTACATGTTTGTTCAAAATACTTTTTATTTGAAAATAAATAAAATAATTTTGTTTTTTAATATTAACATACAAAAACTTAAATGTTTTTTTTTTTTAAATACTCTCTTCAAGTTTCGACCTTCCTTCCAACTGCTTCACTATTTGAACGACGCGTCGTCGTCCAGACATTCAGCCGCCGTGTCATTAACAGTATTGGCTAAAATCATACAT
>Ga0307513_10002858_pt1 | contig 23659 bp, 22 predicted proteins | sample 15_EM_MG_FD_202174 | JGI IMG/M metagenome (GOLD analysis project Ga0307513, IMG submission 202174) | Populus trichocarpa ectomycorrhiza microbial communities from riparian zone in the Pacific Northwest, United States - 15_EM | ecosystem: Host-associated > Plants > Roots > Unclassified | place...
ACCCGACTCGGGCCGCTCTGCCAGCACCTTAATTTTGTGTCTTCATTTTGTACACCCCCACATACACAAATACCCTTGTACAAAATCCCGATAATATATATGATGTTACAACTCTAAATCCGCCTCGGCAAGCATCTCATCGTCTACTTCAAATTCCTCTTCGTCTTCCTCAATCTCCATCCCGCGCACCGGCATCATCGACGGCGCCTCCGACGAGTCCGCATCCTCAACTCGCTTGACGGCCTTCAGCTGCGCCCTGATCACATCCTCCAGCGTCCACAACGAGACCCCCTGTCTGGTTCTCGTTTGCGTTTTGTGAAATCTGGCGCATGAACAGCTTTGAGAGCACGAGTGCCATGTCCGTAGACAGATTCGACGCCGTTTCCGTGATGAACTGGTTGATCCTTTTCGGCATCTCTGCCCGTTTGTCCGCTCTCGCAAACCGCTGCCACGAAACCACATAAAAATAATTGAGAGACAGATATAAATTCAGAAAAAATACGCCGACACTCACTCGATCTGTCTTTCCTTACGTCCAACACATTGAGCCGCGGTCCGCATCGCGTCGAATCCCAAGTATTCCGACTCCTGTACCCGGTATGTATCTCGGAGGTATTCCAGACACGCCTATCACCCATCAGAAAACGGTCCGTTCGCCGATCAAAGTGCAACCCACATGGAGGATTCTACTTTCCGTGTATTGATATGGCACTCTGCGCCAAATCCATTAGAGTGGGAAAGAAAAAAGAAAACGAAAACCCAGACTAACCCAAACATAATGACAGCCCGTCCGTAATTGGGATCGAAATCGATTCCCTCGGAGACTTTGCCTCGAGCGACGGAGAGCAGAACTGCACCGCGACCATTGTTACATGCCTAACTGCACGGTTAGCGGGTGCGTAATTCATGGAATATCAACGTCGTGAGTGACCGACTGACCCTCCGATAATTCTCGAGTGCGATGCTCGTTTCGTTCCCATCTGGAGTCTCGACGAAGATCAGTTTGTACTTCCACAAGTCGTCAAGAATCCCCTGATTAGCGAAACGTGACGTAAGCGTAAGCAAAGGTATCTAGAGCAGAAGATAGAATACCCCCACCATATCGTTCCATGCGGCGAAGATGCACTCCATATAAAGATACCTTGGGAAGAACGCCACCATACCGTCTGGAACGATCTTGTTACCAAATATACTCACCAAAGGTAAAAAGCAATTACGGGTCAAAGTCATAGGATAAGACTCCTGCAGTACGGGGTGAACTGGAGCATTTTGGAATACATATCAAGAGGAGAGATAGTTCCGGAGGTAATGACGAAGGCTGAGGGATGGTACACAAGGCATTCCTTCCATAAGTACTGATCTACTGGATGATACAAACCAGCCCTAGCGTCATATGCCCTACATTAGCAGTTCCTTTCGTAACACCCAAGAAACGCTCCCCCACCTGGACCGGAGTCCCCTGAGCCTACTGTCCATCGTTCTAAGATCGCTTGACCATGGAAAGACTCGAACACGGTGCTGAATAGGCTACATACTTGTTAATATTGGCTCTTCGGGTGGCGTGGCGACTTCGTCCACGACGTCGGGATCTTCGAGAGCACTTCCTGACCTCCTGTTCCGAAACAGTTTAGAGACTTGACCGTTTCTGCAAAGGGCACCTACTGAAAAACAAGTACCTGCTACGGATATCTGTACCACAGGATAGAACAATCGGCGGTAGAATAGGACGTAGCGTCAGGGCTCCATGAGGGAATACTGTGAAGAGATTGGACGGCAAATAGTTTGGCAAAAACATTCGCCTGCTGGTGTATTCTAGCCAAGTCCGCAGCCCATACCCAGGTGACTGTTCCTTGGAGTTCTGATATAAAGTATTCCTCTGGCTTTGCTTAACACCTGAATCATAATTATCTATTCATCTGCTATAATGGTTCGTTACATTAAAATTCCCACGCCCTCAACCAAATTCTGAGTTTAGAATAATCCAAGACGTCAGCATTGGAATGGAAGCTTGAATCCATCACCCTCATAAGCAGTAAATCTAACAAATCATTTTCCTTGATTCCACTCTCGTCAGCCAAGCGCTGAAATTTGTAGGGGGCGATCTGTGATTTCTCAACCAACTCCCACGGGTCCTCTTGATCACTCCTTGTCCATACGCGGAAGCTTTGGAGAGAGCAGTTCGAATGCGTTCTTGACGAGATAATGGACAAAAAGTCCAGGATTAGGTCGAAATGCTCACTTGTTCGCAACCAGCGACGATATTTGAGCCCAAATCGCCTCAGCAATGGGCATAATGGCGCAACCCATTCTCCAGTAGCAGATATTGCACCCGAATTGTTTGTATGGACTGGCTGTGCAATAAGAGACTGAAGGACCTTTACTCCAGGTGAAGAAGGGTACGTATTGACAATCACCAATTCCTCCAAATGCGACATGAATGTTAATGCGTTCATCCAAGCCTGGCTGGTGGCCTCAATACTGATATGGAGAATCCGTGGTGCAAGTCGGCTCTCTCCCAAAACTCGACTAGAAAACCAAACCAATTGCCGAGCCCCCCGTCTGTTAAAAGGACCAGAGGACGTCACAGAGAGATGATGTAGTTTGTGTGCTGAGACACCGTCAAGCATATCGATAGGATAGCCTTGAAATGTCAAGTGCTTGCAGTTTGGGAGGGTAATACTGAATACGGGCAGAATATGGCGATGGAGTGGAAAGGTAATAGTGCAGCTCTCAAGAACATCAAAGGTCCTGCCACTCATCCACTGAATTGAGACAGCTCTGAGTGTGAGATGACGGAGGGTGGTGACAAATGGTAAAGTGATGTCATGCGTATAGATGGGAAGGGAGAGATGAGAGGCGGTGAGTGTTTCCAGTTGGTGTAGGTGAGGGAGAAGGTCTACTGGATCGTGCATTCCCGAAACATCGAGGTAAAGGACTTTGACGGAACGAAAGATGGGGGAATATGCAGGAAGGAGGAATGATATGACATTCGCTGAATTTATTTCCACCGTGGTAAGCTCCGCACTGGCCGTGGTGCCCAGAATGAGCAACAGACGGTCGAGGAGGGGCGACATCTCACAAGGGCGGTTCACCTTAAATATCTCCAACCGGCTCATGGTGGCATTAGAACATTGTTGGAGACCACGATTTACCAGGTGCAAAGGCAGATCCGTCTGTTTTGGGAACGTCTCGACTACCAGGCTTCGCCATCGTGAGGTGGCTTTGATGGCAGCGAAAATAGCCCCGTAAGCAGTCTCTGATGGGGTGAAGTCACCACGGTCGATCTCCGTATCAACCACTATATCCAGGAGCCTTTGATTCCTCCTTGTTACGGCGTCCCTTGGCGTTGTTGTCCCCAGCTTGAATGATGCCCAAATACCAGTGACGATGGTATACCAGTGTTTACATACGAGCATCAACAAAAATGGTGGACCACTTGTGTCGTTGATGATGATGGATAAAATTGATTGGAGCAACTCGGGTGGAAGGCGGGTGACGAGTGGCCCCATAGATCACGTGCAAGCTGGGAACGGTAGTCGGGTTTGATGGAGTCTATGATGTCCAAGATCTTCCGACCTGCTTCAGGCGCATAAACCTGCACCGCTCGTACTGGTGTTTGTGGCTCGACCAGCGGCACCATCTCCAGTATCTTCGGCCGCCTCGTGTTGTTCGTCCGACGCACCGCCACTTGTGCCCACCTCAATATCCCCGTCCACACCTCCGCTGGTGCCTCCACCCGTGCCCGCGCCCGCTCCCATACCGTCCGGCCCCGGCCCAGCCTCAGCACCCTCGCCCATGTCTGCCACACCTTCGCCCACTTTGCCCACACCTCCGCCTGTGCCCGCACCCGCGCCCTCGTCTCACACTTCCTTCCTCCGATTCCTGATTCAAATTGCATATCTCCGTGTAGTCAAGCGAAGATCCTAGGATCCAAAGAACACTGACGTGGCCCAAACAAGGGGGTGATCGTGTTTCCTCACGTATAAAGAGCCCGCTGCATATATGTCGGAATTTGGTATTTGATATTCGAGTGCTGATTGTTCGGGGCGTGGAGCTGGTATCACACGGACATGTTCTGGGGTATATAAAGGCCCACATCCTCGTTATTGTATCCTTACGTGTTTGTAGCGGACCCCAACAAACACGCTCATTTTCGTCCGAGTTAACAACAATATGTGCATCCTCACTCATCTCATCAGGCAGAGGCACCATTCCCACCATTCCCACGTGTTCGAGTTTGGAAGCATGCCCTGTTTCATGTCACCGCTCACCATATCGCGGCATGCCCGTACACCCGCACCAACTTCACCGAATGGGAAAGTCAGGTTATCTCGTTCCTCACCGGTGCCGCCGACCAGGTTCGTCTGATCGAGCAACGTCCCGACGAAACCGCACACTTGGACGTGTCCTTCTGTCGCCGCCGACAGGCCCAAGTGGGATGCCCCTGAACACGAGGCGCGGTAACCATGACCGGCATCTCTGCAAATCCTGCGACCTCGTGTATAAACACTGTACGGAAATCTGCAGCCTGCACCAGTTGCGTAATCCACCTCTTCGTCATCAGGCATGGCTGGAATTCATCGCCCTTCGCAAGACCCAGAGGCGTCCTAAACGGAATTGTGGAGAGCGCCTCTGCCGATTGAGCGCATCACCCCAGAAAATAAAACGAATGCGGGACGGTTTGCTGAACTCACTCTCTTCTGTATTCTATCCACGCCGCGCCGCTGCCGTCAAGCACCTCGTCGTTAAACCCAACACTGCCCCACAGTCTAGGGGATCGCAATCGCCGGAACAAAGGCCAGGTTGCAACTCGAGCACACCTGCCAAATTGACTACCAGGGCCTCTGCTCGACCTGATCAGGAGACAGCTGGGGTTGCTAGTCTATTCCTTACTGGTACTACAGGCACCGCTAACAAGTCGTCGTGTGACTCAGGCGTCTCGAGCTCGATGAGTGCCATCGCACGCCTTTCCTCAACTTCTGGCAAGATCCGCGCCGTATTCGACTGTCTAACGGAATGGTGATATATTCAAAGGGTTTGGGCACTATTCTCCTTCTTTCGACCTGTAGCTACAGAGTCTACATAAACGACGTTTCTAACGACAAACCTGATTTCGGCCAATGAGTTCGCGAGGGAGCGTCCGATGCGCACAGGGAGATCTAAGAGTACCCGAGGAGGATGGTGGTCAACCGTCACACTGGCGAGACAATCTCGATAATACATAACTCTAAATCCGCCTCGGCAAGCATCTCATCATCTCCTTCAAATTCGTCTTCGTCCTCAATCTCCATCTGCAGTGGCATCATCGACGGAGCCTCCGAATCCGCTTCCTCAACTCGCTCGGCCTTCAGCTGAGCCCTGATCACATCCTCCAACGTCCACAACGAGATCCCCGTCTGGTTCTCGTTTGCATTTTGTGAAATCTGGCGCATGAACAGCTTTGGGAGCACGAGCCCATGTCGGTGGACCGGTTCGACGTCATTTCCGTGATGAACTGGTTGATCCAGGTTGATCCATTTGGGCAGCTTTACCCGTTTGTCCGCTCTCGCAAACCGCTGCCACGACACCAATAAAAATAAGAGAGACAGGTATTAATGAAGAAAACACCCCGACACTCACTCGATCAGTGTTGGAAATATGTTGCGCCACTGCACCGAGCGGTATCGGTACTGTGCCCGCGCCATCGGCACTGTACACCATCAGCATATACACCATTGGCACTATGCATCATCCGCTCCGGGAAATGTGTTTCACTTATAGTGGTTCCGGTCTAGTCGTATATAATGCACTCTTAGCAGGACTCCTCAGACTCACTTTGCTGATCACTCACTGAGTCTGTAAGTCTACTTTCGTAATACCTCTGTTACCTATGTCTGATCTGTACCGTAGTGACTTCGTCTAGGTACATCTATACATAACCAGTTTGCTGATCGCTCACTGAGTCTTGACTTCGTCTAGTTTCAACAATTAGCGAAAATCCCCGGTCCTCAATCCGTCTTTCCTCGCAGTACCCGTCCTACACATTGAACCGCTGTCCGCATTGCGTCGAATCCCAAGTATTCCGACTCCCGTATCCGGTATGTATCTCGGAGGTATTCCAGACGTGTCTGTCCACCCGTCAGAAAATAGTCCGTTTGCCGATCAAAGTGCAAAATACACGGAGGATTCTACTTTCCGTGTATTGATATGGCACTCTGCGCCAAATCCATTAGAGTAGAGAATAAAAACTAAACTGAACTAAACTAACCCAAACATAATGACAGCGCCTCCGTAATTGTGATCGAAATCGATTCACTCGGAGACTTTGCCTCGAGCAACGGAGGGCAGAACTGCACCACGACCATTGTTACATGCCTACTGCAAGGTTAGCGGGTGCGTAATTCACGGATATCAACGTCATGAGTGACCGACCGACCCTCCGATAATTCTCGAGTACGGTGCTCGTTTCATTCCCATTTGGAGTCTCGACGAAGATCAGTTTGTACTTCCACACATCGTCAAGAATCCCCTGATTAGCGAAACGTGACGTAAGCAAAGGTAGATCTAGAGCAGGCGATAGAATACCCCCACCATATCATTCCATGCCGTGACGATCAACTCCATATACAGATAACTTGGGAAGGACGCCACAATACCGTCTGGAACGATCTTGCTGTATTCGATGAGGATGCTCCCGAAGTACGCACGACGGAAGGATCGTTTCGGACTTCGGATTGTGAGCTAATGGCTACTTGATCGCTTCCACGAGTGGTCACCTGCACCACCGGTCGGTCAGCCCGGGAGATCTTGTTACCAAATCTACTCACCAAAGGCAAGAAGCAATTACGGGTCAAAGTCATAGGATAAGTCCCCTAGAGTACGGGGGTGAAGTACATATTAAGAGGAGAGATAGTTCCGGACGTAATGACTACGCTGCTGAATCGCTCAAAGACTGGCTGTATTGCGAGTGATGGGTCCAGGTTGAAGCGGCATAGCTGCTTAACGTTTGAAAGATTCTTAGGATAAGGCTGAGTGGTAGCACACAAGGTGTTTCTTCAATACGATGATACCAGCGCTGATCTACTGGATGATAACAACCGCCCCTAGCGTCATACGCCCGACATTAGTAGTTGCCTTTGTAACACCCAAGAAACGCTCCCCCATCTGGACCGGAATCCCCGAGCTTACTGTCTATCTTTCTGAGATCGCTTGACCATGGAAACACTCGACCAAGGTGCTGAATAGGCTGCAGACTTGTTGCTGTTGACTCTTCGAGTGGCGTGACGAATTTGTCCTCGACGTCAGGGTCCTCGAGAGCACTTCCTGACCGCCCGTTCCAAACAGTTTAGAGACTTGACCGTTCCTACAAAGGGGACCTACTGAAAACAAGTAGCTGGTGCAGATATCGAGGGGGGTCGTGGCGCTTGCTGTACGACAGGATAGAACAATCGGTGGTAGCGAGATAAGATATGCTGAATAGGACATAGCGTTGGGGCGTCATGAGGGAACAATGTGAAGAGATTGGACAGCAACTAGTATGGCAAAAGACCTCCACCTGCTGGTGTATTCTAGCCAGGTCCGCAGTCCATACTGGTTGATTTATTTATATATCCAAGTGACTTTTCCTCGGAGTTCTGATATAAATATTCCTCTGACTTTGCCTAACACCTGAGTCATAACTATCTATTCAACTGCCATAATGGTTCTTTCCATTGAAAGTCCTACGCCCTAAATCAAAGTCTGAGTCTAGAATCACCCAAGACGTCGGCACTGGAATGGAAGCTTGAATCCATCACCTTCATAAGCACCATATCTAATATATCATCTTCATTAATTCCACTCTCGTTAGCCAAGCACTGGAATCCTTTTGGGGCGATCTGTGATTTCTCAACCAACTCCAACGGGTCCTCTTGACCACTCCTCGTCCATACGCGGAAGCTTTGGAGAGAGCGATTCGAATGCGTCCTTGATGAGATAATAGACAAAAAGTCCGGGATCAGGTCAAAATGCTCGCTTGTTCGCAACCAGCGACGATATTTGAGCCCAAACCGCCTCATCGATGAACATAATGGCGCAACCCATTCTCCAGTAGCAGATATTGCACCCAGATTGTTTGTATGGACTGGCTGTGCAATGAGGGACTGAAGGACCTTGACTCCAGGTAAAGAAGGGTGCGTATTTTCAATCACCAATTCCTCCAAATGTGGCATGAATGTTAATGCGTTCATCCAAGCCTGGCTGGTGGCCTCAATACTGATATGGAGAATCCGTGGTGCAAGTCGGCTCTCTCCCAAAACTCGACTAGAAAACCAAACCAATTGCCGAGCCCCCCGTCTGTTAAAAGAATCGGAGGGTGTCACAGAGAGATGAATTAGCTTTTGTGCTGAGACACCGTGAAGTATATCAATAGGATAGCCTTGAAATGTCAATTCCTTGCAGTTTGGGAGGGTAGCAGTGAATACGGGCAGAATATGGTGACGGAGTGGAAAGGTAATAGTGCAGCTCTCAAGGATATCAAAGATCCTACCACTCATCCACTGAATTGAGACAGCTCTGAGCCTGAGATGACGGAGGGTGTTGACAAATGGTAAGTTGATGTCATGCGCATATATGGGAAGGGAGAGATGAGAGGCAGTAAGTGTTTCTAGTTGGTGTAGGTGAGGGAGAAGGTCTACTGGATCGTGCATGCCCGAACCATCGAGGACAAGGAATTTGACGGAACGAAAGATGGGGGAATATGCAGGAAGGAGGAATGATATGACATTTGCTGAACGTATTTCCATCGTGGTAAGCTCCGCGCTGGCCGTGGTGCCAAGAATGCGCAAGAGACGGTCGAGGAGGGGCGACATCTCACAAGGGCGGTTCACCTTAAATGTCTCCAACCGGCTCATGGTGGCGTTAGAACATCGTTGGAGACCACGATTTACCAAGTGCTCAGGTAAATCGGTCTGTCTTGGGAACGACTCGACCACCAAGCTTCGCCATCGTGAAGTGGCTCCGAAGGCAGCGAAAATAGCCTTGTAAGCACCCTCTGATGGGGTGAAGTCACCACGGTCGATCTCCGTATCAACGACTATATCCAGAAGCCATTGATTCCTTTCCAACTTGTCCCTTGGCGTTCTTGTCCCCAACTTGAATGATGCCCAAATACCAGTGACCAGTGTTTACATACGAGGGTCAACACCAATGGTGAATTACTTGCATTGTCGATGATGGTGTATAAAATGTATTGGAGCAACTCGGGTGGAAGGCAATAACCTGGATTAACCACTATGTTCAGAGTGGTGCCATAGATCCCGTGCAAGCTCGGGACGATCGCGGGGTTTGATCGAGTCTATGATGCGCTTGATCTCCAAATCTGCTAATACTTCGTGGTATGTAGGCGCATACCGAGGAGGCACGATAGCCTCCGGTGGCAGGAACCTCCGCGTTGTTAGCAGTGCCTGGGCCCGCATCTGCGCTTGTGGCTTGGCCTGTGGCCAAGCCAACATCTCCACCTGTTTCAGCACCATCTCCGCTACCGACGGCTTCAGCCTCTTCATCTCCAGCCGCGAAGTGTCGCAATAAAAGGCTTCCCTCGGATACACCCCCTCTCGTGCCCGCACCCACACCTCTGTCCACACCTCTGCTGGCGCCTCCACCCGTGCCCGCGCCCGCGCCCACGCCCTCGACCACACCGCCGACCACACCTCCGTCCGGTCCTCCTGCCACCCCGTCCACACCTCCGGCCACACCTCCTCGTACCCCCATGCCCGGGCCCACAGCTCCGCCCACCTCTCCCACAACTCCGCTTGCGCCTCGGCCTGTGCCCGCGCCCTCTCTGATTCGGACTGCATATCTCCGTGTAGTCAAGCGGAGGTCTTAGGATCCAAAAGAACACTGACAGTGGTCCAAGCAAGGGGGTGATGGTGTTGCCTCACGATATAAAGATCTCACTGCATATGTGTCGGAATTTGGCATTTGATATTCGGGCGTCCAATGCGCTGATTGTTCGGGGCGTGGAGCCCGGTATACACGGACATGTTCTGGGGTATATAAGGTCTACATCCTTACGTGTTTGTAGTGGGCCTCAATCATTTTCGTCCGAGTTACAAACAATTTGTGCACCCTCACTCATCTCATCAGGTGATCTCGTTCCTCACCGGTATCGCCGACCACCCAACGACACCGCACACTTGGACGTGTCCTGTTGTCGCCGCCGACAGGCCCAAGTGAGATGCCTCCGAGGCCCTCGGCATCATCCACCGCCGAAGCCGCATCTGGCACTGCAAATCCGGCGACCCTGTGTATAAACATTGTCGAAAATCTGCAGCCTGGACCAGTTCCTTAATCCACCTCTTCGTCATTACACATGGCTGGAATACATCCACCTTCGCAAGACCTTGGGAGTGCTAAACGGAATTGTGGAGAGTGCCCCCGCCGAGATTGGGCACATCACCCCAGAAAATCAGACGAATGCGGAACGGTTTGCTGAACTCACTCTCTTCTGTATTCTATCCACGCCGCTGCCGTCAAGCACCTCGTGGTTAAACCCAACGCTGCCTCACAATCTAGGTCTGGGGGTCGCAATCGCCGGAACAAAGGCCAGTTCTGCAACTCGAGCACACCTGCTTGACTACCGGTGCCTCTGCTCGACCTGAGGAGACAGCTAGGGTTGCTAGTCTATTCCTTCTTGGTATTACCAGGCACCGCTAACGAGTCATCGTGTGACCGAGGTAGCTGAAGCCGATGAGTGGCCATCGCACGGCTTTACACAACTGCTGGCAAGATCGGCGCTGTGTTCGACTGGCTGACGGAATGGTGATATATTCAAAGGGTTTGCGGACTATCTTTTTCTTTCGACCTGTAGCTACAGAGTCTAAATAAATGACGTACTTCTAACGACAAACCTGTTTTCAGCCAATGACACTGGCGCGACAATATATGATGCTTAGCGCAACGCGCTTTGCTTTCGAGCATCTGTAGTCAACACATAAACAACGATAGCACTCCCTCTACGAATGCCCTAGTTTACCGCGTCTAATTCCTTCCAACAGGGAGCAACGTGGGTCCGCTAGCTGCATAGATACAATTCATCCGACGAATCGTGTAACATAGACTAGTTCTTAGCAATTAAAAATTTTTTAAAATATATATATTTTGCTAAAAATTTTTTTTTTTTTTTTTTTTTTTTTTTTTTTTTTTGTAATCCAATTTTACGTGCTAGTCTATGTTACACGATTCTTTGGATGCGTTGTAAACTAAAGTTATTCGTCCATCTCCGTTACTATCCCGAGGTCTTGGCAGGATTCTAGCAGAGATTTGGAATGGTGAGGGGTGCGGTTTGGCTTCTGAATGATGGGGTTCTTTCCTACAGCTGCCCGAGGGCAGGGCGCGGTGCGCTTTCGGCTCGTTTGTCTCTCCTAATCAGGTGCTATTTCTCCGAAGATGTGCTTGAATCTTCTGATGTTGTTGAGATATGTGAGTGTGTGAGGTATTATGCTCTCGTTGGCGAAGAGTTTGGGCATTGTGAATGATTTTCTGCCGATAGTGTGTGAGAAGGTGTATCTTGCATATAGGTATTTCGGGCAGGTGAAAAATAGGTGGTGGATATCCTCGATTACGTTCGTGCAAGTGTTTTAATTTTGCGGACAGTATGGCATGTCTATCTTTCGTATTCTGTGTAAATGACTGTTGATTGGAGCGTGACCTGTGCGTATTTGGGTCAGTAAGCTTGTTTGTCTGCGATTGAGTGAACTCGTTATTTTTATGTATTTATTTGAGGGAATGCAGGGTCGATGCATTTCGTTCTCTTGAATCTCGGTGATCGTTTCCACCATATTTCGATCTCTTTTTTGGTGTTCTCTGTGATCATTTGCTTGACTGCTGAGGTGCTGATAGGTAGTCGCTTCTGTAGGAATGTCGGGAGTTTGCTCTTCTGGCTGGAGCCGTGTTCCGATGCTGCCTTGGCTAGGACGTCAGCTCTTTCGTTCCCAATTGAGTCTCTGTGTCCTGCTATCCAGGTGAACGATATTGGTGAGTTTGGATTGTCATCGTTTCTTCATCTGTTGGAGGTTTGAGCCTGATTTCTTGGTGTCGTTCCTCGTCTATCTGTTGTAGCAGTTCGTTGGTGCACCTGTAGATTTCGTCTATCATGTGTTGAGCTGGTTGCCTTGTATTCTTCTGCATTGATAGTATTGTCGCTTGGTTGTCTATGCTAAAATTGATGGGCGTTCCCGCATTGAGGTGTTGGCTTGCTAGGTGCGTTCCTAAAATGATACCTGCTAATTCTACTTCAGGTACCGTATGTTCTTGTGCTGTTCTGAGTTGGTATTTGACCCTCGCTGTTTCGGTTCCGTTAGTGTACAGGACTGCTGAGGCTCCTACCTTGTCCCTGTAGCACGAGCCGTCAGTATAGATCATGGTATCTCTGTTGAAGTTCTCGTTGTCCCATTCGATTGATTCCTCCTTGGTTTCAGCTATGCGATAGGTGTGGGGGGTGGACGAGCTTTGCTACAACTCTAAATCCGCTTCGGCAAGCACCCTTCAAATTCGCCTTCGTGCTCCTCAATTTCCATCCGATCAACGGAGGCCCCAAATCCGTATCCTCCATTCGCTTGGCCTTCAGCTGGGCCCTGACCACATCCTCCAACGTCCACAACGTGATCCTCGTCTGGTTCTCGTTTGCGTTTTGTGAAATCTGGCGCATGAACAGCTTTGGGAGCACGGGCGCCATGTCCATAGACAGGTCCGACGCCGTTTCTGTGATGAACTGGTTGACCCATTTGGGCAGGTTCGCCCGTTTGTCCGCTCTCGCAAACCGCTGCCACGAAACCAAATAAATGAGAGGCAGATGTAAATTAAGAAAATACCCCGACACTTACTTGATCAGCGAAAATCATCAGTCCCCAATCCGTCTTCCCTCGCAGTACCCGTCCTACACATTGAGCAGCCGTTCGCATCGCGTCACATCCCAAGTATTCCGACTCTTGTATCCGGTATGTATCTCGGAGGTATTCCAGACGCGCCTATCATCACTCATCAGAAAACAGACCGTTCGCCGATGATAGTGCAACATACACGGAGGATCCTATTCCGTGTGTTGATATGGCACTCTGCGCCAAATCCATTAGAGTGGGAAAGAAAAAAGAGAAAAGAAAAGCAATCCAAACACAATAACAGCGCGTCCATAATTGTGATCGAAATCAATTGCCTCGAGCGACGGAGAGCAGAACTGCACCACGGCCATTGTTACATGCCTACTGCACAGTTGGCGGGTGCGTAATTCACGAAATATCAACGTCGTGAGTGACCAACCGACCCTCCAATAGTTCTCGAGTGCGACGCTCGTTTCGCTCCCTGGAGTCTCGACAAAGGTCAATTTGTACTTCCACACATCGTCAAGAATCCCCTGATTAGCGAACCGTGACGACGTAAGCAAAAGGTATCTAGGACAGGAGCAGAGAGAATACCCCACCATATCACCCCATGCGGCAACGATGGCGGTGGTCTCTAAGATGCCTTGGGAAGAACGCCACAATACCCTCTGGAACGGTCTTGCTGTATTCGATGAGGATAGTCCCAAAGTTCCGCACAGCGGCAGTGTTAGGAACGTATGTAGATGTATAATACCTCGAAAATGGATCTATGGTACGATTTTCTTCCGCACGCACGCACGCACGAGTACCAGTTCATTCCGAGTAATCGATCGCAGACCCTCGATGGACTCTGTTTCAAGATTGTTAGATACAGCGTTGCTACGATACAGATTGCATATCGTTTCCCTAACCCTTCCGTAGTCTAGACCACCTCCAGCAAATCGGTTTGCTTCCGCCGGCATGCACGTTCTACGATTAGCTACGAGTCTCGACATTTCAGTATTGACATTCCGATTTCACATCATCTCCTTCTCGGGACTACTGCTCCCGTTGGTACCACTGCTAGATCGATCGTCAGTCTGAATTTCGCCTTAGGTTCACCCCTTTGACTTAGGCTCACCCCCCTTCTCTTCTCAACTGGACATCGGGCCAGATGGCGATACTATCGGTTAAAAGCCCCTCCCGATCGCTCCGATCGAATGCTGTAATGACCGCGCCTCTAGCGCAGGATCGTTTCGGACTTCGAATTGCGAGCTAATGGCTACTTGCCGAATCGCTCAAAGACCGGCTTTATTGCGAGTGATGGGTCCAGTTTGAAGCGGCCTAGCTGCTTAACGTGCAAAAGATTTTTAGGACAGGGCTGAGTGGTGGTTTCCTTCAATACGATGATATCAGCGCTGATCTACTGGATGATAATAAGTACCCCTAGCATGATACACACTACATTAGTAATTGCTTTTATAACACCCAAGAAACGCTCCCCCATCTGGACCGGAGTCTCCTGAGCCTTCTATACTGTCCGTCTTTCCGAGATTGTTTGACCATGGAAACACTCGATCAAGGTGCTAAATAGGCTGCAGACTTGTTGCCGTTGGATCTTAGGGTGGCGTGGCGGATTTGTCCTCGACGTCGGGGTCTTCGAGAGCAGTACTTCCTGACCCCCTGCTCCGAACAGTTTAGAGGCTTGACTGTTTCTACGAAGGGGACCTACTAAAAAACAAGTAGCTGATGCGGATATCGAGGGGGGTCGTGGCGCTTGCTGTACGACAGGATAGAACAATCGGTTGCAGCGAGATAAAATATGCTGAATAGGACGCAGCGCCGGGGAAGACATTGGAAATCAAATAGTATGGCAAAAGACCTTCGTCTGCTGGTGTATTCTGGCCAGGTCCGCAGCCATACTGGATAATTTACTCATGTGCCCAAGTGACTATTCCTTAGACTTCTGATATAAAATATTCTTCTGACTTTGGTTAACACCTGAATTATAATTATCTATCAACTGCCATAATGGTTCTTTACATTGACAGTCCCACGCCCTCAATCAAAGTCCGAGTCTAGAATCATCCAAGACTTCGGTATTGGAACGGAAGCTTGAATGCATCATCCTCTAAGTACCAATTCTAACACATCACCTTCATTAATTCCACTCTCGTTAGCCAAGCGCTGGAATCCTCTGGGTGCGATCTGTGATTTTTCAACCAACTCCCATGAGTCCTCTTGATCACTCCTCGTCCATACGCGGAAGCTTTGGAGAGAGTAATTCGAATGCGTCCTTGATGAGATAATGGACAAAAAGTCCGGGATCAGGTCAAAATGCTCGCTTGTTCGCAACCAGCGACGATATTTGAGCCCAAATCGCCTCAGCAATGGGCACAATGGCGAAACCCATTCCCCAGTATCAGACATTGCACTCAGATTGTTTGTATGGACTGGCCGTGCAATGAGGGACTGAAGAACCTTCGCTCGAAGTGAAGAAGGTCGTGCATTGCTAATCACCAATTCCTCCAAATGTGGCATGAATGTTAATGCGTTCATCCAAGCCTGGCTGGTGGCCTCAATACTGATATAGAGAATCCGTGGCGCAAGGCGGCTCTCTCCCAAAATTCGACTAGAAAGCCAAACCAATTGCCGAGCCCCCTGTCTGTTAAAAGGCCCGGAGGACGTCACAGAGAGACGAATTAGTCTGTGTGCTGAGACACCGTCAAGTATATCAATAGGATACCCTTGAAATGTCAAGTGCTTGCAGTTCGGGAGGGCAGTACTGAATACGGGCAGAATATGGTGATGGAGTGGAGAGCTAATAGTGCAACTCTCAAGGACATCAAATGTCCTGCCACTCATCCACTGAATTGAGACAGCTCTGAGTGTGAGATGACGGAGGGTGTTGACAAATGGTAAGTTGATGTCATGCGCATAGATGGGAAGGGAGAGATGAGAGGCGGTAAGTGTTTCCAGTTGGTGTAGGTGAGGGAGAAGGTCTACTGGATCGTGCATCCCCGAAGCATCGAGGAAAAGGACTTTGACGGAACGAAAGCTGGGGGAATATGCAGGAAGGAGGAATGATATGACATTCGCTGAACGTATTTCCACCGTGGTAAGCGCCGCACCGGCTGTGGTGCCAAGAATGCGCAACAGACGGTCGAGGAGGGGCGACATCTCACAAGGGCGGTTCATCTTGAATGTCTCCAACCGGCTCATGGTAGCACTAGAACATCGTTGGAGACCGCGATTCACCAGGTGCTCAGGCAAATCAGTCTGACATGGGAACGTCTCGACTACCAAGCTTCGCCATCGTGAGGTGGCTTCGATGGCGGCGAATATACCCTTGTAAGCACCCTCTGGTGGGGTGGAGTCACTACGGTCGATCTCCGTATCAACCACTATCTCCAAAAGCCATTGATTCCTTCTTAACTTCCTTCTCACGGCGCTCCTTGACGTTCTTGTCCCCAGCTTGAATGATCCCCAAATACCAGTGACGATGGTATACCAGTGTTTAGATACGAGCATCAACGTCAATGGTGAATTCCTTGTGTCGTCGATGATGACGGATAAAATTGATTGGAGCAACTCGGGTGGAAGGCGGGTGATGGGCGCAATAATCTGGATTAACCACCAATGTTCGGAGTGGCGCCACAGATTATGTGCGAGCAGGCCACGATCGCGGGGATTGACCGAGTCGATGATGCCCTTGATTTTCGAATCTGCTAATACTTCGTGGTATGTAACGATCGCCTCCCGCGGCGGGAACCTCCGCGTTGTTCCATCCAGCGCTCGTTTTAGTGCCTGGGCCCGCATCTGTGCTTGTGGCTCGGTCTCTGCCCTTGCGTTCACCTCCACCCCTGCATCCAGCCACGCTGCCGAAACGCTATTGCGCGAACGGATTCTTGCCTCCATCCGTGCCTTTACCTCCGCCCATTCCTGTGCCTCTGCCAGCGCCAGCTCGCGACTCTCTCGCTCGCGAGTCTCCCTCCGTTGTACCGCCGCTTGCCTGTAGCGCGCGAACGACTCCTTCCGCGCCTCAGCTTGCGCGTTGGCCTGTGCCCGCGTCTGCACCTCCGCTAGTGCCTCCGCCCACGCAAACACCCTCGCAAACACCCACGCACACATACACACCCACATACACGCACACACCCACGCCAACACCCCCCACCCCCACACCTCCGACCACACCCGCTCGTTCGCCCATGCGCGCACCCACACCTCCGTCCACACCTCCACATGCGCGTCGGCCTGTGCCCGCGCCCTCTCTGATTCGGATTGCATATATCCGTGCGGTCAAGCGAAGATCCTAGGATCCAAAGAACATCGACGGTGGTCCAAGCAAGGGGGTGACCGTGTTTCCTCATGTTCTAAAGAGCTCGTTGCATATGTGTCGGAATTTGGGATTTGATATTCAAGCGCTCGGTGCGCTGGTGTGGGGCCCAGTATCACACGGACATGTTCTGGTAACACCCTCGTTATTGTATCCTTACGTGTTTGTAGCGGGCCACAACAAATACGTTCATTTTCGTCTCACTCATCTCATCAGGCAGAGGCACCATTCCCACCATTCTCACGTGCTCGAGTTTGGAAGCATGCCCTGTTTCATGTCAGCGCTCACCATTATCATTATCGCAGCATGCCCGTACACCCGCATCAACTTCACCGAATGGGAAAGTCAGGTTATCCTCACCGGTGCCGCCGACCACGTCCGTTGATCGAGCAACGTCCCAACGAAACCGCACACTTGGACGTGTCCTTCTGTCGCCACCGACAGGCCCAAGTGGGATGTCCCTGAACACGAGGCGCGGTAACCATAACCGGGATCTCTGCAAATCCTGCGACCCCGTGTATAAAAACTGCACCAAAGCAACCTGCACCAGTTGCGTAATCCACCTTTTCGTCATCAGGCATGGCTGGAATTCATCGCCCTTCGCAAGACCCTGAGGCCTCCTAAACAGTATTGTGGAGAGCGCCTCTGCCGATTGAGCGCATCACTCCAGAACATAAAACGAATGCGGAACGGTTTGCTGAACTCACTCCCTTCTGTATTCTATCCACGCCGCTGCCGTCAAGCACCTCGTTGTTAAACCTAACACTGCCTCACATCCTAGGGGGTCGCGATCGCCAGAACAAAGGCCAGCTTGCAACTCGAGCACACCTGCCAAATCGACTACTGGAATCACTCAGACTGGCTTTATTGCGAGTTATGGGCTCAGATTGAAGCTGCATAGCTGTTTAACGTTTGAAGATTCTTGGGATAGGGCTGAGTGGTGGTACACAGGGCATTCCTTCAATATGATGATATCAGCGCTGATCTACTGGAATGACGACAACCGCCCCTACCGTCATACGTCCCACATTAGTAGTTACTTTTGCAAGTCTCAAGAAGCGCTCCCCCATCTGGACCGGAGTCCCCTGAGTCTCTGTCCGTCTCTTTCTGAGATCGCTTGGTCATGGAAACATTTGACCAAGGTTGCTGGATAGGCTACAGACTTGTTGTTGTTGGCTCTTCGGGTGACGTGGCGAATTCATCCTCGACGTCGGGACCCTCGAGAGCACTTCCTGACCGCCTGTTCCGAACAGTTTAGAGATTTGACCGCCTCTACAAAGGGGACCTACTGAAAAAACAAGTAGCTGATGCGGATCTCGAGGGGGGTCGTGGCGCTTGTTGTACGACAGGATAGAACAATTGGTGGTAGCGAGATAAGATTTGCTGAATGGGACGTAGTCTTGGGGCGTCATGAGGGAATGCTGTGAAGAGCTTGGACAGCAAATAGGATGGCAAAAGAGCTCCGCCTGCTGGTGTCCTCTAGTGTAGTGTCATTCCTCAAAAGAGTTCAGTGAATTGAGTCATTCTGGTTAGCAAGCACGCATATCAGCAAGTGAACCTGTCAGCAAGTGTGCGTATCAGTAAGTATGCGTGTCAGTAAGTGACCTGCCAGCATGCATGCATATTGGCCCACGGTGTTCCAAAGCCCTGCTATCACCTCTTGGACAAGTGGACCCTTGATGGCCTTTGCTCAGTATTTCGATATACCATTGTAATGTCCTGGATTACTTGTTGTATCCTCCATGGTCACCCCAGCCCCCCTGCCCATTCACGTCCCCCCCTGTCCCCATTACTTCATTCATTGGGACCCTGTTTCAGTCATATCTTCCTCACTCTCATCATTTCATTAGCCAGCCGATCTTTAGTACGTTTCATATAGTTTCCCTTATAACCCGTACAAGCATGTAGATCGTTCGCTAGTCTGATAATCGACTTAGAATTCCCGCCCAACTTATACTACCTCTCATTCTGCTCTTCCTTCCTGCCTGGACTTGGGCTTGCCCTTGCTCCACCCTTCTTCACTGTCCGACCCAGGACTCCACATCCGTCTTACCTGCTCATGCACTCCCCCGGACTGGCCAACGCCCGATAGCGACACTGTCAGTTAAAATCCCCGCTGGGATCATTCTGATCCCAGGTCCCATCTTAACAGTCAGTGAGCATCATCCAAGACATCGGCATTGGAATGGACTCCCAAGCTTGAGTCCATCAACTTCATAAGCACCAAATCTAACACATCCCCTTGTTCAATTCCACTCTCTTTGGCCAAGCGCTGGAATCCTATGGGGGTGATCTGTGATTTTGAAACCAACTCTAATGGGTCTTCTTGATCCCTCCTCGTCCATACGCGGAAGCTTTGGAGAGAGCAATTCGAATGGGTCCTTGATGAGATAATGGACAAAAAGGCCGGGATCAGGTCAAAATGCTCACTTGTTCGCAACCAGCGACGATATTTGAGCCCAAACTGCCTCAGCAATGGACACACTGGCGCAACCCATTCCCCAGTAGTAGATATTGCACCCAGGTTGTTTCTGTGGACTGGCCGTGCAATGAGGGACTGAAGAACCTTCGCTCGAAGTGAAGAAGGTCGTGCATTGCCAATCACCAATTCCTCCAAATGCGGCATGAATGTTAATGCGTTCATCCAACCCTGGCTGGTGGCTCCAATACTGATATGGAGAATCTGTGGTGCAGGTCGGCTTTCTCCCAGAACTCGACTAGAAAACCAAACCAATTGCCGAGCCCCATGTCTGTTAAAAGGACCAGAAGACGTCACAGAGAGATGAATTAGTTTGTGTGCTGAGACACCGTCAAGTATATCGATAGGATACCCTTGAAATGTCAAGTGCTTGCAGTTTGGGAGTGTAGTACTGAATACGGGCAGAATATGGCGATGGAGTGGAAAGCGAATAGTGCAGCTCTCAAGAACATCAAAGGTCCTACCACTCATCCACTGAATTGAGACAGCTCTGAGTGTGAGATGACGGAGGGTGTTGACAAATGGTAAGTTGGTGTCATGCGCATAACTGGGAAGGGAGAGATGAGAGGCGGTAAGTGTTTCTAGTTGGTGTAGGTGAGGTAGAAGGTCTACTGGACTATGCATCCCCGAAACATCGAGGAAAAGGACTTTGACGGAACGAAAGATGGGGGAATATGCAGGAAGGAGGAATGATATGACATTCGCTGAACGTATTTCCACCGTGGTAAGCTCCGGACTGGCTGTGGTGCCAAGAATGCGCAACAGAAAGTCGAGGAGGGGCGACATCTCACATGCGCAGTTCACTTTGAATGTCTCCAGCCGGCTCATGGTAGCACTAGAACATCGTCGGAGACCACGATTCACCAGGTGCAAAGGCAAATCAATCCGTCTTGGGAACGTCTCGACTACCAAGCTTCGCCATCGTGAGGTGGCTTCGATGGCAGCGAAAATAGCGTCGCAAGCGCCACCTGATGGGGTGAAGTCACCACGGTCGATCTCCGTATCAACGACTATATCCAGAAGCCGTTGATTCCTTTCCAACTTCCTTGTCACGGCGTCCCTTGGCGTTCTTGTCCCCAGTTTGAATGATGCCCAAATACCAGTGACGATGGTGTACCAGTGTTTAGATACGAGCATCAACATCAATGGTGAATTCTGTGTGTCGTTGATGATCATGGATAAAATTGATTGGAGCAACTCGGGTGGAAGGCGGGTCACGGGTACAATAATCTGGATTAACCACCAATGTTCGGAGGAGCGCCATAGATCACGTGCAAGCGAGCGACGATCATTGGGATCGATGGAGTCTATGATGTCCTTGATCATCAAATCTGCTAATACTTCTTGGTATGCAGGCGCATACCGAGGACGCACGATCGCCTCGCACATCGGTCCCCCCCCCTTCGCAGCCTGCGCCAGCGCTCGTTCTAGTGCCTGGGCCCGCATCTGCGCTGGTGGCTCGGCCTGTGCCCGCGCCCGCGCCCCCACCTCCATCAGTGCGCACCTCCACTCTCCCAGCATCGTTGGCCGCTTCGTTTCGCTCTGGCGCGGATGGGCTTCTCGCACCTGCGCGTGCCACACTGGTGCCTCCGCCCGTACCCGCGCGTGCACCCACATCGCCGCCCACATCAACAATGGTGCCCCCGCCCGTGCTCGCGCGCGCCCCCACACCTCCGTCCACACCAACCCCCGCTCATTCGCCCATGCCTCCGCCCACACCGTCATTGGCGGTCCCCAGATCCCCATGAGATTTCCTCCACTTCCTGATTCGGATTGCATATCTCCGTGTAGTCAAACTAAGATTCTAGGATCCAAAAAAACACTGACAGTGGTCCAAGCAATGGGGTGATCGTGTTTGCTCACGTTATAAAGAGCTCGCTGCATATGTGCATCCTCACTCATCTCATCAGGCAGATGCATCATTACCATTCCCACGTGTTCGAGTCTGTCTCGAGAGGATGCCCCTGGCCATTATCGTGCCATGCCCGTACACCCCGCACCAACTTCACTGAATGGGGAATTCAGGTTATCTCGTTCCTCACCAGCCCCGCCGACCACGTTCGTGTGATCGGCAACGTCCCAACAACACCGCACACTTGGACATACCTTCTGTCGCCATTAACGGCCCAAGTGGGATGCCTCCGAATACTGGGTCCTCGGCATCGTCATATCTACCGCGTCAAAGTTGCACCGGGAACTCTGCAAATCTGGCGACCTCGTGTATAAACACCGTACGAAAATCTGCAGCCTGCACCAGTTGCATAATCCACCTCGTCATCAGGCATGGGCCGCAATTCATCTCCCTTCGCAAGACCCTGAGGAGTCCTAAACGGAGTTGTGGAGAGTGCCTCTGCCGAGGTTGAGCGCATCAGCCCACAAAATCAGACGAATTCCGAACGGTTTTGCTGAACTCGCATCCTTCTGTATTCTATCCCCGCCGCCGCCGTCAAGCACCTCGTGGTTAAATGCAACAGTCTAGGTCTGGGGATCGCAATCGCAACTCGAGCACACCTGCCAAATTGACTACTGGGGTCTCTGCTGGACTTGAGGAGACAGCTGGGGTTGTTACTCTATTCCTTACTGGTATATTGGGGACTATTCTCTTTCTTTCGGCCTGTAGCTACAGAGTCTACATAAACGACGTACTTCTAATGACAAACCTATTTTCAGCCAATCAATTCGTGAGGGAACGTCTGATATGCACAGGGAGCGTCCATCAGAGGCGCTCAGACTATACAACGCGGATGCAGCAGATGTATGGTACAAACCACCCAACAAGAAGGACACGAAAGCGAAAAGCATAGGTACCGTAAAACTGACCAAACAGCTAGAATCGATCCAACGACGAGCAGCCATCGCCATCACCGGAGCAATGAAGACAACAGCTGGAGACGCGGCAATCGTCCATGCAAATGTCAAACCAATCGCGATACATCTCAAGGAAGTAGTACTCAAATCATACGCGAGATTCACCACCAGACCAAACAATCACCCACTCTACCCGGCAATTCGGAAAACTGCCAAACGAATGGTACAGAGGCACAAGACCGCTCTACACTTACATGCAGAATCAAGCATAGTCAAACACTTGGAAGTCGAGACCATAACAGCCACCAGGGCCCAACCAGGCTCAACAAGCCCACACAACTTCCGCATCGCAGCCAGCAAGAAGGATGCAATCGAATGGGATAAAGAAAATTCTCGACATGGAATTATGATCTACACTGACGGATCCTGCTACAGGAACATGGTAGGCGCCTCAGCGGTCCTATACGACAAGGGCGTCGAGATCGACTCGCTCAAATTTCAACTCGGCGCAGCAGGGAAACACACGGTATTCGAGGGAGAACTCGTAGGTATCATATTAGGGACGCACCTAATGTCGAAACACCCCAACATACAAGCAAAAGTCAACTTCAGCATCGACAATCAGGCCACAATCAAAGCAATGCAAAATAACGCAAGACAACCCAGGCAATACCTAATTGACGAGATCCATAGGACAACAGAAGAACTCCGAAACCACCTGAAGAGTGAACAAGCACAAGATCAACCCTACAAACCGAGAAACGACGCAAACGAAAACAGCAGTGAGCCAATTACTTTCACATGGGTAGCAGGACATATGGAATCAATAGGTAACGAAAGAGCTGACGTCCTAGCAAAAGAAGCTGCCAAATTCGAATCAAGCCCCAAGAATGAACTCCCGCCTTTCCTCCGCCACCAACTCCCTATCAGCATCTCAGCGATCAAACAAGCAATCAATGCGAGAATCAAGAAATCGATCAAAGACTGGTGGACGAAATCCCCAAGATACAAGAAGATGAGACAAATCGACCCGTCATTACCCTCGAATAAATTCCTAGAAATAACGAGTACAATTAATCGTAGACAAGCAAGCATACTGACCCAACTACGTACAGGACACATCCCTATCAACAAGCATCTCCACAGAATACGAAAGAGCGACACACCTTACTGCCCACAGTTCACATGCATACAGGCAACCGAAGACATACGACACCTCAT
>Ga0307513_10002859_pt1 | contig 23654 bp, 19 predicted proteins | sample 15_EM_MG_FD_202174 | JGI IMG/M metagenome (GOLD analysis project Ga0307513, IMG submission 202174) | Populus trichocarpa ectomycorrhiza microbial communities from riparian zone in the Pacific Northwest, United States - 15_EM | ecosystem: Host-associated > Plants > Roots > Unclassified | place...
CACTCAGGAGGAAAACTAATGTCCTTAAATACATAACTCAGAAAACTTTTACATTCTAACTTCTTCCTTTCCAAAACTGTCTTTCCCCACGATAACATTCGCTGTATCCTTTCTCCCTCTGTCCAACTCCCCTGACCACTTCCTGTCCATTCTCTCCATTTCCTCCGCTTCATCTCTCTTCCATTCCTACCGCTTCTTCTTCCCTTCTCTTCTCTTCCTACACACTTCTTCAATACGCACCCAGCTCCTACTTCGTTCTCCATTTCCCAGATCATTCGCATTCGTCCTTTATGAGAGAAGTGATAAATTCCAGATATGTAGTCGTGGTTCTTGAGATATCCAGATTGGGCTATCAATCAAAGCGCCGGTGATTCACAATAGTCTTTTTTAGCAAACGAAAAGCGGCGTGCGAGCTAGAGTTCACCACGATATCATTGTGATTTTTTTCGACTATGGACTATGGACGCGGCCAAAAAGGTCGTATCCATACGCTTCTGCACTCAAGGTGTAAGATTGATGGTGAGGCCAGGAGGCTATCCACACTTTTCAGCCTTGCTCATCAAGAAAAATTAATACATTCACAATCAGGGGTCTTCAAACTATGAAAGTCAACTTCTATTCTGTGGGGACCACATAGACCCCGTAAAACGCCACATACAGCCAAACACTTCTTCATGGTCTTGGGTGTTGATCGCCTGCCCCCGGTTTGTTCATACCCGGAGGCCCGCGTGGGGGGCAAACGCATACTAAATGAGATAATTTGTATGAGATTGAATGCTAAGAATCCTGGATGCCTGTAGCTTCGTTTCTTCTATCTGCCAGAACCATATCCGGAAAAGACAGAAGAAAATATAATAAATCACTATAAATCTCACAGCATACCGAGTGATACACCATGACAGCAGGTATTCATTTCCAAATCTCCAGTATTAGGCTCCTACACTAATATTATAGGCCGTGCAAGTAATAGCAGAGACCGGCATTCATGAACCCTATTCCGGGGGGTTATGGAATGTGGTCCGGAATATTATTGCCCTCTTCAGACCTTAATAGGAGAATAAGTGCTTTTTTAATATTCATTTACTAGCCTTCCTACCGTTCGAACAACTCTAGTTACTGTGAATCTAGGAGGAGTTATCCTGGCCCTGGCCCTGCTCACACTTTGGAAACCCTTTTTGTTTACAAAAAGGCCTATGGTGAGAGAGGAGTGAGGTATTTTTCAAAAGCTCTTGAGAAGCATGGCCCATTCCTGATATGGAATATCCTGAGCCCTTCAGAGGTATTGTATTTCATTAACTGGCACCGCTATTTCATTATGGTGATTTGCATTGAAAATCCTCTAGGAAATCACAGCATTTTTCTATGCAATAAGCGAACTTCATGCCAGAGTTGACGGAAGCGAATAGTTGTCACAGATAAGGAAAGCGGATACATGGCGGAGAAGGAGAAACAATAGCATGTGTGATTTAATCTGTTCTAAAGATGAAAGGATTGACAGGATGGTTTGTTATAATCTCTTTCCTTTATTATCATTAAGGAAGTACGCAGGCGAATGGGGTTATGCATGAAGAGATAGCCAGCTGTGAGAGGCGACAGAATAATTGAGATGGCTTTATTATTCTTATAATTATAGACTTATGTTTGGTTGGTTAGTTTTACGAAGATGACGGGCGAATGAAGTCTCCGAATATATGATACAACGGTGACAAATGATATCGTCACTTGCCCTCTTTACACCAAAAGTCGCCATCCTTCCAACCACGCAATAGTACCATATCCGGCTCGATTAACTATCTAAGGGCCCAGGACACCAGAGGCAGATCCTGACTTCACTAAACTGAAATTTCAACCGAATCAGGCCTATGCCGTCATTGGCGGGCCTATGAAAATTTCAATTTTGAAATTAAGTACCTTTTCCTGTGGACTCCCTTACAAATCCCACAGCCTGGTGCCGGCAATCGGACGACTCACTTTTTGCTTGTCTCCATAAGGGCCAATTCACAACTCATTGCACTTAAAAGTGCCAGGGACTGAATCACCAAGCTCCTAGCTACCCATAGGCGAAATTTGGTAGCTATTGGTATTGAGGGTCTTGTTGTGGTGCGGGTTTCGCTGATTTTGGAGTGTTTGGCGAGTACTTCGCCCGACCAACGATGACTTATGTCCAAGAACTATACCTATCATATGGTTTAGCCCAAGTCTAGCTCGACTGTTTGACTGTTACGTAATTTATCTCCTGTAGCACTTCAATAGCCTCACAGGTTTTCTCTTGGATTCGAGTAGGATACTCAAACTCGCTTACATCCAGGTTTCTGTCAAGACCAAAGCGCTCTACCTGCTTGAACTCCAGTATGATATGATATGGCGCGAATAGCTTAGTCATACTTTAGTGCCAGATACTCGGCAGGGTTTGAGTGTGGGGTGAAGAGGGAATCCTGACCGGTGGTTGGGGCGCTTGTGGTATTGGTAGAGGGACCTCCGAGGATTGGGATGGGTGCTCAATGGATTGTGCTGGTATGCCAGGGGATGATAATGGAGAAACTATTTTCCGGGCTTACTCGGATATGAACGTGGGTGATCGGACAGACAGGGATTAAAAGTCTATGCATCCCAATAGATCCCCAATCCCTGTTTGTCCGATCACCCAAGTCCATACCTTTGTACCTCCGTTATCTGATTATTTGTGGTGGGATTATCGGTGGCGCGACACCACCAGCGGAGGGCTGAACGCCATGAACCCTCGCCTGGAAGAAGCGGGTGGTACAAGTAACTACTAGTACTGTAAGGCCTAGTGCATTCCAAGCGGTTGTCCACATTCGCCGAAACCAACGCGGACGACCCGTCGGCCCGACCCTTGGAAGAACCTCAAACCGATACCGCACCTAAACCCCGAGCCCCTCCTGTGAGATTCAAATTAATTTTTTGTATGATACTAGTCCAGCTAACAACGTCTGGCAAATTCGCCCAAAGCCACCGTGTCACATGTATCGTATGGCACGCCATGTGAACTTCGTGTTTGAGCCCTAAACTTGGGCAAGAGAGGACTAGATGGCAATGAAGTAACCTAGGAAAGAGTGATGATACCGGGTAGTGGTGTCTTTGCCATAGAGGTTCATGTTGAGCGGGGTGCGGATAAATTGGGTTTGCTGATGAGAAACGGATTTCAGATCCCAATGCTCCAGGGATTAGAACCCTGTTAGACGAAAGACTTAAAGAAGAGTCCCTGGTAGCAGATGAGGCAGATTGTGTGTAGGAGGGCGCTAGCGAGGAGGAGCCAAGCAGGATCCAGAGATTAATTGTATATTTGAGAACCAGAAATTATTTTCCCTTTCCTCCTCTGTGAACACTGTGTAACTCCCCGCACAATCATGTTTCCACCAAGATCTAAGGTTTTTTTTTATCACGGGCCTTGTAAAGTTGTCTAGTAATTTTATGGCAGATCGGCGTCCTATAGCGCATTTTATCGTACAAACGCAATGCAAATTTGTTAGAAATACCCACTCTCTGAGACTGCAGCTGCACAAATGCGCAGGTAAAGGGGGATGCAAGCCAGGCAGAGCTTTCACCTATTCACACCTCTTGTCCATTTCTCTCCTTGATCTTCCTACCTCTTAACTTTCCTTCTAACTTTCCTTTCTACATGCTCCGTTGGGGATATTTTGAACCCCCTCACGGCTAATACAAACTTCATCTGAGCCACTCCGGTCTGCTGTGGAAGGCCCTTACTACCCATCATTACCCCCACTTCAATTATTTCCAGAACACTTATCTGAATGGATATTGAGTGATATACTATGATAGCTAGTCTTTCTTTCCAAACCCCGAGTTGCGGGCACTTGGCTATTACAAACCCCACAGGCAACACTAGATAAGGTGTGTTTCCGGACCTTTACCGGACTGGGTTAGGGGAATATAACGATGTTTATTAATGTCCTCCCAGCGGTTTAATGATAAAATGAATATTTTCCCTTTTCTTACTGTCCATTGTACTGATGCTTTGGGGTAGCTTCTGTTATTTACTTTGAAGATGGTGGGGGGTTTCTAGACCTTGAAGCCCGCTTATTTTGGGGGTGTGACTTCCATGTAGTGGGCGCGTCATGAGGATACCCATCGGCAGCGCTGACTGCGATAACATCTTGCAGGCCATGTATATGGCTATCCATTTGGTTCTAAACTGGGGGGGAATATATAACCATACGAGTAAAGCATCTTTTTAAAATTCTAATTTATGTCTTGCAATGGGTGACACAAATTTGGATTCTAGTAGTAGTAGTTTCGGATTAATAATAAAGTTTTTTTTCCTGATTACGCAGCTAACAAGTATGATACACCATACCAAGAGGGCTGTTCATGTGGTAATTTCTTCCTGAGTTTATCTGCGATTTACTCGGCTATCTGGCTTAATTAGTTTGGTGCTAAATCTTTACCTCCGAGGTATCGTGGGTTTTGATAGAAAGCCCTTCGCCAGCGCATATAACTCTTTGAAATACTACTCAGACCAGCCGTCGAAGGTTATTCGGTTTTGAGACACACGGTGAACATTGTGGGAAGAGGGGTTGATGATTCACCAAGTGGGGTAGAAAAAAGGGGAAAGCTGGGAAGTGGACATCGCGTGAGAACTTATGGAAATGGCGTGATAGTGTTGAGCAGATGCGTCGAAGAAGGATCCCCCTCAGTCGTCAGAGGGGAAACGCAGCAACCTATAATATCATGGGACAGCACTGCCCCGCCTGCCCTAGAACTGTGAGATCTCTTCAAACCCACCCTCTCGGTTAGCCATCTTTAGGACTCATGGGACGCTATGCTCATGCTATCGTTGCATTGTTCGGATAGTTTTCGGGGATGCGCTTTGGATCGATATATCTGCCCGAAGGAAGCCAGAAGGGAGAGTGAAAGAGTCGGACACACGTAGAGTCTAATGCCCAGAAATTTGGATGTCCGGAGGTTACAAGCGGTGGGAGTCTGTCTTTCCCTTGTTAGCACGGGAGCACGCAAAACGAAAAGGGAGGCATACGCGGACGTGAATGAACACGCGCGACGACCATGGAAGGATAGGAGGACCGCTTCGTTGTGATCTATATATAAGCCTGTCTTTACCGTTAGTTAGAGAGCGTGGGAAAGGTAACTTAGGGAAGGGAATGAGAATTAGGTTAGCGATCGTCCCCACCCCAAATCGCGCTCGCGAGATCCTATTTTTTGGTTACCCGGACTCTTGGTGTTTGTTGGACCAAGTATTGGCAATTTTGTTTGCCCGTCAAACCAAACCGATTCCAGGCTGACAGGGGTGGTGGACTCAGCGGCGATTCCAAGAGCTTTTTCCGTATAGTTCCGGACATCTGAAACCAACCCTCTTGTTCACTTTTTCGTGAATTTGAACAGGGTTGTTTTTGCAGTAAAAAGGGAATTCCTTGGCAATCCTTGGCAATCCTTGGCTGGTTCTATGATCGTGAGAGATACAGAAAAGGAATACTTTTTAGTCTTTGATTCAAGAAAACTCAAAAGATAGATCGTGTAAAGAGAATGAAGAATCTCAAGTTGAGGGCTGCTATGACAGGCCCAAGCTGGTAGTGCAATGAAAATTGTATTGGATGCAGCCGTTGAGCTCCAGCCAGTGCCCCCCCCCCCCGCCCACCCATTCCCGCTCAACTTATAAACAAAATATAAATAAAATAAGAAAACCTATTGCAAGTCTTCCTCCTCCCGAAAGTATACTCTCCGATGGGACTTATATTCTTTAACGTAGTTGTCATAAGCAGGAGTGCCGTAGGTAACTCCCCCACGAAAGGCTTCAATTCGCCTTAGATATTGGTGATAACAACCGTGTATTGTCGTCTCTTTAACTGATGCTAAAGCATCAGGAATTCGAGCCCGTAGTCCAGTTAGGGTGTAGTCGCAATGCTCCCGAGCATACCTTTTACACTGGGCCCAAAAGTATTCTATCCAGTTAATCTCGCAATGAAATTTTGGAAAGAACATGACTAAATGACCTTTTTGTTCTATCTCTTCAACAAGCATTGACTTTTGAAGCCGGAAGTCAGGCTGTGATGCCATAAGTGATCGTGCACAGCAATCTAGAAATACCAATTGATTAGTTCAGTAATTTGTATAGATATTTTTTAGAAAATACTTACTGGTCCCTTCACATCTTGCCCCTAGATTGGCACAATCCACGCATCCTTTTGTGCTATAGTAACGGCACCGTAGGCAGTAGATCTTCTTGGTACACGAAGAACAGGTTCAGTGCCTCTCGCACTCATCACACTTCCTCCTCCTTGTACAGTAGCTACTGCATACTCTATCCTTCCGGCACTCTATACATCGAGTCCCCAAAATGCACTCTTTGCAGCTTCTAACTGCCATGCAACTGACACAAAGCTTCTTCGCACATTCTAAAAGCAGCCTATCCCCTTCTTCCGGCCATAGGTTCCGCTCCTCCAGTACTCTTCTTATTCCCTTTTGCCTTGTATCCTCTACCCCCTCCTCATTGATATAAAACTCCCACATACTTTGCCCATGTTGACCTGACTCCCCAAAATACCCATCCCGTAGCCAATTTTGTTTGCCTCCTGGCCCTAAACTCATATTCTGGGCAAGTAAAGCATCCTGGGCAAAGGCTCCATGATTGGAGGAGTTGTCGAATAGAAACAGAAATTGATATCCGGGGTATGCGGCTTGTGCAATTTGGATTGCCAATTCAGTAACTTGCTTAATAAGATGTCCACCTTCCCAATAGCCATTTTCTCTCCCATATTCAAATAGAATAGTTGCCTGCGAGGGTAGACTAAGTGCTAGTCTCTGCTCATGAGTTATGCCTCCTAATGATAGCCTCTGCCAGGGTAGCAAAAACTCCGATACTATGATGCCCTACCCGCGTCCTTTTGGTCGAATTATTTGTGTACCTTGCTTAACCCATGCCTGCCTCCTTGAATCATTTGATGAAAACGTGGATTCATCATGAGTAATTAAGATAATCGGTTTTGTTGAACCTCCTACCTCACATCCAGGCGGATATATCTTCTCCTTTATAGCTTCATCATCCTCAAACTCTACCACAAAAGGCCATAAGCCTTCCAATGCCTGTACAAACTGCTCCCGGTAAGCTACAACATCCTCCCTCTCGTGTCCGTCAATATAGACACCTTTCCGGACATCCGTATAGTTGTACCGATTTCGCCGTAACCATCTCCGAATGGTTCGTGCTGTTACGCCTTTTCTTTTCCTCATTCTGCTCTTGGAACCGGGCTCAGTTGCTCTGAACTCTTCGTTTTCCCCTTCCCTTCCCTCATTCCTGTCCGCAATACTGACCGAACTGATAAGGCGGTTTAAGTTACCAGTTTGGAGATCGCTGTAGTGTTCCGGGTAGGTCTCTCGCATGTATTTATTGATAATTTGGGCAATTTTGCTTGCTGTGATAGCTAAACTCATTTGACATATTTTATTAGCTCTATATCATCATGTACAGCTGCATTTGTAAAGTTTTCATATTCTTCCTTGTGCTTCAAGTGATAACCATATACCGTACATGAGCAGTTAGAGCCATTCCGATATCTGCTATTTGGATATGCCTGTAGGGACATTGTAAACTTTTATCACAATTTATCATACCTATGAGGTGAGTCCGGAGGTCATAGAGTATTTTCCGCACCTGAGAAAGGTAGAATTGTACAAGAACTTTGCGAACAGAGCTGTATTAGACTTTCCAAGTATAAGATTAGTTACCTTCTCCAGCTCGAGCGAGATAGTTACGCAGAGCTAACTCTACTCCCTCATCTTCTAGTAAGGATTCCACCTTATTCGCATTTCTTCCTATATTACTTCACGCAATATATCCCTTTTCAATAAATTCCAACTCCCATTGAATAATTTTGCGTGCGGTATATATCCCTCTGCCAACCACTTCAGCAACCTGTAATGCCAATTGCCGGCGGGGCAATTTTGAATGCTTCTTTTGCAGCTCTAAAAACATTTGTACTAGGCTGTACCGTTTGCGTAAGTGGCCAGTTATTCCCTCCTTCCCATGAAGGGCCACCTGGTCCTTCTTTCTCTGCAGCAAATGGCGAATGGTTTGCAGGGCCTTTTCCTGCTCCTCAATTCTTCATTCCTTTTCCGTCCATTCCGGGACTATAGCTAACCCCCGTGGTAGGTCCTGAAGGCTCAACTGCCGAGATGGCCTGTCCCAATGCGTGTCGAAATCCCCTTCCTTCGGTCTTTCTCGTATGGTTTCATCTCCTTCGGATAACCTTTCGTCCTTATCCGCTTTCTTTTTAAAACTAATTCCTAAGTCTTTTTGCCTTTCCCACAGGTCAGTAATCCGGTATGATTTCTGCCCTTCGAGTGCAAGTTGTTGCGCCTTAACCCCCCTCTTCCACAAAGCTGTCCAGCCAACTCGGTCTCCTCGTACTACCTGTGGTAGGGAGGATCCAGCCCCCTCCTGCCATTGTAATGTCTGAATTTCCGGCCCCTTCTCACGTAAGTCCTCCTTCCCCACAACATTACACTCTTCCATATAGCCTTCACTAGCTATTCTATTTCTGCTCTGCTCTGCTTCGCTATCCTCGGAGTCCTCTTCATCGCACTCAGAATCGGTATCCGTTTCTGATTCAAACTCTGAATCAACTCGTATCCCGGCTTGCGGCTGTCGAATTGCTGGCATCTTTTGGTGCTTCTGATATCTAGTTGTCTCCCTCCGACGCTTTGCCCTTTCAGCTGCCAAAAGTCGCAGCTGCAGATGGTGAACACGCTTCTTTGATAGTGGCATTGGGGCAATCCTCTTTCCAAACTATTTTCCTCTTCTTCGTTTAAACGAATCATACTTTCTGCATTTTTCTTCTCCGGCACTTACGTAAAACCTTGGCATAAATCATAAGATATCACTCGACTTTCCTATTTGGGTACTTTCTTGGCTGTTCACTTTTTTTTCTCCTCATACAAAATTTTCACCTCTTTTTATCTACCACCTGCCCTCACCATGCTCTTAATTAATAAAATAAATCCATACTTTTATTCTCACACTGTTTCTCTTCATTTCTATACTCTTATTTTTTTCATAGCATCAATTTTGTAGTGTTGTCGTTCATGTCTTGTTCTCTTCTTTTGTCGTTGCCTTGAGGGTTGGTTTCACGCGCCCGGAACTGTACCTTGCTTGGTAGCCGCGATGTGTGCCAAAAAAGCACAGCCCCTAAGTTGGCACGTAAACACTCCAGAAAACTTTTATAATATGATACTCGAGTACCATGCGCTTGGCGGTCAATCGTTTTGGATACCATCGACCGGGAAATATACAAGTACCATCCAGAACCTGAAACCTTCACAGGGGCAACCCCCATTGCAACGAACAACAAAGTCTTCACACATTCTAGCATATAGGTATCTTTTTAAACAAATTGACAAAAAATGACAGAAAAAATAAAGAATTACTTCAACCCTCCTAGTATTTTTCTAGAACCTCCTTACAATTATTATTTTTAGCCATTTTGTAGGGATTCTTGGCTTAAAAAACTATTCTATAGAAAGTTATTCTGAGGGTGGAAAAATAAAAAAGACACTGACTGCATTTACTCCCTTTTGAGCTTTATTTGTTAATTTTTCTTTGCTATTTAATGGTGGCCGAAGAGAGTGATGGCTCCATGAAATGGTTTCACATTTTCGATGGCATGTTTCTTGGTCAATGGTATCCGGAATGGTTTCTCGCGAAGAGCATGGTATTGAAAAGGTTCACTTCTCCAAATTGTGGGCGATTAATTGGAGGGTCCTAGTGCACAAAAGACTTCCCTATTCTTCAGCCTCCAGGAATTCCAAGTGCCGACCAACCCCATCACCCAACATCACCTCCAATACCAGTACCCTGACGGGCAAAAACTGAAAATGTCCCGATTATTCAGTAATAATATCGGCTCTTTAAATACGACTAATATTATTAACCTTACCGTTGCCGACAACAAACCCGATATCTTAGCCTGGCCACCTCCACTGGATCCTAGGTTGTGGCGTCAGGATATTCGGGATCGAAGAGTCGGAAATATAGGGGAACTCCTATAAACGGAGGAGTTCAGAAGCTGGTACTCTGGCAGTGCAGGCAGTGAATCCGATAATGCAGTCTTGCTTTGCTATGGGGATTCAGGTGTTAGGAAAACATTTATTTAGTAAGATGAATAAACCCTAAGAGGTAGAAAAATGGCAATGCTGAGAAGCGCTGCTCCTTGGTGATGCACAACTTGTGCGGCCAGACTAGAGGTGACAATGCCACCGCTGCATGTTTTATTTTGACTTCGCCGGTAGAAAGAGAAGTCCCCCCGTTATCATGTTGGATACCCTGCTAAAGCAATTGGTTATCGGGCTTGAGGAGATCCAGGAGGAGAGCCTACAAAGACCGAAAGAATGCGATTGGAGGGGCAGGGATCGCAAAATTCCACTATTTTAAAAATGCCACGGGATACCTGCTCTAAAAAGCGCGCGTTCAAATGCATCGATGGGCTAGAACAATGCGTGGCAGAACACTAGGGTGAGCCACTCGATTCGGTAAATGAACTTCTCCAAAAGTCTCCCGGCACTCGAATATTCGTGACTGGAAGGCGGCATATTTTACCTGAGATTAAAAAGCGCTTTGCGAGGAGGGTGATGAGTGCAGTCTGGAGAAAAGTGGGGCTCACTGGTTGTTCAACAACAACGACCGACAAACTTTTGCTTTCTAAGAGAGAATGACTACCCCTACACCGAAACCTATAGCAATACATGTTTACATACTCTCCGGAGTGGCTAGCTCTCATCTTCTACTATTATCAGAGGAAGGCATTTTGTCGCTAAGAAGCAATGAGTTGGAAAAGCGGGAGTGTTACCGTAAAAACTTGAATAATTGAACCGTGTGCTATGAAGTCCAGAATTTCCTTCTCTGGAACGGGGGAGAAAAACACAGCAAAAACACAGCCCCTTTCCCCTTTCCGAGACAGAAAAAAAAACAAAAATTTCTTGACCTTACCGAGAGAGGAAAGTCCAACGACATAGCACACGGTTCAATTATTCAAGTTTCTACGGTAGTCTACTTCGCAGTGTACCAAGCCATAAGCATAAACTCCACTTTTTCCCATTACCGTAAGTTCCAAAGGGTTCAGATTATTAGATATCTTCGTAGCAGGTTAGCCGTGAGCACAACACTCGATGTGATGGACAGCACTCTGGGGGCGGGCATCCTGAAGAAGATTCCAAACGATATTTCGGAAATGTACAGTACTTGCTTCAACCGCTTGTATGGTGGAAATCGCTTACATCCTGTTTGGAAAAAATTGAGGGGGACAACTGTTTTGTTTTGTGATTATTCCGTGTCGAAATGGTTGTTTCAGAATTTTAGAATGGAAGGGAAACGGTCATTTGTATGGGGCAACGAAGCAAAGCCATTGTACCCAAACAGGTCTTTGGACATAGATTACCGGTAGGGCTGGATAGTAAGCGGGAGCTTAGTATGGAGTGAAGATGGAATGCTATCATATAACTCAGGAACCTCCAGAGATTGGGAGAGGTGCTCGGCTGGCGAGGGTTATGTTGGAGCGAGCTAGATGGGGAAACTATTTTCCGAGCTTACTTTGGTTATCCGATTAGCTGTCCCAGGCTTATCAGTGGCGCCATCCCGCCCATCTTAGAGATCGCTGAAATTAACAGAGTAGGAGAGGTATTTACCCTCGGGGTTGAAAGAGCGTTTTTTGAGTGCCAATGTTCTAGTTGATCTGTCAGTTTTGCATGCGAAAAGGGGTTACACACCCCAAAGTTTTTTGACTTTCAACCTCGGGGCTGAACCCCTCTAGTGTGCCCTTATCGTACTCCAAATTTCCAGACCATCCAAGTACTGTACAGTACATCAAGGGCCAGCCTGCGGTTTTTGAAGTTAGTATGAGTGATTATGGGTTGATTCATTGATAAGGCTCAAAGAACTTGCCCATGTCGGGCTGGCGAAGATCACTGCACGAGCTCTTGTGTTGCACCCCTCTTATGTGCAAGAATTGTTTTGAGCCGCAGATGGGGTGGTGTTTAAACAAGTAGGCGGCGATTTTGTGCTACAATAATACTAATGCAGTAGGCGGAGGAGGAGAATCCTATTGTTGTCACGAATTTGAAAAGGCCAATCGGAGAGCCCCGCGGTCTCCACCGGGTTCAAAAAAAGGCCCCGCTTTCCTTATGGGTAGTCGCTCCCAACCATAGTTGAATAAAAAGAGATATTGAATCTTATGCAACCAGGAATTCCTATGGTCAACTGACTCCATCGATCATCATCGGCTCCTACGATATCCCAAGCAGAAAAGAACACAAAATGTCGCAATCATTCAACAATAATTACGGCTCCAATAATAATTATGGCTCATTCAACACGACCTACATCAATCCTACCGTTGCAGATGACAGATCGAATATTCTGGCCTGGCTATCCCCACTAGATCCAAAGATACGCCATCAGGACGTCCGGGAGAGAAGAGTCGAAAATATAGGGGAATGGGTTTTACAAACCGAGGAGTTTAAAGGCTGGTGTGCTGGTAGTGAGAGAGCTGGATCCGATAAGACACTTTTGTTTTGCTATGGAGGTCCGGGTGTTGGGAAAACTTACATTAGGTGATATGAATGAATCTCGAGTAGTGAAGAAAGAAGGGCAAGTGCTGACAAGGGGTGGGTGTAGCTCCGTGGTAGTAGACTATTTGTGCAGTCAGGCTGCAGCTCAAAATTCCACTATTGCATGCTTTTATTTCGATTTCGCCTCGCAAAACGAGCAGCCTCCGACCAGGTTTCTGGGCTCACTGTTAAAACAGATGGTGTTTGGACTCGATGAGATCCCGGAGGAGATATCAAAGGCATATGAGGACCGAAAACATGCCGTCGGTGGGCAGGGATTGCAAATTTCGGACATTTTGAGCATGCTGCAGACTACCTCGGCCCGAAAGCCGGCGTTCATATGCATTGACGCTCTCGACGAATGTGCAACAGAACACATAGTGAAGGTTCTCGATTCATTGGGTCAACTCCTCCAGCGGTCTCCGGGTACTCGAATATTTGTGACTGGAAGGCCCCACATTTTACCTGAAATCAGAGCGCGCCTTGGTGAAAGAGTGACAAGTATATCCATAAATCCCAAGAGGAATGATATCATCACATATCTCAATAGTAGGCTGGCCACGGACACAACCTCAGATGCGATGGACAGTGTTCTGGAGGCAGACATCCTGGAGAAAATTTCTACCGATATTTCGGAAATGTATGTAAAAGCAACACTCCAGAACCCATCTTAAGTTATGTACTAACAGATATATATCTAGATTTCTGTTGGTCTCGCTGAATGTCGATGCGATCCTACAAGAAGCCACAGCCGGTCGCAGGCGACAAAAGCTAAACGCAATTACCGATGGCTTGGGGTTGGAGGGCGCTTATGGTGAAACCATATCTCGGATAAAGAGGCAGGGCGGGGGCAAAGCAAGACTCGGGATGGCGGCTTTGATGTGGATCTCTCACTCGGAGCGGCCCTTGAAGGTTGTTGAGCTATGTCACGCTCTGGCGGTTGAAATCGGGTCACCAAATCTCCATCCCGACGATGTTCCATCAATAGGAACATTGCTCACCTGTTGTCAAGGACTCATCACCGTAGACAAAGAGGCTTCCACGGCCCGGTTGATCCATTTTACCCTTAAAGAGTACCTCCTGGCTCATCCCGATTATTTTGGCAAAGTTCACTCTACGATGGCTGAGACCTGCTTGAGTTATCTCAATTCGCAACAGGTCAGAGCTCTTTCGACGAGGATCTCTCCCGATCTTCAAGGCCAGCCTTTTCTTGAATATTCTTCCCTTTACTGGGGAGTGCACGCAAGAAGGGACCTTTCAGATTGCGCGAGGCAGCTTGCATTGATGCTGTTTGACGACTACAATCGCCACATATCCACCAAAGTCCTCTTAGAATCCCAGCCTGACACTTCCTATGATATCGATTTTAATAAACCCTACCTCTTTAGTGGCCTGCATTGTTCATCTTTCTTCGGGATTGATGGGATTGTAGCTGGTTTCATAGAAGTGGAGGGTTGTGATATTAACCAAATAGACTGTGTGGACAATACACCTCTCGTGTGGGCGGCTCTCAATGGACACGAGCGAGTAGTTGAAATGTTGCTAAGGCACGGTGATATTAGCCCCGACAAACCGGGGGAGGACGGCGAGACACCACTCTGTGTTGCCGCTTGGAATGGGAACGAGGGAGTGGTGAAAATGCTTCTCGAACGGGATGAGGTCAACCCCGATCAGTCAGATAACTACGGCCGAACACCGCTCTGGTGTGCTGCTCAGAATGGGCACGAGGGAGTGGTGAAAGCACTTCTCAAACGGGACGAGGTCAAACCCGATAAGCCAAGTAACGACGGCAGAACACCGCTCTCGCATGCTGCGTATAACGGGCACGAGGGAGTTGTGAAAGCACTTCTCAAACGCGACGAGGTCAACCCCGACCACTCAGACAACAAAGGCGAAACCCCGCTCTTGAATGCTGCTTGGAATGGGCACGAGGGAGTGGTGAAAATACTTCTCGAACGGGACGAAGTCCGACCCGATAAGTCAGATAACGACGGCCGAACACCGCTCCGGTATGCCGCGTATAACGGGCACGAGGGAGTGGTGAGAATACTTCTCCAACGGGACGAGGTCAAACCCAATGAGTCAGATAACTACGGCCAAACACCGCTCTGGTGTGCTGCGTATAGCGGGCACGTGGGAGTGGTGGAAATACTTCTCCAACGGGACGAGGTCAAACCCGATGAGCCAGATAACTACGGCCAAACACCATTCTTGTGTGCTGCTTTCAATGGGCACGTGGGAGTGGTGGACATGCTACTCGGCCGGGGTGATCTTAACCCCGACAGGCCGGATAGCAATGGTCAAACACCGCTCTTGTTTGCCGCCGCGAATGGGCATGTCGAAGTAGTCAAGGCGCTACTCGAACGGGGCGAGGTCAACTCGGACAAGCCAGATAATGACGGCCGAACACCCCTCCGGTACGCCTCTTTGAAAGGACGCGAGGGAGTGGTGAGAATTCTTCTAGCACGGCGCGAGGTCGATCCCGACAAGCCAGATATCGACGGCCGAACACCACTATTGTGCGCCGCTTGGAATGGGCACGAGGAAGTCGTGAAAATGCTTCTTGAAAGTGACGAGGTCAGCCCCGACAAGCCCGATAACGACGGCCGGACGCCCCTCTCGTATGCTGCCGGGAATGGGTACGCGGGAGTGGTTAAAATTCTGCTCGCAAGGGACGTCGACCGCGGTAAGCCAGATCAGTTTGGTCAAACCCCACTCCGCATGGCTACTCGGCATGGCCACACAGCGGTGGTGGCGCTTCTTCGGCCCGGGGGTCCTTCGCTGTGACTCAAAATTTCCATACTCGCTCCTATTCTTATTTTCTCGTTGCATATGTTCCCTTGCTTATTCAGCATATGGCCATAGCTTTTTGTGGATCTGCGCTTGCACTGATTTGCGGATATGTGGATATGTGGCTCGGAGATATACCGTCATAGGACTTTGTGGTGTGCGTAAATCGGGTATAATAGCGTTATAGGGTACGGATTTTTGGTTTCGTTGGTATTCACTGTCATTGGACATTCAGCATCGGGTATTTTGTTGCACAATGTTTCTTTTACAATCTCTGTTCTTAGACCAGGGGTTGGCATACCAGCGGTGCATAGGTTTAGGGATTATGGTAGATTAGAATGAGTTACATTTCTTGGGATTTCTAGCGACCGTGATTGGTCGGTTTAGTGTGTTTCTTTCGAGTTCCCTCAGTTTTGTGAGTTTTCCGGTGTTGTTAGATGGAGCGATATGTCTTCTACTATGTCCTCAGTCAGCAGAGGGGCAGCCGACTAGTCTACTGTTCTTCCACGTTTTTCTGTGTTTGGAGTATTTTGCGATCGCACTTTTATTTCTTGCCTTCGAGCTTTCTATAGGATCCGGCAGCAAATCCTCTTTGTATATTTGCTGCTCACTTTTTTATTTTTAATTTCTCATTAATTTAATTTTTCCCTTTCCTGTCCTAGAGTAGACCTAAGCGTTATTCTCATATTATATCTCCGAGGGCATTGCCCCTATCCGTGCACACCTATTATTGTCCAAGGTTGCCGGGGGGTCTCTTTCCAACATCTATCAGGATAGCATCACGGAATATGCTGTGATTCTTATAATTAGGCGATATGCATGTTTATCGGTAGATTCACTCATCAGGCTTGATGTTCTGTACTTGTATAACACTACATTATGTTAAGCTGGCCGATCCCGCCGCGCGCGCTCTAAGGTGTTGTTGCATGACCGTGGGATATTTGTATTGAAGCACGGGATAGGGGTCATACTTAAAGAAATGGCCCTTCTACCTCCGAGGTAAATATGCAAAAGCAGGGTATTTGTAACGTTGGAAAAAAGCCAGGGAGGTTAATCGGAGGGTCCATGAAGTTCTACAGAAGTCCCCGCTTGTTTTTAGCTATCTAGGAATTTCAATTACTAACTACATCTATCATTTACCAATACAGTTCAATATATTGAGTAGCAAAAAGCCGAAAATTTCGCAAATATCCGGCCATAATATAGGCTCCTTGACCACAATCAATATTATTTACCCTAGAGTCGCCGATGGACAACCTAATATCCTAGCCCGGCTATCACCACTAGATCCTAAGCTACGCCATCAGGACATTCGGGACCGCAGGGTCGAAAATATAGGTGCATGGCTTCTACAAACTGAGAAGCTTAGGAGCTGGTACACCGGTAGTGAGGGAGGTGAATCCAATGAGGCAGATTTGGTTTGATATAGGGACCTGGGTGTTGGGAAAACATTTATTTAGCAAGAAGAATGAACTCTAAGGGGTAGAAAAATGGCAATGCTGACAAGGGGCGATGTTATCATGTCTCCTTGGTGATAGACAACTTGTAAGACTATGGTAGAGGAGACAATGCCACTGTCGCATGTTTTTATTTTGACTTCGCCGGAAAGGAGCAGCCCCCGTAAGCATGTTGGGTAGCCGCTGACACAATCGGGTTTGAGACTAGGGGAGATCCCACAGGAGATATCGTAAGCATACAAAGACTGAAAGAATGCTACTGGGGGGGAGGGCCACAAATTCCTACGACCCCAAAAATGCTACAGAATACCTGTCCCAAGAGGCATGCGTTGATATGAATAGATGGTCCAGACGAATGCGCGGCAGAAGACTTTGTGTAAGCCGCTCAATGCGGTACGTGAACTCCTCCCACAGTCTCCCGGCACTCGAATGTTCGTGACCGGAAGACCGAACATTCTGCCTGAGCCCAAAAGACGTCTTGCTAAGATGGTGACAAGTGTATCGATAAGTTCCAAGAGGGGTGATATTATTAGATATCTTCGTGTTGAAAGTGTTCGACTCTGCCATGCTCAGCCTACCGGGCACGCGCATAGTCTATCCCGTTATCGATCACACAACAACTTGGGGCATGCGCTTTGGATCGATACGTCGGCCGGAAGGAAAGTGGAAATCGTTGATGTTGGTCGGCATCTTCGGAATCCATGCAGCCTCCGTTATCGTCCTGACAAACTCTCGGATATGCGTTTTGAGACTGGGGTAGCGCCGGAAGGATACCGGAGGGAGAGTCGGATGCACGGGGGCTATGGAGCATGAAGAATTTCCCCCTGTAACGTTTGTTCTTTTCCCTTTGTTAGCATGAGAGTCCTGGGAAATTGAAAGGGGAACGCGCGTGGAAGAGAATAGACCTATGTGGTGATCGATCGAAGGATAGAAGGACAAGAATGAAGACTCCGCTGTTGTTTTATCTATACCCCTGTCTTTACCGCTGGTTAGTTTAGTTAGTAGACCAGCGAGAATCGTGGAGTTGTGGGTGTGAGTGAGCAGTTGAATAGAAATAAAGTTCCCCTCGCTAATCAGTGGGTTGGCGATCGGTCTCTCGTGTTGCTTTATTCTTGGCGTTTCGTTTCGCCGGTCGCATTTTGCGCCAGCCGGTTCATCGTCCGTCGTTTGCCCATCAGCCGTCGCCATTCAAAAACTTCATAGTAGACTTCATAGGAGGTTGGCCACGGACAACTCTCGATGTAATGGACAGTACCCTGGAGGCGGACATCCTGAAGAAAGTTTGGCAAAAATGGGGGGGGCAACCATTCCGTCTTGTGGCTATGACCTGTAGAAACGGTTCTTTTAGAATTTTAGAACCGCAGGGAAAAGGTCACTTGTATGGGGCAACGGAATGGAATCGTTGTATCCAAACAGCCTCAGAGAAATATATTAGGGCCGCCCAGCAAGCAGGAGTCAAGTGTGGAGTGAAGAGGGAATGCTATCATATCATAATCTGTGGTCTGAGAACTTGTGGCGTTGGCAGGAGGCGCTCCAGAGATCGGGATGGGTGCTCCGTAAGGGTATCATCAGGCGGAACCGATACGGATGGAGGAACTTTTTTCCGGTATTTACTTCCGTTATGATATCTGCTTACCGGTAGTTTTCTTTCGAGAAAACCTATTCAATACCAGCGAAACTCGGACCCTCCCTACAGAATACCATCCCAAGTTTTTTTATCCCAGCGAAAACACAACGTTTCACCCACAGCCAAGAAACTAATGTTTCAACTTTTAGGTGACGAGGCACCATCAAAAAAATTCCTAAAAAATTACCCATTTCTTTAAAAATAAGCGAGACCAAGGTGTATTTTTTGGTATTTTTTTTGCCTCAAAAGCCAGCTGGTAGAGAAATGAAATTTATCTGAAAACCCGATTTCTTATAGTGCCAAGCATGGTGATAACACAGCTTGCAAGGATGCCTGCCTAGGCATTTTCCTAAACAGAAGATCTTTTGTTTGATTTTTAAGCTGTGGGTGAAACGTTGCGTTTTTGCTGGGATAAAAAAACATGGATGGTATTCTGTAGGGAGGGTCCGAGTTTCGCTGGTATTGAATAGGTTTTATCTGCAAACTGAGGACCAGTCAGGATGCAACAGTTTAGACCGTCAACAAACGAAAGAAAATTTGGGGCAGCGGACAACTAACCGTGCCCGACAGCTCAACGACAGATTCAGCTCAATGACACTTTTTTTTTTGTATGTGAATTTAAGAATTATCAACCACCACCAAACATCTCCCAATGCATGAAATGTCCTGCTGGCTTTCCCAGACATTGTTTTAGGCCTTTGCAAATAAGCCTCCCATTTTTTCCCTCCCTTTTACACCAGATCCGGCTCAACCTCACCTTTACATTGAATCCAAACTAAAGACCCCCCTAGTGTGAGTAAAAGTTGGAAAGGAGAGGGGAAAAAAGTTGAAGGCTTATTGACAAAGACTTAAAAAATTGATGAGAAAGCCAGAAGGACATTTCATGCATTGGGAGATGTTAGGTGGTGGTTGATAATTCTTAAATTCACATACAAAAAAAAAGTGCCGTTGAGCTGTATCTGTCGTTGAGCTGTAGGGCACTCTCTAGGAGAGTGCCAAGATTGCGAGCAAGCGTGGGTTGTGACTCTGTCACAACCTTGGCACGGTTAGACAAACTAGGCTGTATTTCTTCGTTTCGGTACTTTGTTGCGGGGTGCAACTACTAGCGTTATTTTGACACCCCTCGGCGCATCAGGGGTTCAGCTGCGATTCCCGAAGTTGGGATGCTTGATTAGAGGCGTTCAGCCCCGGGGCTGAGGATCGGGTATGCGGGTTTTTCGAATCGAAGAACTTTGGTGTGTGGAACACCTTTTCGCAAACAAAACTGACGGACCAACTGGAAATTTGGCACTCGAAAAACGCTCTTTCAACCCCGGGGCTGAAAATAGCTCTTTTGGTTTCTAAGAGAGAACGACTCAACCTATACCTATGAGGCTTATTACAATACATGTTTGGATACTCTCAGGAGCGGTTAACTCTTGTCTTCCACCATTAGAGAAAGGCATTTTGTCTCAGTGGAGCAATGGGTTGGGAAGGTGGGGGTGTTACAATACGTCGCTGTGTGCCAAGCCATAAACGTGAACTCCACTTTTTCCCACAACTGGGCTCAATGCACTTGCCTATGTCAGGCTGGCCAAGATCACTGCCGGAGCTCTTGTGTGGTGCCGGCATTTCTCTTGAGTGCAAGAACTGTGTTGGGCTGCAGAACGGGGCGGTGCCCAAATATGTGGGCGATTTTGTGCCACTCAAGTATAATACTAATGCAGTAGGGAAAAGCGGAGTATCATATAGTTGTCACGAATTGAGGATGCCAATCGAAGAGCCCCACGGGCTCCGTCGGGTTCCGCAAAAAACCCCGCTTTTCTTATGGGTAGTCGCTCCCAACCATAGTCGAATAAAGATATTGAAGCTTCTGCCCCCAGGGATTCCTATGGTCAACTAACTCCATCCATCATCGGCTCCTGCAATATCTTAAGCAGAAAAGAACACAAAATGTCCCAATCATTCAATAATAATCACGGCTCGAATAATAATTATGGCTCATTCAACACGACCTACATCAATCCTGCCGTTGCCGATGACAGATCGAACATTCTGGCCTGGCTATCCCCACTAGATCCAAAGATACGCCATCAGGACGTCCGGGAGAAAAGAGTCGAAAATATAGGGGAGTGGGTTTTACAAACCGAGGAGTTTAAAAGCTGGTATGCGGGTGCCGGTAGTGGGAGAGGTGAATCCGATAAGCCAGTTTTGTTTTGCTATGGAGGTCCGGGCGTTGGCAAAACTTACATTAGGTGATATGAATGAACCCCGAGTAGCGAAAGAAAAAAGGGCAAGTGCTGACAAGGGGTGGGTGTAGTTCCGTGGTAGTTGACCATTTGTGCTGTCAGGCTAGAGGTCAAAATGCCACTATTGCATGTTTTTATTTCGATTTCGCCTCACAAAACGAGCAGCCGCCGACGAGGTTTCTGGGCTCCCTGCTAAAACAGATGGTATTTGGACTCGAGGAGATCCCGGAGGAGATATCAAAGGCATATGAAGACCGAAGAAATGCCGTCGGTGGGCAGGGACTCCAAATTTCGGATATTTTGAGCATGCTGCAGACTACCTCCGCCGGAAAGCGCGCGTTCATATGCATTGACGCCCTCGATGAGTGTGCAACAGAGCACATAGCCAAGGTTCTCGATTCATTGGGTCAACTCCTCCATCGGTGTCCGGGCAGTAGAGTATTTGTGACTGGAAGGCCTCATCTTTTACCTGAAATCGGGGCGCGCCTCGGTGAAAGAGTGACAAGTATATCCATAAGTCCCAAGAGGGATGATATCGTCACATATCTAAATAGCAGGCTGGCTACCGACACAACCTCAGATGCGATGGACCGTACTCTGGAGGCGGACATCCTGGAGAAAATTCCTAGCGATATTTCGGAGATGTATGTAGAAGCAACAGCACCCCAGAACCCATCCCAAGCCACCCACTAACAGATACATATCTAGATTCCTGTTAGTCTCGCTGAATGTCGATGCGATCCTACAAGAACCCACAGCCCGTCGCAGGCGACAAAAGCTAAACGCAATTAGAAATGGGTTGGGGCTGGAGAGCGCTTATGGCGACACGCTGTCCCGGATCAGGAGACAGGGCGAGGGCAAAGCGAGGCTTGGGATGGCCGCCTTGATGTGGATCTCTCACTCAGAGCGGCCCTTGAAGACTGATGAATTATGTCACGCCCTGGCGGTCGAAATCGGGTCACCAAATCTCCATCCCGACGATGTTCCGTCAATAGGAACATTGCTCACCTGTTGCCAAGGACTTGTCGCCGTAGACAAGGAAGCTTCCACAGTCCGGTTGATCCATTTTACCCTTCAAGAGTACCTCCGTGCTCATCCCGATAATTTTGGCAAAGTTCACTCTACGATGGCTGAGACCTGCTTGAGCTATCTAAATTCGCAACAGGTGAGAGCTCTTTCGGCGGCGATCTCTCCTGACCATCAAGGCCACCCTTTTCTTGAATATTCTTCCCTCTACTGGGGAGTGCACGCAAGAAGGGACCTTTCAGATTGCGCGAGGCTGCTTGCATTGAAGCTGTTTGACGACTACAATCGCCACATATCCACGAAAGTCCTCTTGGAATCCCAGCAAAACACTTCCTATGATATCGATTTAAATAAACCCTTCCTCTTTAGTGGCCTACATTGTGCATCTTTCTTTGGGATTGTTGAGATGGTAACTTGTTTCATAGGAGCGGAAGGTTGTGATATCAACCGAAGGGACTGTGTAGAGAATACGCCTCTTGTGTGGGCGGCTCGCAATGGACATGAGCGAGTAGTTGAAATCCTGCTCAGACAGGGTGATATTAGCCCCGACAAACCGGGGGAGGACGGCGAGACACCACTCTTTGTTGCCGCTTGGTATGGGAACGAGGGAGTAGTGAAAATGCTTCTCGAACGGGACGAGGTCAACCCCGATCAGACAGATAACTACAGCCAAACACCGCTCTGGTGTGCTTCTCGGGGTGGGCACGAGGGAGTGGTGAAAATACTTCTCGAACGGGCCGAAGTCAACCCCGATAAGCCAAAAAATGACGGCCGAACACCACTATATGTTGCCGCTTGGAAGGGGAACGAGGGAGTGATGAAAATGCTTCTCGAACGGGATGAAGTCAACTCCGATAAGCCAGATAACAACGGCCAAACACCACTCTTTGTTGCCGCTTGGTATGGGAACGAGGGAGTGGTGAAAACGCTTCTCGAACGGGACGAGGTCAACCCCGATCGGACAGATAACTACGGCCGAACACCGCTCTGGTGTGCTTCTCGGGGTGGGCACGAGGGAGTGGTGAAAATGCTTCTCAAACGGGATGAGGTCAACCCCGATAAGCTTGATAACAACGGCCAAACGCCGCTCTGGCGTGCTGCTTATAATGGGTACGAGGGAGTGGTGAAAATGCTTCTCGAACGGGATGAAGTCAACTCCCTTAAGCCAGATCACAACGGCAGAACACCGCTCTTGTGTGCTGCGTATAACGGGCACGAGGAAGTGGTGAAAATGCTTCTCGAACGGGGTGAAGTCAACTCCGATAAGCCAGATAAAAACGGCCAAACACCACTCTTGTGTGCTGCGTATAACGGGCATGAGGGAGTGGTGAAAATGCTTCTCGAACGGGCCGAAGTCAACCCCGATAAGCCAAAAAATGACGGCCGAACACCACTCTATGTTGCCGCTTGGAAGGGGAACGAGGGAGTGGTGAAAATGCTTCTCGAACGGGATGAGGTCAACCCTGATAAGCCAGATAACAGAGGCCAAACACCACTCTATGGTGCCGCTTGGAAGGGGAACGAGGGAGTGGTGAAAATACTTCTCGAACGGGATGAAGTCAACTCCGATAAGCTAGATAACTACGGCCGAACACTACTCTGGTATGCTGCGTGTCACGGGCACGATGGAGTGGTGAAAATGCTTCTCGAACGGGATGAGGTCAACTCCGATAAGCCAGATAACAACGGCCAAACACCACTCTATGTTGCCGCTTGGAAGGGGAACGAGGGAGTGGTGAAAATACTTCTCGAACGGGATGAGGTCAACCCTGATAAGCTAGATAATAGAGGCCAAACACCACTCTATGGTGCCGCTTGGAGGGGGAACGAGGGAGTGGTGAAAATACTTCTCGAACGGGATGAAGTCAACTCCGATAAGCCAGATAACAACGGCCAAACACCACTCTATGGTGCCGCTTGGAGGGGGAACGAGGG
>Ga0307513_10002860_pt1 | contig 23650 bp, 25 predicted proteins | sample 15_EM_MG_FD_202174 | JGI IMG/M metagenome (GOLD analysis project Ga0307513, IMG submission 202174) | Populus trichocarpa ectomycorrhiza microbial communities from riparian zone in the Pacific Northwest, United States - 15_EM | ecosystem: Host-associated > Plants > Roots > Unclassified | place...
ATCTGAGACGAATTCGATCACGCCGACCTGCTCGAACCGGGGTAACCATCCTGTGTTTGCCTTGAGCCTGCCCACTTCCTCCTTCCACTCGCACGTGAGACAATGGAACTGGACAACCATCTTAGTGGTCCGGTGTGACTGAGACTGAGTTTCCAGAATTCGGAGGGCACGGTCGATTGCATCCCAGTCGATCACACTCCCGAGGATGGCTGGATCCAACAGATGCTGCATTTCGATGGTAATTCTGGAGATATATTCGGATGTTATGGACAGGAGCGTGTCCGCGCGTAACCATCCCACACCAAGCAAAGCACAGAATTGAATGGACCGAAGCTGGGGGAGGGGGGGCAACACTAAGGGAAGAGAAGCGAAAGCCGCGGACAGAGAATCTTCATCGTCCGTGAGCCGATTGGTCCAGATATCCTGAAGATTAAAGTGCTCACCACCTGCGCTACGACATAGCCGCAGGGTCTGTAGCGTTTTCGAGCAAGCTCGGAGCAGAACTGTCAAGGAACTGCTATGATAGGAGGGTGATCGCAACCCGACTGTAAGATTTGTGACCCGGAGCGGAAGTTGAGCGATTGCGTTGAGTAGTGGGAGACCAGTGTCGGCAAAGTCGAGTAAATGTAAGGACGTCCAGGAAATGACAGTGCTTGCCGTAGGGACGAGGTCCGGGGTTGCGGATTCTTGCACCGTAATGTGTGGCCGGATGATGTAAACGGATTCTGCGCGGCCGAAAAAGGTTGCGAACGTGAGAAACGCGGAGGAGTCAAGTGCTGGGGCGGTGATTCTGAGACTGTGTATGGTCAGTGCGATCCGTGAAAATGGTGCAGTGTATACGTCTTCGTTCGAGAATTTCCATCGAATGACGTCGAGGGTGTGGACGTTGGTGAACGAACTGAGGTGATCGGATGCATGGATCAATAGGTTCGGCTCGAACCAAGCCTCTCTCTTGAAGGGATCCGCGGAAGCAACGAGGACGAGATGACCCGTAAGGGAAGACATCCCTGTGGGGCCGGGAGGAATCTTCCGACACCAGCGCCGTAGACAGTCGGAGCGGATAATGACCCGTGCAAAGAGATGCTTTTGGCTACGGGCGGCCCATCCTCGTGACACGAGCGAACAGGACTTGAGGGCGGATGGCGAGGTCCGGAGTTGGTCGATGATGAGCTCGATAATTTCCTGTGGTAACATGTGTAGTATGTGAGAGGCCACGCGGGGATGCTTGTGGGAGACAGGGAGCGCGCCGATCTCCGAGTCGGAGGGCCTGGTGTAAGGCAGCAAGAGTTCTGGCGTAAAGATTGCGGTGTATCGTGAAAAGGATCGTGACCGAGCTATCCATGAGTAAGATTGGATCAGTGTGAAACTCCCAATATCCCCTAGAGGCGTGGAGGACGTCTTCAACCGTTAGGTCTGGTACTGACCGCAGTGGGGGTTGAACCGACAAATGAGGAAGAGACAGGGTGATCGCCCGAGTGCTCAATACGGAGTAAAGTTACCCCCCGCCCGGGCAGGCCAGGGTGGGATTTACCCTTATGTAAAAGAACTCCAGGAAAATAGCACCGTCTTTGCGATCACTCTTCGTGATTCGATAAAGATCTTCACAAATATATTATATTTGTACTATGAGTGTTCGTATGTAGCTGTGTGGCGAAGAGATGAGTACTGGGCGAAAGCCCGCAGGGCTTTCAGGCTATGGGATCCGGGTGCCGAGGACAGCTGCGTGGGCGGGTGGGACCCACGAAGCTGGCTCGGAAACCATCTCCCGTCGCCTAGCTGGTTTTGGCCAGCGAGTTTGAAGATTTTCATGAGTGATGAAAGTCTTCAAGAAAAGAGGTGTGGAGGGTGGGGAAAAGAAAGAAAGGCGGAGGAGAGACCGGAGAGCGAGAGGACCCCTGAATATGGGTGGGGAGGTTAGTTGTGGAGGCGGGAAAAATGTCCGGACGCGAAATCCACGTTCCAGCCAGAAATGTCCGGACAAGGACCAACTTAGGACCAACCTTCTGACGAAAAGCTGAAATTTGTCCGGACATCTCAGACAAAAATTTCCGGCCCGGTCCGGCCCGTTGTAGGCGCTTAGTTCTCGGCGTGCCATCCACCGATTTTTGTCCGGACCCCAACCGACCTCATGGGAATTTGGGATGAAAATTTGTCCGGACCCCCCAACCAACCTCACCACCTATATTCGGGGGTCCTAGAGCGAGGAGGTGGTGGTGTCCTCGAAAGAGGCGCACGTGCCGGATCACTCTTCGTGTCGCAAAGACATAACTCTTTGCTTCGATCGTTCCTCCCTCCGCCGAGACTCTCAATTTCCGTAAGGGCGCCCGTCAGCTCACCTTTCCTACGACTACATCCACCGACTGGAAGCGGGGTCATGTTTCAAAAGCGACGTTCTTCAGTGGTCAATCCAGATGCAGGTCGATGTAAGTGGATTCGAAACCTCCTGCGCGGTCAACCCGTTCACGACCTGGTATTTCCTAGCGAGGAGGCAGAAAGTCGCAGATTGCGCAAAGATACTCCTGGATGTTGCGAAGGAGTCCTCCGATTGGTTTCCCCCGCTCAAGTCCGCCCTCGGTGGCGTGAACGCACTCATCAAACACTACGAGGTATTGGCAAAAGAGGTTGGTGTCACCCACAATGGCTGACTCCAACGCTCCCAGCATTCCAAAGATGTCAGGGAGAAGATCGAGGACCTTATACCCCGGTTGGACAGGTTCAAACAGAGCATTATGACGGCGGCGACAGACGGAGACCCAGAGGAAACGGATCGACGCAACACGTTGACCAGGTGCGCACAGTGATCAATGACCAAGTCGACCGCTCCCAACTATCATTGCAGTACATTCAAAACGATTGAAGAGACATCCCAGAAACTGTTGGCAAAGGGTAACATCGCTCAGTTCGTGAATAAGGGGGAGAATTCCAAAGTGGTGGCACAGCTCGTCGAGCGACTTCAACAGGCCATCGTCTGCTATCAGGTGAGTGAGGGTCGTACCTCAGTGCCGAGTACTGTTGACGTGAGAGGCAGGTGTCACAACAGCAAGCGATCTACCTCCAAGTCACAAATCTCACCGTGAGTCTTCACCGTCTCGTCCTGGAACGAATGATGGTTGATCCGTTTCCAAAGTCATCGTTTGATGCGCTCTTGAAGCTTCGAGAGGTAACCTGCCGCAGCAAAATCGACATAACGCCTGCTCATGGTTAAACAGAAACCCCCAGGGGTAAAGGGCAAGCTAGAATCCGTTCTAGGACGGTTGAATACAATCAGAAATCCTCCTTTGCAAGAGCTCCAGCACGAGCGACGGGATAAGCTGTTCAGGTAGGCAGCGGGAATAAACTTCAGCCAACGGCAATGTTAATTCCCTCCCAGTGATCTCGGATATGTTAGGGACAAGGCGAAGGATATTCACAAACGAATCGCAACCGCAGGGTATGTGGAACGAGAAGAAGACGTGCTGGCCGTCTCTGTACTGGCGGATGATCTCCAGGGTGTCCTCCTCGAATACCAGGTCAGTAGCGACCCCGAAAAGCTGGTATAGCCACGAGGCCGCCGAAACTGAGACCCTTGGATAGATGGCATACCAACAGGCACTACACGAGCAGAATTGTAAATTGATAGTGAGTCATAGGATCGGTGCTCTGAAAACGTTCCTGACGACGGACTTGTACCCTAGGACAAAGGTCAGATTCATCGTGTGTTCACTTCGTATCCACTCAAGTCCCCCTTACAGCCGACCTGTCGGTCCTGAACAGCTGCCGTCGCGCAAAAGGAGCGGAGTACCGCCACGGTAACCGGCGTGGTTGTCTCGAAGGGACGCGCGAGAGTGTCCTGAACGAGATCGAGTCATGGACCAAGGACTTTAGCAAGTCCCCTGTATTCTGGTTGAACGGACTCGCCGGTACCGGTAAATCCACGATCGCCCAGACGGTCAGCGAGCGGATCTTCGCTGATGGGCTGCTTGGAGCGTCATTCTTTTGTACGCGCGATTTCGAGGACCACAGCAACCTCCACTTCATCTTCCCCACCCTCGCCTTCCAGCTGGCACACAAATACCCAGCATTCCAATCCATTCTTGTTCCCGTCCTCCAGTCGGACCCGGATGTTGTGCACGAATCACTCTACAACCAAATGAGGAAACTGATCGTGGAACCACTACAATCAGTCGACGTTTCGATGGTCATCGTGATCGACGCCCTCGACGAGTGCAAGGATGAAGAACCGTCGTCTGCGATCCTCTCTGTGTTGGGTCGGTTCGTCGAACAGATTCCCGGAGTCAAGTTTTTCATCACTGGTCGACCCGAGCCCAGGATCAAGACCGGATTCCGTCTTCCCCTCCTCGAGGATGCAACCAATGTCTTCGTTTTGCACGATGTCCAACCCGTTCTAATCAACAATGACATACGGCTTTTCCTCAAACACGAACTTTCCGAACTCGCGCAACGTCGTCGACTTGACGGGTGGCCAAGCGACAAGGACATCGATCTGCTGTGTAGTAGAGCAGGGGGTCTCTTTGTTTATGCTGCCGCGACTGTCAAATTTCTCGATTGCAGGACCCACCCCCCCAAACGACGGTTGGATGTGATTCTCAACCTTCCCGAGTGCACGGCTCCCGAGGGTAAGGCACACCTCAACCTCAAGACGACTCTCGATTCTCTATACACGTCGGTCCTCCAGACGGCCTTCGGCGAGGAAGACCCCGAGGTATACCCCAAGGTCCGGATCACCATCGGTGCCGTCGTCCTGCTTGTCAACCCCCTTCCGCCATCCGGTATTTCCGAGCTTATTGGACTGGATCCCGAGGAGGTCACGCTGTTCCTCACCCTGGTTCAGTCCCTGATTGCCCTCGATGAAGATTTCAGCCAGCCTGTAAAGCCGTTCCACAAGTCGTTCCCTGATTTTATTACCGATCCCTCGCGCTGCGCCGACACAAGGTTTTACGTTTCCCCTGAACCCCTCCACTTGGAACTTGCCGTGAACTGCCTGAGAGTGATGAACGACGGGCTGGAGCGAGACCTTCTATCGCTCCCCGATTGCGCATTGAACTCGGAAGTCAAGGATCTACGGACCAGGATCAATGATCGCATTAGTGTCGCACTGCAATATGCCTGTCAGTTCTGGCACAGCCACCTCACCAAGACCGGGGGGGATGTCGCCGAAGTTGTTTTCCTTCTACGTATCTTCCTGGAGGAGAAATTCCTGGCTTGGTTAGAGGTGGTCAGCGTCCTTGGAGCCGCAAGGAGAGCCATTGTTGCATTCGAACAGCTGGTACCCTGGTTACATGAGGTTTGTTTTTGCCTCTCTGCCACATCGCCCGACACTAACATGTACGATGAATCAGGTTGCCTTGAATGCGGAGCTCCTCGACACTGCCAGAGACTATTTCCATTTTGTGACCAAGTTCTTCGAGCTCATCAACATCTCAGCCACCCACATCTATCACTCAGCACTGGAGTTAGCTCCTTTCTCGTCAGTTGTCCGAAGGTTGTACTACCACCACCGTGCCGCTCCCTTGCCAAAAGTGCTACTTGGAATTCGAGATTCATGGGACCAGAAGATAGCAGTTTCTCCCGGGGGCGATCACCACCATGGCTCCTTCACTTGGTCACCGTGCGGTCAGTTTATTGCCATACAGACCAAGTGGGTTGTAGAGGTCCGCGATCCACCCAGCCTTGAACTGCTTTCCACCCTCGAGCCTACCACATCCACCTTCGCACTCATGGGTCAGCTTGCCTATTCGCCAGATGGACGTTCCCTCGCCTCCCCCTCTCGTAATGGTATTATAATATGGGATATCCAGACAGGCGGAATGACAAATGAGGTTAAATGTAATTACACCAATGCCAGTGATGTCTCGCTGGTGTGGTCATTGGACGGAGGCATGATCTGTTCCATTACTACTGTCCCAGACCCTTACCCTTCGAGAGTACGCTCTCATACTTCGAGAGTGCACGACATCGCCTCAGGTATAACGTCGTCCTCTGCTGCCCTCCAGTCAGAAAGCACACCACACCTTTGGGCCCACAACGAATCCTTCCGGATAATGACGAAGACTCGGAGGCGGGACAGCGAGGGTCATGTGGTTCAGATCCTTGAGGTTGGGTCCGTTCTCACGAGGATCGAATCATTCAATATTCGCTCACAGATCAACGACTGGGACCGTTACGGGACCTTCTCTCCGACCACATATCGTATCTCCATTTCGACTCGCGACCATCTTTCCGTGTTGGACATTCGGAACTCAGAACACTTGCTAGAGCAAGAAGGCGACTTTCCTGTTCACTGCTTCTCTTCCGACGGAAACTTCTTCGCAGCTTCTGTCTGCAGCGATGTCCGCATCTGGAAATACACTTCCGATCATTACACCCCGTGGAGGGAATTCCAAACTTGGCAGACAGGAACGGGGACCCGCAGTTTCCCTCTTCAGTTCTCACCAACTTCGTCATCAATCTCCCGTTGTTTCCATGGTACCCTCCAAGCGTGGCGTTTTGATGTCCCCCCCATTGTCTCTCACCCCGACAGTTGTGGCGTGCCGCTCGGTACCCTTTCTCACTGTGGCACTTACATGGCAGCTGGCCGCGTAGGGAACAGTACCGTCACTATCACCAATCCCCCTTCACAAAATCCTTTCCAATTCATTGACACAAATATGGAGATTGAGAGTTTGGCCCTCACTGGTAATATCCTTGTTGTGCACGGTTCTGACATGTTTGTGGCTTGGCGGCTCACGGAAGAGGGAGCAGTGGATGGTGCTCTCGCCAATGGGAGGGCGGACCGCAACGACAGTATTTGGGCCGTACCACTATCTAATCGGAAGGACACACTGCTCTCGGTCGAAGACCAAACCGTGGTCGTCTGCCAAGGAGGATGTTCTATCCACGCCTACCACACAGAAACCGGAGAGGTACTTGACCCTGTCCAAGTGCTCCCAAACCCTTGTGACCACGAGTACCCCCACATCTTCCAAATTCAACTTTGTCAACACTATCCCCATTATGTCGAGTCAGACGGGGGCGAATGGAGAATCCCATGGACTACCCCAGAGGAGGGGTGGATGAAGGATCTGCAAGGGAAGCACTCGTTGTGGATACCCGTTGAATGGAGAGAGTTTGTGGACCATGTGAGTGGGCTCAACGATATTACGACGGTGCTGTTCGACCTTCCAAGTGGAGGAACCGTTATCATCAGGTTCTAGTTAGGACCCCTCCACCCTGAATGCGAACTAGATATGACGCCAGCATCACAGGTGTTGGGCCAACCTCCCGTGCATTATGTATTCCCTCCCAACTTCATTGTCTTATCTCTTTCGCGAGTGGTCTTGTATGACGGTTCGTGCTGCCTTTTTTTTAATGGTTTTTGAATGTATATAGGAGATGTAGTGAAGTTGTGTCGCCTATGACAAAACCAATAGAAGAACTCTACCCGGGGGTTCTTTGCGCGGCGTGGTGTGGCAAGTAGCGCTGTGGGTGGAAGCTTAACGCGGTTGAAGTACGTGAGGGCATGATTGACGGGGTTTGATGACCCGCTTGGGGGTGGCCGTCTACGATGAGCAGGGAAACGCAGGTAAGTGAACGAGTGGGTGTGAACCGAGGGAAGACAAGCTTTACCGTGACCCCAGAATACATCGAATGTCTGTTATGGGTGGAGACCAAGAAAGGTTTTACCCCTCGATCCTCCCCATTTACTAGCAGACGCACGAAGAAGGTTCCGCCCGATGGAGTTCCACAGGGAATGGAAGGAGGCGTGAACCCGATTTAGAACGCAGTAAGATCCCCCGAACCGTCAAATCTGGTTACGAAACTGACTTCGCTGCTCCCATGTGCGGAGTATGCAAGTCAAAGGGTCCATCTGGTTTCAAAGCAACCGTTGTCTCAGGGTTGATCGCGCCTAGGCCGTGATGAAACTCCGTCAAAAAGTAGTTCCCGCCGTCATTCTGTGTAAGCACCTAATCACTCGGTTGTGGAACATGAGACTCGCAATTTTTCGAAGCGCAGGATCAGGTCCAAAGCAGTCCGGATTTCGGATCTCCCAGAAGCGAAAGTTGCGAGAGTCCCGATGTAAAGGTTGGGGTGTATTGTCAATAGGGTCGAGGCCGAGTTACCTATGAGTAAGATTGGGCCGGTGTGAAACTCCAAGTATCTCGTTGAGACGTGGAGGGTGTCTTCAGCTCTTAGGTCTGCAACCGACCATGCATTACGACGAATCTAAAAATCAAACATTTTATTCGCGCACCGTATAGCTTTCCGATAGCTTTGGCTCGCATGTAGGAGAGGCGACCACGATCATCCCATGGCGGGAAAAAAGTCATGGCGCTAAAAAAAGTTCCGTACGAGGGAGGTTGATGTTCTTCTGGTGCATGGTAGGCAGAGGGTAGAGGGCTGACACCCTGACTCTGGCCCTGCTGGACTGCTTAAAAGGCCAAGCATCGGGCCGGGGGAGAAACCCGAGAAACGGGGGACGTGCCAAATTGAGGAAAGTCTCATGAAAACCACAAGGTGCGCTGACTGCAGTGGGAGTTGAACCGACAAATGAGGAAGGACAGGATGATCGCTCGAGTGCTCGATTGTGGGACGACACGGTTCTGGATGAAGTCAACACCCTAATGTGGATTGTTATCATGCGGGTGACGGTGGTGGCGGGAGGTGGTCCCCCGGAGGTGCGCCGAGCCGGTGTGAGTTCCGAGGGATATACTTCGCGGTACGTTGGGAAGATCCAGGAACTCCCGATGGGTGATCTCCGTAAGCCCATTAGCCGCGAACGGATACAAAACGCAGCGACCCGATATTCAGCTTCGATCTCGGAATGCTACGTTCCGGAGGGGCCCAGGCAACCATCTCATGCAAAAAGACCCGAACGAGCGAAGTATTATACATTATCCAACCAAGAAACAATAGCATATTACAAGACGTGCCATATGATCCAGCAGTTTACAACATAACCAATATACCACACTCACAAACCAGGATTCGGAACCGAACTTGAATCACCTAACAACCCTCGTGCAACGTCCCGACCGTTCCCCGTTCCCCACCCGCGCATGGTGTTGTGCGCTGGTGTATCGCTGGTCTGGGAAGGAGCCCGCGGATAAGTATACGAAGACGCGTCTACGTATTCGTTGTTCTCCGTTCCCAAGCCCATGCGGACCGCGATGGCTTCAGCGCGTGCGACGTTCGAATGTGTCGGGTGGATGAAGATTTTGTCCGGTTTTGATTTTGAACGTGGTCTGGTTGTCGCTGGTGTGGGTTCCAGACGAGATTCTAACGACTGGATTTTTTCGTCTTGAGGGTAAGAAACTCGGTGGAGCAGGGCGACAACTGTCCGAATAGCCACGGAGACAAACTGGCCAGGGCTCTGGATTGACGCTCATTGTGGGTCCTGTGCCTGGGTTATCTGGGTCGATCTCCCGCCTGACCAACTCCAAAGCCCCAAAGATAAGCTGCGGATTGGCTCATGAGTGATGAGATAGGTGCTGCGCCTTCGGCAGGGCGTCCTGCAGTGGAGAGATTACGCACAGTACAGCTCTGTAGAACGGGTGATTGTACATCTTCGTTTCTGTAACGACTTTAAGAACAAGCTGCTTTCCTACTTACACTACGCGCGCGCATACAAACTACAACTTGAAAGAACTCTTTTCGTACTTGACTTTTGCAGAAGCAGCGTCATCCACGAACCAATACAAATGCCCGTGTGGAGCAGGTCGCACCCTCGACGCAGGTAGAGAGGTCTTCGCGGGATCATCCATGATCTCTGCAAGAATATCCTGCTTGCCTTCCCCCGTAGCCACGAACGCGACTTTGCTCGCATGGTTGATAACCGGATATGTCAGCGTAATCCTCGTAGGCGGCGGTTTCGGTGAGTCGTCCAACCAAGCAACCCATCGTTCTTCTTCAGCTAACAGTGGGTGGTCTGGGAACAACGAAGCCGTGTGGCCATCTGGCCCGACGCCGAGCAAGATGAGGTCGAACACTGGGAAGCGCGCAGAGTCCTTCGAGGCGAACTCGACGATCAACTGGCTTTCGTACGAGTCAACGAGCTCCTCGATGTCGCCGAGGAGGGAGGGATCGATGTGATGAATGTTTCCGAGCGGGATATCGACTTTAGAGAAGAGGACATCCATAGCGAGTTTGTGGTTGGAGTCTTCGTGGTCGAGAGGCACAACTCGCTCATCGGCATAGTAAACTTGCCTGTAGATACTCTCAGCGTCCGGCCAGGAACTTGGAGCTCGAATTGTATCCTTACCATTTGTCCCATCTGATTCCGGGTTTTCCTATCAACCCTCCAAGCTGCTTCGGGAGTGATCCTCCGGACAAAGCGATCGTGAAGCGACCTTTTTTCTCCAAAGCTTCCTTCTGGGCTTTGAGAATGAACTCCGCAAGAGCCTCGATGAGCTCAGCGCCGGATGCGAAGGAGGTGAACACTGGGGGAGAGGAAGTGTGAGGCATGGTCTGGTGAGAGGGAGATTGACGTTCTGGTTCGGTTAATGAAACCGGTCCGGCCAGGATCCGGTACACGACGAAGAGAATATCTCCGGAAACTACAACCTAAATTCACACAAATATTCCCCGTGACCCTGGCTGGATTTTCGACATGTATGTCGGCCTGGGGACGGGACTTGAGCGAATAAAATGACACCCTTATTTTCCGGATTTCTGTTTTTACGTGCACGCCGTTCCACGCAGCGTTTGTCGGGTACAGCGACCGACAACCGACGACGAGCCGAGCGGCGGAACAAGATAGAGACCTACATAACCGAGTCACCCCGACCTCTTCCCTATCATCCATGTCGCTCCGCCTTTCACGCTCTCAAAGCCTGCTAAGGATCCTTCCGTCTCAGTCCCTCAAACGGGGTGCATCGGGGACGGCACTGTTCCGGACACAGAACGCGTCACACCTCGGACAAACACAACTCACAAGCGGCCATGCGCGAAGGTTCAAGTCGATACATACCGATGCTTTGAAGATTACTCAAGGACCGGTTACTGGGAAACCCACATCCATCTCTGACATTGAGGTTAGGCTCGGTTGGTCCCGGTCAAGTGTTCTACTGACCCCCGTCGTAGCCAGCCAGATTGGAGGTTTACCTGAGGGAAGATCCGAAAACTCTCCCAAAGTCCTCGGAGTTGGTGTTTGGAGAAAATTTCGTGAGTTTTGCACTTCCGAATGTTTTCTTGGCCGCGACGCCGACGATCCAATTTCAGACGGACCACATGTTGACCATCCCATGGAACGCCATTTCTGGATGGGGGACCCCAAGGATCGTTCCATGTGCGTAAATCTGCTCTGCTCGGCGATTAAAAAAACCGTCTAATCGACTCCTCGAAGACGGTCCGCTTGCCATTGATCCTTCTTCAAGCGTTCTGCATTATGCCCAAACACTTTTCGAGGGTATGAAGGCGTACAGAGACGAGAACGACAAAGTAACACTCTTCCGACCCGACATGAATATGAAACGTATGAATACGAGCGCCTCCCGGCTTGCTCTCCCGGTAACTGATGCCCTTTGGCGCAACTTGGACTTTTGCTAACCCATTTGTGGACAGACATTCAACGGAGATGCGCTTCTCACCCTCATCAAAGAGCTTGTGAAACTCGATAAGCGTTGGATTCCAAAGGAACCAGGCCATAGTTTATACATCCGACCAATTTTGAGTACGTGGTTTGAACCCTGTCTTTCGTCGGTGCCTATATGCTGATCGCGTGACCTCCAGTGGGGACGCAGAGAGCACTTCGCGTCACGCCTCCGGACGAGGCATTGCTCTTCGTCGTTTGTGCCCCTGTCGGCCCCTACTATCCCAAGGGATTCAAGCCCGTCTCGTTGCACGGGACAACCCAATTCATTCGGGCTGCCCCAGGAGGTAGGCATCCCAACCAACGATATGTGCACCCCGGCTGTATCGTTGACCTATTCGACCCTTTCTGATGACATTCTTAAGGTACTGGAGCGTACAAGCTTGGTGCAAACTATGCCCCTGGCGTCATGCCACAGAAGAAGGCTGCCAGCGAAGGCTATGCTCAAAACCTCTGGCTACATGGCGAAGAACATTATCTCACTGAAGTTGGAACAATGAATATGTTCGTCGTCTTCAAGCGAGGAGATAGTAAGGGTCGGGTGTGCTCTCGAGGATTATATGCCGGCTAACCTTTTGAGCTAGCCACCACTCTGGTCACCCCTCCTCTTGACGGTATGATCCTCCCAGGTGTTACCCGCGACTCCGTCTTGGCCCTTGCGAGAGACCACGCCTCTGGAAAGTGCCCCCTACCCGGCCTCCCATCTGACTTGGTGGTCGAGGAGCGAGGCGTTACTATGGCCGAGATCAAGTCTGCTGCCCAGAAGGGAGAGCTCGTTGAGCTCTTCGGAACCGGGACTGCTGCCGTGATCTCCCCGGTGGATAAGATTGGATATCTTGGTGAAGATATTGAGATTCCCGTCGGTGAGGATGGTATGGGACCCCTCTCGAGGCCCTTCTGGGAGCAGCTAGTGAAGATCCAGAGGGGTGCAATCGAAAGTGATTGGAACGTCGTCCTGTGTGAGTAGGGGTTGGTGGTGTGGGGATCCGTGTTGGTTGAGGTGGCCACCCTACCCAGGGTGTCGGAACATAGGCAGTGCGCATCTATCCGTATTTTAATATACCCAATCACCTAACCCAATGCTTGCGAGTGCTGCCGTCTGTGCTCCACGTCGAGAGGAAGGGGAACCAATATTACCCTACGTGTGGTAAATCGAAAGCCGACAGCCTGTTCCCAGTTTGGCGGGTGGATAATTAGACTCCCGCTGCTCCAAACAGAAAAGTCCAATCAAGGCGCGGGGGTGGCACTTCTGAGGCCATTCCGACCTCGAACAGTATTGGGTCTCTCCCACGGTCGCCTCCCTGTGGGTTCTCGTCGTCAATGGGACGCCGTGTTCAGGAAAAGTGAATATGTAATGCGGAGCACCATGGGCAGTGTAATTCAAGCTTGGTCCAGTGGGAGACATCTGGCGGTCTATCCTATCCCCACTCAATGAAGCTAGACTGCGACCGCGATTATGACTCGCGGTCTCCTGGACCATTGTGAAAAGGTTCTTGCGGGGCCTTATCGCGCGGCGCTCAATTCACACTCCTCGATTTCAAACTCCCGGCGCTCCACCGCCATGATGAGCATCAAAAATCACGCTCCCGCTGCTGGCACCGCCGGAAAATTGGTCCATCGCAACGGCCTTTTCGCCCGGATGCTATCTACCCCCTCCCTTGACATCTGACCCACGCGATTCCAATAACTAATTCATCTATCCTCCCGTTTCCTTATCGGGAACGACGTAAACGACTGTTCCGGTCCCCCTGTCGATTCCATTTCTCGTGAATCCCCCTGGTATGCACCCTCCCGTACTGTCCCTGGAGTCCTGTTGTTGGTCCCGTCCCCGCAAGAGGCATCTACGTTGGTTTGATGTGTGACGATGGATTCTATCGGTTCTGGGCACCGTGGGCCATGCCCACGAGGGGTTTGACAAATTGGTCCCAACGGGTAGTCCGCCGGGCACCGGATCCAAACGCCACAAATAACGATCATGGGCTTCTGCTTTGTTTCGCCTCAGCCTCGTGTGCTGCGCACTGGCGGGCAACAGGAAATTCACCTTTATGTCTTCCATGCGCAGGGTTCGAAGAGCCGAAAAAACGAATTTGCAACGTCGCCGCGGAAACCCATGAGGTTAATTTCACTTAGGACTTCACCGTGATGTTGTATCTCCGGCGAGTCGTTGATAAGCTAGGTCCTCGCTTCTGGGTACTTAGCCAGCTCCCCTGTTCCCGCCAATTCTTGGATATGTCCAGAGGGACACTCGAGCCAAGGGACACCATTTCGCAGAACGACTTGATTTCGTAGGCTGAGGCGGAGGGTCTCACGCTGTTGGATATTCGAAGACTGACTTAGGGTTTTTGATGGGGTTGGAAATCGTCATCTCTGCATTCCTACGCCCGCCGGCTTTCCCACCCAAAATGTATTCGACTTTCGGCAGAACGCGACGGTTCATCATCGCGAAGTCCTGCCCCTCTGATGGGTTTGTGACGTGGTACCCTCCCCTCCATTGTATGTCTTATGGGGGCAGGTTCTCGCGGGCTCTGGATATTAATTCTGTGGGATATTTTTATTTGTCCCTTTCTGGAGTGCGGGGAGGAGGGCCTTGGAAGTAACGTGAGATGGCCACCCTCCACTAGATAAAAGCCGGGACTTTCGTCCACCTCTGGTTCCCCCATTGCCTTCAGTACTTTCTCCACACTCCTCTACCCTTCATCCAACTGCCTGTTGCCCTACATGCCTTGCATCTCACCACGCCCCTACCCAAACCCCACACCCTTCAGCTGGGACTATGAGTTCCAGGTCTGTTTCTGTTTTCATTCACGTCCGCTCTCCTGACGTTAACCTTCCATCTCCACACAGGCTGGCCCCTCTCAGCACCCAGACATCGTGGGTGACTGGTCCTATATGAATCTCCCGGGTCCCTCCCAGACAGATCTCTTCTCGGCCCTGCTAAACAACTACGTGAGTGACCAAGTTGTTTGAGCATCCGGTTCCTCCGCGCTCACACCCTCGTGTTAGTGGGATATCCCTGTTAGCAGGGACTCATCACTTGCAGGGGCGCTGACCCCAGTAGATCTCACCCCACGAGAGGGTGAGGTTGAAAATACCCACCAACCGGCACAACCACTGGTTGTGCCGTCTCATTCGGGGGTCCATATCCAAAATGTGGCACCTCCACTACAAGCCGCCAAGTACGTTCCATCCCAAATTAGGTCTTTTGATTTCACGATTGACTAACGGTGACATCCCCAGCCCCCAACGTCGAGCGGCATATGTCCTCGCAACCCCACCCTCCAGGCATCGCCGACAGCCATCCAGGACGATTGAATTCTGTCGTGTCAACGGCTGTGAGCGGTGGACGGATGATCGAGGGAAGAAGCTTGCTCGTCATCGAGCCTGTCACTTTCCTGGGAAGGTGGGGGTGATGTGCCCCGGTTGCAGCAAGATATTTTCCAGATCGAGCGTGTGCGGAAAGCATTTGAAGAAATGCAACCGTAAGATCTGGGACGATCGAGCTACAGCAAAGGGGACACAGGATTCTTGGGGGCAACGGATTGGGCAGGACCTGATCGACCAAAGTCTGGTCGATCGTATGTACGACCCCAAGACCAAATACAAGCTCTAGGTTACTATAGTTAGTAATTTATCTGTCGTGAGGTCTATTTTTCTGTCGGCACTGCCGTTCCCTCTTTCCTTCTCGTCGGTCTCCTGATGTCAACTCATCAGCGAACTAAGCTCTCAAGGTCACAATGTCCTTGCTTTACATAATCTCTGTTCTCCGGCACGCAAACGCAGCGCACGACCCCCCCTCACTTCAACTTATCTCCCGGAATGAGAAATGAGTGGTACTCTTGTTAGGATATATACTGGCATAACTGGAACGTCCAAACTTCCGTGCCCATTCGGAAGACTCGAGCCGGCAATCGCCGACTTGCCGGTGACCCCGCTCCTACTTGTTCCTCCGCTCGAGTCGTAGCACTAAGTAGATGCTCCTCCGGTACAGCGCCCGCCTTCTGAACTTAACCTATTTGCAGATGCGTCACCCTTTGTCTTAACGGTCGAAAACCGTAGCGTTGTGCTCCGCGTATGCAGATGTAGCCCATGGAATCCTTATTTCCTGTCCGGTGTTTCGAAACGGTCACGGAAGTACTAGAGCATTGCGAGGACAGTATCCTCGCACATACAGTAGATGCTCCGCCTTTCCAGCCCACCAATTTCTCATTCTTGCATAACAGACGGCAGAGGAACCTGAGGAAACAAAAGTTTGTTTCTTGTCCTTCTGACCAGACGCGTTTTGTATGGGTGTACTCGTGTATTTCGCACCATGACGCTTATGAAAGAATAAGTAAATCGGGTAGAAGGAAATAAGTCTATGAGAGGGAACATGAGGAGATTCAAAATAAAGTGGGTAACCGCGCGGGGGACAGCCCGCGGCTCTATTCACAGGCTCTGCGTTTCCTACTTCTTTGCAGCCTCCGCCAAACTCAACTCTATGGCGAGTTTTAGATCTCTATCCTCCTGGCTCTCCTCGTGCGCAGTAGGCCGATCCCCCCACTCTCCTCTTCTGGAGACCGAAGTGGACGGAGAAGGGGACACCTTAACCCTATTTGGGGGCGTACTCCCAGGCTTAGAAGATACCTTCAGAGGTGTGCTCCAGGCGCTCGGGGGGCTCCCACTTGACCGCTGGGGTTTTACGGGGGTTGTGATGCCATCGCTACCACTCCCGTGAGACGAGACGCTTTCGCTGATTGCTGGAAACTCCTTTTCATCCGAGAGATCTGAACCAGTCGACATTGATCGCACCATGTCCGGAGACCCGGACAATCCGGCAATCCCGGCGGACAAGGCTTCGCGTTTCGCCCGAGGAGAGGTCTGAACTTTGGCATTCGATGGGGGTGGGAGGGATCGAGACTGGGTGAAAGATGGAGGGGTGGGGGGATTTTCGGAGGGATCCTGTCGTTCCTCTTCGTCCCGACTTAGCATTAGCACGTACTCCAAGGCTTCCTGCTCATTCAATCCTAAAACTTCCAATGAACCAAGCTGATCCTGTTCTCGACCGTACGCAGCTCGCTTCCGACTTTGTTCTTCTTCGATCTCTTGCTGGGATTCAGAGATGTCGCGGTACATATCCACTTGTTCTGTGATGGATCTATGAGCAACGATTCAAAGACACAATCTAATCATACGACTCACGTCTCCATTTGGCCAACGCATTATTCTTTCCTTTCTTGTTTGCACGGATGACTTTGTTTCCTTTCTTAACTGGACCCGCCTTCCAAGTGGTAACCTTGTCGCCAAAGGCAATGATAACCATCTCCCGTCCCAATACGATTGAAGGATCTCCAGTATGGCTGCGGGTCGGTGACCGGAAGGTTCGCAATAGGTTGAACCCCAGTGAGTCCCAAACTTTAACAGTACCCGTCGAAGAGCCCACAGCCATGACCCACGGGTTCCATTCGATGGACGACACGGCATCTCCATCGTCAAATACTGAGATCCGTCGAACAGGTTGAACGTAACACCCCTTCGGTGGGTGAGGAGCGGTCCAATCGTAGACACTCAATGAACCCAGCCAGTCGCCAACCAAGACGAAGGGGGTAGCCGTCGTCTGAGCCGTTGTAACCATTTTCAAAGACCTGATCGACCTATTTGTCTCCTCGCCAAATTTGATTGTTTCGACCTCTCCCGTAAGGAGATTAACGATGTGACGCTGGAAGTAGGCACTGTCATTATGGCGGACCAGGAGGGAAGTCCCATCTGTGGTATCGATAACGAGATGTGATACACCGATGAAAGGGAGAGGGGGGAGTGATTGTAGGGGAATGACGACCTCGCTGACTTGGGGAACGTCGCCGCCAGTGTAGAACGGGGATAGTCCCCACCAGACGAGTATATCTCCGGCTGAGAAGGCGACAACGACAATACCATTTCGACTGTCGAAATCGAGGTTTGAAGGGTGGGATGTGGGGAATGGGACGTTCTGTCGCGTGGGAGAGGTCCAAAGGCATCGCAATTTGATCGCATCCCATAACTTGACTTTTCCATCTATACTAGCAGTGAGGAAGACATCTCCACCTTCACCCCAGACAGCATCAACCACCGCGCCATTGTGTTGGTCGGAAATCAGGCTCCTGGAAAATTTGGCCGCGCTATTACGAGAAGGATCCGTGACCTTACTCGCAGTCGTAACTGCTACCTCTCCGTGAGTGAAACCCCAGAGGATTTTGGCAGTGGTCCTCTCGGTGAAAATACGACAGAGGGAGACGTTGGGGGAAAACTCTGCGTTTGGATTTCCTATTCCTATTCCCAACCCGTTCAGCGTGCCCGCGGCATCTAAGAATCCTCGGAAGACTTTGCCGCTCAGAGGGTTTGACCGGGATACGACGCCATAATGTGTTGATGAAGCGAGTAAACTGGTTTCCGACACAAGACAGATGTCGCTGATTCGACCGGTGAGTGGAGAATAGGTGACCGCAGAGGTTCGAGATCTTTCCCAGCGACTGTGAAGGTCTACCAGTGAGTACAACGAGGCGGAACGGAGTCTGCTCAGCACGTACACGCTTGTAATATGACGGTAGACAAGTTCCTTTTTCCAGGTGGATTCTGTTCGCCTGAGCACGAGACCCTGGGCTCCCTCTGGGTCACTCTCTGGAGACACTCCAAGGAACTGGCAGAGAAGAGCTCGGTACCACGTCGAGTCGTTGTTTAGGTGTTCGTGCAGAGATTTATTAACCCTTGAGAGGTTGAGAAGAGTGGGTACGTCGAGATAGGAGGTGATGTGAGTGAGAGACTCTCCGGGAACATCGAGGAGGGGTGTTCCGCGCTCCGGGAGAGACGAGGAGTTGTGGTTCCGGTGAAGGTCTCCATGTTGAGCTGGTTGGAGGGGGGTGGATTTCGAGCGGTTGTTCTGATCGAGGGCGTTTCTGGAAGCTTTTGCGGGCGTGTTAAGCATAAACTAGGGGGAAAAGAAGAGCACGGATTGCGATCGTCGACACGCTAAGATGACGACGATTTCAAGGTAGAAGAGCAGAGCAAGCCAGCGGCGGAACTTTCCGTTCGCACCTTGACCACCCTTTGACTCAATAGCGCCAGTCGAGATCCCCGCGCCCGCTGAGTCGAGGATTTAGTGTTCAAAAAGCACGGATCCTGAAAACTATCCTCGACAGTGGCCGGGTTCAACGGCTCGACTACCATTTGGTTAGTTACCGGGAACCTACCACTGTCCCCGCCCGGTTTCCCGTAGCCGGGGTCTCCCAAGCTGGTGCCGGTACCCCCCCCCCGGCACACACACCCCCAGGTGTATCACAACCCACATCCGTGGCCTTCAGTGCTAAGTATGTCGGGATCTTGACTGCATCACGACAAGGAGCTTCGCAAGGCGGTGTACCATTAATCCGACCATCCAATCACCCTTCAAACCACCTACCGCGCGGATTCTTTTCCTGCCACAGGCGATTTCGCGCGCATAGTGGGTCTAGCTTCCTCTAAAGGTGCTGGTACGATGATTTAGTCTTCGGTTCTAGATATTTCTCCATGAACGCTCATCTGGGATTGTTACTCTTCTGATGGAGGAAGAATCCCAACGGGTTCTCCAAAAAGAAAGGAACGAGCGACGGCACTTTGTAGTCGAGTTCCTCGACGTCTTGCCTGTTCCTCGACTGCACTGGCTGTACCCAGTATCAACATTGGAGTAATGGCCAATACTTACAGCTTACGAAGTTACTGGGAAATACAGTGTATGTCTTTGAACTCTTACCAAATCGAACCAGTGCTATGCGGGAGTAAGGACCGGTTCGGTTTTGATGCCGACTGGACTTCCTTATCAACTACGCCTCTCAGTTAACACATAACCAAGTTCCCTGTCCACGTTTCTCTCCTCGTGGCCATATGTTTGATTCTGTTTGACCGAGGCCACTGATGGATTGAGTCGCCACACCTGCAACCCGCCACGCCTTTCCCTCAAGTATAGCCTCCATCATGTCTGCGGTTCCCCCATCCCATCTCTCTCCCGCTAGTTCTGACACTTCGGTTTGTGAATCTTCCTGACTGATGACCAAGTTCTAAACTAAGAGAAAATTTTAGGTACTTCACGAGGGGATCGGCATCCCCTCAGCGTTCGTACGCACCGAAGTAATCCGGTTGATCCAGCGCGAGCAGGAGAAAGCTGTGGCGCTGCTAGAAACCAGCCCATTACTCTCCTATCTGTTCCTCAGCTATGTCATACCAGCTAAGGCGGCTCCCGATTCCTCCGCGTCCGATCACAACGAGGAGATGTCCGCTCTGAAGCTGCGATCGGAGAGGTTGGAATCTGAGTTGGCCGTGGCGCAGGTGGCCTTGACGGAGGCACACAGTATGGTGGCATCTCTCCGTGAGGAAGTCCAGCAACTAAGGTCGGACCTGGTTGAAAATCGCTCCAGAGATGCAGCGGTTCTTGAGGAGAACGAGAGAGAGAAAGAACGTTTACGCAAGGAAGCGCAAACGTACAAGGTGAGAACGTACAGAGGGGCTTGTCTGGGCGTCGGTGAACTGATTTTAATTCGACAGTCTAAAGACGATGCCTCACAGAAGGCCATAGCCAACCAGCGGCTTGAGATAACTCGTATTAATCAGCAGTCCACCACTGACAAGGCTGCACTGCAAACCCGAATTAATGAACTCCAGGTAGGTCAATCGTGATGTATGGCCAAGTCCATCTACCGGGATCAGATCTGAAGTTCCTGCAGAGGGGTTTCGACGAACTATCCAGGAGACAGGAGGAAGTAACAACTCCTGCGGACATTTTATCGGAAGGTTGGAAGCTGGAAGAAGTTGCAAGCAGCGGAAGGTCGCAAAGTCCTGAAAAATCTTCAACTCCCGCGATGCCACCACAGCACGTCCCCCAACCACTGAGGCCCCTGGAACCACAGGCGGTGCAATGGGGAGGGAGTCCTGAAATGACTCCACACAACCCTTCCACTCATCAGGTATCTGATCCATCTTCTTCCCCCGTACGCCCATCGAGGGCCCAGAAATTTAAAGCTAAGAGGGCTGCGAAAAAACAGGCTCAGGGAGCTCGGGAAGAGATGACGGGTCACACCACCCATGCAGAGGTCATAGTAGAAGCCTCCTGAATAATGGCGGTGATATGTAATATGTATCTCAACGAGCAATGCAGTGGAACATATAATTTCCGGTCCCAGACGTTGAAAACATGACGTCAGTTGGTTTCCCACGGTGGCTCGTCCTCTCTCTCTCTCTCTCGTTGTTTATGAAAGCCAGGCCCGTGTACCCCCCAAGGACCAAGTACCAGGAATGTGGTGGCTGATGCTTTTCACGGACCTTCTTTCTTGTTTCAAGGCGATTCGGGGTCCACGTTCTGCGAGTTATATGTCGAGTTTGGCCAACTCGCCTCCGTCCACTTATCAGAATGATAAGAAAACTGCAACCGAGCTCTGATATGAGGGTAAGTTCTCTGCATATCGGTGCGAGAAATCCGACGCGGATTTAGGGACTGTGTTTAGTACGGATCTTGACCGGGACCATCGGAGATCGTTTTCCGATTTGCAGGGAAGAACCGCCAAACCTCCCTGAGATACCCCACTGTCGTCTGCAAGCTGCACCATGTTTTCCTGCCGTCATGTATTGGAATTGATCCTACAGCCAGCCACAACCCGACGGTCCTCTGCAGGAAATTGGCCGAACTCCATGCCCACAAGAACGCCTCGTCGGGAGAAAACCAAAATAACAAACATGTCATCGTTTAACTTCCACCCTCAGCGCCCGTTGATCGAAGTCAGGCACACCGTGAGTGACGTTCTCCCGACGCGGGAATTGATGCGCCCCGCCTTGGGATTTGAAAGGGGTCAGTCACGGCCAGCGCGTACAAGATTTCCACGTTCACTCACGTCCCTGCTACCCGTTGGTCTGTAAGTGGGGCAGTATCGCCAATTACCTGATCCAATTGACATTTTCTCGCAGCCATTGGTGGCGCGGAGATACGTCCAGTCAGGAGTGATGTGGGACCATCTGATTCTTCCTCGTTTCAGTAATCGTGGGGACTGGCAACCCTACTGCCCTTCTATTCCAGGCGTTGGGGATGTACGTTGCCATGACAGTGCCTGCAGAGTTTACAAGTGCATGCCTAGTTATACTACCCCCTTCACATGTTAATGGGCAATTTGCTGTCATCCCCTTGTCAATCCGAACTTTAGAGAACACGAGCGTCGCAACAGCGACGCTTTGCGCTTAGGTTGCTTCTGCGTTCCTCGGAATGGATTACGCTGGCGTGGATTTTGAATGACGTGTGGTGTAAATACTTCTGCATACTGGCGTTGAATTTGGCGAGCATTCCGATGTCAAAGACCTAAGGGGGCGGAAGCGAAGTTGATGCCAGCAAGCTCGCGGGATTTTCTCAAACAAAAATCTAAGGTAGGCTGGCGCGACCTTCGTTCGTAGACTGCTTCAAGTCTCAGTTCTTTCCCACTTATTACATGATTACCTGCCCCATGGATAGTCGTTCTGCTTGGTAGGACACCAGTTAATTCTCCCGATCCTATTCTTTCGGTAGTGATGTGATCAGAACCCTTCATGGATGGGTACCTGACGCCGATGGTGTTTACTGCGCTGTAAGCTTAAGACCGGGAAGAGAAATGGCGGTCATTCTTCCAGACTCCCATGCTGCAGCTCAGACTGTCCACAAGTCCCCGCCGAAGGATGTGAAAGGTCATCTGCGGCCATCCGAATCCAAGATTGTGATACATCCGTGTGTGAGATACTTATACAAAAACTCACGCCTGTCTAGAATCTACATGCTGAAACGAGTGGGGGGCTCCTACTTTCTAGTTCTCAATTGGCACCTCAACAACCCAACAGAGATGCAGACCTAGATTTCAGACAACGCACGATCCTCTCCAGCTCTTCAGCTGGGATGTAGCCTTTGTCTGTACCCGAGACCACAACATCAACTCCGTCGAATCGCTCAAACCGATCTATGAGAAGGAGGACATTCACTGCATGTTCCGGGACGGCAGACGGATCCGCCTGTTGGAAGATTTCGGCGAGCCGATCGCATGTCCGTGACATTAGGTATATGTACTGGGCACTGGGGTCAGGTTCACATCGTTAGAAAAAGAAGCGGAGGGTGGACGGCGAAGGTTTACTCACTCCTGATTCCAGCTCTTCATTCCGTCAGGGCACACTCCAATACTAATCGCAGCCATAGCTAGCAGCTCCGGTGCCGCAGAGGGTGGTAGGGATTCCGCAGGAACAGAAATTGCCCAGCGGGCCAATTCGCGCAACGCTTCGGGTGGTTCAACAGCACGGTCCCATGAGACATCCGGGACGAAGGCGGACGCAGCCTTCACATCCTCGTTCAAGGACCCATTGAATATGTCGTGGTATGAGAGGGGATGTTGCTGTGGAAGAAACGTTGGACCATCGGTCTCGTCGAAGTTCTCGCAAGTACCGCGGTCCTCGACCCCTTCTGGCAGTAACGTGCATCCTTCTGAAGAATCGTCCCATTCATGGACCTTTCGTCTCTGGTAAAGTTGGTAGACGGGTATGATTGCCATCGAGTTGACCCAGGCCCAAGAGAGGACCAATGGTGCTGTGGATGTGTGAGGCGAAAAGGACCCACGCCCTGGGGACCAACAAATAGCCAACAAAGGTAAGCAGGCGATCGCCGGAGAGAGCAGCACAGTAAAGAAACTCCCGACGACGCCCAACTTGACACGCGGAGTGAGTTCGTTCCTGGCTCGGCCTTGTTCTTTCTCCCTTTGATTGTGCGAGGAATAGAAGCGCCAGGTTAATGAGATGATGGAACCCGTTGAAAGAAGGAACGCGTTTGAACAAACAAGCATGTTGGCTATAATCGGTCAGCATGTGCGACCGGTGGCGGATCAAGGGTAGTAAGCCACGTACAGAATGCAATGTTTGTTGTCTGTGCTAAGGTGAGCAGCGTTGAAAATACATTGATTAGACCCTGAATTTTGATTGTGAGCCCACTTCCGCTCAGTGGCGGACAATCACTAGATTTACCACGAGGGTACAACATCCAAACAGCACCCAGGACACGCGCGGGCCACGCTCAAACAGATGGGAATAGCAAGTGTGGATAGGTCC
>Ga0307513_10002861_pt1 | contig 23647 bp, 37 predicted proteins | sample 15_EM_MG_FD_202174 | JGI IMG/M metagenome (GOLD analysis project Ga0307513, IMG submission 202174) | Populus trichocarpa ectomycorrhiza microbial communities from riparian zone in the Pacific Northwest, United States - 15_EM | ecosystem: Host-associated > Plants > Roots > Unclassified | place...
AACACCTACCGGAAGAAGCGACCACTAAAAGCTGTTGTGGTTGTGGTTTGTCTCCGGATTGATTTGTTCTCCGGTTGACTCCACCTTTGGCGCAGTAGAGCTTAGGGTGAAGAGTGGCCCTGACACTACCATCATAGATCATTTGGATGGTGAGGGGATGAGCTATATTGACCACCCTATGCATGATCTGTACAATGAGGATTTTCTGTGGGGGACTGCCATCCAGACAGCTCGTCTCCAAAACAATTGTAGGGTGTCACAGCCAAAGAGGGATAGGGTGTTGGATTGTCCAATGACCCTGGGGGTTCAAAATACCAGCAAGAGATGGGAGCCTGGTATGTCAACCAGGGGGAGGAGTATTCCCACAAGCTTAGAGATGCGCTATGCTTCCTCTATTGGGAGTCGGTTGCTCAGCCATATTGACATTTTGGAGAAAGAGGTTGGTGAGGACCTATTGAACATGTTTGAAACATTGATTTAGTCTCTTTCCAGATGACTCAGAAATGTGCTGAGTGTAAGGAGATGGAGGAGGCCTTCAAGAGGCAGGCTTCAAGTATGGACGAGGTTCTTCACCAGAACCAGGAACTTAGTGCTTGTTTGGTTGACTTAGAGAAGCTTTGGTTGGTGGAAGAGCAGTTCACCATGGAGCTTCATGGACACATAGAGGCACTGCAGGTCTGTTCGTCTCTTTGGGATGTTTTTCCCTTGCTGATGACAAACATTCTCAGGATCAAGTCTGCAAGTGTGGGCTGTCTGGGACCAGGGAGGTTCCTATTGAGGTAATGACGTCCAATGTGTCAGGGGTGGTGCCTGCTTACTATTCGCTGGACACTAGAGGTGTAGTAATTGATGGGTGGTTTGGGGTAAGGGGAAGAGGTGGAGCGTGGGAGGGTCTGAGATTGGGTGAGTGGTGATCGTAGGGGTAGACAGGTTTCCAGAATCTGTCTACGAAGTCGGCAAGAGCGTGGGAGAAGAGCCAAAAGCTTTCTTCCTGAGGGTAGATGTCGGCAACGGTTTGTAACCAAGCGATGACTTCACCAGGTAAGGCAGTAGGGAAATCCCACCAGCTAATGACACAAGACTCACAGTAGAAGACAGGGTGAGTGCTGATAGTAACCAAAGGCTTTTCTTGAGAATAAGCCAGGTGGACTATAAAGGTTACGACTGCAAGGGTATGTTGAGTATAAATGGATCGCCACTCGAAGTAGTGATCAGCAGTGGCGAGAAAAGGTGGGGTGGGGGCTCCTTGATCTAATGAAGAAAAGGGCTTATAGTAGGGACAGTGCATGAGCTGGCCTCTGGTCTGGTTAACACTGAGGCTTGTCAGCAAGCGTTGACTCCACAAATAAGGTCTTATGTCTTTGATCGAAGGGAGAGGGAAAGGGGAGAGAAGATTTGGGTTGGGAAGAGTGGGTGGCAACATACACTAGCAGGAGATTCCTGCTAAGTATGTTAATATAATGGTAAAGTGGTTTTATTGAGCGGTATCCAACTCACTGGTTGGAGTAGAGGTTACAGAGAAGATTGAGGATAAGGGGAAAAGAGAGTTGGAGGGACTCATCCTTATATACTCCCAGATCCTGGTCACATGACCACTTCTTAATTGTGGCTAAGTCTACTCTTCCCTTGGAAGCGTCTAATTATTTATAATATTGTACGACTATGGGTTATTTTCTTCTGGGAGCTTCTTATTTGATTGATGGTTGAGGCTGCGTAATGATGGGCTGTGTCTTCTGAGAAGATTGATGGCATTCCAGGGAGAAATCCCCGGATCTAAAACTCCCCTCCAATTATAGCTTCTTTGGGTTATATTTGATGGAATGATCTGATGGAATCTAAGATCCAGTGTTTCAGGGTTCAGGGTTTAGTTAGTTATTTAACGGTGGGGAAATGGCTGGTTTCTTTCCTCAGTTCGCTTTTCCTTTCCCCCCATCAATCCTCTCATCTTTCACTCTTAAAGTTCTTCCCCAATACAACGATGTCCTCCTCCACTATCAATGTTACTTTGGCTATGCCCCTCAACTCTCACGAGGAAGTCTGGGGTATGGACAACAAGGATTTCCATGATGGATCCAATCCATTGGTACATGCGGTGAAGCCTCTAGGGTTTATCCTAAAGCTGACCTCATGTTAGATCAACTTGTTTTATCATGCTGGTGAAAGCATTTACCAGCACCCTCCTACTGAGTTCCCTCACTTGGTGTCGGAGGTGATTGCTCTGAGGATGAACGAGGAGGTTGCTGGCCAACTTCACTCCAACACTATCGCTATTCAGGACGCTCAAGCTGCTCATATCTGGGAGTTGGAGAAGCAGGTGGATGGTATGGGTCTGATGATTCACAAGATGCGGAAGAGGCAAGATGCCATGGCAATGGGCTTGGAAGAATGCCAACACCAGTCAGTGATGTGTTAGGCTTTACTGACTCATTATGTTGAATCTCACTGGGTCCCTATTGGTGCTTTGTTGGAACAGATTGGTTCCCGTTCCACCTGTGGACTCTTCCCTCCCGCTCCTCAATACTGCGACCTCCATGATGTTGAGTCTGTCATTACGCAAGCGGATGGATCTCCCAGTCCTTCTTCCCTCCCCTCACTCGAGTCTGTCTCCTCCTCTTCCATCAACTCGGTCTACTACTCCCCTGCCTTCTTACAAGGCTCGCCAACGCTGTCGTCGATCTCGCTCCAAGAGGGATTTGTACTTGAAGGAGGATCGCTCTCCTCGACAGCGTTGCCTTCCACGATCCCAGGTGACTCGGGAACGTTTGGCGACTTTGACTAACACAACTTCCTTGACGGATTCTCTCCAGGAATTCCACTACCTGGTAATGAGGGATGGGGTTCAGGAGGTGGTGGAGGTGATGCAATGGGTTTTGTTGGAGAAGGGCATTGAGTTGGAGCACAATGTTCTAGGGTGTGCATACTGTCAGGTACAGGATGGACAATTAGTATACTGTCCTCATAGTGTACATCACCCTCGTCATGTTTTACATGACATTCTTGTAGATGACCACTCAAAGTGTGGTTGTGAACATTGAATGTACTAGTAGATCTGTCCTCCAATACGATCTTGGTTTTCTTCTTGTTTTTTATGTCACAAATCTCAATAGTGATCTGTTTGATTTGATCAACTAGATCACGTGTTCGTGACACAATGCCTCCTTTATGATGAGATGGTGTTGACTTTATCAATAGGTTCTGGATGATGAGTTGGAGTACACATCCTATCCTTCAGTGTCTGGTGAACAGTCAGTGTTGGGATTGGATGTGGCCAACTGTTCCAGGTGCACTGGGGAGTCTGCTACTGTGCCTTCTCCTGAGCCATTGCCGGTGATGGCGGAGGTACGTCTGGTTCATGTGGGGCAGAGGGCCCTTTGTTGTGGTTGTCATGGACAGCCACTGATTGGGTACATGGTACCAGGTGGTTCATCCTTCCAGCAGCGATCTCTGTCGTCAGAGGGTGGTTGACCATGGACATCTAGAGGAATGTCCACCAGTGACTTCTCCCAGGGTGGAGAGTCTGGGTCATCTGGGGGAGTTGCCCAAGCATGGTCCACCTAGTAGGTATGAGGTGGAGAGGGTCTTGCTGGGATATGACATCCTTAGATGGTCTTCCTATGCTGAGTTCTGAGAGGCTGTGCACTTGGAGGTGGAGATGGTGTGGATGGTAGATACTCTTGTAGATACCCATCTTGTTTTGCCCAATCTCCCTGAATAGTCCAATGTCAATGTTGGTGTCTGATATGAAGTGTAAATTGTGAAAGGAATAAGGAGTGTGGTGTTTTATGAAGGTAAAAGAGTCCAAAAGATGTAGAGACATAGAGAAAAAGGAGTCCAAAAATTGTGCATGATGACACATTACATATTGTTTTCTCATCAAGAATATGGACTTTTGTACCCTGTGACTCAATGTCCTTCATCACTCCCCCAAACTACAAGGATCAAAGTACAAAGATAGTCTCATCTGCTGGGTCCAGTGGCCTCTTGACTTCCTTACACTTGTTTAGATGGTTGTTTATGTGTATGAACAGTCCTGCACCATACATGGAGCAGAATCTTGGGTCTTTCATTCTAGGAGCCAATTCTCCTTTTTCATCTTAAAAGCCATCTGAATTCCACAGCACTACATCAAGGGGGTACAGAGGATTACAATTATAAAATCAAACATCATGAAATTCAAAGGAATAATGCAGACAGAATTAATGGCCACCCTGAGTGTCATCGCGCACGATTTTCGAACTTCTTTTCTCTTATGTCTCTACATCTTTTGGATTCTCTTACCTTCGAAACCCCCACACTCTTTTATTTCACACCATATATCAAGACACCAAGATCACCTTCGTCTATTCAGGAAGATTGACAAGGACAAGATGAGTATCTACAAGGGTATCAACCATGCACTCCATCTCTGCCTCGAGACGCACGGCTTCTCGGAACTCGGCATAGGAAGACCATCTAAGGACGTCGTACCCAAGCAAGACCCGCTCCACCTCGTACCTACTAGGAGGACCATGCTCTGGCAACTCCCCTAGACGACCCGGACTCTCCACCCTTGGAGGAGTCACTAGGGGACAGTCCTCTAGATGTCCCTGGTCGACCACCCTCTGACGACGCCTGTCGCTGCTCCCAAGACGACTCACCTAGAAAGGAACACCCCATCAGAGGCTGTCTACGACCAGTACGACGAGCACGCTGACCGATACGAACCGGCAGGATCTCCGCCATCACAGGAAGGGCAACTGGAGACAGAGCACTGGAAGACTCCCCAGTACACCCGGAACAACGGGCGATCTCCAGAACCTAGAAGACGCGTTAGTGCCACAACACCAAGGATTGACCCCAACGACATCTACCTCGATGTCTCCCTCCTCGGTACCCAGCACGGGCTGTTCCTCGGACATGGCCGGATAGGAGGTGTACTCCAATTCATCATCAAGGACCTAAACGATGTCAACACTTGGGCTTTCCAAGATGAAGGCAGCGTTACCTCGATGGGAACCTCCTTACTCCCGGACAAGCCACACTTGCAGATCTGATCCTAAGAACATTGGTCATCAATAAGGGTACAAACACCCCAAAGGTGCCAGCGCACCTGCAAGACCTCGACGCGTCCACGCAACTCCATGGTGAACTTCTCCTCCTCCAACCAGAGCTTCTCAAGGTCCACCAAACGCTGGGAGAGATCCCGGTTCTGCCGGAAGACTTCCTCCACCTTGGAAGCCTGCGTCATAAACGCCTTCTCCATCTCCTTGTGCTCGTTACGCTCCCAGGTTACCTGAAGAAAGGGTTAGTCAAACGTCAAACCAACAAAGACGTTCGACGCCCTACCTCCTTTTCAAGGACGTCAATCCGACTCAACAACCGACTCCCAATGGACGACGCGTGCCGCATCTCCAGACTAGTCGGAATCCCCCTCCCCCTCGTCGACATACCTGGCTCCCTACTCGAATCCAAGTCATGAACCCCCATGGTGATGAGGCGATCCAAGATCCTGTCTCTCTTCGGCTGAGCAAACCTACGCTCACTCTGGAGCCGAGCGGTCTGGATGGAGGTCCCCCACAAGAAGTCCTCGTTGTAGAGGTCGTTCATGGGATTGTCGAGATAGGCGTTACCCTCCCCGTCCAAACGATCCATGATACGCGTGTTCTTGGGGTACGGGTCGATAACGTTGGCACGAGAATGGGGGTACCTTCCCTGGTCGGTACGAGAGACGTTGACCTCAGCAACGCGATAGGTATTCTGGGTGACGCGAGGCATGGTAATGATGAGATGGTGAGATGGAAGAATAAAGCTAGGTTTGTTGGATTTGGAAGAGGAGCGGATGATGAGTTGGCACCCTAGGACGCCCCCTTTTATCCGCCTCTCCCAAACCAGGCCACGACACCACGGTTGCCATCACTTCCCTTAACAACACAAGTGGTGCCACTCTCCCTATTTTCTCATTGGCTGTTCCCACGTTTCCCATCAGTCCCCCTGACGACAATGGTGTCACTTTCCTTTCTATTTTCTCATTGGTAGTTCTCACGCTCCGCAGTTCTTCTTTGTCATGAATGTTCTCATGATTCATTTCCCCTTTGTTCTTATTTTCCCACGACCCACTTTCACTCCGATCATGATATCATAACGTTCCCACGACCCACACTTACTCCGATTATGATCTCATGTCACAGTCACTTGTCACAGGCCACTCTGATAGTATATAAGGACTTCAGATAGCACTTGTATTCTTTAGTTTTGTTATTACAGGATTTCCTCTGCCTGAAGACGCTCTTCGGACAAGCTCAGAGACTTACTGCAAGAAATCAGACCTCAGATCTGCTCTCTTCCACTCTATTCCTCCTCTCATCTATCACGCGCATCCACTGCCTCCTCGACCCATCGTCTAGCGTTGTGCAAGGCCCTGCCTCACCTCCTCTATCGGTTTGAAGACCTCTACCCACTTTAGTGGTTCATTGTTGTCTCTGTTAGCAAGGGCAAGCTACTCAAGAATTGGTTAGTGACTCGTATTGACAAGTCGTTTCCTGGAGTAGTCTCGGCGCAGAGTGGCCCTGACACTGAGCCACTATATCCTCAGCCTCTCCAAGTGAGACCTCTCCTTTCTATACCTTCTTCCATTATGTCACTAGGTTAGGTGAGGTTACTATTGCCAGGGCAACCTGAAAAATCCTTCACATTCTCTTCTGCACTGATGGGAGTACAACAAGGAACACTTGTACCATGGTAATATTTTGGCTGCCATATAATAATGGTATCTGTTGCAACACAGACCTTGATCTCATATGCACTGATATAGAAATACCCTCCAACCACTTTGTCAGATTGTCTCTTTGTTGTCTGTGAGATGGCATAGGTGTGTGGACTCTTTCCATTGTAGATAAACCTGGGGTATAATCAGGGACAAAATGGTCTTCTTTAATGCTACCACATACCTTACATAATTCTGCACAAAAACTCCTGAAGGAGGAGGAAGCAGGACATCATGGAAGATATAGGTCTGATCCAGGTCAGACACCATATAACTACCCTTTGAATTCCCAACTGCCTTATATGCATCCATCCAGGAAACTCCAGTCTCTTCCAAAAATGTATCAAAGTCTTAGATGATTGTAGCAGGACACTGGCTCTGAATCATATTCCAGAAGAGAACAAAGGTTGAACTTGATTGGTAGTCAAGATCAAGGAGATCCTGTGGTGGGATTTTGTGTAGAAGACTGTGAGCTCAATCCAACTTTAGTTTACTCTGTGCACCAGAGGTGTAGTAAGTAATGGGTGGTTTGGGGTGAGGGGAAGTGGAGGGGCGTGTGCTGGTCTGAGGTTTGGGGATTTGTGATCGTAGGGGTGTACTGGCTTCCAGAAGTCAGCAGTGAAATCTCCAAGAGTGTGGGTGAATAGCCAGAAGCTTTCATCATGGTTGTAGAATTCAGAGACTTCTTGCAGCCACATGATAAGTTGTCCAGGGAGTGTGGTTGGAAAATCCCACCAGGAGATAATGCAAGACTCACAATTGTAGATGGGGTTATGAGTGATGAGGACTTGGGGTATATCCATATGATATGCTGGATGTACCAGAAAGTGAACTATAGCTAACGGCTGGTTAGTATAGATTGAACACCACTTGAAATAGTGTTTGGCAGTGGAGAAGAAGGGAGGAGAGGGGGCTCCTTGATCTAGAGAGGAAAAGGGTCAATAGTAGGGACAGTGCACGAGCTGGCCTCTGGTCTGGTTAACACTGAGGCTTTTCAGCAAGCATTGACTCCACAAATCTAACCTGATGTCTTGGATCTCTGGGAGAGGGAAAGGGGAGAGGAGATTGGGGTTTGGATGGGACATGGGCAACATACAATAGCAGGGGAACTCCTGCTAAGTATGTTAGTATAAAAGGTAAATTGATTTATTAGAGGTATCCAACTTACTGGTTGGAGTAGAGGGTTACAGAGAAGATTGAGGATGAGGGGAAAAGGGAGCTGGAGGGACTCATCCTTATATACTCCCATGATCTGGTCACATGACTACTAACTTTCTGTGGCTAAATTCTACTCTCCCTTGGAGGCATCTAGGACTGAGTCATACAGATACTTCTAGAACTTTCTATTTCCATTTGATAGGTGGAACACCCTTCTGTTGTTAGGGGTAGGCTTCTTTTCTGATTGATGGTGAGGCTGTGCAATGATGGGCTGTGTCTTCTAAGAAGTTTGATATTGTTTCAGGGAGAAATCTCCAGATCTAAAACTCCCCTCCAATTATGGCTTGATTGGGTTATATTTGATAGAATGATCTGATCAAAGCTAAGATCCGGTGAGTCAGGGTTAGGGTTTTCTTTTATTATCTAAATCCGGGAGATGGCTGGTTTCTTTCTCCATCTTGCTTTTCTCTCCCCATCATCAAATCAATCCTCCCCTTTCTCTTTATCCACCCCAACAACACCCATATTATCATGCCCATCAACATCATCTTCCCAACACCCTCTGCTTCCTTCGACGAGGTATGGGGTATGGATAATGTCGACTTTTAAACTGAGGGGAATGGTGAACTGGTACATGTGGTGAAGTGTTCAGGAGTTTGTCCTGTGCTTACCCTCACATTAGATTGATCTCTCTTACTGTACTGGGAAGCGCATTTATCAACAACCTCCCATGGAGCTTCCTCAGGTAATCTCTGAGGTGGCTGCTCTCAGGATAAACGAGGAAGTTGCCAGTCAACTTCACTCTGGGGTGATATCCATCACCAATGATCATCAAGACCATATCCTGGAATTAGAGGATACCTTGGCAGGTGTGGTTCAGATGAATCACTCTCTGAGGAAGGATATTGTTTGGATGAAATCTGAACTGGAGGAGGTTCGAATGCAGTCAGTAATGTGTCATACCTTGTTGATGCATTACATGAACACTCATTGGTCTCCTATTGGAAATTTATTAATGCAGATTGGCGACCTCTCCTCTTGTGGCCATGCCCCTCCCTGTGGATACTGCGAGTGTCACATCACAGATGGGTCAGTTGTCTCTGAGGGAGAGGTTGGATCACAGTATCCCTCTTCTCTCCCTTCGCTTGAGTCTGTCTCCTCCTCCTCCATCGACAGTGTCTACCACACCCCCACCTTCTTATACTCAGTGCAAGGATTGGTATCACTCACACCACCAGAAGTCATCCCATTCATTGTCTAAAAAAGATCAACCACCCTGCCAGCATTACCTTCCTCATTCCCAGAAGACTCAGGATTGTTTAGCTCTACTGACCAAGGAGGCTTCCTTGAAGGAAGCTTTGAAGGACTTCCACTACTTGGTGATGAGGGATGGAGTTCAGGAGGCGGTGGAGGCGATGCAGTGGGTTTTGTTAGAGAAGGGCATTGAGTTGGAGCATAACATTCTGGGGTGCTCTTATTGTCAAGTGGTAGATGGACAGTTTGTTCACTGTCCTCATAGTGTACATCATCCTTGTCATGCTTTGCATGACCTTCTTGTAGAGGATCACTCAAGGTATGGTTGTGAATACTGATTGTACTATTACTTGTTTTGAAATCAATGTTGCTTCTCCTCCTCTGCTTTATGTCATGAATCTCTATTGTGATTTGCTTGATTCAATTTACTAAATCTTGAGTTCGTGACATGTGACCTGGGTTGGCTTCCTGCAACAGTTGGTTGGTTGGTGATAATTGATTCACTAGAAGGTGCCAGGTACATACTCTCACATTCTGCCACTACCCAACACTCTCCCAGATGATATCAGTGACCAATCCATGTACTCCTCTGTTACCACATATACCCTGGAGAACCACCACAATAACTTCTCCAATGTTGGAATCATGGATGACAGTACTCTCATCTGACTCCACCACCTTCTATAACTTTATTTTATTAAGGGCCATTGTTGATGGCCAGGCCCTCCCATTTGCACTTGCTTTTTGTGGATAAGGATAGCATTTGCCACAGTGGTATTCAGCCCAGAGCATTTGGATTTCCTGTCTCACAGACATCAAAGAGGCACAGGGGATATTCATCCTTAAGCTGAGGGAGCTCAATGGCAGGAGCCATTGCAAGGTAGTCACTGTGTGTGGAGATGGATACTTTATCAATATGAAGACACTTGGTGAAATGCTGGTGTTGATGCCAGGAACAACTCCTTGCTTTCTCAAACTCAATCTGTGTTGCTTGAACTTGATCTGGAATATGAACTCTCTTTCTACCTTGAGAATGGCTATCATTTTAGAATATCAACTGGGTATAAAGGATAAAAAATGTGTTCACCCAGACACAGTGAAAAAGTCTGAAACAATATCTGATACTCCCTGCTCATTCAGGGGAAGGCAGGATAGAAGGACTTTCTCAAGATCATTCCTCCCAACCTCAGTATATACCACCTGAATACCAACCAAGAAGTGATTGTTGTTAGCTGCTGAGTGGGCAATTTGTACAAAGGTAGAGGGGAAAACTATTACCAGTTGGAGAAGTGAGCAGAGAAGAGATGTGAGGCAGTTGCATAGAGGTCAAGCTCCCATAATCAAATTGTAGTAGTGCAATATGTTATTGCACACAATTTTCAGACTCCTTTTCCCTTCATATCTCAACATCTTTTGACTCTTATTTTTATAAAATCCACACTCTTTATTCACGATTCATGATTCATACCCCACAACACAACACAAAGAACTACTATTGGAATATCACTCAGGAAGATTAGGACAGACAAGATGGGTATCTACAAGGGTATCTACCAATTCCTCTACCTCAGCTTCCAGATGCATTGCCTCCTGGAACCCAGCATAGGAGGGCCACTGCAGAGTATTATATCTAAGCCACCACCCCTTGACCTTAAACCTGCTAGGAGGACCTTGAGATCTCCCAACTCTCCACTCTGGAAGGAATCACTGGTGGATAGTCCTCTTGATGTTCCTGGATGACCACCCTCTGATAATAATGATCACTGCTCAGGGAATGAGCTACCTGCACAGGGTGCATAGAAGGGCTCCCCAAAGCAAAAAACCACAAAGAAAATGTAGTAGAAAGTATAAATACTATCAACCTATTTTGTGTTCTGGAAAGTGTAATTAAATTCAGACTTTCCCCAAGATCCTAAATGGCATAACAAGAAAGGTTTGAACTTAATTAAACTTTTTTAAGATGCAAAATAGGCTAATAGTATTTATACTTTCTATTACATTTTATTTACATTTTTCTGCTTAAAAAAACCCTTTTATGTACCCTGTGCTGGCACCATGTACCCAATCAGTGGCTGACAATGACCTCTGCAAACAGCATGCTGACCAGCACAAACCAGGTAGATATCTGCAATTATAGGCAGTGGCTCTGGAGAGAGTACAGAGGAAGACTCCCTGGAACACCCAGAATACCTTACTACACCCAAATCCAACCTGGGTTGTTCTTCAGATATAGAAGGGTAAGAAGTGTACTTGAGTTCATCATTCAGAATCTGCAACACATGTCAACACAACTCTTCAAACATGAAGAAGGAAGCATTAGATGTACTGTGCCTACATAACCATTCTAGCAATGGAAATTGCTGGAGGTGATAACAAGAGCCAGCAGGTCTGATGATGACTGATGACCTGTCAGTTTTGCCAGCAGTTCTGCTGATGACACAGTCCCTGCCCCAAGCAGGTTCGCTGATGATGCAGCTCTGCTGGATAGTTTTTCTGGTGATATGACCCACCAGCCAGGTTCCAAACTTGCTGGAAAAGTAGTAGGAGGACCATCTAGCCTATATATTGTTGTATAGATAGAGAGTAGTATCCAAAAAACATGGTGAAGAGCGACAATCATGCCACATAACCATTCTCTTGATAACATTGCCCCTGTTTAGTTTTTGGATGGTTCACTGCTTCACCACTCCCTCTCATGCAGAACGGTATCCTTAATTTCTGCTTGAATGGCATCCTTTGCCTCTGCTCAAACACTATCTGGCTTCATCGCTGCTTGAACACTATCCTTGGTTTCTGCTTGAACACTGTCCAACTTCATCACTTCCCAGATGGATCCTTCATCACTGCTCAAACAGATCACCAAGAACATCACTCCCACCAGTTACTTGATTAATCTGGTTGTCCCACTGAGAACATTACCCACACTTACTGGGATCAAAAGTCTGTTACCTTTACTGAGGACATTGCTCTCACTCAGTACTTAGGTGATCTGTTTCTTCCCATCAGGATTGGGCTTAACAGCCTCTCTCACTATTTCTCCACTCAACACCCACACTTGCCCTTGTATCACCCTGGTGATATTGTGTAGTATCTTTAATACCACCTGTGAGTATGATATCTAATCCATTGTCTTCAGCCTGGCTACCTTATCCTTTAGTCTTCTGCACCACCTCATCTATCCTCAGCATCCTGTCTATACATTATGTCATCTGAGATTATTGATCTCACTATTGAGGCTCCCTTACCAGAGGACATTAGACAGAACTGGATACCACTTGAGGGGAGATCTGTCCTTCATCTCTTCCAGTTTACCCATTATCCTCTCCAACATATAGCCTATCAATCTCATCAAGATCTCAGCCAGCTGTTACATGAGGGGAAAATCATAGGCTTTGAACCATCTACCCTCCTTGGTCTTGGCCCCCTACCACTACAACTTTCCAGCAGTTACCAGACTGCAGTTAGGGCAGCCCCACACCCTATCCATTCCTTCACCTTAACCCCACTTTCTGGCCATCCAGTCAAGCTCCCTATCTGGATATTGGACTATTGGAGAGAGATAACTTGTGCAATGAGATATTGAGATGATTGGAAGAGGGTATTTATATGGTTGAGGAAAAATTCAAGGTAAGAGTCAATGGTTAGAATCTGTGAAGGGAGATTAATACAGTTGAGAGGATTTCTAGGTCAGAGTCACTGAGTGGGATCTGTAACCAAGTTATGGCTGGCCTATCATACTTTCTATGGAATGGTGACAATTGTTTAGTTCATGACATGGAAACACTGCTCTCAGATTCATGGCTGAGTGACTTCCATATTGACCATGTTCTCACCAATATCTTCCATTCCCATTCTGCCAACCATGGAGCTGAAAGCTCTTCCCACCATGCACTCCCCCCAGTTTTTGACACTGGCTCTATTGTTTCAGCACATACAGGTGGTGCACATCATAGACATGCAGAAGACAAAGGCCAAAAGCTCTTGGATCTTGAAAACAAGATTATCTCTGGCTACATCAAAAGTGTTGCAGGGGTCCTACACCTTCATAATCATTGGACATCTTTGGTTATTACATTCAAACCACTAAGGATATTCTATGGTGACTCTCTTGGAAATCCAATGCCACCCAAGAAAGCCACTGCATACTGGAGATGGATATGCCATATGCTCAGTCAGTCTGGACACAAGATCCCAGAATTTTATATTTCTATATATGCACTGGATATAACAATTCAAAAGGATCCCAATTCACATGGCCTCTTTATGCTCAATGCAATCAGTCATCACTATCTCAAACAGGACTCTCCCCTTCTAAATTATGATGCTCTTTCATTGACTCATTATTGAATGGAGATTGCATTAGAACTCCTTCAAGGAGGTGCTGTAAGTCTATTTTTTTGGATTTGTGTTATTGAATCATAACTAATGATACATAACAGACTGCAAGTAATGATACAAGCTTCCCATTTACATTCTCCAACATCTCACCCCCTGTCTTTATCCAACCACTCCCAGACATACCCCTCATTCCTCCTGTACAACAAGCAGGAGATTATCTCCCCCCCTCTGCCCCTGTATTTTCCCAACCACTTTCAGATTCATCCCCAGTTCCCCCTGTACAATAAGCAAAAGTTGGCCTCTCCCCCCTCACCCCCATATTTGTCCAGCTACTTCCAACCCCATCTTTAGCCCCTCCTGTACAACAAGTGGAAGTTGATCCCCTCTCCTCTTCTGACTACCCTATGGAAGAAGATCATTCAAGTCCCCCTACATCCAATCATAGTCAAGACTTGTTGATGGGCTCTGTCAATCTTGAATCCTGTGGTTCATCAATTGATCCTGAATTCTATGATTCACCAATTGATCAGCCTCCATCATCTGCTTTCACATCAGAAACTGGTTCTGCATGGACTTTAGAGTCTGAACTCCCACATCTCTCCCCTGTCAAGACAACAAAGCAACCTGACCTCTTTGATTTCTTTCCAAAGATTCCACCTGAGGAGCTCCATACAAAGTGGTGGAAGAGGAAGCAAGAAAATTAAGAGAGAGGTTAAGAGGAGTATGTGGAAAGGAAAAAAAGGGATGAGGCTGAAAAGTTGTGTAAGCAGGCTCACAGGTGTGAATAGAATAGAGTTTCACAGAATAGGCATTGGAAAAGACTCAGAAAGGAAAAGGACAAGGCTAAATGGCAAGATTCCTCTGTGAGTTTACTCTGTTATATTCTATGATATTAGTAGTATACTTATGATTCTCCCAGGAAGCATCCACACCAGATCTCATCACCCCAGGACATGAAGAAATTGCTGCTTCCTTGTGCCCTAAACAGCTTATTGAATCAACAATAAAACAGAAGAAAAAGGAGAAAACTGGTCAGCCATACAAACTCTCAAAATATGATTCCATGCAAAGCCAGAACATCAACTGGAAGTCTCCAACAGGCTATTAACAACCCAGAACTTATTAAAAAGGTAATATTCAAGAGTACTCTCAGTTCATCCAGCTTACCTGATTGGATTACAGGCTTTCACACTCTGTTCTACTGGAGAGAGAGACTTCAACCTCTCATATGAGAGTTTAACAAGTCAAGAAGCTCATCAAGCACTCCTTGAATGAGTCAGTACGGACCGGGAACTCTTTAAAAGCCTAAGAAGGCTAGATGAAGGAGATGGAGATGAGGACCAGGATGATTGTGCTGATAATGACAATGAGTGGATTGTATCCTATGATAGGGTTGACTCATCCAAGACAATTGATGAGGCAATTGCAGATCTAACCAAACAAACCCCACCAGATTCCCTAGTTGAGATCTATGCAGAGAAAGGGTATGAGGTGCCAAGTGAATCAGATGCTGAAGACAGGGGTGCAGGAATCAACTTGGATGAGTATATAGGATATGAGTTCTCAATTCCTAATGCCACACAGGGATGGATGGAATGGAATAGTAAATGATTTTGTAATTATAGTATAGAATGGCCAATCAGAGTTCTCTACCATTCCTTACAATCCATGAGAACTGTCAGCATGTTTGCAACTGCTAACAAAAAGCCAAATAAAAACTCCAAAATCACAACACAAACAGTAACAATCCACCAAGCATACACTCTTTACTTATTCATTTCCTCATTCCTGCAACTTCAAGAATGAGAAACACAAATTGATTCTAGGCTTACAAGCCTGACTGATGGTGTTACAATACATTACAATGATACTACTCTTCATTATTATCATAAAAGTCCAAGATCTTGCCATGGTATGACACAGAAGCCAGCTGAGAAAGCAAGTTATCATGAGCATCAGTCAAGGTAGAAAAGATGCAGTCCCCTTCCTCTAAACCTGGGGGAACATACAACTCCATCTCCCATCAACTGGCATCAACCCAATACATGACTCATCCTCTCCACCCCTCCAAACTCCTGACTGGCATGTGACTCATAATTGCTGAATTACTCACTATCAAGGCAACATGGTATGAGGCCTAATAGAGAGAGCTGAAGATGCTGGGTCACTGGTTGTGCAATAGCTGAGGGTGTGCAGGGAGTAAGGAATAGGGAACAGATAGAGAGTGGTAGGGGTGACAGTGAGGGGTGTATAGCATAGGAAAGAGGATGTTTAGAGTAGCAACAAATAGATAGAGTTGGAGTGGTATAGGGAAACTGGGAGAGAACTGGATGAGGAAGAGGAGACTAGGGGACAAGAGCACTCTGCTCTTATAGACTGGGGATATGCCAAGGAAGAACTCAATTGCTGAACATAAAGGTTGGAGGGATCTGGGCATGATGCAAGCAGGTATTGTCAACTCAAGTGACTTGAATATAACACAAGGGTGCATCATGGGCTTGAGACTAATACAATTTTGCTAATGCTTGACCCCAAAAGTGAGATTTACACATCAGATACCAGAATGCCAGGACTACCCTCCATAGCTACCACATCCCTAAACCAATTTCAACCACTGCCCAAAGCCATTATAGCCACTTCACCCCACTCAGATTTTTCTCACCATGATGGCACTCTGTTATTCTCTGCAGGGTGTGTCTGGTCTGCAATCTCTTGCACCTATGACACTTTTTTTATGTCCATGTTTTTGATGTACCAGGATGCTGAAGACCCATGGAGAGAGCCCAGTAAGTTCAGAATGGTATTGGACAGTGTGAGAGTTTTTGCATGTGGCATGTATGATGGTCACAGTGGGCATTGGGGCACTTTCCAGGGTGGAATATGCCAGGAATATGTCTTAAATAAGTTAGATACTCCCATGCTTTTCTGACTTAGGAAACCATCGGACTACTCAACTGAATCCTCAGTTGAATATGTCTTGTATATATGTTGTATAATGTGTGATATTTGAATAGATTTTCCACCTGGGATTATTGTTTGAATACTTTCAGTTTTCTGCCCCATATTCGCAGTTGGAAAATGTCAATAGTGTATGGTGACACCTGATTTTCCAACCACGAAAATCTTTACTTTTCCATACTATATTCATCCAATAGTTCCAGATGGAAAATATACCTGAATACTATACATTATATAACAAATATACACAACATACTTGACTGAGGATTCTGTCAAATAATTGTCAGGGCCACTCTTCACCCTAAGCTCTACTGCGCCAAAGGTGGAATCTGCTGGAGACACTTCAATCCAGAGATAAACCACAACCACAAACAGCTTTTAGTGGTCGCTTCTTCCGGTAGGTGTTCCTGCTGCACAACTGGGTTAACCAGATAGCACAATCACGAGCCCAAGAGTGGGATGTGTGCCTCAAATCGAGGGCTTATCACGAAGAGTGACGGTCTTGACTCGACTAAGGAGTGAAGGGTAAACGTCAATTAAGTGATCAGAACTGAGTGGAGGAGAGCAAGAGGGGGCTGGGGTTTCTTCCAAAGGAAAAAGACTCGCTTGTCCATAACAGCGCAAGAGGGCTGAGAAGGGGAGAGGATTTCCTGGAATTGCAAAGCTAAGGAGACACCAGCCACAATCTATCTACCTATATAGGAAGAGTGGTTGTGACAGTGACAGATGTAACCGGAACAATGCGGAACCAGTGTGAGGGAGAGAAAGGAGAGAAAGAATAGAAAGGAATGAGTGTGTGGGAACTACCAAAACCAAAAAGGGTAACTTGTACTAAAAACGGAAAGGTAGAGGTCGGAACGGATAAACGAGTGATCCGAGTGAAACAGGAGGTAATGATCAATGATGCTGATGAATGTGAAACGTGTAGGAGGAATGAATGTGAAGGGGCATCAAAGATGAGTCCGAAACATGTAGGAGGAATGAATGTGAAGGGGCATCAAAGATGAGTCCGAAACGTGTCCGAGAGAGTCCAGAAAGAGAGTCCAGGTCATGATGTCATAAACGTGTCATAATGATGCAATGATGACGAAGGAATGAAGCCATTGGTGACGAAGGAATGAAGCCATTGGTGACGATGGTGGGATAGAATGATGTCATGGATGACGTCAAAGGTCTAGGCAGGAGAATCAAAGTGGGCGGCAAGATAAGACATGGGCGGTGATGAGCTCGGGCGAGCGGTGTTGCGAGGTATGGGCAGTGTTGCGAGGTATGGGTGGTGATGGGGAATGGAGTAGACCCTTGATGATGGGAAGAAGGTTCGGTCCGTAGGTAGCGACCAGGGGATAGATGGAAAGCATATAAGCAGGGTGGATATGCGATCAATCCCCATCAATCCTTTCTACCACTTTACCAACCGCAGCAACACTTTACCTCATATGTCAATCCGCAATGTAGCCTCTGTTGATAACTCTGTTGGTTCTCGTGCCGTCTATGTCGCTCCCGACAATCGTGGAGAGATCACCCGTTGTGACAACCGTCGACACAGCAAGAGTCAGATCGATCCCACAGCCGAATATCCTGGACCAATCGAAGCTAGTGTTTTGCTGTTGTTTTCGAGTGGTTTGAATGCTAACCTCTTTGAACAGATCATGCGTCGGATGCGCGGCGAAGATGTCAACGACATCCTTGCCAAGTCACTGGGGGCAGAGGGGGTCTTACCTGGCAGGCAAATTGAGAGTTTGTTGAGAGTTTGTAATCAATTCGCTCCCACTTTGCCCAGTGGGTGAGTTGTGAGTTTGTTCAAAACTTACTCACCACTTTGATCTCAATTTGATCAGTGGGTAAGTTGAGAGTTTGTTCAAAAGAAACCTGCCAAATTGCCCACCAGGTATTTTCTGAATGAACCCCCTGGGTTCTTTGACAATTTTGATCAAAACTTACCCACAATTTGCCTGAGCCACTCATTGAGAGTTCTTTCACAAAATACCCAGCAATTTGATCACAATGTACTCAAAAACATACTCAATGGGTTCTTTGAGAGTTTATGGTAAAACTGCACCACATTGAGAGTTTGTTGTGAGTTCTTTGAAAAGAACCCACTAGGCATATTGTTGTCAAATTTCTGGGCATTTTGTGAAAGAACTCTCAATGAGTGGCTCAGGCAAATTGTGGGTAAGTTTTGATCAAAATTGTCAAAGAGCCCAGGGGGTTCATTCAGAAAATACCTGGTGGGCAATTTGGCAGGTTTCTTTTGAACAAACTCTCAACTTACCCACTGATCAAATTGAGATCAAAGTGGTGAGTAAGTTTTGAACAAACTCACAACTTACCCACTGGGCAAAGTGGGAGCGAATTGATTACAAACTCTCAACAAACTCTCAATTTGCCTGCCAGGTAAGACCCCCTCTGCCCCCAGTGAGTGTCACTATGATGATCGGTTGTGGGGCTTCGCAATCAGAACTGCCAAAGCATAGAGGACCAGTGACAGGGATACTTGGAGGGATCCCGTCCTAGCTTTATTGTTTAGGATGGGGTCTTTCGACTGGGAGGGGGAAGACAAGCTGATGAATCAAGCAAAGCAAGCTGTTCGCTTGGGAACCGCTACCAGTGTGAGGATCTGGAACAGGGTCATCGAGATCCAAGATCAGGTAGGTCCAGCTGTTGTAGAACGATTAAGTTCTCAACTAACTGAACCAACAGCGAGATGCTTTGGAGCGGGAGTGGCGTCAGAGTGTGACAGATGCCACTACTGTCTTCAGTCGTATCGATAAGGACTTGGGTGCCTTGGGTGGTCGAGTCGGTTTGAATGAACACAAGTTGCAGGAGCTCGAAGCGATGATCTGGAGCTTTGAAGGTGACTATTCTCAGGTCCTCTTCAGGATCCACACCTTGGAGCAGAAGAAGAAGGAGTATGAAGAAAGGATCGAGACACTGGAGATGAATGTTGCGTTTATGGAGTCGAATGGCGCTGCAGACGCTATGAGGATTCAGTGTCTGGAGGAGCGTCTGGAGGATGTAGTGACGACTATGGCTGCCATGTCTGACCATCTTTGTTCATGCAACAAAGAGGTACGTGTCTCGTGGTCTTCGTATGATCTTGAACTAATCGGATCGTAGTCTTCTCCTAGGGCAGGATCTCTGTTGGAATACGCTTCTGATGAGGCGTATGCTACTCCTCCAATGGCGTCTGATGAGCGGGTCTTAATGGTACCGGTGGGCGAACTGGAAGTGACTGAACCAGGTAGGTTCAGAGGGTTAGTCCGGTTTTGACTTGACTAAACATCTGAACCCAGGATGCCAGTTCCACCAAGGTGCCATCCGATGCGCCTCTGGAAGAGGAAGAAGATTCCGAGGAGAGCACAGGAGCTTCGAGCGAGGATCGTTTGATGTCGCCTTTACATCAAGAAGAAGAAGTCCTTCCCATCGTGTCTAGGGAGGAGTTCGACTTGATGACACGAGTCTTGGATGAGCAACCTATCCTTGGTAACGCTGTGAGTGGGCAGCGTTGTATTCGATCCGCTGGGAGTCTTCCACTGAGCAAATACCATCCCTACGTTCGGTCTTCGTACTTCAAAGGTCAACTCCAAGGTCTTCCATCAACCGAGGCATTCCGTTCCTGCTATCTCCGAAAGATTTGAACCGGCTACATTGAATGTCACTCGAGTGGACGAGAGGGAGACGATGAGCGCTCAGCAACTGAGGACATTCGTTCTTCAGTCGAGCCAGAGGGGGATGCTGATTCGTCAAGCTCTGGGAGCAATGCAGCAGGTGATGGATCAAGTACAGATCCAACAACTCTCACTGCTCTTGCAGTCCAGTCACATGGAGATGGTAGAGGAATCGGATGGAGTTGGAACTTCGAAAGGCGAGACCTTGGCTGAGGAGATGGCTGAGAGTGTTCTTGCTGAGGACCAGGGAGAGGTCCACAACTTCGAGGGGAACAATATCTAGTCGCACTGTATATTGTCGTGAAGGGCAATTGACCCTTGTGTACCAATATGATGTCTTCTTTTCTTGTCTGTTTGCATTGTGTGTCGTAAGAGGGAAGATGAATGAGAATTGAAAAGGAGTGTGATGTTTGAGTTGGTCGTTGAGTATCGTGAATGTCTTGTGTTTTTGTTGATTTATAAAAATTTTAAACGGGGTTTTCTTCATGACAGCAAACGCGCTGACAATAATCCAATGGATTCCTTAGCTGGAAAAGTGTGGGAGTATCTAACCTATTTAAGACATATTCCCAGAATATTCTGCCTCAGAAAGCACCCCAATGCCCACTGTGTGTGATGGGCCCATCATAGGATCCATACAAAGATTGCCTCAGTAGACATGTGGTTGCTTGCATAGGTGCTGGTCCTGGCCCAGAGAGGTGATTGGTACCTTGTATTAGGTAACCATAGGTTTATCTGATCATTCACCTTGACAACTCCCAGTGTAGCCTGGCATGTCTCCCTCTCTCTGTTTCTATGTATCACAGAAAGTAGATCCTTCCCTCAAGTTGTTTTATATGAGTATGTAGCATAAGCAAAATAAAGGCATCATCACATTGCTTTCTTTTTTTGTACTACCACTCTCCCAGTGCATTCAGTGAAATGTTTGTAAGTCTCCATTTTTAGCTTTGTCCTCAGTATCCCACTCGACATGCTTCAGGTGTTATGTGTTTCAACCCCTCCTCCCAAACATGCTCAATTTTGAGCCTCTGTTTGCCAGAGACATGAGCTTTCCCATGTTCAGAGTATTTGATGACCCAATAGCATACATTTCTACATGTGTTTCAACCCCTCATTTTGACTCCTCTTCACTATACACAATTTTAACCATTTCATCAAAACTGGACCCTCCCTCACCAGTCAGCAGATTGAACTCTACTCTTGTTCACCCAAGGACTCCCACCTGGATTGCCCAATTCCAAATTGCCAGGCTGAGAAAAGGAAGGAGTTTATCTGGCCCTGTAGCTGGGATAAATTCTTCCTGCTCTTGGCTCTGGTTGTCTTGGAGGAGTACACCTGGTGGTGTCCAGGCAGGCACACCATATTACTGCAACCAACAAATATCACTCTACAACAACATCAAGGCATTTGTTGCCACTGGTCTTTATCATGTGCTTCATGGCCCTGTTACTGCTCTATGAGAGCCCCTTCTGGTGATGTAAAGTGTGGCTCAATAAAACCAAGGAGCCAGGTGAACTTGATGAACCCAATGAACCCACTGAGGATAACAGAGGTAAAGAATTGATCCTAGTGATGGACAACACAGGTAGTGTTAAGTCAGAATTAACATATGAAATGACCTACCACTGGGGGTGAGGGTACCCAGAAATGAGTGGGAACATTTCAGGAACATTTCAGGGTCTGGGTCAATTTTCCTGCATTATAACCAACAGACACATTTAGGGTAAATTTGGAATGTGTTTCTAAGATGAAACTGAGACATTCCCAATGGTAATGTTTAAAATGTTCTCAGATACATTTACAAAAATTTTCCTAACCTATCACCATAAATAATCCTCACCAGATAGGTATCATTCAAGTGCTTGTCCAACCTTTTCTCATATAAAGAAAATATGTCATTTTTGGCAGCATGAACAAGGTCCATCTCTTGATTGGTCTGCATCTAGTATTGATCACAATGTGTGTAAAGGAGAATAGAAAAAATACCAGGTTATCACTCTTATACCTCTCTCCTAAGGTGCTGAGTTGATGAACAAGTTCCCTGTTTTCCATCTGCAGCTTTGTTACATTGGCTGCAAGTGTTGCTGCCATGCTGGAATTATTGCCCCCCAGAGAGCTTTGCAGGGCTGGGAGGATAGACATTGCAGCCACAACAACCTTCTGGGAATTCTCATTCTCAACAGCAGGATTCCTCTGGCAAACTTCAAGTAGGACTCAAATTTGTTTCATAGAGGTCTCAAGTTCAGACTGCATCTCCTCCCCTACAAGTGGCCACCATTGGAAGGTAGTTTCTGCTGAAAGCACACAATTCTTTTTATGTACCAGATCCTCTGTCAAGTCAGGGTTACTGGACTGCAACTTGGAATACTCAACTATAAGGGTGAAGCCCTGCTCACACAAGATCCCCACTCTTTCTCAGCATTAACAATACATTTCTAAATTGGCATCAGGATTACCTCTTCTTACAAGCTTCTCCAGACTATTTCACCTAAAGCTCTATTTCAGGGCCACTCTGTGCTGAGACCTTCTCCAGGAGACGACTCTATACTGAGAGTCACTAACCATTGCTTGAGTAGCTTGCCCTTGCTGAACAGAGACAACAATGAGCCACAAAGGTGGATAGAGGTCTTCAAACCAATAAGGGGGAGGTGAGGCAGGGCCTTGCACAACGCTGGACGATGGGTCAAGGAGGCAGTGGATGCACTGATAGAGGAAAAGAAGTGAGGGAGTGGAAGAGAACAGGCCTGGTGTCCTGTATCTTGCAGTAAGTCTCTGAGCTTGTCTGAAGAGAGTCTTCAGGCAGAGGAAATCCTGTAATAACAAAACTAAAGAATACAAGAGCTATCTGAGGTCCTTATATACTACCAGAGTGGCCTGTGACATGTGACTGTGACATGATATCATGATTGGAGTAAAAGTGGGTCGTGGGAAAATTAGAACAAAGGGAAATGAACTGTGAGAATTTTCATGACAAAGAAGAACTGTGGAGCGTGGGAACGTCCAATAGGAAAATAGAAAGGAAAGTGACACCATTGTTGTCAGGGGAACTGATGGGGGAACGTGGGAATAACCAATAGGAAAAATAGGTGGAGTGGCACCACTTGTGTTGACAAGGGGATTGATGGCAACCATGGTGATGTGTCTTGGTTTGGGGGAGATTGATAAAAGGAGGCATCCTAGGGTGCCAACTCATCATCCGCTTGGCTTCCAAAACCAACAAACCTAGCTTCCTTCTACCATCTCCTCATCTCCTCATTACCTATCACCATGCCCAGAATTGCCCAGGACACCTACCATATCCATGAGGTCTCCGTCTCTCGTACCGATCAGGGAAAGTACCCTCGTTCCCACGCCAACGTCTTTGACAAGTACCCCACACTGGGGGCAAGGGTACCCAGAAATGAGTGGGAACATCTTAGGAACATTTCAAGGTCTGGGTCAATTTTACTGCACTGTAACCAACAGATACATTTATGGAACATTTAGAATGTGTTGCCAAGATGAAACTGAAATGTGCCCAATGGTAACA